>Ga0207904_1000389_pt1 | contig 17142 bp, 15 predicted proteins | sample MalvirmetaMSP118_FD_184232 | JGI IMG/M metagenome (GOLD analysis project Ga0207904, IMG submission 184232) | Marine viral communities from the Deep Pacific Ocean - MSP-118 (SPAdes) | ecosystem: Environmental > Aquatic > Marine > Oceanic | place: Pacific Ocean | collected 2011-05-30 | reverse complement strand
CTCGTCCCAGGAGTGCTCCCAGAACCGCAGGCACGTGTCGAGAAACTCGTCGGCCGCGTCATAGCGCTCGTCGTGCGAGAGCTTCTGCGTGACCCCGAACAGCTCGTCGGTGGTGGCCTGCGAGCTGCCGGTCACGACGTTCCAGCCGATGCGGCCGGCGGTGAACCGGTCGAGGGTCGCGAACCGGCGCGCCGTGCCGTAGGGCTTTTCGACCGTCGTCGGCGAGGTGACGACGAACCCGAGCTGGCTGGTCGCGTGGGCGAGGGCCGGGATCGCGAGCATCGGGTCAAGCGCGGGGAACTGGATGCCGTGGGCGGCGACCTCGTCGGGCATCCGTCCCTCGAGGGTGGCGTAGCCGTAGGTGTCGGCGAAGAAGAGGAAGTCGAAGCCCGCGGCATCCAGCGTGCGAGCGAGCCCCAGCCAGTAGTCGAGGTTGTCCCAGTCGTCGCCGCGGCCGCGCGGGTCGGTCCAGGTCGGCATCCCGTTGTTGGGGTTCATCATTTCGAACGCACCCAAGAGGATGCGCTTCGGGGACCTGTCGCTCACAGCACCATCACCACCGTCTTCGTCTCTAGATAGTTCTCGAGGCCCTGCGGGCCGTTTTCGTAGCCCCAGCCCGACTCCTTGTGGCCGCCCTTGGGCAGTTCGGGGCCAAGGAAGGAGTGGCAGTTGACCCACACGGTGCCGGCTTCGAGCTGCGCGGCGATGCGGTGTCCGTTGCTGAGGCCTTCGGTCCAGACGCTCGCGGCCAGCCCGTAGGGCGAGTCGTTGGCCCACCCGACCACCTCATCGAGGTCGTCGAAGGGGGTCACCACCGCGACGGGGCCGAAGATCTCTTCGCGCATGAGGCGCATCTCGGGGGTGACGTCGGTGAGGACGGTCGGCGTATAGAAGGTGTCGCCGGAGCGCGTGCCGCCGCTGACGACGCGAACTCCCTCGGAACGTCCTTCGTCGATGAACCCGGCGACGCGGTCGGTTTGCGCTTTGCTGACGAGCGGCCCGAGGTCGGTGCCGGCGGCCAGGCCGTGGCCCATCGCGAGGCCCTCTCCCGTAGCGGCCATGCCGGCGATGACCTCTTCGTAGACATCCCGGTGCGCGTAGATGCGGGCGCTCGCGACGCACACCTGGCCGCCGTTGTCGAAGATGCCGCGCGAGACGCCTTCGATCGCGGAGGGCAGGTCGGCGTCGGGCATGATGATCGACGGTGACTTGCCTCCCAGTTCGAGGGTGAGACGGGCAAGGCGCGTGCCAGCGGATTGCACGAGGCGCTTGCCGACGGCGGTCGAGCCGGTGAAGGCGATCTTGTCGACATCCGGATGCTCCGCCAGGGCCTGCCCGGCATCGTGGCCGTAGCCGGTCACGATGTTCACGACGCCGTCGGGCAGGCCCGCTTCTTGCAGGAGCTGGCCGAGGTAGATCGCGGTGAGGGGCGTGTTCTCGGCGGGTTTGAGCACGATCGTGCAGCCGGCCGCGAGGGCGGGGGCGAGCTTCATGGCCGTCATGATGAGCGGCGAGTTCCAGGGCACGATCGCCCCGACGACGCCGACTGGTTCGCGGCGCGTGTACGCGAAGACCTCTTTGCCGGGTGGGGTGCGCGAGAGTGACGTGGGGATGGTGTCGCCGAGGATCTTGGTGGGCCAGCCTGCGTAGTAGCGGAACTGGTTGATGGCCGCGGGCACCTCGCCGAACCGCGAGGTGCGCAGCGACTTGCCCTGATCGAGCGTCTCGAGTTGCGCGAGGTCGTCGAGGTGTTCGGTCATGAGATCGGCGATGCGCCACAGCAGCGCGCCGCGCTCGGCGGGCCGCATCTCACGCCAGGCCGAGGAGCGCAGCGCGCCCTTCGCGGCCCGGACGGCCTTGTCGACATCGGGAGCGGTGGCGCGGGCGACCTCGGCGATGGCGGTGCCGGTGGCCGGGTCGATCGTGGTGAACGTCGAGCCGTCGGATGCCGGGAGCCAGTCGCCGTCGATCAGCAGATCCGTGCGCCCCGACGCCAGAAACGCCTGCACGCGCGGACGCAGGGTGAAGTCGTCAGTCTTCGTCACACCGCGATGCTAGACGGCAATCATTGATAGCTCATGGCTATCACGTTTCGAGGGTGTTTCGGGGCGCGTCGGGACCGAAGCGCAATGCTCCATTTGACCCCCGGCGCGCCTAGACAGAGCTACGCGTTTGGTCCTCTGAACGTATTGGCTTCACGGCCCAGACCGAAGTCCCGCTGTTGCCGCTCGCACAGAAATCAGCACGACTAAACCGGGAGCGTCCCCAGCGTGGCGCGTACGACAGCACGCAGATCATCGTCCTCAGCGATCCGGGCCCGAGCTGCGCGTTCGTACATGACAATTGACGCGAATTCCATGGCTCGCGCGGTGAGCACTCGCGCCGCGCTATCCCGGATAGAGACCGTCTTGACCATGCCCTCGTAGTCGCGTCTGGCAAGCATTTCCTGCAGATTGGAAAGGACCTTCGGGTACGGCGAGGGAATCGAGATCTCGATGTTCTCATCGCCGATCGCGCCAGGGATGTGGTCGGCCAGCTTGCGATTCACCTCATCCCTGGCCATCTTTCGAGCCAGCCGCTCAAGCGTCCCCGCTTCCCCCAGCGCCTTTAGGAAGGCGGCCTTCCCTCGACTAGCAAGCGCCTCAGAGGACTCCCCCAGCAGATCGGCCTGGGCCCGTGCGACTGACTGGACGACGGCAGGAAGGTAGTAGAGGCTCTCTATCTCGTTCACCGGCAATGAGAGAACGCCTCGCCTGTAAAGCGAATCCCGCTCTTCCGGGGATCTGCCATCCCCGTCAACCAGGCCCACGGCATGCACCCAGTGAAAGCCCTCGCTCGCCCTTATGCCAGTCACAGACTTGATTACGGCCTCGCATCCACCGACCGGTGAGCAAGTCCATTCTGGAAAGAGCAGACGGTAGAGCGAGAGATCGATGCTCGCCGCGTCTCCCTCTATGAACATGACCTCTCTTCGTCCACCCAAGAGGGCACGACGCGTCACCTCCGGTAGCGATTCTCCTCGGGGGACTTCGCGCAAATCCCAGGAGAAAACGGCGCTCTCCTTCCAAGTGCACCCAGAAAGGGAATACACGTCACCTCGCGCTGCGAGTGTCGCGGCAAGATCTAGATCGTGAGTGAGAACCACAAAGGCGCAATCAGGGCGTGCCGCAATGACCGCCTCCACAAGCCCTGCGGAGATTGAGCGATGCAGGTGGCGCTCGGGTTCATCGACGATGATCGTCATCCCCCTCGCAGCAGTCAGCACCTCCGCAGCGAGTAGGAGAGCGCTCTTCTCGCCGTCCGACATCTGATAGATCGGATACTCGACACCTAGACCGGCATGACGGGCCGAGAAGGTTTGTACCGGCGTCACGCTCATAGCCACGTGCAGGCCAGCGTTTGCGAGTATTCGGTTCAGCCTTGGAAGCAAGCGCTCGCCGGTAACGCTGCGCACGACCTCAGTCGAGCTGCCGTCGTCATAGAGCTCAACCGCCTGCCGATTCTGATCGTTGATCATGCCGAGCAGGTCGAAGAGCGCGATGCTCGCACGTTGACCGTCCAAGTGGTCCAGGTATCTCGACTCATTCTGGCGGTCCCATATGTCCGCGTTCTTGCTCTGGGACTCACGTTGAGCCGGGCTTATCTCGGGCCCCGATGACGAGAACCAAATTCTGCGGTGGGCGATCAGCCGCTTGACCGTCCCCGCAGGTCGACGTGCCACCATCCAGGTTGCGAGCGCGGACTTGCCCGCCCCGTTGGCGCCAACAATGGTGACGGCGTGACCGGAGAACGCATCGATCCGAATCGTGCCACCGGGAGGAAGCGGAATCGCCCATTCGGCGAGCGGCGCTAGCTGAGGCTCGGATTCGGATTCGACTCTGCTCATGGAGGTGATGGTACGGGGTCAGCCGACATCGATGATGCCCGTTTGTTCGCCGGCGGCTTCAAAGCCGGGTGCCCACGTTGTATCCGGTGCTCGAGAGTCGGGTCGTGAGGCGGACTGGTAGCCGCCCCACGACCCGGACCTCGGGAGCCCTCAGCGCGAGATCCACCCGGGGCGGGGTCCTCTGCATCCTGTATCGCCCGAGTCGTCATCACGGCCGGGGCCGACTATCGTGCCTCGACTTCAATCCATAGCTAGCGCATGGCGCCTCAGCCAAGGGCGCGAGATCCTGTCCCTTATCCGCGATCCTGAGGAGTCGTATACCGAGTGGTGCCAGCGTCGTTCGATATCACGCACTTCGTGTCGAGCAGAACGGCTGACAATGCAACTCGCGAGTTTCGCTTTCGAGCAGGATGACCAGTATGCACCTCGCGCTGTCAAGGAAGCACGGGGTGGTCCCCCCGCGCCCGCTTTCCATCGGCCGGACCCAAGCGCAACTGTTGAGCGTGCTCGGGCCATTCTGCGAGCGACTGCATGAACTCGATGCCCTCAGCCTCAGCGTTGAACTCGAGGATGTCGCCGACTTTGTCGAGGAGGACCTCCCTCACCTCGGAGGGCGAGGCAAAGAAGAACTCCTTGCGCGCATTGATGCGGTTGAGTGCGCGGTCGCTGAAGTGCCGGTGCAGTTCGTTCTCAAGAGTCACGGCGTCTTCCGAGAAGAAGAGCGCGTGCACTTCGAACTTGAAGGGCACCGCTGCGCCGCTCAGTTCGGCGATGCGGTCTCTCGGTTCGAGCCGTCGGGTGAGGCCGATCTTGACGACGTCAGGTCCGAAGGCGCCAGGGTTGGAGATGACATACACGTAACCGGCCCGGATGTTCGCGGCGCGGAAGTCGTTGAACGCAATCGCGTCGTCGATCTCGAGCAGGCGGGCCTCAAGTTCAGCGTTCGTCTGACCTTGCCTCGCCAAAGCGGCGAGCGTGTTCACCAGGTGTGCTCGCTCCTTGTCGAGGAGTGCGCGTTCAGCGGCGAGTTCTTGTTCGACCTTCGCCTGCTCCCGTAGTTCGGCGCGGCGGTCCCGCTCGGCTTCACGCTCCTCCTGCTTCTTCATGAGCCAGTCCGACGTAAGCTCAAGCTCGCGCATCCGGAGCGAGTGATATTCCCGGCTGATCTCCATCTCCATGAGCGCCGCAAACCGAGCGATCGCGTCTCGTGAGGCCTCGACGCGGCGCTTCGCGCGCGCGAGATTCCCTGCGCGCAGCGCTCTCAGCGCGTTGTCGACCTCGGCGTTGTAAGCCCTGAGCATCAGCTTCGACAGGTCGCCTGACAGCTTCTTGCCCTGCGCGAGCGAGTTGTTGAAGGTGAACAGCTCAGACTTCTCGATTGCCTTGCCTGACTTTATGAACTGCAGTGTCTCGGCAGAGATGTCGTCGAGGCGCTCCTTATACGCGGCGGCTGTGTCGAGGGGGTGGTTGTATCGGTAGATGCCGACATCTTGAAGAATGTCGAGATCGCTCTCCCTCGGTGAGGGTTCGGCAGCATTGACGCTAAGCCGTGCTCTGAGGGCCGCAACCTCGGTGTCGAGCGCTGCCAGGCGCTCGCGGTCGGATTGCTCGGAGCCGTCGGCATCGGGCTCCGGCTCATCAGAGACCGACAGATTGCTCCGCTCCGGGTCATTGGTGAGGGGTGGCGTCTCGGGTAGCCATAGCTGCCATCCCGCGGGAGGCTCCGGCCAGGACGGGTCGGGTTCCCATCCAGCGGGAGGAACCCACCCAGCTGGTGGCTTCGGCCAACCTGGAGGCGGATTGAACTCCACGTCAGGACACCTCACGCACGGCGCACGCCGGTCGTGGCGACGGGCACTAGCCCCATCGGGTTCTTTGATACGACTGCCCCCAAGTGTTCAAGGGTCGCAGCCGGAACGACGCCTGTGAGGTCCAGTTCGGCGAACCCGTCTCGAGAGACCGTCGCGACGACGAACGGGACATAGGTCAGCTGGCCCGTCGCTGGACTTGTAGTCTCCGTGCCGACCTCGAGAGAGATGTTCCGGATGATCCCTCGCCTGTCGGCCTCGAATACCTCGTGCAGGGAGCGAAGAGCAATGTTGTGGACAATGGCCGCGTAGCGCTCCTTGAGTTCCTTCTGCGAAGCAGCCACCGGCGACACCTCATCCGATGCCTTGACGTATCGGTAGTGTTTCGCGGTCGGAACGATGTCGGGTCCTGGGATGCGGACGCGGAGGCCTAGTTCCGCCGTTGAGGGCTCGAAGCTGGCTTGATGCTCAACCTCGAACCACTCGGGGTAGACCGAATTCGCAAGAACGATGCCTACGTACTCCTGGACGGCCTCGACTGTGCCGTATGCGAGTCCGTTGATGAGTTCATCAAGCTCCGCGTTCTGCTCCGCGGCTTGCTTCTCGCGCTCCGCGCACTCTTCCTCGTACTGAGCCGTTGCCTCGGCAAGCTGTGCGAGACGGGTGCGTTCGGCTTCCTCGTAGGCTGCGGCTTGCGCGGCTCGTCGAGCCGGGAGGGTCTCTGTAGCGTCCTTCCACGCGTAGTAGTCAGTTGCGTACTGCTGCTCAGCTGCGGCCGCAGCTTCCGCGGCTTTCTGCTTACGGCCGAAGAGCCCCTTGACTGGCGTTGGCTCCTGCTTGACAGGCAGCGGTGGCTCGGGGATTGGCGCCGGTTCGCGGGTTGGCACCCGAAGCGCGACGTGAGGGAAGGGCGGATGCTCGGCCGTCGTCCGCAAAGTCTCAAGATCGACGAAGTCGTCGACAGCGAGCGTTGCACTCAGTAACTCGTCGAGTTCGGCGACGCGATGTGCGACCTCCTCCGTGAGGGCGGAGGCCTCGGCCTGCCGGGCGGCGACGTACGCAGCCGCTGCTTCCTTCTCGAGACGTTTCCTGTCAGCCTCTGACGCGCGCGCCGCGGCGACCTGCGCTCGTTCTGCGCTTCGTTGCGCCGCCTGCGCTCGCCTCAGATCTGCTTCGTAGGCGCGCTGGGCCGCGCGTTGACGCTGCTCGGCCAGCCGCGCCTGGTGCTGAATCTCAGCGAAGAACCCCCGTCGTCTCGCCATCAATGACCTCCCCAGGTGTCGTCAGCTTCAGACTCCGCGCTTCAAGTACAGCTTCTACGTACGACTGAAGCCTGCGCAAGCAGTCTCGGTCTCTCACCACGACGCTCCAGCCCCCATTTTGGGGAACGTTTGCAGTGGTTGACGCCGGTGTGCGCGATACCGACCCGCGTCGCGCCCCGCGCGACCGCCGCGGTACCAGGTGAGACCTAGGATCTGGACGATGGCCATGAACGTTCAGGCGGCGTACGCGGACCGCGCCGATGAGTACATCGCGCTCCTCGGCTCGATGCAGAGCGTGCATCCTTCGGACGAGCACCTGGTTTCCGGGTGGTCGGCCCAGGTCGAAGGCCTCGTTCTCGATGCAGGCTGCGGTCCGGGCCACTGGGCGGGCCATCTCGCAGCGCAGGGCGTCCGCGTGCTTGGTATCGACCAGGTCGCAGCGTTCCTCGAACACGCTCGCGCCGCACACGAAGGCGTCTCCTTCCTTGAAGGCAGCATCGACGAGCTGCCTCTCGCAGATGGCAGTGTCGCCGGCGTGCTCGCCTGGTACTCGCTGATCCACCACGATCCCGACACCATTCACCGCGCACTCGATGAGTTCGCGCGCGTTCTCGAGCCTGGCGGAGCGCTCCTTATCGGATTCTTCGTCGGCGCCGACGTTGAGCCGTTCGACCACGCCGTTGTCCGTGCTTGGCATTGGTCACCCGATGCCTTGGGGGAACGCCTTGCCGCGGCGGGCTTCGAGGTCATCGAGACGCATACTCGGTCCGTCCCGCAGCCGCAGCCACGGCCGCACAGCACGATTCTTGCTCGTCGATCAATCTGATCGTTGACACTCTCGACGCGGGTGGTAGACGCCCTGTCGGTGCTCGATGGTGACGGGTGGATGACTTCCGCCAGCCGTTTCGCACAAGCCGGTGCCTCGGCCTGCCTCCTAGCCGGAGGGCGAGATGAAGGTTCCTTGGTGGAATCGGATCTGGAGTTCTCCGTCGCGCATGGTCCAGAGAGAGGAATGGCGACTGTCGCCCTCTGGCCTCGAAATGACGTAGGTGACGAGGGTGAACCCAGGAGCCACCGACTGAAAGGCCCACTCACTCGTAGCCGGAGTGTCGCGGTCCGGTTCATGAGCCAGCGCGGCGATCGTCTCGTCGCGCGACCACAACCTCCCTGAGCGGCCGACTTCGACGAACTCTGGATGCAAGAGTTCACCCAAGAGTGCCGAGTCGCGCCGCACGGCTGATGTCAGCAGTTCGATTTCCGCACGCCGGATCTCATCAAGCTCCATGCAGGAAGATTCGCACAAAGGAGCAAGGAACTGACGAGAGTCTCCTACGCCCCGCCGGTGTAGACGAACGCGACCCGGGCCGACCCATCCCCGCGAAGGTGCCACCGGTTCCGCAGCGCACCGGGATGCGCCACGGCATCCCCGGCGCCGAGTTCCCAGATCCCGAGTCCTTCGATCTCGAGCGCGATGGTGCCTTCGATGACGTAGTGGATGACTTCGCCATCCGTCTCGAACCAGTCCCCGACCTGCTCGCCGGGGCGGATGACGTACTCCTGCAGCGAGGTCTCACCGGCGTGGATGACGCGGGTGTGGGCGGTGTCGGATGCCTCAGAGACCGGCACCCACGTGGCATCCGCTGCCCGCGAGACGTGGACGACCTCGGGGTCGGGGTCAGTGGGGAGGAGCGCGGAGGGCGAGATGTCCAGGGCGTTCGCGATCCGGTACAGGGTCAGCAGCGACGGCATCGTCTGGCCCGACTCGATCTGGCTCAGAAACGGCTGGCTGATCTCGGCTGCCGACGCGAGCGCCCGCATCGACAGCTTCTTCTCGGTGCGCGCTTGCCGCACCTGTCGCCCGATGCCGACACCGATCTGCGTCTCATCGGATGCCGCACTCGGCCCGTCGGCGGACGTGCGAGCGGGAGTGGACACGGCTCCAGGATACGGCGCGGCCCGCATCCGCCCCGCGTGGCTACTCGGAGGTGAGGGAGCCCACGAGATGGGCGATGCCATAGTCGTAGGCGTCGTCGAGATCACCGCCGAGGCGGAAGGCGCCGGCGAGCTCCATCGTGACGAACCCGGTAGCCCACGCCGTCAGCAGCCGCGCGGCGTCGAGTGCGTGCTCCGGGCCGACGGCCGCGGTGGTCGCGCGCAGGACGGGCGCGCTCGTGGCGGCGAGCTTCTCGGCATCCACCGTCGCGCTGAACAGCAGCCGAAAGGCCTCGGGACGCTCGTGGGCGAAACGGCGGAAGACGAGCAGCAGGTCTTCGATGCGCCCGGATGCCGCATCCAGCAGCCCCGTGAGGTCATCTGCGGCCGCACCGCCGACGAGCGCGAGCAGTGTTTCGCGATCCCGCACGCGCTTATAGAGCGAGGGCGCTTTGACGCCCACGTCCTGCGCGACGGCCTGCATCGTGACCGCGGTAACACCTCCGGTTTCGAGCAGACGCGCTGCCGCGCTGACGATCTCGTCGAGCGATGTTCTCTCCGGTGTCGGCATCGAACCTCCAAGGCTACGAACATAAGCTATCATGGCTAACATTCGTAGCTATCCTCGGGAAAGGCCCGCTGTGAAACTCTCCCCCTCGCTCCACCGCATCGGCAATGACATCGTCGCCGCCTACCTCATCGTCACCCCCGACGGCATCACGCTCATCGACGCTGGCCTTCCGGGCATGTACAGCGACCTCACGCGCGAGCTGGATGCCCTCGGGCGCTCCCCCGACGACATCCGCGGCATCGTGCTCACCCACGGTGACAGCGACCACGTCGGGTTCGCCGAACGCCTGCGCGCCGAGCGCGGCATCCCCGTGTTCGTCCACGCCGCCGACGCCGACCGCGCTCGCGGTGGCGACAAGCCCAAGACCCCCGTGGGCCCGACCCGGATCGGCCCCCTGCTGCAGTTCGCCGCCTACGGCATCCGCAAAGGCATGCGGCCGCACTGGCTCACCGAGGTGCGCGAGATCGCCGACGGTGACACGCTCGACCTTCCCGGACGCCCGCACGTCATCGGAACGCCCGGCCACTCGCCGGGCAGCATCGCCGTCTTCTCGCCCGAGGTGCGCGCCGTCTTCGTGGGCGACGCGCTCACGACGCGTCACGTGTTGACCGGACGCACGGGGCCCGGACCGGCGCCGTTCACCGACGAGCCCGCTGAGGCCCTCGCCTCGCTCGACCGCATCGCAGAGCTGGATGTCGACTGGGTGCTGCCCGGACACGGCCCGGCGTTCCACGGCTCACCGGCCGCCGCCGTCGAGGCCGTGCGTGCGGCGGCGCGGGGCTAGATCCCCGTCAGCACGCTTCTGCCTGGAGTGGCCGTGCCCCGGACCTCACTCGCCCCGGGCGTTGTAGACGAGGGCGTCGCTGGAACCGTAGGCGCGGTAGACCTCCAGGGCCTCGTCGCGGCCGACATTCTGGGTCACCCGGATGCCGCGGGCCTCGAACTGCTCGGCCCAGTCAGCAACCATCGGGCCCTCGTCGAACCCCGAGAGCTCCTCGAGCTCGGGGCCGGATCCGGCGACGACCAGCGACCGCACGCCGCTCCACATCGTCGCGCCGTAGCACTGCACGCACGGGCGCCAGTTGACGACGAGCGAGAGGGTCGCGCCATCAGCGCCGAGGTCCCAGCGGCCGAGGCGCTGCTGCGCGAGGCCGAGCGCCATCACCTCGGCGTGCCCCGACGACTTTTCGGTCGAGAGCACGACGTTCACGCCCGCCGACACGAGCTCGCCGGTGGCGTCATCCACGACGATCGCCGCGAAAGGACCCCCGTTGCCCTCGCGCCAGTTGCGGTCGGCGAGGCGATTCACGAGCGCCATTCGCTCCTCGAGCGTGGGCAGCACAGCGGGCAGCTCATCTGCCTCGTCGACGAGCCAGGTGGGCAGGGTCATGGTGAAGGATGTCGCGATCGGCATGGCTTACTCCGTGGGCGGGGTCGGGGACAGGTCGGGATGCTGCGCCAAGCGCCACACGCGCTGGCGGGTGAACGGCTGGTGGAAGGGTCTGCGGCCGAGCGCTCGGGCGATAGCGTTGCCGATCGCGGGCGCGACGGGGTTGTAGGGTGATTCGCTCATCGACTTCGCCCCGAACGGTCCGACCGTGTCGGAGGTGTCGGCGAGGTACAGCTCGGTCTCGGGTACGTCGGCGAACTGCGGCACCCGGTAGGTGCGGAACACCGCGTTCTGCACGGCGCCGTCTTCGACGAGCACCTCTTCGTACAGTGCGCTGCCCACAGCCTGCGCCGCGCCACCCTCGATCTGTCCCCGCAGCTGGGCGGGGTTCATGACCGTTCCGGCATCCGCCGACTGCACCGACTGCAGAATCCTCACGACGCCGGTCTCGGGCTCGACGGCAACGCGCACCGCGTGCACGTTGAACGCCACGGATCGCAGCGCGCCATCCTCGCCGCCCGTGGCGAACAGGCCGTTCTCGTCGCGTTCCGACGCATCGGCTGCGGCGACCAGGTCGGCGAACGGAACGATTCCCGCGGGCGTTGCGACCCCGGCATCCGTCAGCAGCCCCGCATCTGCGTCGGTGCCCGTCTGCGCGGCGGCGAGTGCCAGCATCCGTGTCCGCAGCGCCTGGCACGCGGCCGCGAGTGCCTTGCCCGCCACGGTGATGCCGGTCGAGGCGAACGCGCCGGTGTCGTGGGCGACGGCATCCGTGTCGGCAGTCCACAACTGCAAGCGCTCGAGCGGCGCCTCGAGCACGGATGCCGCGATCTGGCGCAGCACGGTGGTGGTGCCGTTGCCGAACTCGGCGGTGCCGGTGCGCACGAGGTAGGTGCCGTCGGGGCGGAGCGCGACCCGCGAGCGGGAGAAGTGGCCGCGCGGCGCGATGGTCGCGATCATCGCGATGGCCATGCCCTCGCCGACCGCCCAGCCCGCGGGAGCTGCCACCCCGTTGCCGCGGCGCAGCGCGTTCTGCGCGAGGTCGAGGCACTGGTCGAGGCCGTAGCTGCCGACGATGAGGTCGTCGTCGGCGGGGTCGCCATCCGGATGCAGCGGATCGTCGGCGCGCACGACATTGCGCCGCCGCAGCTCGAACGGGTCGAGGTCGAGCTTCTCGGCGAGCATGTCCATCGCCGACTCGACGCCGAGCATCACCTGCCCGAGCCCGTACCCGCGGAACGCGCCCGAGGGCACATTGTTCGTGTAGACGGCCTCGGCATCGACCCGACGCACCGGCGCTCGGTAGACCGTGGTCGATTCGGCGACCCCGTGGAACATCACGCCGATCGCGTGGTTGCCGTAGGCGCCCGTGTCGCTGAGCACGTCGAGCTTCATCGCGGTCAGGGTGCCGTCGGCATCCGCTCCGAGCGCCACCGACACCCGCATCGGATGCCGGAGAGATGCCCGCGTGAACTGCTCGGTGCGGCTGAATTCGTAGGTCACGGGGCGTCCAGTGCGCAGCACGGCGAGGGCGACGAGGTCTTCGGTGAAGATCTCTTGCTTGCCACCGAATCCGCCGCCCACGCGCGCGGCGAACACGCGGACCTTCTCGCGCGGCAGATCGAACACGTGCGCGAGTTCGTCGCGGGTGAGGAACGGCACCTGCGTGCTCGACCGGATGACGAGCCTGCCGTCCTCGTCGAGCCAGCCGACCGCGCCGTGCGTCTCAAGCTGCGCGTGCGTGACGCGGGAGGTCTGCCACGTGCCGTTGACGGTCACGGCGCTCGCCGCCAGCGCCGCATCGACGTCACCGCCATGGCGCTCGTGCGCTGCCGCGACGACGTTGCGGGAGGCATCCGTCACCCGGTCTTCGGCGGTGCGATCCGGATGCAGCAGGGGGGCGCCCGGGCTACGTGCTTCATCGGGATCGAAGACGGCGGGCAGGATGTCGTACTCGACGTGCACGAGCCGGGCAGCAGCATCGGCCGCGGCGGTGGTCTCGGCGACGATGGCGGCGACGCGCTGTCCGATGAAACGCACGGTGTCATCGAGCACGCGGGTGTCGTCGGGGTCATCGGTGCGGTGCTCGTGGCGTGCGGTCGAGAACCGGGTGGCGGGAGCATCCTCGTGGGTGAGGATGGCGACGACGCCCGGGACGGCGAGGGCGGCATCCGTGTCGATCGACACGATGCGCGCGTGGGGGTGGGGGGAGCCGACGACGCGCAGCACGAGGGTTCCGGTGACCGGTTCGTCGAGCGTGTACGGCTCGCGGCCCTGCACGATGCGGCGCGCGGCCTCGGGGATGACCGAGGTGCCGATGCCACCCGAGGCTGTGGCTTCCGGGCGGCTGCCGGTCTCCCGCACCGGTCCCAGGACGGCTTCCGTGATCGCCTCGCGGATCGGCCGGTAGCCGGTGCAGCGGCACAGGCTCCCCTTCATGCGGCGGTCGAGCTCGGGCAGATCGTCGGCGGTGAGGGTGGATGCCGTCACGGCCATACCGGGGGTGCAGAAGCCGCACTGGAACCCGAAGTGTTCGACGAGCTGCTCCTGAACCGGATGCAGGTCATCGCCGGGCGCGAGGCCGCCCGCGGTCGTGACGGTCGCCCCATCGAGGCGCTGGGCCGGCACGATGCAGGAATGGACGGGCTCGCCATCCACGATCACGGCGCACGCGCCGCAGTCGCCGGCGTCGCAGCCCTTCTTGACCTCGGTGTGCCCATGCTCGCGAAGGAATGTGCGCAGGCACTGACCCGGAGCCGGGTCGCCCTCGAGCTCGGTGCCGTCGACGGTGAGTCTCATGCGTCGGCCTCCTTCGCGAGGTCGGCGACCACGCGTTCGGCGAGCACGGCGGTCACCGCGCGCCGCCAATCCGCCTCGCCGAGTGCGTCGGTGAAGAAGTCGGTCGGGCTCGTGACATCAGCCTGCAACTGCGCGGGGTCGGGAAGACCGTCGTACCGGAAGACATGCGGAGCGAGGGTGGATGCCGTCACGGCGACCACGCTCGAACCGTCGCGTTCGCGGCGCCCGCTCACGACGATGCCAGAGCGCCCGAGCTCGGCCAGCGCCATCTTGTGCAGGCTGACGCGGGCGCGCATCGCCTCGGCGGGCACGTCGAGCGCGCGCAGCACTTCGCCGGGCTGCAGCGTGTTACGCGCCTGGCCGGTCACGAAATCCGCGACCGGTTGCCGGCGTTCGCCGCCGTCGGGCGTCCAGATCACTGCTTCCCCGTCGAGCGCCGCCAGCAGCGACACCATTGCTGCGGCGGTGAACGACTGGCAGACGTTCCCGCCGACCGTCGCGGTGTTCCATACCTTGAACGACATGAGCAGGGCGTGCGCAGCATCCGGGATCGCCGCCGCCGCCTTCCAGCCGTCGGGAACCGGGGTATCGAGCTCTCCCCGAGACCACGCGACAAAGCGCGCGATCGTGCAGGTCGCGGCGATGCGAAGCCCGGCATCCGTGATCTCGACATCCGGCCAGCCCATGCGGGTGATGTCGACGAAGCCGGTCACCTCGGGCTGCGGTTCGCTCATGAGCCAGGTCCCGCCCGCGAGGACCTTCTCCCCCGGCGCGAGCGCGAGGTCTGCGCGGGTGCGGGCGAACCGGTAGGAGGTGACAGACGTGATGTCCATCGCGCCCTCCCTCCAGCAGCCGATGTTGACTCAGCGAACACTCCGAGTGAATCAGGCGAGGATTTCGCGAGTGTTTCGCCGCGGCTCGTGCCAGGCTAAGCGAGTCGAGAGGAACCCGGATGCTCATCACCGGAATGGTCTTCGCCGCGCTGGCGGGTCTGCTGCACGTCTACATCTTCTGGCTCGAATCCCTCGCGTGGGGCAGCCCTCGCAGCCGCGCGACGTTCGGGGTGCGTAGTGACGCCGAGGTCGAGATCACCCGCGCCTTCGCGTTCAACCAGGGCTTCTACAACCTGTTCCTGGCGATCGCCGCGATCCTCGGCATCGTGATCGCCGCCGCCGGGTCGGTGCCCGTCGGCGTGACTCTCATGCTCGTGGGAACCGGCTCGATGCTGGCAGCCGCCCTCGTCCTGTTCGTCACGTCACCCGACAAGCGTCGCGCCGCGACCACGCAGGGGCTGTTCCCGCTGCTGGCCGTCATCAGCCTCGTGATTGCCCTGGTAATCGGCTGACGCGGGACTAAAACGCGACGCTCCCGACGTTGTGCTTCGGGTGCGCTCGTCCCGGGTGATCCTCGAAGAGCGCCGCACCCGACATCCGTACAAAGGAGAATCATGCGCGCACTCGTGCAGCACCAGTTCGGTGACCCGGCAGAGGTCTTGGCAGTCGAGGAGGTCGACCTCCCCGAACCGGGACCCGGACAGGTGCGCCTGAAGGTCGTGCTCAGCCCCATCCACAACCACGACCTGTGGACCGTCAGCGGAAACTACGGCTTCAAGCCCGAGATGCCCGCCCGCGCCGGAACCGAGGCGCTCGGCACCGTCGACGCGCTCGGTGAGGGCGTCGACGGACTGACCGTCGGTCAGCGCGTGGTCAGCGCCAGCACCTTCGGAGTCTGGGCCGAGTACGTCGTCGTGCCCGCACGCGCCGTGGTTCCGGTGCCGGATGCCGTCACCGACGAGGCTGCCGCGCAGCTGGTCTCCATGCCGGTCAGCGCCATCAGCCTGCTCGAGTACCTCGACGTGAACGAGGGCGACTGGATCGTGCAGAACGCCGCCAATGGTGCGGTCGGCCGCATCGTCGCTCAGCTGGCCGCGGGCCGGGGCGTCCGCGTGCTGGGTCTCGTGCGTCGCACTGCCGGTGTCGAGGAGCTGGCTGCTGTCGGCATCCACGATGTCGTCGCGACGGATGACGAGAACTGGCGTGAGCGCGCCGCCGAGATCACCGGCGGCGCACCCATCCGCGCCGGTGTTGACTCGGTCGGCGGTGCCGCCAGTGGTGACGTGACCTCGCTCCTGGGCGAGAACGGTCTGCTCGTCGTGTTCGGTGCGATGGCGTCGCCGACGATGGAGATCGCCTCGGGCGACGTCATCTTCCGTCAGCTGACCATCCGCGGATTCTGGGGCAGCAAGGTCAGCGCCGCGATGGACCCCGCGCACCGCGTCGAGCTCATCGGCGAGATCGTCCAGCGCGTCGCGCAGGGAAACCTCGACCTGCCGGTGTCGCAGATCTTCTCGCTGGAGCAGATCGCCGACGCCTCGCGCGCCAACTTCGAGCCCGGCCGCGTCGGCAAGGTCCTCCTGCGCCCGTAAGGCTGGCTGAGGTGAGGCCGCCGCCGAGTTCGAACTCGACGGCGGCCTCACGTCTGCATCCGGGGTGTCGTTTGGCTTTCGGGTCGGTGTCAGAGTTCGAGCTCGACGGCGGTCTCGAGCGCAGCCTCGATCGACCGCATCCAGCCCGCCTGCAGGTCTGCCTTCGTGCCCGAATAGAGCGATGCGCCATCGACGAGGTTGCTCGAGCACGCGCACACCATGCCCGCGCGCAGGCCGCGGAGGCGCGCGACGATGTAGAGCGCGGATGCCTCCATCTCGACGTTCAGGATCCCCATTGTGTTCAGCTGTGCGATCCACTCCGGGGTCTCGGCGTAGAACGCGTCATCGCTCACGCTGATCCCGCGGAAGGAGTTGGTTCCCGCGGCGCCCGCAATGCGCTCCGCGTGACGGGCCAGCGCGGTGGTGAGCTCCAGGTCGGGGACCGCGGGGAAACCCTTCGGAAGATAGGCATCCGTCGTCCCGTCGTTGCGGAAGCTGCCTTCACTCACGAGCAGGTCGCCCGGCGCAATGCCCGGCTGCAGGCCCGCCGAGCTGCCGACGCGGATGAACGAGGTCACGCCGACGCGGGCGAGCTCTTCGACCGCGATCGCGGTGGAGGGGCATCCCATACCGGTCGAGGTCGCCGTGATGTGGCGGCCCTTGTACCAGCCAGTCATGGTGCGGTGCTCGCGGTTGTGCGCGACTTCCTTCACGTCGGTGAGGAACTCGGCAACCAGCGGCACCCGGAACGGATCCCCGGGAAGCAACGCGACGCTGGAGACCTCGCCGGGCGCAATCGCGATGTGATACTGGCGGGCGTCGAGCCCTGCTGCTGACTTGTCGACGACGGACATAGGACCTCCTGGGTTCTGAGACGATCGGGTCGTCGCAGTCCCCGCCCTGGCGCCAGAGCCATGGTTGATAGGACGTGCTCTGCGAGCGAGCCTACCCACGCGCTGTTTCGCGGCTGTTTCTCGCTGCGGCAAGACCCCCGGTACGCTCGCCGGCATGACGGCGTGCGGAATCGTGCTGGCCGCTGGTGCGGGAACCCGCTACGGACAGCCGAAGG
>Ga0207904_1000387_pt1 | contig 17236 bp, 12 predicted proteins | sample MalvirmetaMSP118_FD_184232 | JGI IMG/M metagenome (GOLD analysis project Ga0207904, IMG submission 184232) | Marine viral communities from the Deep Pacific Ocean - MSP-118 (SPAdes) | ecosystem: Environmental > Aquatic > Marine > Oceanic | place: Pacific Ocean | collected 2011-05-30 | reverse complement strand
CGGTGCGGCCCATGTAGACGGCGACGGTGGCGCCGGAGAGGGCGAGGTTCGCCCAGTCGGGCAGGACGGAGCCGTGCTGGTCGTGGCCGGTGGCGAAGACGACGCTGGACGACACGCCGCGCAGGGTGAGCGGGATCCTGGCCGACGAGGCGGCGGCGAGCGCGGCGGTGACGCCGGGGACGATCTCGTAGGCGACGCCGGCGGCCTCGAGCGCCGCGATCTCCTCGCCGGCACGGCCGAAGATCATCGGGTCGCCGCTCTTCAGCCGGACCACGCGCTCGCCGCGCGCGGCACGCTCCACGAGGATCGCGTTGATCTCGTCCTGGGTGACGGAGTGGGCGCCCTTGGCCTTGCCGACCGGCACCCGCTCGGCGTCGCGCCGGCCCATGGCCACCACGGCATCCGGCACCAGCTGGTCATGGACGATCACGTCGGCTTCCTGCAGCACGCGCTGGGCGCGCAGCGTCAGAAGGTCCTCTGCGCCGGGGCCGGCACCCACCAGGGTGACGTATCCATCGGCCGGACGGCGGCCGCCGATCAGCGCATCGGCCACCCGGCGCGCGGCCGGCTCGCCGTCGGTGCGCAGGGTGTCGGCGACGCGGCCGGCGAAGAAGCGCTCCCAGTAGCGGCGCCGGTCGACGCCGTCGGAGAAGACGGACGCGATCTTGCCGCGCAGGCTCTCGGCGATGCGGGCCAGTGCGCCGGTCTCGGCCGGCAGCATCGCCTCGATCTTCGCGCGGATGTGGCGGGCAAGCACCGGGCCGGTGCCGGTGGAGGTGATGGCAACGGCGACGGGGGCGCGGTTGACCAGCGCACCGACGTAAAAGTCGCAGATCTCGGGGCGGTCGACGGCGTTGACCGGCACGCCGGCGGCGCGGGCGGCATCGACGACGGCGCGGTCGTGGTCTTCCTCGCCGGACGCGGCGAAGGCGAGGACCGCACCGGCCACGTCGCCGGGGGCGAAGTCGCGGCCGATCCATTCGGCGCCTGCGCGCGCGATGGCGGCCCTGGCGGCGGGCGACAGCGACGGCGCGACGACCACCAGCGCGGCGCTCGTCTCCGACAGGAGGCGCACCTTCGCCGCGGCCTCGTCGCCGCCGCCAACGATGACGACGCGACGGCCGGCGACCTGGTGGAAGGCCGGAAAGACCGCGAGCTTGCGGTCGTCGGTGGATGCGGATGCGGCGAGCATGGTTCGCGCGGCTCCCGGACGGATCAGCCCATCAGGGGATGGGACACGGTGACACTGCCACCAGAGATACGCCGGGCCCGCGGGAATTGCGGGACATGGAATTCCAAATGCAGGTGCGCGGGCAGAAAAGGAATCCGGTAGCCGCCGCGCGGGCGCGCAACCAATCCGGAACGGGAGAAAAAGGCCGTTTCCCGCCTAAACCGGACCGGCCGGGATCGACCGGTCAGTCCGTGAAGAGGTCCGGCCGGGACAGCTTGAGCGCCTGGACAAGCATCATCAGCTTGGCGTCCCGGATGGTGCCGTCCGTCCGCCACCGGTCGAGCTCGGCAAGCGGAAGCTCGATCACGTCGATATCCTCGTCCTCGTCGATGCCGCCGCCGGCCGACACCCGGTCGGCCTCGGTGTAGCGCCCGAGATAGAGCGTGATCGCCTCCGTCACGGTACCGGGACAAAGGTAGACATGCCCGACGCTCTGCATGTCCCGCACGCGAATGCCGAGTTCCTCCTCGCCCTCGCGGCGGCAAGCGGTCTCCGGATCGGGGTCTTCGGGGTCGATCAGTCCGGCACAGGCCTCGATCAGGAAGGGGTCGGGATCGTCGGTCACCAGGATCGGTACGCGCAGCTGACGCACCACAACCGCTGTGCGCCGGGCTTCATCGAACGGCAGCACGCTGACGGCGGGACCATGGTCGTGCACCGTGCGTTCGAAGGTGATCGGGGCATGCCCGTCGCGCTCGACGCGGATGCCCACCTGGTCGAGCCGGATGAAGCCGTCGTGGATGCGGGTGGAATGGGTGACTGTGACACGGCGATCGTTGGCAGGAACGTTCACGTCGGCTTCCTTTGTCCGGGCCGCCGGACACAGGATCGTCACGTGCCCGTTCTATTGCAGTGCGGTATGATCGGGCCGGTCCGGCAAGGGCTGCCGGGCCGTCGGATTCGCCTTCCGGTTCCGTCCTTATCGCGCATTCTGGAGGCAGTGCAATGTCGCCGGCATCGCCCGATCCGCATCCCGGAGCCGCGCCGTCCCGCGTTCCCCAGCGCGCCGCACCGGCGGGGCGTTGAGGACGTCCGGAACATACCGCATCATCCACCGTCATGACGCAGGCATCAGTCTTGAACGATCTTCTGCAAATCATCAGCGACCGCGGACGGGCGCTCGTCGACTGGCGCCGCCAGCCGCGACGGACCAGCGGCCGGGCCCTCGGCGAACTGGCGGACCTGTTGCTGTCGGTTCCCGGCGAGGCGTCCGGGGTGGTGCGCGCCCACGACCTGCTCGACGGCTACCGCGGGCTCGACTATGCCGGAAAGACGTCCTTCTTCCGGTTGCTGGTGGAGCGCTACGGCGCCGATCGGGCCGCACTCGGCGGGGCGGCCGCCCGCTTCCTGGAGGATTCGAGCGAGAAGAACGCCAAGGCGGTCCAGCGCGCCGCCGAGCCGCGCCGGCTCGAACTGTTCCGCAGGCTCAACTTCGCGCCCGGCGGGACGGCGGATCTCGTGTCGATGCGCCTCGACCTTCTCGCCCGGCTCAAGGATCATCCGGAGTTCTGGACGCTGGACGACGACTTCAAGACGCTGTTCCAGTCCTGGTTCAATCGCGGCTTCCTGATCCTGCGGCGCATCGACTGGCAGACGTCGGCGGCGGTGCTGGAAAAGATCATCAAGTACGAGGCGGTGCATGCCATCCATGACTGGGACGACCTGCGCAGCCGGATCGACCTGCCGGACCGGCGGCTCTACGCGTTCTTTCATCCAAGGCTGGGCGACGATCCGCTGATCTTCGTCGAGGTGGCGCTGACCACCGCCATCCCGGCGGCGATCCAGCCGATCCTCGAGCAGGACCGCAAGCCGATCCCGCCGCAGACCGCCACGACGGCGGTGTTCTACTCGATCTCGAACTGTCAGCAGGGCCTGCAGGGGATCTCGTTCGGCAACTTCCTCATCAAGCAGGTGGTGGAGGACCTGCAGCGGGAACTGCGCGACCTGAAGACGTTCGTGACCCTGTCGCCGGTGCCGGGTTTCGCGCGCTGGCTCGACCGCGAGCGCCGGATCGACGTGTCGCCGCTGATCCCCGGCGAGATGCGTCCGGTCCTCGACCGGCTCGACGAGGACGGCTGGTGGCAGGATGCGGTCGCGCGCGAGGAACTGGGCCGGGTGCTGCCCCAACTGGCGGCGTGGTACCTGACCCGGGCCCGGGATGCCCGCGACCGCGTGCTCGATCCGGTGGCGCGCTTCCACCTCGGCAACGGCGCGCGGCTGGAGCGGGTGAATTTCGCCGCCGACCTGTCCCCCAAGGGACTGGAATCGGCGCACGGGATCATGGTCAACTACCTCTACCGGCTGGCCGACATCGAAAAGAACCACGAGAGCTTCGTGAACGACCGCGCGGTGGCGGCGGCCTCGGCGGTCACCAAGCTTGCCCGGTCGCTGCCCGAGCCGAAGGCCCTGGTGGCCACCTGAGGGAGGGCCTCAGGCTGCCCCGCGATCGGGGCCGGTGAAGCCGATCGCCCGCCGCATCACCGGCAGCATCAGCAGCAGAAGGGCGGCGGCGGCAATGCAGATCGCCCCGTAGATGAAGAAGGCGTGCGAGTAGATCGCCGCCTCCTGGGCCGGCGAGGTGCCGTCCGGCACCGAGGCGAGGCCGCCGAGCAGGCCGGCGATGTAGTTGGCGCCGGACGTGGCCATCAGCCAGATGCCCATGGCGAAGCCGGCGAGATGCCGGGGGGCCAGCTCGGTGGTCAGCGCCAGTCCGACCGGCGACAGCAGAAGCTCACCGATCGACAGCAGCAGGAAGAACAGCACCACCCAGAAGGCCATCGTCTTGGCGCCCTCGGGCGTCTCGAAGATGCCGGTGGTGAGCACCCAGTAGGCCGCCCCGAGGAAGACGAGGCCGAAGGCGAACTTCACGATGTCGTCGAACCGGACTCCCCGCCGCTCGATCGCCGGCCACAGGAAGGCGAGGAACGGTGACAGCGCCAGGATGAAGAACGGGTTGAGCGAGGCGAATTCCTCCGGTGGCGACTGCCAGCCGAACACGTTCAGGTCCAGATCGCGCTGGGTGAACACCATCACCGAAGTGACGTCCTGCTGGTAGACCGCCCAGAAGGCGACGGCAAAGATGACCAGCACCAGATGGGCGATCAGCTTGTTGCGCAGCACCGCCGGCTCGCGGAACACCATGACCACGTAGATGACGATCGCCGCGCTTTCCACGACGGCGAGGAAGATGCCGGCCTCGGCCGGGCGGGCGATCAGGTAGATGGAGATCAGCACCAGGCCGGCGAGGGCGACGGCCACCAGGCCGTTCTCGCGCAGGCTGCCGGTCGCATGGGCCGGCGGGTGGTGGTGCTCCTCGAGATAGCGTCGGCCGTACAGGAAGGTGAGCAGCGACAGCAGCTTGCCGCAGCCGGCGGCGGCGAACGCCACCCAGTAGCCGAACTGAACCGCCAGGATGCCGGCCACCAGGGTTGCCGCCAGCGAGCCGATGTTGATGCCCATGTAGAAGATGGTGAAGGCCGACGCGCGCCGGGAATCCTGATCCTCGAAGAAGTGGCCGAGAAGGGCCGACACGTTCGCCTTGAACAGCCCGTTGCCGACGACGAGGATGCCGAGCGCGACATACATCGTGTCGGTCGAGCCCAGCGCCAGCAGCAGGTAGCCGGCCGACATCATGGCCGCGCCGAGGACGATCGCCCGGCCATGGCCGAAAACGCGGTCAGCGATGACGCCGCCCACCACCGGCATCAGGTAGGCAAATGCGGTGAACGCGCCGAACAGCAGGTAGGCCTGCGCGTCGCGCATCTTCAGGACGTCGATGAGGTAGAGCGTGAAGACGGTGGTCAGCGTGTAGTAGCCGAATCGCTCCCACAGCTCGGTGAGCGACAGGACGTAAAGCGCCTTCGGCTGATCTCGAAACACGTCATTCCCCCCTCCGGCGGCCGCCGGCAATCAAGCCTACATCCGGTCGCGCAACGCAAACCATGTCATCGCCAGCACCAGCAGCGGTGTCCTCAGCAGCGTGCCGCCCGGGAAGGACGGAATGGAAAGCCGCGCGAAGACATCGAGCGCACCGGTGTCGCCGGTGATGGCGTCGGCGATCATCTTGCCTGCAAACGTCGCGGTTGCCACTCCCTGGCCGGAATAGCCGCATCCGGCGTAGAGGCCGGCCTCCACTCGCCGCACGTACGGCATCCGGTTGCGGGTCACCGCCAGCGTGCCGCCCCAGGCGTAGTCGATGGGCACGTCGGCGAGGTCGGGATATATCTCGGTGAGATAGGGGCGCACGAGGTCCGCCACGTCGTCGCGCAGGCGCCGCGTGTAGCTTTCGCCGCCACCGAAGACCAGCCGCCCGTCCTGGGTCGGCCGCCAGTAGCGCACCACGAAGCGGCTGTCGGCGACGCATTCGCGGCCCGGGATCAGCCGCGCCATGCGCTCCGGCCCGAGCGGTGCGGTGGCCACCACGTAGTTGTTGATGGGCAGCACGCGTGCCTCAACCCCGGGGGCGATGTCCTTCAGGTAGCCGTTGCCGGCGAGCACGACCTGGTCGGCCTCGACGCTGCCCGCGGCGGTGTGCACGATGCGGCGCCCGCTCTCGCCGGGTTCGATGCCGACGACCTCCGATCCTTCGTGGATCCGCGCGCCGGCGTCGTTCGCGGCCTTGCAGAGACCGACGGCGAGTGCCAGCGGATTGAGGTGCCCGGCGCTCGCATCGCGGTAGCCGCCCACGAAGCGGGGCGACCCGACGGCCGCCGCGATCTGGGGCGCATCGAGCATCGAGAAGGACGTGACGCCGTAGGTGGACGCCATGTGGTCGACCATCCGGCGCTCGTCGTCGAGGGCCTCGGTCGTGTGGGCGGCGGAGATCAGGCCGTCGGTCCACTCGCAGGCGATGGCGTGACGCTCGATCCGGTCGCGCACCAGCGCCTTCGCCGCTTCCGCCAGCTCCCAGAGCTTGGCGGCGTCGTCGCGGCCGACGGTCTTCTCCAGCCAGATCTGGTCGCGGCGCTGGCCGGAGTGAAGCTGTCCGCCGTTGCGGCCGGAGGCACCCCAGCCGATGCGCTGCGCCTCCAAGAGCACCACCGACCGGCCGGCCTCGGCCAGGTGGAGCGCGGCCGACAGCCCGGTGAAGCCGCCGCCGATGACGCAGACGTCGGCGCGCGCCTCGCCGCCGAGCGGCGCATGGAACCGCTGGGGGACGCTGGATGCATAGAGCGTTCGCGGAACGGACGGGACGTCACCGCGCTGAGGCGCCGATCCGCTGTCCGCTGCGCTCATGATGTCATGCGGCCGTCGCGCGTCAGGATGGCTGCCGTTTCGTCGAGGGTCTTGCGGGCCCGGGCGATGAGCTGGTCGATCTCGTCGCGGGTGATCACCAGCGGCGGCGAGATGATCATGGAATCGCGGACGGCGCGCATCACAAGGCCGTTCTTCAGCGAGGTGTCGCGGCACAGCGTGCCGACGGCGCCTTCGTCGGCGAAGCGGGTGGTGCGGCTCGGCTTGGCGGGGACCAGTTCGATGGCGCCCATCAGCCCGACCATGCGCGCCTCGCCGACCAGCGGATGGTCGCCCAGCGCTTTCCACTGCTCCTGGAGGTAGGGCGCCACCTCGTCGGCGTGCTCGATCACGCCCTCGTCCTCGAGGATGCGCAGATTTTCCAGCGCCGCGGCACAGCAGGCCGGATGACCGGAATAGGTGAAGCCGTGATAGAACTCGCCGCCTTCCGCGATGAAGGCGTCGGCGACCCGGTCGGACACCAGCACCCCGCCGATCGGCAGATAGCCGGACGAGAGGCCCTTGGCGATCGGTATCAGGTCCGGCTCCAGGCCGAAATATTCCGACCCGAACCAGCGGCCGAGGCGGCCGAAGCCGGTGATGACCTCGTCGGCTACGAACAGGATGTCGTTGGCGGCCAGCACCTTCTTGATCTCGGGCCAGTAGCTGTCGGGCGGCACGATCACGCCGCCGGCGCCCTGGATCGGCTCGGCGATGAACGCCGCGATGGTGTCGGCGCCCCGGGCCGCGATCTCGCGGGCGAGTTCCTGGGCGGCCCACCGGCCGAAGGCGTCGGGGGCCTGATCGCCGCCTTCGCCGAACCAGTAGGGCTGGGCGATGTGCACGATGCCGGGGATCGGCATGCCGCCCTGGCCGTGCATCGCGCTCATGCCGCCTAGGCTCGCGCCGCCGATGGTCGAGCCGTGGTAGGCGTTCTTGCGCGAGATGATGGTCTTCTTCTCGGGCTTGCCCTTCAGGTCCCAGTAGGTGCGGACCATGCGGATGACGGTGTCGTTGGATTCCGAGCCCGAGCCGGTGAAGAAGACGTGGTTGAGGTGCGCCGGGGCCAGCCGCGCCAGCCGCTCGGCGAGGTCGATCGCCGGCTTGTGGGTCGTCTTGAAGAAGGTGTTGTAGTAACTCAGCTCCGACATCTGCCGATGCACCGCGTCGGCGATCTCGCGTCGGCCGTGGCCGATCTGCATGCACCACAGGCCGGACATCCCGTCGAGCAGCCGGTTGCCGTCCGAATCCGTGATCCAGACCCCGTCGCCACCCACGATGACGCGCGCCCCCTCGGCATTCAGCGCACCGGTGTCGGTGAACGGATGCATGTGATGGGCGGCATCGCGGCGCCGGAGCTCCGGCGTCGACTGCGGGTCGTTGGAAAGCGATGCGTCAGACATTGAGAAGGAGGTACTCCCGTTCCCAGGGCGAGATCACCCGCATGAAGGTCTCGTACTCGGCCTGCTTGATGGCCCGGTAGGTGTGAACGAAGCTCTTGCCGAAAATCTCGACCAGCTCCTCCGACTCCTCGAACAGCGCCACCGCCTCCAGCAGGCCGCGCGGCAGGCCGTAGGGCAGCTCGCGGGCGGAGCCGTCGATGGGCTCGTCCGGCGACAGCTCCTCCTCGATGCCGAGATAGCCGCAGGCCAGCGACGCGGCGATTGCCAGATACGGGTTCGCGTCCGACGACGGCACCCGGTTCTCCACCCGCCGGGCCGCCGGCGTGGAATGCGGAACGCGCAGCCCGACCGTCCGGTTGTCGTAGCCCCAGTAGACGTTGATCGGCGCCGTCGTCCAGCGTTCCAGCCGCCGGTATGAGTTCACGTAGGGCGCCAGGATGGCCATCACGTTCGGCAGGTATTTCTGCTGGCCCGCGATGAACGAGAAGAACTCGCGGCTGGGCGTGCCGTCGGGCGTCGAGAAGATGTTCTGGCCGGTCTCGATGTTGATGACCGAATGGTGGATGTGCATGGCCGAGCCGGGCTCGTTCGACATCGGCTTGGCCATGAACGTCGCGTACATGTTGTGGCGCAGTGCCGCCTCGCGGATGGTGCGCTTGAACAGGAACACCTGGTCGGCGAGGTCGATCGGGTCGCCGTGGAGCAGGTTGATCTCCATCTGCGCCGCGCCTTCCTCGTGGATCAGCGTGTCGATCTCCAGCCCCTGCGCCTCGGCGTAGGCGTAGATGTCGTCGAATACGTCCTCGAACTCGTTCACTGCGGCGATGGAGAAGGACTGGCGGCCGATCTCCGGCCGGCCCGAGCGGCCGATCGGCGGCTCGAGCGGATAGTCCGGGTCGGTGTTCGGCTTGACGAGGTAGAACTCGATCTCCGGCGCCACCACCGGCTTCAGGCCGCGCAGCCGGTAGAGGTCCACGATGCGGCGCAGCACCTGTCGGGGGGCATGCTCGACCGGGCGCCCGTCGCGATAGCGTGCGTCATGGATCAGCTGGGCGGCCGGGTCGCTCGCCCACGGCACCACGCACAGGGTCGAATAGTCGGGGTCGAAGATAAGGTCCGAATCGCTGGGATCGTGCTTGAACTGGTCGTCGTCCTCGGGATAGTCGCCGGTGATCGTCTGGGTGAAGATCGACGTCGGCATGGTGAGCGACGGGCCGGCCGCGAACTTCTCCATCGGCATCAGCTTGCCGCGGGCGACGCCCGCCTGGTCCGGCACGATGCACTCGACGTCCTGAATCCGCCGCTCCTTCAGCCAGCGCACGGCCTCCTCGTGGGAAGAAACCCCTCGCGCGGTCTCCGGCTTCATGTCGGGACGGTCTTCGGCGCTCATATTCACACGTGTGCCGGCGGCGCCTTCGCACCGATCGGCATCCTCAATGATTGCGGCGTGGACTCCCCGCACGCGTGTCGCGCGGGGTCACGGAACCCGGCCGGGGCGGCCGGATGCAGGCCCCAGAGCCAGTAATTGACATCATAGAGACCAGACCGGACACTGCCTAGATCAACCTGCGGGCGGACGGATCGGCGCGCGCCGGAGCGTGCTTCCGGCGGCTGCCGCGGCGGCGGAACCCGGGGCCGTCGCGACCGGGGCGGCCGGTCTGTCGCGCGGCCGGCTGCCGTTGCGTCGAAAGACCTTGCGGTGATCGCCGCGGGCTGCTGAAACACCGATCGCTTCCGGTCCGACATCCGGTCCACCGGGCGACGACCTCGAGACCGCGCTCAGTCAATGACCTCACAGAATCCGGTCGATACCATCGCCTCTCCCCTCGACGAGGTGGAGCGCTATCTCGCGTTGCATCCGGAGACGGAAGCCGTCGAGCTGTTGATCACCGACACGAATGCCGTGATGCGCGGCAAGTGGGCGCCGGCCGGCACCATCGAGAAGGCGTTCACCTCCGGCGTGGCGTTCCCGCTGTCCATGTACGGCCTCGACGTCTGGGGCCGGGAGGTCATGGAGACCGGGCTGCACGTCGACACCGGCGATCGCGACGGCTTCTGCATGGCCGTGCCCGGCTCGCTCAGGCCGGTGCCGTGGGCCGACGTGCCGACGGCCCAGGCGATCCTGACCATGACCACGGAGTCCGGCCAGCCGTTCCACGGCGACCCGCGCCATGCGCTCGAGGCCACCGTGGCGCGTGCCCACGCGGCCGGCCTCAGGCCCTGCGTCGCCTTCGAGCTCGAGTTCTACCTGATGACGGCCGCGCCCGGCGCGACCGCCGCCGAGGCGTTCCGGCCGGTGCTGTCCTACGGCGACGGTCCGGACCGGCAGAACATGTATGCCCTGTCGGACCTGTCGGCCCATGCCGGGCTGTTCGCCGACATCCGCGCCGGGGCGAAGGTCCAGGGCATTCCCATCGACACGATCATTTCCGAGGCGGCGCCGGGCCAGTTCGAGATCAACCTCAAGCACCGGGTCGACGGGCTTGCCGCCGCCGACGACGCGTTGCTGCTGAAGCGGCTCGTGCAGGAAACGGCGCGGCGCCATTCGCTGCGGGCCACGTTCATGGCCAAGCCGTTCATGCCGTGGGCCGGAAACGGCATGCACCTGCATGTCAGCCTCGTCGACGGCGACGGCAACAACGTCTTCGCCGATCCGGCGAAGGGGCAGAAGACGCTGGAATCCGCCGTTGCCGGCCTGCTCGACACCATGGCCCCGGCGATGCTGGTCTTCGTCCCGACATGGAACGGCTACCGCCGGCTGCTGCCGGGTTCCTATGCGCCGACGCGGGTCTCCTGGGGCCACAACAACCGGTCCGTCGCGGTGCGTATTCCGGCGGGCGACGGGGCGGCCATGCGGATCGAGCACCGGATCGCGGGCGCCGATGCCAATCCCTATCTTGTGCTGGCCGCGATCCTGGCGGGGATGCTCGACGGCATCGAGGGCGGCCGCACGCCGCCGCCGCCGACCGACCGCAACGCCTACGAGGCGCCGGCGCCGCAACTGCCGGACCAGATGGACGAGGCGGTGCGGCTGTTCAAGAATTCCGACTTCATCCGCCGGACCTTCGGGGTGGAGTACCGGGCCATGTTCGCCGCCATCAAGGACGCCGAGATCGCCGCGTTCCGCTCGGAGATCTCGCCGCTCGAGCGGTCGACCTACCTGTAGCCGCCCGCGGTCCCCGGCGATCTGCCCGCGCCGGCGGCACACTGCCTGCCGGGCGGTTGCCGCCCGCCGCCACTATGGGCAGCCGCCCCCGGAAAAAGCGGTTGAGCGCCGCGCGCGCCTTGCTTACCGTCAAGGGAGGGTAGGAGCCGAGGCCAATCTTCGGTGGATCGACTTCAACAGGGGAGGGTCGACCTCAATGCGCGCAAACCTCGCAGTTGGTCTCGTCGCGGCGGCCATGGTCGTCAGCGGCCCGGTCGCGGCTCAGGACAAGGTCGTCAACGTCTACAACTGGTCCGACTACATCGACGAGTCGATCCTGGCGGACTTCCAGAAGGAGACCGGGATCACCGTCAATTATGACGTGTTCGATTCCAACGAGATCCTCGAAACCAAGCTTCTGGCCGGCTCGACCGGCTACGACGTGGTGGTGCCGACGGCCTCGTTCCTGGCGCGCCAGATCCAGGCGGGCGTGTTCAAGAAGCTCGACAAGGAGGCGCTTCCGAACATCAAGAACATGTGGCCGGTCATCGAGAAGCGGACCGCCATCTACGACCCCGACAACGCCTATTCCATCAACTACATGTGGGGCACCACCGGGATCGGCTACAACGTCGACAAGGTGAAGGAACGCCTCGGCGACGACGCCCCCGTCGACTCCTGGGCCCTGGTGTTCGACCCGGCCAACGCCGAGAAGCTCCAGGACTGCGGCATCCACATGCTGGACGCGCCCGAGGAGATCATCCCTGCGGCGCTCAACTATCTCGACCTCGATCCGAACGCCCGCAGCGCGGACGACTTCGAGAAGGCGGCCGAGCTCCTGAAGAAGGTGCGGCCCTACGTCCAGAAATTCCATTCCTCGGAGTACATCAACGCGCTGGCCAACGGCGACATCTGCGTGGCGATCGGCTGGTCGGGCGACGTGTTCCAGGCCCGCGACCGCGCCGACGAGGCAAACAACGGCGTGACCATCGCCTACTCCATCCCCAAGCAGGGCGCGCTGATGTGGTTCGACCAGATGGCGATCCCCAACGATGCCCCGCATGCCGACAACGCGCTCACCTTCATCAACTACATGATGCGGCCGGAGGTGATCGCGAAGGCGACCGACTACGTCTACTACGCCAACGGCAACGAGGCCTCCCAGAAGGTCATCGAGCCGGAAATCCTGGACGATCCGCAGATCTATCCGCCGGCCGACGTGCTGAACCGACTGTACACGGTGCAGGTCTTCAATCCGCGCGACCAGCGGCTCCTGACCCGGACCTGGACCTCGGTGAAGTCCGGCATCTGATCGGCCTCGGCGGCGGCCCCGAGCCGCCGCTTCTATCTCGCGGGGCGCCGCCCGCCGCAGCGGCGGCGCGCTCCACCAGACTTGGAGAAGATCGGCTACGCCGCCGCCCCAGGGGCGGCACGGGCTCATCAGGCAGGTGCGGTTCAACATGGCCAAGCAGGCTCTCGGTCCGATCCGGAAGTCCTTCGCTCCCTGGGAGAACCCGGACACCAAGCCGCTGATCCATTTCGACTGCATCTCGAAGCGCTTCGGGAATTTCACCGCCGTCGACCGCGTCGACCTGCCGATCTACGAGCGCGAGTTCCACGCGCTGCTCGGGCCGTCGGGCTGCGGCAAGACCACCCTGATGCGCATGCTGGCCGGCTTCGACGAGCCGACCGAGGGCGACGTGATCCTCGACGGCAAGAGCCTGAAGGGCGTTCCGCCCTATCGCCGGCCCGTCAACATGATGTTCCAGAGCTACGCGCTGTTCCCGCACATGAGCGTGGAGAAGAATGTCGGCTTCGGCCTGAAGCAGGAGGGCATGGCGAAGAGCGAGATCGCCGACCGGGTGGCGGAGATGCTGAAGCTCGTCCGGCTCGACCAGTTCGCCAAGCGCAAGCCGCACCAGCTTTCCGGCGGCCAGCGCCAGCGCGTGGCGCTCGCCCGCTCGATCGCCAAGAAGCCCCGCGTGCTGCTTCTCGACGAACCCCTCGGCGCCCTCGACAAAAAACTGCGCGAGGCCACCCAGTTCGAGCTCACCGACCTGCAGATGGAACTGGGCATGACCTTCCTGATCGTCACCCATGACCAGGAGGAGGCGATGACGGTGGCCGACCGGATCGCGGTGATGGAGCACGGGATGATCCGTCAGGTGGCGACGCCGGCCGAGATCTACGAGCAGCCGGCCTCGCGCTACGTGGCGGACTTCATCGGCGACATTAACCTCGTGGAGGGGCGCATCGAGAATGGGGCGGGCAGCCTGACGCGGCTCGTTTCGCCGAAGAGCGGGCTGGTCATCGAGACCGACCAGCCGGTGGAAGGCAGCCCTGAGACGGCCTGGTACGCGATCCGGCCGGAAAAGCTGCGGATATCGCTCGATCAGCCGGCCGACACCGCCGTCAATGCCGTCAGCGGCGAAATCTGGGACATCGCCTATCTCGGCGACGTCTCGATCTATCACGTGAAGCTGGACGACGGGACGGTGATGCGGGCCACGACCGCCAACACCACGCGACTGGTTGAACGGCCGATCTCCTGGGACGACCGGGTCTGGCTGACCTGGGACGCCAATGCCGGGGTGGTCCTGACGCACTAGCCCGCTCCGACGGCCCCGTGCGGGGCGGACGGGGCCGGGTTCCACGCCGGGAGGGGCGAGGCGACATGGCAGACGAGGAAGCGCTCAGGATCAGCGAACTGACCGGCGAGCCGATGCCGGGAGGGCGCACCGTGGCGCGGCTGAGCCGCCGCGGGCTGGGCCTCGGACGGCTGGCGCTGATCGGCGTGCCCTATCTGTGGCTGCTGCTCCTGTTCCTGCTGCCCTTCGTCATCGTCTTCAAGATCTCGTTCTCCGACATCGCGATCGCCATCCCGCCCTATACGCCGGTGTTCGACCTGGCCGACGGGATCGCCGGGAATCTTGCCAAGATCCAGGCCTTTACCGTCGCCAACTACGGCTTCCTGATCAGCGATTCCCTCTACTATCTGTCCTATCTGTCGAGCGTGAAGATCGCGCTGATCTCCACCGTCCTCACGCTGCTGATCGGCTTTCCGCTGGCCTACGGGATGGCGCGCGCGCCGCGCGAATGGCGGCCGCTGCTGGTCATGCTGGTGATCCTGCCGTTCTGGACCAGCTTCCTCATCCGCGTCTACGCGTGGATCGGCATCCTGAGCCGCGAGGGGCTGCTCAACCAGTTCCTGATCTGGCTCGGCGTGATCGACCCCGCCAACCCGCTGGTGATCCTGTCGACCAACACCGCAGTCTACATCGGCATCGTCTACTCGTACCTGCCGTTCATGGTGCTGCCGCTGTACGCGACGCTGGAAAAGCTCGACCATTCGCTGCTGGAGGCCGCCAGCGATCTCGGCTGCCCCCCGTGGAAGGCGTTCTGGCAGATCACCGTTCCGCTGGCGATTCCCGGCGTGGTCGCCGGCTGCTTCCTGGTGTTCATCCCGGCGGTCGGCGAATTCGTCATTCCCGACCTGCTCGGCGGTTCGCAGACGCTGATGATCGGCCGGACGCTCTGGACGGAGTTCTTCAACAACCGCGACTGGCCGCTGTCGTCGGCGATCGCGGTGGTCCTGCTGCTGATCCTGGTGATCCCGATCATGTACTTCCAGAACCACCAGGCCCGCCTGCAGGAGAGCCAGCGATGAACCGCGGTCCGAGCTGGTTCAATATCACCTCGATCGTGCTGGGGTTCGCCTTCCTGTACCTGCCGATCGTGCTTCTGGTGATCTACTCCTTCAACTCCGGCCGCAACGTCGCGGTCTGGGAGGGCTGGTCGACCCGCTGGTACTTCGAGCTTCTGAACAACGAGCAGCTATTGTCGGCGGCCTGGGTGACGCTCAGGGTCGGCCTGCTGTCGGCCACGGTCGCCACCGTGCTGGGCACCATGGCGGCGCTGGCGCTCATCCGCGGCGGCATGTTCCGCGGGCGCACGCTGTTCTCCGGCATGGTCTACGCGCCGCTGGTGATGCCCGACGTGATCACCGGCCTGTCGCTGCTGCTGCTGTTCGTCGCCGTCGGCTTCTCGCGCGGCTTCTGGACGATCACCATGGCGCACATCACCTTTTCCATGTGCTACGTGGCCGTCGTCGTGCAGTCGCGGCTGATCTCCTTCGACCGGTCGCTGGAGGAGGCGGCGCTGGATCTCGGCGCCACGCCGGTGAAGGCGTTCTTTGCCGTCACGCTTCCGATCATCGCGCCCGCCGTCGCCGCCGGCTGGATGCTCGCCTTCACCCTGTCCCTCGACGATCTGGTGATCGCGTCGTTCACCACCGGACCGGGGGCCACCACGTTGCCCATCAAGATCTACAGCGCCGTCCGGCTGGGGGTGTCGCCGGAGATCAACGCCGTCTGCACGCTGCTGATCGGCATCGTCACCGTCGGGGTGATCTGCGCCTCGCTGTCGATGAAGCGCAAGGAGGTTCGGCGCCGGCTGGACGAGCAGATGGCGTATGCGGACAGCGCCACCACGTAAGGAGGACGTCGGCCCGAAACGGCGCCATGCGCGAACGAGAAGGGAAGAAGCGATGCTCCGGGAATTGCCAGGAAGCGGCGGCAACGTCATCGGGCTCCAGTGCGAGGGGCCGCTCACCGTTGCCGACTACGAGAAATGGGTGCCGGACATGCGCGCCCGTGCCGAGGCCCATGGCGGCAAGCTCAGGGTGCTGATCGAGATGGCCGGCTTCGAGGGCTGGGAGTCTGCCGCGGCCTTCTGGGAGGAGTTGAAGGGCGACGCGCTGCTGATCGGCAAGATCGAGCGGCTGGCGATCATCGCCCACAGCCACGCCGACCGGATGATGGCGGACGCCGCCGGCCTGTTCATGCCGGGCAAGGTGAAGGCGTTCGACGCGGATGCCGCCGCTGACGCCTGGGACTGGCTGAAGTCGGATCTCACCTGACCGGCGTCGCCGGGCCGTGTCAGCCACGGCGGGGGGCGCGGGTGATCCGCTCGGCGGCGAGACCGCCGGCCGCCAGCGCGCCGCTGATGCCGCCCGCGCCGGCATAGGCGGAGGCGAGCAGCAGCCCGGGAACCGGCGTGTCGCACGCGCGCGGGTAGCCTTTCCAGATCGGGGTCTGCGGCGGCATCGGCGCAAAGCCGGTGAGCGCGCCACCCGGGGCGTTCAGCCCCCGGGCGTGGGTGGCTGCGGTGGCCAGCAGGCGCGAGGTGATCGCCGCCCGGAAGCCCGGGAACTGACGGTCGAGCCCCGCTTCGATGGCGCCCAGCCAGGCGTCGCGCCGGTCATCATGGGCGGCAGGCTCGAGCCCTTCCCAGTTGGCGATCCGGTCGACCCCCACCACGGTCACCACGAAGGGCGGCCCGTCGGACGGGTCGGCGGTCGCCGAAACGTCGACCACCTCGAGCAGCGGCAGCCGCCCGTCCGGGCCGCCGCCGAGCAACTGGCCGCATCGGGCGACGTCGTCGAGTCCGTCCATCCAGTCCGGCACCAGGACCGTGGACCGTGCCGCGAGGCCGAGATCGGCCGGACGGCGAGACAGCCCGAAATGCGCGGCGAACAGCGAAATCGACAGCGGCCGCCCGCGGAAGGCGGACACGAAGCCGGGCCGCGCCGCGTCCGGGAGCATCCCGGTCACCACCGTCGGCGCGGCGTTGGCCAGCACCACTCCCGCCCCGACGGGCTCCTCGTCGCCGCCCTCGGCGTCGGTGTGCACGATGCCGCGCGCCGATCCGTCGCCGGCAAGCAGGATGTCGCGGACCGGGCGCCCGGCAGTGGCGGTGCCACCGCTGGCGCGGATCACGTCCACGAGCCGCTCGATCAGCACCGGCGCGCCGCCGCGCAGGAAATGGCCGCCCCGGGCGATGTCGCGCGCCTGGGCGAGGGCGAAGTGCGGCCACCACAGATCGGCCGGGTTGTCGTCGAACCAGAGGAGGTTGGCGGCCAGCGCGAACTTCGCCGCTTCGTAGTCCCGGAGGGTACGGGCAAAGACCTCGGCGAGGGTGCGGTTCCAGCCGGAAGCGACCGGCCAGAGGTCGCGGCCCATGCGCGGCAGCCGGGAGAGGGCGGAGCCGGCGGCACCGGGGGCGAGGGCCCGGGCCAGCCCGGCCATGTCGTCGAGGATCCGCAGCGCGCCCCTGGCGGCATCGGGAAAGCGTCCGGCCAAGGCGTCCCGCGCGGCCGCGAAACCGCGCGGGAGACGGAAGGGCGCGCCGACCGGGCCGCCCCGCACCTCGTAGAGCTCGGCCACG
>Ga0207904_1000385_pt1 | contig 17260 bp, 12 predicted proteins | sample MalvirmetaMSP118_FD_184232 | JGI IMG/M metagenome (GOLD analysis project Ga0207904, IMG submission 184232) | Marine viral communities from the Deep Pacific Ocean - MSP-118 (SPAdes) | ecosystem: Environmental > Aquatic > Marine > Oceanic | place: Pacific Ocean | collected 2011-05-30 | reverse complement strand
GACCGGATGGGCACCTCGCCGGGCGCGAGGGACTGTGCGATCACGACCGGCGGGTTGGTCGCCGGGCACGAGGAGTCCTCCTGCGTCTCGACCGTCACCTGTGTATCGGGCGCTTCGAGTTCCCGCGTTGCGGCCTCGACGGTGTATCCGGTCACGTCGTTGATCAGAACACGTCCGGTTGCGACGACGAGATCGACACTGCTTCCGACCGCGACCTCATCACCGGTTGCCGGGTCGGCCGAGATGACCGTGCCCGCGGAGAGGGTGGGGTCGTTGCGGGAGGTGACGGTGCCGACCCGCAGCCCCACCTGCTCGAGAGCTTGTGCCGCTGCCTCCTGGGTGAGACCCGCGAGCGTCGGCACGGCAGCGAGCTCCTGACCCGTGGACACGTACACCCTGATTTCCTGATTCACCTCGACCGAGACATCCGTGTCGGGGTCCGTCCGGATGACGTTTCCTTCAGCAACCTCGACGCTCGACTCCTCGACGCGAACGGGCACCAGGTCTTGAGCGATCAGTTCCTCGGAGGCCCGCTCGTAGGTCATGCCGGTCACGTCGGGAACGATGCGGGAGTTGCTCGGTACCGTGTCGTCGCCGCGAGGGATCGTCAGCACCCAGAAGAGCACGGAGATCAGGAGCACCGCGAGGATCGCGACACCCGCCCACACCCAGGCGACGGGCGGACCTGACTGCGTGCGCCGCATCGTGGTATCGGTCGAGAGCTGACGAAGCGATCGCGCGGTTTCGGCAGCCTGCCGCGGGTTGGGTCCGTACAGCTCGCTCGTGAGGGTTCCGAGCTGGCGGCGCGAGGGCGCCTTGCCGGTGAGCGCGTGCGTCAGAGCGGCGCGAAACGACGCCGAATCCTGGTAGCGCTGGAACGGGTCCTTGGCGAGAGCCCGCAGCACGACGGCATCCAGTGCGCGCGGGATGTCCTCGTTGATCTCCGACGGGGTGAGGGGTGTTTCGCTGACGTGCTGGTACGCAACGGCAACCGGAGACTCACCGCGAAACGGTGCTCGACCGGTCAGGAGCTCATAAAGCACGACACCGGTGGAGTACAGGTCGGCACGAGCGTCGACCGGCTCCCCCTTTGCCTGCTCGGGCGAAAAGTAGGCGGCAGTCCCCAGGATCGCGGTGGTCTCGGCGACCGTGGATGACGAGTCCGAGACAGCGCGCGCGATGCCGAAGTCCATGACCTTGATGTGGTCGTCGGCGGTGACCATGACGTTGCCGGGTTTGATGTCGCGGTGCACGACGCCGGCTCGGTGGGAGTACTCGAGCGCCTCGAGGATGCCGTCGGCGTAGGCAACCGCACGTTCGGCATCGAGGGGGCCGTCTTCAATCAGATCCTTGAGGAGTTTCCCCGTGACGAGCTCCATGACGATGTAGGGCACCGGCTGGGTCGACCCGTCTGGCAAGGACTCGGTCTCTTCGCCGGCGTCGAACACGCGCACGATCGTCGGATGCGACATCCGCGATGCGGCCTGCGCCTCGAGGCGAAACCGCGTACGGAAGCCGCCATCGCGGGCGAGTTCAGGATCGAGGATCTTGATGGCGACGTCGCGGCCGAGGGTCAGATCGTAGCCGCGGTAGACCGCCGCCATACCGCCACGGCCGATCGGTTCGTCGATTCGGTAGCGTCCCGACAGCACGCGTGAATCGTCGGTCACACTACCCCTCCCTGACTGAGCCAGTCTCTTCAGCCTAGTCGAGTGCCCCTGTGAACTCCGGTCAGGGTGTGGACGCCGGTCAGGGTGTGGTGGTCGGAGCCGGGGTCGGCGCTGCCTGGATCTGTACCTGCATCTGTGGCGAGGCGTCCGACCGTCGCTGCTCGGTTCCGCCACTGCACAATGCGGTGTACGAAGCCGTCAGCGTCTGTCCTGTCGCGTTGGCGATGAGGATCGCCTCGTCGCGGTCATTCGGCGGGAAGTCGCGCTGCGAGGTGCCGTCGACGGTGAAGACGGCGTTCTGCAGCGTGACGGTGTAGCCGCTGAGGGTTCCCGTGCCCGTCGGGCACGTGAAGCTGTCCCACGTCAGCGTGACGGTCGACCCGGCCTCGGCGGGCGCGCCGCCCTGGATGGCCGGCGGGTTGCTCGGGCCCCCGATCGGGGTGACCTGGCCGTAGCACGAGATGGTCAGTGCTGTCGTCGGCTCGATGTTGCCGGTCGGGTTGACCTGCCAGACGACGCCGACCTGCGAGTCATCCGGAGCCGCGGTGCCCGTGTCGGTGACGACCTCGAGAACGCCCGCGCTCTTGGCGGCCTGCACTGCCTGCTCGCACTGCATGCCGACGAGGTTCAGGCTGTCGATGTTGATGCGGGTTTCGCTGGGCGAGGGCGTCGGGGTCGATGCGCTGGGCGAGGGGGCCGACGACGAGTTGGTGGGGTCGGGCGCCGGCTGCTGGTTGGCAAGGAGGGCCCAGATCGTGCCACCGAGCACGAGGACGAGAAGGATGATGAGCGCGACAAGCGGCCACGTCCAGGGGCTGCGCTTGCGCGGCGCGGGCTCTTCCTCGGGGCTGTCTGGCGCCGGCATCAGCCGTGTCTCTGCGGACGTCGCCGTCGAGGTGAGGAGGGCCGTCGCGTCATCGGCGGCTACGGCCCCGGCGGCGATCGCCGGGATGGCGGCAGCGGCCGCGGCGACATCGCCTCGGCGAAGAGCGGTGGCAGCACGCGCGACGGCGGCAGCGGTGGCCGGGCGGTCTTCGGGCTTCTTGGCGATCATCGCCATGACGAGGTTCTGGACGGGAACTGCCACGGTCGGCGGCAGCGGCGGCGGCTGCTCGTTGATCTGGGCCATCGCGATCGCGACCTGGGACTCGCCGGTGAACGGACGCTTGCCCGCGAGGCACTCGTACGCGACGATGCCGAGCGAGTAGACATCGGTCGCGGGCGATGCCGGGTGACCGGATGCCTGCTCGGGCGACAGGTATTGCACGGTTCCCATGACCTGACCGGTCGCGGTCAGCGGCACCTGGTCGGCGATGCGGGCGATACCGAAGTCGGTGATCTTGACGCGCCCGTCAGGGGTGATGAGGAGATTGCCCGGCTTGATGTCGCGATGGACAAGCCCTGCAGCGTGAGCTGCCTGCAGCGCCGCGGAGGTCTGGGCGATGATGTCGAGGGTCTTGTCGGTGGACAGCGAACCCTCTCGTTCGAGAATCGTCGAGAGCGCTTCACCCGGAACGAGTTCCATGACCAGGAACGCGCTGCCGTTCTCCTCGCCGTAGTCGAAGACGCTCGCGATGCCCTCGTGGTTGACGAGAGCCGCGTGGCGGGCTTCGGCGCGGAAGCGCTCCAGGAAGCCGGGGTCGCCCATGTACTCGTCTTTGAGGATCTTGATCGCGACCGTCCGTCCGATGACGTGGTCGGTTGCTTCCCAGACCTCGCCCATGCCGCCGATCGCGATCCGCGAATCCAGCTCGTAACGGCCGCCGAAGGTCACACCCTGCGTCGGTCTCATTTGTTCAGCACCGCCTCCATGACCTTCTTCGCGATCGGGGACGCGACGAGGTCCCCGTATCCCGACTGACCCTTTCCGCCACCGTTTTCCACGACGACGGCCACTGCCACCTCGGGATCGTCGGCGGGCGCGAACCCGGTGAACCAGAGGGTATACGGCTTGTCGGGTCCGTTCTCCGCCGTACCCGTCTTACCGGCCACGTCGACGCCCTCTATTCTTGCATTCGAGGCGGCGCCGTTTTCGACATTCGCGACCATCATGGCGACCATCTCCTCAGTGAGGGCGGGGCTCAGTGCCTCGCCGAAAACAGTGTTCTCAAACGTCTGCTGTACCGACAGGTCAGGTCCGATGACCTGATCGACCATGCGGGGGTTCATGACGATCCCGCCGTTGGCGACCCCGGCTGACACCATCGCCATCTGCAGCGGCGTTGCCGTCACCTGTCCCTGACCGAAGCCCGTGAGGGCGGTCTGCGGGGCATCGAGCCCCCGGGGATAGCTCGAGGGGATCGAATCGAGCGGGATGGCAAACGACAGGTTGAAGCCGAACTTCTCGGCCTGTTGGCGGATCGCTTCGTCGCCCAGCTGCACGGCCAGCTGCGCCATGGGGATGTTGCAGCTCAGGCGGAGGGCGTCGGCAATCGACACGGTCTCTCCCGGGCCGCACGTTCCGCCGCTGGCGTTGCGGATCGTGTTGGACGACTGCGGGAGCTGCCAGATGGCGGGGTTCGGGATCTGCGATTCGGGCGTGTACTGGCCCGAGGCGAGCGCCGCGGCGACGACGACGACCTTGAACGTCGACCCCGGCGGGTTGAGATCTCCGGCGATGGCGCGGTTGTACAGCGGATTGGCCGGATCCGCGAGCAGCCTCGCATAGTCAGTTTCGACCTGCTCCGTGTTGTGCGAGACGAGCAGGTTCGTGTCGTAGCTCGGGCTGGTGACCATCGCCAGGACCCGCCCGGTGTCGGGTTCGATCGCGATGACCGCGCCCTGCAGATCGCCGAGGGCCTCGTAGGCGGCGCGCTGCACATCGGCATCCAGCGACAGCACGACATTGGAGCCGCGCGGGGGCTGACCGGTGAGGATCTGTTCGATCCGCGAGAGGAACTGCGAACTCGCGGTGCCGCTGAGCTCGTCATTCATGGCCTGTTCGATGCCCGTCGCTTCACCGACGACCGGGATCACTCCGGTCACCGGAGCCCACATGTCGGGATCGACGTAGACACGCTGCCAGCTGAAGACGTCGCTGGACGGCACGGATGAGGCAATCGCGGAACCGCTCGCGATGATGGATCCGCGCTGCACCTCGTAGGAGTCGTACAGGGCGCGGGTATTGCGGGGGTAGTCGGCGAGGTCCGCGGACTGGACGCCCTGGATCCACGTGGTCGAAGCGAACAGCGCGAGGAACATCATCAGCATCAGGATGCTGAGTCGGCGCAACTCCTTGGTCATCGTGCCATCACCCCCGTCATCCGATCACCGCACGAGGACGGCTGCGGACGGCATCCGAGATCCGCAGCAGGAGGGCCACGATGATCCAGTTGGCAACGAGCGATGATCCGCCCGCCGCCAGGAACGGCGTCGTGAGTCCCGTGACGGGGATCACGCGGGTGACCCCGCCGACCATGATGAACACCTGCAGCGCGATCGTGAAGGCGAGGCCGGTCGCGAGAAGCTTGCCGAAGTCATCCTGCCCGGCGACACCGATCCGGATGCCACGGGCGACGAACACCATGTACAGCAGCAGGATCGCGAAGACACCGGCAAGGCCGAGCTCTTCGCCAAGGCTGGGGAGGATGTAGTCGCTCTGCGACAGCGGCGTGATGTACGGGCGGCCCTGCCCGAGTCCGGTGCCGATCAGGCCGCCATGGGCGAGGCCGTAGATGCCCTGCACGAGCTGGAAGCTGCCGCCGGTTGCATCGATGCGCTCGGGGTTGAAGGGGTCGAGCCAGTTGTCGAAGCGTCCGCCGACGTAGGTCAGGATGCGCGAGGCGAAGAACGCGCCGGCGGCTGCCAGAACGAGACCGATGACGACCCAGGAGGTCTTGCCGGTGGCAACGTAGAGCATCGCGACGAACATGCCGAATAGCAGCAGGCCAGTGCCGAGGTCGCGCTGCAGCACGATGATGCCGAGCGAGATCAGCCAGAGCACGAGCAGGGGTCCGAGTTCGCGCGCTCGCGGCCACGTCATGCCGAGGAACCGGGTGCCGACAGAGCTCAGACTCTCGCGCGTGCGCACGAGGTAGCCGGCGAAGAAGATCGCCAGCGAGATCTTTGCGAGCTCACCGGGCTGGAACGAGAAGATCCCCAGCGACACCCAGACGTCGGCGTTCGCGTCGGTTCCCAGGCCCGGAACAATCGGGAGCAGGAGCAGCGCGATCCCGACGAACCCGAAGATGTACGTGTAGCGGAACAGCACGCGGTAGTTACGCAGCGCGATCACGACGGCGAGGCATCCGAGGATCGCGATCCCCGCCCACGCGAGCTGGCGAACCGACGCCGCATCCCAGCCCTCCGCGCCGATCGCGAGGTCGATGCGGTAGATCATTGCGATCCCGAGCCCCGTGAGCAGGGTGGCTATCGGCACGACGAACGGGTCGGCATCGCGTGCCCACACGCGCAGGGCGACGTGGACGGCGATCACTGTCGTGAACAGCCCACCGAACGCGATGAGGTAGCCCGGCGCGATCTCGCCCATGACGCCGAGCTGGACCAGCACGAGCGCGCCGAGGGAGAGCACGAGGGCGAACAGCAGCAGGCCCAGCTCGCGGTTGCGCTGCTTTTGGGGTGTACGCAGGCGCTTGAGTGCCCGGACGACTGCCGTGTCGGCCGAGATCTCGGGCGCCGGTTCACGCGTGATCGCGGGATCAGCCACTAGGCACCTCCGCTCGCGATTCGATTCTGTCGACGATCGCTCGCGCGTCTGCCAGAGATCGTGCCGAGATGGTGCGCTCGACGGTTGTGCGGTCGAACGACTGGAGGTCGGCCAGCAGGATGCCGGTGTCTTCGTACGGGGTCGACAGCGAGATCGGGCCGATGTTCTGCTGGATGCCGCGGTAGATGACGACAGTGTCGTCGTCGGCGCCGACGAAGAATCGGGTCTGCGTCCACTGGTACGCCCCGAAGAGGGCGACACCGATCATCGCCAGCACGATCACGAAGCCCGCGATCCAGGCGAGCTGACGACGGCGCGAGCGGCGCCGGTCCTCTTCGATGAGCTCCTCGAGGAACTCCGGTGCGGGCTCGAAGTGGCTCGGTTCGTTGGCGGCCTGGCGCGCAGGGTGGAGCCAGCTCGTGCGCGAGCTGCGCGCGGCGGGAACGTCGATCCCTTCCGGGTTGGACGCGGAACCGACAACCGTCGCCGTTCCCGAGAAGAGCGGATGCTGACCGCCGACATCGACCAGCACGATCGTGACGTTGTCGGGCGCTCCCGCGTCCAGGGCCATCTTCAGCAGGGCATCCGCGGTCCGGGCGGGAGCGAGATCGGCCCCCAGGGCCTTGGCGGTCTGGGTGTCGGGGACGACCCCGCACAGCCCGTCCGAGCACAGGAGCCAGCGATCGCCCGGCTGGGTCGGCATGACGAACGTGTCGATCTCGGGGTTCGGTGACATATCCCCGAGCACGCGCATGAGCACCGAGCGCCGCGGGTGATACCGCGCCTCCTCGGGGGTGATGCGCCCCGAGTCCACGAGGCGCTGGACGAAGGTGTGGTCTGTGGTGATCTGCGTCAGCGCGCCATCGCGGTACAGGTACACCCGGGAGTCGCCGATGTGGGCGATGACGGCATAGTCGTCGACCATCGCGAGGGCGCTCACTGTCGTTCCCATGCCGGCAAGTTCCGGGCGCACGGCGACGGTGTCGATGAGTGTCGCCGCGGTGTCGGTAATCGCCTCGCCGAGGGCCCGTTCGGCAGCTGCCGGTGAGTCGAAGGGCCGGTCGAGGTCGGTGAGCTGCGCGATCGCGATGCTCGAGGCAACGTCGCCCCCGGCGTGGCCGCCCATCCCGTCGGCGACGACGAACAGGTTGGATCCGGCGTACCCGGAATCCTGATTGTTCGAGCGCACCTTCCCGGTGTGCGAGAGTGCCGCGCTGGATCCTTCGAAGACCATGACGGGTCGGCCGTTACTTCCGCAGTTCGAAGGTCGTGGCGCCGACCTTGATGGGGGCGCCGATCTTCACCTCGACCGGCGCTGACACGCGTGCGCCGTCGTGCCACGTGCCGTTCGTCGAATCGAGGTCTTGCAGCATCCACTGGTCGCCCCACAGCAGCAGGCGGGCGTGATGGCTCGAGGTGTAGTCGTCACGGATGACGAGCCCCGACTCGCTGGATCGCCCGATCGTCAGCGGCTCGGTGCCCAGCGGCAGCTCGAGACCGGTCTTCGGGCCGCTGGTGATCACGATGCGCGAGACGGTGTCTTTCTTCGCGGGGTCGCCGGCAGCTGCCGACGGGGCCGTCAGGGCTGTGGGGGCCACGGGAGCGGTCTCGCGGGGCGCTGGGGCAGCCGGTGCCGCCGCCTCCGGCATCCGTCGCACGCGCACGCCGAAGACGTCGGCGCGCAGCGAGTACACGACGGCGAACACGAAGAACCACAGCACCAGGAGGAACCCGATCTGCAGCAGAAGAAGCGTCAGTTCGCTCATGCGCGCCCGCCCCCGTCGAACATGTCGAACGCGCGGGTGGCATCGGATGCCGCAGGCCGCGCCGGTGCCGAGGCCTGCGCGACGATCCGGAAGACCATGTCGGTGCGGCCGATCGTGATCGTCGCGTCCGGCGGCAACGGCGACTCGCTGATCTTGCGGCCGTTCAGCAGCGTCCCGTTGGTGGATCCGAGGTCGCGCACCATAGCGCGCTCGCCGTCCCAGAGAACCTCGACGTGACGTCGGCTGGTGCCGGCATCCGCCAGAGTGATGTCGGCGTCGCTGCCGCGTCCGATCACGGTCCGCGCCTTGACGAGCGGATGCCGCTGGCCGGCGATGTCCAGGACGCCGCGCCACGACACCGATCCCTGCGCGGTCGAGGAGTCGACCTGCAGGGTTCCGGTCGAGAGGGTGTCGTCGCGGCGGATGGTCACCGAGACGGGACCCGCAAACGTGTACCCCTGCGCGCGGGAGTGCTTTGCCACCAGGTCGGCCAGTTCGTCGACGAGGGGCTGGCCGATGGCCTGCATCCGCTCGTCGTCGGAGGGCGCGAGCCGGACGGTGAAGGTGTTGGGGGCGAGAATCCGGTCCCGGGCAACCACGGCGGCCTTCTTGTCGAGCTCGCTGCGCAGGGCAGAAGCGATCTCGACGGGCTGGATCCCGCTACGGAAGGTCTTCGCGAACGCGCCATTGACGGCACGTTCGAGCCCCTTCTCGAAGCTGTCAAGTAGTCCCACGGATCTCCTCAGGCAGGCAGAGCGGTGCGTCCATGCTAGTTGGAGACTCTGAACAGGCCATGGACGACCTGGCCGTCAAGCTCGGATACCGGACTCGACGCCCCGATCTGCCGTGATATCCTCGGGAAGTTGATCCGCGGTTCGCCGCGGTTCGCGCGAGTGGCGGAATAGGCAGACGCGCTGGCTTCAGGTGCCAGTGCCCGAAAGGGCGTGGGGGTTCAACTCCCCCCTCGCGCACAGGAGAGAAGGTCCCGAGAGGGGCCTTCTTTTCGTCCTACCCGACTCGAGGCGCCATGAGATCCCAGCCTGCCGCGGCCCTGGCCGCCCTCGCGATTGCGGGCATCGCGCTGACCGGCTGCACCGCCGAATCCTCGCCCGACCCGAGTCCGACACCATCGATCAGCGAGAGCGCTGAGGCGGCACCGGGAACGCGAGCCAACCCCCTGGCCGTCGGCGAGACGATTCCGCTTGCCGACGGGTCGGCGTGGTCAGTGGGCGCGACAGCGGCGACCGAGATCGGCGACGGGTATGTCGTGCTTCCGCTACGCATCCTCATCGACTGGGATGCGATTCGCGCTCAGCTGGTCGAGACCGGCGATGACCCCGCGGATGCCGACACTCTCGGGATCGATCCCTGGGCCTCGCTCATCGTTCGCTATATCGGCGCCAGCGGACGCAGCTACGACCTGTTCGAGAACGCTGCGGCCGACATCCCGAACCAGCTGTGGTCGGTCGGAACGGTGTATCCGCCCGCCGACGATCTGTCGGTCAACGTCGCGGTCAGTGTCCCCGCCGACGAGATCGAGGGCGGCGTCTGGACGGTGCTCAACACGGGCGGCGACGCCGTCTTTCTCGCGGCATCCTGAGCGGGGTATTGATCCGGCGTCGGCGCAGTACCGACGACGCACGTGTGTCGATAGAGTGTGGCTCGTCGCGCTTCTGGCGCGATCTATCCGGGGGGATCCGTCGACGCCCGGGTCTAGAGCGTTGCTCGGCCCGGGTGTTCGATGGCGCTGTATTCGACGGGCGGGTAGCGCGCGGTCAGGTCCGTCCGCTCTGGAGGAGCTCTCGACTGGAGCCCGCGAGTTGACGCAGCGATGCGTCCGGGAGGAACGCCCGGGTCAGCGCCATGCCGATCCGAGGCAGATCCGCTTCGTCGCGGTACAGCAGGTACAGCGACTCGTAGCGGGGGTGGAACTTCTCTTTGAAGCGGTGCAGCGATCGGAATCCGTACACCGGCTCCAGCATGTCGGCGAGCCGCTCGGTGACATCCGCGATGATGCCCGCGTCGGGCGGGTAGTCGTGCGTCAGGGGAGCCCCCGACAGCGACATCATCCGTGCTCCTTCGTCGGCGAAGAATCGCGCGGACGATCCGATCAAGAACTCCATCACCGGCCCGAAGCCGCCCTCACGGCGACGCATGAGGTCGAGGGTCCATCCCTCGATGCGGCCCTCGCCGTACACCGGCAGCCACGAGAGGAACCCGTCGACATCGCCGTGGGGTGAGATCGCGAGAGCGAGCCGCACTTCCGGGTCGGCCGCCTCATGCAGGGTGCCGAGGGTGAAGCCCATCTCGGGCAGCCCTTTGTCGCCGACCCACATGTCTGAGATGGCGCGCAGCTGCTGCTGGATGCCCCAGGGCTCATCCGCCAGACGCGTCATCCGGAACGTCATCTCTTCGCGCCCGGCGCGGTTCAGCGACGTTCGCACCGGAGCCCACCGCTTGCCGGTGAACTCGAGGCCCGCGAGATCGACGATCGTGTCGTCGGCGACGATGAGGTTGCGCCAGCCCTCCGGCGCGACAGCGCGGGTGGCTTCATCCGCCGAGAAGAAGCACGGGATGAGGCCCGCCGTCTCGGCCATCGTGACGAACTCATGCACCGATTCGGCGCGGCTCTCGGGCGGTCCGAGGGGGTCGGCGAGAACGAGAGCGACGCCGGAGCGGCGCTGGTAGGCGACGATTCCCGAACTGGTCCGGGCGTAGGACAGACCCTCCCACGTTGTCATCCACGAGAGGGTGCCGCCGCCGGACGCGTGCAGCATCTGGCGAACATCCCCGACCGTCGGGGTGGGGCTCAGACCGAGTGTGGCGCGGCGTCGCCCGCGGAAAGCGCCGCGTACCCACGCGAGATAGACCAGCAGGATCGCCCACAACACCGCCGTCGCGACAGTGACGGACGGGTCGCCGTCCCAGGTGAGATCGGCGGCGGGGAGCGCGACGTAGAGGGCGACCACCAGGATGCCGAGGACCACGTTGATGCTGGCAAGGATGAGGGCGATCACCCACGCCCAGCGGCGTCCGCGCAGAAGACCGCGGGCTACCAGAAGCAGGATGACGACATCGATCGCGGTGTCGATCCATGACCCGCCGCCGAGTGCGGTGCGACCGAACGGACCGTCGGTGGGGACGATCGAGGTGAGAGTCTCGATTGCTGCCAGCGCGAGGACGGCGACCAGGGCGACGAAACGCTGCTCCTGCACGCTGACACGGCGGATCCGCAGCGGCCGCGCCACCACCAGAACGAGGAGGATCGCGAGGGCGTGCTCGACGTCTGCCAGCGATCCCCAGTAGAGCAGGGCGACCGCCGCGCCACCGAGCAGCACCAACCATGCGCGCGAGCGCCACGGCGAGGGCAGCAGGCTGGCCGCCGCGGCCAGGCAGGCCATGGTCCCCCCGGAGGGACCGACATCGAGGGAGAGAGCCTCGCGCTGCGCCCAGGGCCAGGGCGTGAAGGCCAGGATCCAGAGGACCAGGGCGCTGGCGAAGATGGCGAACAGCTGGCCGACCGTGTAGTACGCCACCGCGACGCGGCTCCCGCGGCGCCACTCGAGGTATCCCATGCCGACGAAGCTCACGATCGTGATGACGTAGACCCACGGATGCACGACGAAGAACGTTCCGGTGACCGGTGTCCACCACCGTCCCTCGAGGAACGCCGGCAGGCCGTACGCGACCTCGGCGAAGAGCGGACTATGCCTGAATGAGCTCCACAGGCCCTGCCAGATGACCCCCACGGCCAGGAGCACGAGCACGAAGACGATCGTCGCCGGCATCCGCGTCACGACGGTGCGGATGCCGGTTCCCAGCGCGGAGCGCGGGCGGGGATCTGTCGCTGCGGTGTCGGTCATCATCGGCCTCCTGCGCACCTATTCTGTCGGGGTCAGCAGCAATCCGCGCAGCGACGCGACGTCATCGACGGTCGCCTGGGCACCCTCGGACTCGTGCGGCCAGCTGAATCCCCACCGCACGAAGATCACAGGGACGTCATTGACGGCACCGCCATCGACATCGTGGTGCCGATCACCGATCAGCACGGGTCGCGACGTGTCGACGCCGACGGCACGCAGTCGTCGCAGCGCCTCGGCGACGATGTCGGCCTTCGCGCTGAGAGTCCGCTCGTCGGGAGTGGCGCCCGTGATCACGCGCAGATGAGGGGTCAGCGCGAAGTGCTCCATGAGGGCGATGACCTGGTTCTCGGGCTTGGAGCTGGCGGTCGCCTGCGGGACGCCGGCGCGATCGAGCTCGGCGATGAGCTCGCCGATGCCCTCGAACAGCCGTGCACCCGTCGCATACCCATCGGCCTTGCTGAGGGCCCGGTAGTACGCCACGGCCTCCGTAGACTGCTCGGGCGTCATGCCGAGGTTGACCTGGAACGACTCGAACATGGGCGGTCCGATCCAGTGGACGAGTTCCGCCCGCGTCGGCGCCGGGTATCCGAAGTGCTCGAGGGTTGTCGTCAGTCGGCGGAGGATGCCGTCCGAGGCGTCGACGACGGTGCCGTCAACGTCCCACAGCACGCAGGTCCAGGGTGATCGCATGACTCCACGCTAGGGGAACCCAGCGGAAGCGTCCGTGGTGCGCGGGCGCCGACTAGAACAGTCGCGGCGCGCCGGACTCGATCCCCTTCATGCCGTCGTAGTCCAGGGTGACGCACCGGATGCCGCGGTCTGTGGCCAGGACGCGAGCCTGCGGCTTGATCTCCTGGGCGGCGAAGACTCCCGTCACCGGCGCGAGATGAGGATCGCGCCCGAGCAGCTCCAGGTACCGGGTGAGCTGCTCAACGCCGTCGATGTCGCCGCGCCGCTTGACCTCGACGGCAATGGTCCCGCCGTCGGGGTTGCGCAGGAGGAGGTCGACCGGGCCGATGGCGGTCGGGTACTCGCGCCGGACGAGGCTCAGCCCGTCGCCGATGACGTCCACCTGCTCGGCCAGGAGCCGTTGCAGGTCGGCTTCCACGCCGTCCTTCACCAGGCCCGGGTCGATACCGAGTTCGTGCGTCGAATCGTGGATCACCTCGTAGATCCTGACGAGCAGCGCGTCGCCTGACTTCGCGTGGGTCACGCGCCACTGCTCGATGACGCCGACATCGGCGGCCTCGGCATCCGGGGTCTCGACGACCAGGGAACATGGCGGACTCATCCAGTTCAGCGGCTTGTAGGAGCCACCGTCCGAATGCACGAGCAGCGACCCGTCGCCTTTGTGCACCAGGAGCCTGGTCGCCAGCGCGAGATGCGCGTTGAGTCGGCCGGTGTAATCGACGGTGCAGCGGGCGATGACAAGACGCACCCGTCGAGCCTAACGGGCCTTACTCAGGCCTGGCGTCAGCAGGCTGCGCGAGGGGCTTGTCGCCGGCGCTGCCTGCTGCCGGCACCGGGAGCGGCTTGGCGGCACCCGACGCGAGGCCCGAGGCGATGGCCAGCGCGACCAGGATGTAGAGCGTGTTGAGCACGCCGATGTGGAAGCTGATGAACCCGAGGATCGGGGGGCCACACAGGAAGGCGACGTAGCCGATGGTCGCGGCCGCGCTCACTCGTGCCGCGGCCCGGGCGGGGTCGTCGGCGGCCGCCGACATCCCGAGCGGGAAGCCGAGGGAGGTGCCGGCGCCCCACAGCGCCGCTCCGACGAAGACCATCGGGATGTTCGGCGCGAGGATGAAGAGCAAGAGACCGGATGCCGCGAGCACCGACAGCACGCGCAGGGTCGCAACGCGCCCGAAGCGGTCGACCAAAGGGCCGCCGAACACGCGCACGACCGTCATGCTGACCGAGAAGATCGCGAGACCGATCGCTCCCAGCGCCTCGCCGGCCCCGTGGCCGTCCACGACGCCCAGAGCCAACCAGTCGTTGGCGCCGCCCTCGGCGAAGGCCATCCCGAGCATGATGATCCCGAGCGTGTAGGTACGGGGCTCCCGCCACGCCGACAGGGCGATGCGCAGGCGTTCGCGCAGGCGCGGCTTCTCGGTCGGCGCCGGGTCGGCATCCGGGTCCATCGCGATCTCTCGCGCCGGCACGTTCGCGCTTGCCCAGAGACCGGTCAAGACCAGCAGGCCGGCGATCACGGCGGTGTGCGCGAGGACGTTGGAGTTCAGCGCGATCGCGAGAGCGCCGAGACCCGCTCCGGCGACGGTGCCGAAGCTGAAGAACGCGTGGAACAGCGGAAGGATCGTCTTGCCGATCGTCTTCTCGATCGCGGCGCCCTCGACGTTCATCATGACGTCGACGGATCCGTTGCCCAGGCCGAACAGCGCGAGACCGACGACGACGAGGACGTACGAGTTCGCGACGTCGACACCGATTCCCACGAGCGCGACTCCCACCGAGAAGGTGAGGATGGCGCCGAGCATGCCTCGGCGCGCGCCGAAGCGGGCGAGCACGACGGAGGCGAGGGACAGGCCGATGATCGATGCCAGGCCCGCGCCCAGCAGCATGAAGCCGATCTGAATGTTGTCAACGCCCAGCGTCGCCTTGATCGCCGGGACGCGGGCGGCCCACGTCGCCACGCTGAGGCCGCTCAGGAAGAAGATCGTGAAGATCGCCGTGCGCCACCGGACGATCTGAGCGCGAGAAAGAGCGGTATCCACCGCAGGAGTCTATCGAATCGTTTCGATCAGCACGATCTCCGGATGCCGCGCCCGCCCCAACCAGTACCATCGAGGCACCATGAGCGAGCGCAGGGCAACGATCACGGACGTCGCGCGCGAAGCCGGAGTCTCCCCCTCCACGGCGTCCGTCGTGTTCAGCGGCAACGCTCCAGCCTCCGCCGAGACGCGGCGACGTGTCCTGGCGGCTGCCGAGGCGCTGGGATACACGGGCCCCGACCCTCGCGCTGCCTCGCTGCGTCGCGGCCGATCCGGCATCGTCGGCGTGGTCTTCGGCGGCTCGCTGCGCGCCGCCTTTCACGATCCCGTGACGATCGCCATGATGGACGGCATCGCCGAAGGTGTCGCGCCCCTTCGCGCCGCGCTTCTGCTGCTGCCCGACGAGACGTCGTCCGCGGCGCCCGCATCCGCCGCCGATGACGACAGCAGCGTGACCGACGTCACCGCGGAGGTGCCGTCGACGATGACGTCGGCGCCCATCGATGCGGCAGTACTGGTCGGCTTCGGCCAGACGCGGCAGCCCTCCCTTGACGTCCTGCGTGCGCGCCGCGTGCCCGTCGTGATCATCGAGGGGGACGCCGGCCCCGACATCCCGCGGATCGAACTCGACAACAGCGCGGCGCAGCACCGCGCGGCCAGCTACCTGCGGGAGCTCGGACACGAGCGGGTCACCCTGCTCACCCTCCCGATCCGGCCCGGGCGCGCGCGGGGCTGGTTCGGCCACGCCGACGCCGTCGAGGTGGATGTGACCGCGGCGCGGCTGGCCGGTGCCCGGGCGGTCTATCCCGATGCCCCGGCGTACGCGGCAGTGACCAGTTCGATCGACGAAGGGTTGATCTCGGGTCGCGAGATTCTCGCCGGACCCGACCGCCCCACGGCGGTGATCGCCCAGACTGACCTGCTTGCTGCCGGCGTGATTCGCGCGGCAGAAGAGTGCGGCCTCCGCGTGCCCGAGGACCTCAGCGTCACCGGCTTCGATGGAGTCGAGGTCGACGGACTGGATGCCTACGAGCTGACGACCCTCGTACAGCCCGCCGTCGAGAAGGGACGCGCTGCCGGTGCCGCGGTCGTGGCGATGCTCGCCGGCGAGGATGCGGCATCCGTCACCTTCACCTGCTCGTTCCGCACCGGCACCACGGCGGGGGCGGTTCCGCCGGCCTAAAGACGCGGCCACGGGCCGGGGCGGATCAGTGCCCGGATAGGATGGACTCCACACCCTGATCGCCCGATCCCGCAGCATCGACGGGACGACGACCACGAGGAGGCCGCCATGCTCCTCGTTCTCGTGGCGTTCACGCTGGGGTCACTGGTCCTGCCGGTTCTCGTGCGGGCGTGGGGTCAGCGGGCATTCTTCTTCGCCGCCGCCGTCTCGTTCGGGGCTTTCGTCTACACCGCTGCGCTGTCGCCCCGGGTGCTCGCCGGTGAGATCCCGTTCGAGTCGTTCACGTGGATCGGCCCCCTCGACATCGAGCTGTCGATGCGGATGGACACGCTGTCGTGGGTGCTCGCGCTGATCGTCACCGGTGTCGGCGCCCTGGTGCTGCTCTACTGCCGCTGGTACTTCGACGGCAAGAAGGACCTCGGGCAGTTCGCCGCTGTGCTCCTCGCCTTCGCGGGGGCGATGTACGGCCTCGTCCTCACCGACGACGTCGTCGTGCTCGTGATGTTCTGGGAAGTCACGAGCGTCCTGTCGTATCTGCTGATCGGTCACTACAACCGGCGCGCTCCCAGCCGACGGGCAGCCCTGCAGGCGCTGCTGGTGACGACCCTCGGCGGTCTCGTGATGCTCATCGGCGTCGTGCTGATCGTGGTGCAGGCGGGAACCTCCAGCCTCTCCGAGATTCTCGCCGACCCTCCCGTCAGTCCCGTCGCGACGACGGCGATCGTGCTGCTGCTGGTGGGCGCGCTCAGCAAGTCGGCGATCTTCCCGTTCCACTTCTGGCTTCCCGGCGCGATGGCTGCACCGACGCCGGTGTCGGCGTACCTGCACGCGGCGGCGATGGTCAAGGCCGGCATCTACCTGGTCGCGGTGTTGGCTCCGGTCTTCGCCGAGAACCCCGCGTGGCATCCCATCGTGATCGGCCTCGGTGGCTTCACGATGCTCCTCGGCGGGTGGCAGGCCCTCCGGGAGACAGATCTCAAGCGGCTCCTGGCCTACGGCACCGTCAGTCAGCTCGGCTTTCTCATGGTCGTGCTCGGCTACGGCACGCAGGATGCCGCACTGGCCGGGCTCGCGCTGCTGCTCAGTCACGCTCTCTTCAAATCCGCGCTGTTCCTGATCGTCGGCATCATCGACCACCAGTTGTCCACCCGCGATCTTCGCGAGATCAGCGGACTCGGACGGCAGGCACCTCTTCTGGCCACAGCGGCGATCGTGTCGATCGCGTCGATGGTCGGCATCATCCCCACGATCGGGTTCGTGGCGAAAGAGGGCGCGCTCGCGGCCCTCCTGGATGAGGCACTCGGCGGCTCGGTGTGGGGCATGATCGCGCTCCTGGCGGTCGTCCTCGGCTCGGTCTTGACCGCCGGCTACGGCATCCGGTTC
>Ga0207904_1000383_pt1 | contig 17269 bp, 17 predicted proteins | sample MalvirmetaMSP118_FD_184232 | JGI IMG/M metagenome (GOLD analysis project Ga0207904, IMG submission 184232) | Marine viral communities from the Deep Pacific Ocean - MSP-118 (SPAdes) | ecosystem: Environmental > Aquatic > Marine > Oceanic | place: Pacific Ocean | collected 2011-05-30 | reverse complement strand
GGGGGCGGGAAGCTGTTCGCTGATCAGGTAGTGTCGGGAGGGCGGTGACAGATGAAGCGGCAGGATGACATTGCCGTGTTTCTGCATGGCGTTGGCCATAGCCTGATCTTCCGGCGACGGTTCGGGAAACAGGATGTCAAAGACAATGGTTTCGGCGCCGGCCTCACGAAGTTTTTCAATGAGCCGTGCATGGGTTGTCCGTGGCCAGGGCCACCGCCCCAGGCGATCCATACTTAACTCGTCAATGGCGATAATGACGACGTCGTCAGCGGGCTCTGCGGGGGTTGCGGTGATAAGGGTATCGTAAAGCCAGAAGTCCAGACGCTCCGGGGCAGAGGTCGTCTGGAGCAATAGCAAAAATGTCAGTAGTGGCAGGCCCAGTGTCCAAGGTGTTGTCTTAATGGGAAACCAGTTCCGGTTCATGGGGCCTGCTGTCGGGTATCAGGAAGTTGTGGGTTATTCCAGAAACAACTCCCTCCCTGGTCCCCACCGGCTTTCAAGCGGGCCGTCAGAGAGAGCTTTCAGGCGGACAAAATACCGTCTTCCGGGAATGAGGCGCAAGGCCGCAGTAGTATCCGACAACGTAGCCTCTTTAATAATGTTGTTAAATCCCGGCTCTTCCGACAGCTGCAGGTGGTAATCGGTTGCTGTATCCACCTTCTGCCAAAACACCCTTACCTGGCTGTCGATGTAGTTTACGCTGATGATGCGAACCGGTGGCAGGGTTCCGTTCACGATCAGTGGACGTGTCTCGCTCGTGGCCACCGAATTGCCGCCGGCCTCGGTGACCACGCGCCAGTAATATTGTCCCGGTGTCAGTGGTCGAGAGGGCAGCGCGCTTTCATCAGGTGCCCACTCGCTGGTGGCAATCGTGTTTCCAAAGTCTTCGTCTTCCGCAATTTCCACCCGGGCGACTTCATTTTCACCGCGTAGCTGCCATCGAAACTCAGGCATGTCATCGTTAACGGTCGCGCCTGATTCAGGTTGTTCCAGTGCGGCGTTCCGGGCCTGTAGGTCGACTTCAAAGGACATTACACCCGGCATGCCAGCGATACCGCGATTGTCGACTGCAGCAAGATGAATTTCGTAGCGGCCATTGTCCAGCAGGTTGATATCGAAATCACTGCCGCTGACTTTGCTGCTATTAACCCAGCGTCCGGAATCGGCATCAAAGATATCCACGCGATGGGTGTTGGCGCCGTTGGGCGTCCAGCTCAGTTGTGCAGGAAGTTTCTTCAACTGCTGCGGCAGTGGATTAATCTCCGGAGCTCGGGGCAGGCGGCGAATGTTCATTCTTCCCACACCTGCGGTTGAAACGCTGGCGCTGTAACCGGCTGGAATCCGGCGTGTTTGTCCCGGCGGGCCAAACGACACCTCGCCCTCTGTGACCCGTAGGTCAGTCATGCCGGGCGCCGTCCTGACGGTGAACATGGTGCCCCTGACCGCCGCTACAGCGGAGGGCGTTTCAATCTCGAAGCGCGAGCCACCTTCGATAACGGGCTTCACTTGAGTTTCGATTTCGCCCTGATTGAGGCGCAGGCGGATATCCACCATGCCGGATTTCCCATACTGCGTCAGGCGATTGAAAGCGAGACGGGAATGCGGTGACATCCGTACCACGGAGCCGTCGGCAAGTTCGATGGTGGCCGTGCCAGCGTGAGACAGAATTTCATCACCGACCCGAATCAGAGAGTCGCTGGTCAATGGGCGGTTAATGCCGTCAATACCGGAAATCAGTTGTACCGATCCGGTCACCGAGTTTACTCGGGCAGGGTCGGGTTGGCGCTGAAGCCAGGCAAGGGGGATTCGCAGGCTGTCTCCGCTGGTCACTGTGGCGGGGTTGTCGATGCCATTGTGCTTGAGCAGGCGAATGGCGGGAATACCTTTGGCCAGCAATGCGTCAGCGATCCCCGCAAAATGTTCACCGGGTCGTACCGTATAGATCCACTCCGGCGTCGCGTTGGCTTCAGCGGCAACGGCGGTCGCTTGGGAACCCCGGGTGACCGAAAGCTCCGCCTGTAGTGGCAATGCCATCAGGGAACCGGTCAGGAGCAGCAAACCGGAGAATGTTCGCAGAGTGACGCATTGACTCATGTCAGGCTTGTTCCATGACCGGTACGTGCTCATTCGGGCCGGAGGCTTTCATCGCCTCAAGACGATAGCCACGCTGGTAGATGGTCTTGATGCGGAAGCCGTTTTCGGGATTGAGGCCCAATCTGCGTCGAAGCCGGCTCATATGTGTGTCCACAGTACGGGTATTGATGTCTTTCGCCAGTCCCCATACCCGCTCAAGCAGCATCTCGCGGGTCAGCAGCCGACCCTGGTTCTGAAACAGGAACAGGGTCAGGTCAAAGTCTTTGTCGGTCAGTGTCAGCACGTTGCCGTGAAGCACAATGGTCCGAAGCTGGGTATTGATCTCGAACGGGCCATACTGCAACGATTCTTTTTCGACATCGGGGCTGGTGCGACGTGCCAACGCATTGATGCGTGCCACCAACTCTGCCTCGCGAGCGGGTTTAGCCAGGTAGTCATCGGCACCGGCATCGAGCGCCCGCACGATATCAGTCTCGCTGTCGCGCTGGGTGAGAAACACCACCGGAATCTGCCAGTTCAACTGCGCACGTACGCTTTCCAGAACCTCGATCCCGGTCATGTCGGGTATTTGCCAGTCCATCACCAACAGATCATAGCTGCGGTGAAGGACCGCGCTCAGGAATGCCTGGCCTGACGGAAAACTGTCGCAGTGGTGCCCGCGCTCGGACAACACAGACTGAATGTGCTGAGCCTGTTCATGTTCGTCCTCAAGCAGGGCAATTCGCATCAAACGTCTCCCGACATCAAATAGTGTCATATTCAGGCTTCCCGACGAAGGCGGGGAATAGTTATTGAATTCTGCTTCACATTATTACAAATCAGCAATTTCGCTTCAGTGTCGTTATGTAGTGTTGCGTAAACGGATCGCAGGTTTTCCGTTGTCGTCATCCAGTGTTTGTCGGCAGCCGGGGAAATTGCTGCAGCCCCAGAACCAGCCTTTTTTGCCTTTTCTGCGCACCAGAGGCGAAAAGCAGTGCGGGCAGGGAATGGGTTTTTCTCCTGTGCCATCCGCCGGCGACTGGTCCTCGATGGGCCGCGTGCCTTTGCAGTCCGGAAAGCGGGTACAGGCATGGAAGGCACCAAACTTGCCCTCGCGCTGGCGCATGGGAGCGCGACACTTGGGGCAATGCGGCTGCCCCTCGCCTGGTGGGACAGTCCTAGCTTCCTGCTCAGGGGTGTTGATGAACCCGCGTATCTGTTCTTTCAGGTCTGCAATAAACTGCTTGGGATTGCCCTCGCCGCGGCGAATACTTTCCAGGGTCGCTTCCCAAATGGCCGTCATATCCGGCTTGCTGACGGACTCCGGCAACGACTCAATCAACGCCTTCCCCTTTGGCGTCGACCGGATATGGCGCTTGTCCCGGTATAAATAGTCGCGTCGGAAAAGGGTATCAATAATCGCCGCCCGTGTGGCCTCAGTGCCCAGTCCATCGGTTTCACGCAGGGTTTTGCGAAGCTCTGGATCGCTGACAAAACGGGCGATGTTGGTCATCGCTGACAGCAACGTGGCGTCGGTGAAATATTGGGGTGGCTGGGTTTTGCGTTCGGCGATGTCTACAGAGTCACAGAGTATCGGGTCACCTTTTTCCAGGCGGGGGAGGGGCGCTTTGGCGGCTTCCTGTCGGCTTTCCCGCTGACGAATTTCCAGCGTTTTCCAGCCCGGCTGAAGAACCGCGGTTTCGGTTGCTCTGAACGTGTGTTCGCCAATTCCGATCGCTAATTTGCCTTCCCGGTGTATGGCGTCGGCGCTGAACTGCATCAGGTAATACCGGCTGATCAGTTCGTAAATGTTCTTCTCGGCTTCGCTCAGACGTCCATTGGGCGCCTTCCTGGCCGTGGGGATGATGGCATGGTGAGCATCCACCTTTTTGTCGTTCCAGGCTTCGGTGCGGCGGTTCATGTCTGCCGCCTCGCAGGCTGCCGTCAGTTCGCCGGAGACATTGCCAATAGCCTGCACCACGCTCTGGCGTTGATCAAAATGCCCTTCCGGCAGATAACGGCAGTCCGAGCGGGGATAGGTAATCAACTGGTGGCGTTCGTACAGGTTCTGGGCGGTGTCCAATACGTCTTTAGCGCCCATGCGGAACAGTCGCCCCGCCTCGATTTGCAGGGCAGAGAGTGAGAACGGCAGAGGTGGTGCTTCGTTCCTGTCGCGAAAACGGGATTCCGTAACTTTGCCGGGCCGTCCTTCTACGGCTTCGGCGATCTGCGTGGCGACATCGCTGTCCAACAAACGGTCTTCTTCATCCAGGTATTCCCGGTAGGCTTCCGAGGGCTGCCAGCGTGCCGTAAACGCTTGCGGGTCCGATTCCTCATCCACTGCGTGGCATGTCGCCTGAACGCGGAAAAAAGGTTTCGGCTGGAAGTTCTCAATGGTGTTGTCCCGAGCCACCACCAATCCGAGCACCGGGGTTTGTACCCGGCCGACGGAATACACGCCCTGCTGGCCCTGCTGCTGGTAGGACAGCGTGTAGAAACGGGTAAGATTAATGCCGTAGAGCCAGTCCGCCCGCTGACGGGCAAGGGCGGAATGGGACAAGCGGCGGAATTCACGATTGTCCTTCGGTGCCTGGATGGCCTTTGCCACCGCCGCCGGAGTCAGGTCATTGATCAGGATTCGCTGCACGGGGCAGGTGGCGCCTGTGTAGCGGATGACTTCGTCTACCAACAGTTGGCCTTCACGGTCCGGATCGCCGGCATGGATGATGGTCTCTGCCTTGCGGATCAGCGATTCCAATACCTTGAGCTGCTGGCGTACGCTGTCTTTGGGCATCACCTCCCAGTGCCCGGGAAACAGGGGCAAATCTTCCTGTCGCCATTTTTTCCAGCGCGGGTCGTACTGGCCGGGTTCTGCTGGTTCCAACAGGTGGCCGATACACCAGCTAACGGTGCTTGCGTTGCTTCCGTCGCCGCAACGAATCCACCCGTTCCCCTTCTGATGGGGAGAGGGGAGGGCGGCGGCAATTGCCCGGCCCAGGCTTGGTTTTTCAGCAATGTACAGGCGCATAAGTCGGAAGCAGTTTTCGGGTGGGGATGGAAGATGGCGCTTTGTTGGTATCCTGTCAAGGTAACACAGCGTTTGGTGTAGTAGACTGTTCCGTAACACATTCAATCAGGAGCAGGCCTGTTTATGTCCACACAACAAGCCATTGAGCACAAGCTGACAAGCGCTTTCGACAGCCAACACCTCATGGTTGAAAACGAGAGCCACAAACACAACGTGCCACCGAACTCTGAAACCCATTTCAAAGTGACCCTGGTGTCTCCGGAATTTGAGGGGCAGGGCAAGGTCAAGCGCCACCAGGCCATCTATAAAATACTGGCGGACGAAATGTCCGGTGGCGTCCACGCCCTGGCGCTGCACGTGTATTCACCACAGGAGTGGGAGGCGTCCGGCCAGGCAGCGCCCGATTCTCCCAATTGCATGGGCGGCTCCAAGAACGATCCGGCTTTTGCATCCGGAGGTGGCCAGTGAGCCAGTTCTTCCAGATTCACCCGGAAACGCCCCAGAAACGACTGATCAACCAGGCTGTGGATATTCTCCGCAAGGGGGGCGTTATTGTGTACCCGACGGATTCCGCCTACGCCATTGGTTGCCACCTCGGTGACAAGCAGGCAGCGGACCGGATCAAGCGGATTCGCCGCCTGGATGACAAGCACAACTTCACCCTGATGTGTCGGGACCTGTCGGACATCGGCGTGTTCGCGAAGGTTGATAACACCCAGTATCGGCTACTCAAGAACTTCACGCCGGGGGCTTACACATTCATTCTGGACGCCACCAGTGAAGTACCGCGCCGCCTGTTGCATCCCAAACGCAAGACCATTGGCATGCGGGTGCCGGACAACGCCATTGTGCAGGCGCTGTTGGCGGAACTGGGCGAACCCATCATGAGCAGCACGCTGATATTGCCGGGTGACGAGGACCCGATGACGGATCCTTATGACATCAGGGAAACTCTGGAGCACGAGCTGGATCTGATCATCGATGGTGGTTTTTGCGGCCTGGAGGCGACCACCGTGGTGAACATGACAGGGGATGCGCCTGAGGTAACTCGCGTCGGTAAAGGAGATCCCGAGCCCTTCCGGATTTAACGGAATCAGGCTCGGGTGTTCAGGCTCAGGGCGAAATTTTTGCGGTCTGCGTAGTTGGTGGCCTGATCGGTATTTATGGTTCTGCGCAGGCTGTCGTATCGGTGCGCCAGGTCCTGCAGGCCGTTAAATTGCTGGTTATCGCTGACCAGGGTGTCCAGCAGTGAATTGTTCACGCCGTAGGCCTTGTTCAGCTTCAGCGCGTTGTCCACAAAGTGCAGGGTGGGCTCGCTGGCGCTGAGCCGGCTAAACGCCTCCCCGAATGGCTTGCTGTTGTTCAGGTCCTGCTCGATACGGTTGCGGGATTCCTCCGGTATACCACCGCCAACGCTGATCTTGCCGTCGTCGTTCTTTGAGACTTCCACGCTGGTTGCAGGGCTCAGTTTGTACTCGGCAAGTTTGTGCCGCAGTGTTTCCCGCATATAGGCAAGGTCCTGCCCGACGGTTTGTTTGTATTCCGCCATCTGCAAGCGAGTGGATTTGGGGCGGCCGGTTTCGAAGCTCGCCCGCTCCGACAGGGTAAACCGGTCATCGGTTGCAGAGACCGGCACCTCTGGTGCTGTGGGCTTTGGCGACGCATTGCCCGATGCTGCCGGCTGTTTCTTCTCCATGGCCTGCTGGAACTGGGTGCTGGCTTTGATCAGCGATGTGAGTAGCGACATGGCGTTGGTCCCCTCCCATGGCCAATGGGGAAATGTTGACGGTTTTGGTGTCTAGGGGAGGGGTAAGCACAAAATGGGCCATCAAATGTCTCGGATTACTACCTTGTGACCAATATTGGGCTGGGTATTTCCACCACCGCAGGCAATGAAGAAAAATATCAGGCAAAAAAGCGGTCTCTTCAGGAGTGCAGGATAGAAACGTTTGCGTCAGGGACAGGTCTTGAAAGTATCAAGAATTTGTCAAACTCACCTGTAGCGGCAGTTGTAACTGCCAGTCCATCCCATTGGCGGCGTTATGCTCAGAGATCAGCGCACCGCCGAACTGGGTGACCACCATTTCCACGATGGCGAGACCTAGGCCGTGGCTTTCCGGGCCGGCACGCCCGGCCGCGGAATTGCTGTCTGGGCCTTGGTCCCGAACCATCACGCGCATTTGGCGTTGGCCGCTGTCGTCCGTGTTTGCTTGCAGTTGCAGCTTGCAGGGCCCGCTGGAGTATTTCAGGGCATTCTCCAGCAGATTGCGCAAAGCCACCACCGCCAGCGCCTTGGGTACCGCCAGTTGGGCCTCGGGGTAGGGGGCTGGTAGCTGAATCCGCTCTCGCTGGGGTAGATCTTCCAGTGCGCCGTCGATCATCTCGCTAACCGGGCAACCGTTACCTCCGGTAAAGCCTTGGCGCTCCATGCGCGAGAGCATCAATAGCTGTTCAGTTACCGACTGCAGGCGGGCCACGCCTTTTTCGGCATTGGTCAACGCCAATAGCTGGCGTTCGCCGGACACCCGTTGCGCCACCTGCAGGTGCGTTTTGATGCCTGTCAGCGGCGTGCGGAATTCATGGGCAGCGCTGTTGGCAAAGCGTTGCTCCCAGGCCATGGTGCTGGCCACCCGGGAGAACAGGCCGTTGAGTGTTTCTACCACAGGAGTGAGTTCGGCCGGTGCCCGTCGAAGCTGCACCGGGTCGAGGTTTTCCGGAGTGCGCCTGCGTAGTTGGTCCTGTAGCCCTTGTAAGGGGCGTAGGCCGCCACGTACGCCCCACCAGAGCACCGCCAGCCCGCCCAGCAGGGCGAGGGTGAATGGGACCACCATCACCAAAATAATGCTGTTGGCCAAGGCAACTCGCTCTGACATCCGGTCGGCGGTAGTGATGAGCGTGCCATTCTGCTCCAGAGTGTACAGTCGCCACTGCTGGTCGCCGATTTCCCGGGTGCTGAAGCCCGGTCGCGTTGCCTCGGAAAACTGGGAGTGGGAACCACTGGTTTGCAGTAACACTTCGCCTGATGCAGAGCGAATCTGGCAGGCGACGCCTTCGGCGTCCGGGTGAACCAGCAGCGGGTTGCTTTGTCGGGAAATCAGCATTTCTGGCTGGCGGGCGATCAGCCCCGCCACCATAGTGGCGGAGGAGGCCAGGCGCTGGTCCAGAGTATGGGACACCTGCTGATCCAGATGCAGATACATCATTGCGGCCACGGACAGCCAGAGCGCCAGAAAGGCGCTGCCCAAAGACCAGATCAGTCGGCTTTGCAAGCTCATGAGTTGGCTCCGGCAGATTCCGGCGGTGGCCCCAGTCGATAGCCGAGCCCGCGCTCAGTGACCACTACGTCCCGGTAGAGTTTGCGGCGCAGGTGATAAATGTGCACGTTCAGGGCATTGCTTTCAACGCTGGTGTCCATGCCGTACAGGCCATCCTTGAGCTGGTCTTCACTCAGTACGGCACCACGGGCGTTGATCAGCTTTTCCAACAGCGCCAGCTCCCGGCGCGACAGAGTCACCGGGTTACCGTGCAGGAACACCTGGCCGGAATCCGGCTGCACTTTCAATTCCCCGTGGCACACTTCTGACACCGCCCGGCCGGCGGCCCTGCGTACCAGGGCATTGAGCCGGGCGACGAGTTCGTCCAGTTCGAAGGGTTTAAGAACATAATCGTCGGCACCGGCTTCCAGGCCGCGGACCCGATCCGGCACTGCATCCCGGGCGGTCAGAATCAGTACCGGCGTGGCCACACCCTGTTGACGCCAGCGGTCAAGCAGGCCCATGCCATCGCCATCAGGCAGGCCCAGGTCCAGAATCACCACGTCACAGCCGAACTGTGAAATGGCCGCGCGGGCCTCGCGGGTAGTGCGTACCCGATCGACGGTACAGTGATGCAGCGTCAATCCGGCTTCCAGGCCTGAGGCCACCAGATCGTCGTCTTCTACCAGTAATACGTGCACGTGAACGGGTTTCCTCTGGACAGTGATTTCGCTTAGGGCGCCGTTAATGCTGTCTTAATCCACCCGCCACAGACTGCGCGAACTGAATCCGTGGATGTTTACCAGAACCAACAGGAGCAGCGTGTGCGAGCATTACGACTCTGGGTACCGATCTTATCCACTCTGATCGCATTAGCAACCAGCTGGCCGGTGGCCAGCCAGTCTTTGGTCGGCGGCAGCAATGATTTTGTGCCGGTGCAGGAGGCGTTCCAGTACCAGGTGGAAGACAACGGTGATGGCACCCTGACTCTGAGCTGGGACATAGCACCGGACTACTATCTCTACAAAAAGCGTATGACCATCGAAGGGGCGGATGGTGCCCTGGGTGAAATTCAGTACCCGCCTGGCACTATGATTCATGATGAATTCTTTGGTGAATCCGAGGTGTTCTATAACAGCGTAGACTTGCTGGTTAATACCGGTGAGGCCGGCGCCCTTAAATTGACCTGGCAGGGGTGTGCCGAAGCTGGGTTGTGTTACCCACCGCAGTCGGCCACGGTTGATTTCAACGGTAATCCGGTATCGATGGCCGACAGCGAAACCGCATCGGCAGCACCGGGTAGCGGAAACACCAGTGCCAACTCCAGTGCCGCCCCGGCGGCAAACAGCGGTAGTGAGCTGGCGGAAGATGAGTCTTTGACCCGGCAACTGGCCTCCAGCGGCCTGTTCTGGAACCTGATGGTGTTTTTCGGCCTGGGGCTGCTGCTGGTGTTCACGCCCTGTGTGTTGCCGATGATTCCGATCCTGTCCACCGTCATCGTCGGCAATGAGGCCGGCCGAGGGCGGGCTTTTACACTGTCCGGCGTGTACGTGGTTACCATGGCCATCACCTACTCTTTGCTTGGCGTGGCGGCCGCCCTGGCTGGCGCCAACCTGCAGGCCATGTTGCAGGCGCCGGTGTTCATTATTTCCATTGCCGTGGTCTTCGTTGTGCTGGCGCTGTCGATGTTTGGTCTGTACGAGTTGCAGTTGCCCGGTTTTATTCGCGACCGCCTGGGACGGCTCAGCAATAATCAGCAGGGTGGCAGCTTGGCCAGTGCCGCCGGCATGGGTGTGGTGGCGGCCCTGCTGGCCAGCCCGTGCATGACCGCCCCGCTGGCCGGCGCACTGATCTACATCGCCGACACCGGTGATGCCACCCTCGGTGGCTTGGCGTTGCTGGCGCTGGGACTGGGCATGGGCACGCCGCTGATCGCACTGGCTACCTTTGGGGCCGGCCTGCTGCCCAAGCCCGGGGCCTGGATGGACGTTGTCAAAGCGGTGTTCGGCTTCATTCTGCTGGGTGCCACCGTGTACTTCCTGGAGCGCATTCTGGACAACGCCGTGGTGCTGGGCCTGTGGGGGGCGCTCACCATCGCGCTGGGGCTGTCGCTCTGGCACATTGCCCGGGCGGTTTCCCGCAGTATGCCACTGCGCACACTGACCAGCAGTGCCGGGGCGGTGGTCACGCTCTGGGGCGCACTGATGATGATTGGTGCCGCCGCCGGTGGCAGCCAGATCTGGCAACCCCTGAACGGCCTGGCGATGGCGGGCACAGCCAATGCTATGTCTACACCGCAGCACGCCCAGTTCGACGATTTCAAATCCGTGGCCGACCTGGACCAGGCCGTCGCGAGGGCCGGCAGCCAGGGCCAGTGGACCCTGGTGGATTTCTATGCGGACTGGTGTGTGTCCTGCAAGGTCATTGAGGAAGAGGTGTTCGGCGATGAAACCGTGATTGCCGAACTGTCGGATATGCAGTTGTTGCGGGCCGATGTCACCGCCAACGATGCGCAGGACCGGGAACTGATGCAGCATTTGCGGGTCATTGGCCCACCAACCATTCTGATCATCGGACCGGACGGCACCGAGTATCGCTCTCAGCGTACCACCGGTGAGGTGTCCGCCGAAGTGTTCTTGAACCGCCTGGACCAGGCCCGCCAATCCTGAAGGAGGCTGCATGTTGAGCGTTAATATCGGACCTCTGGCATTGTCACTGGGGCAAGCGCTGTTATTGGGCGCTTTCGTGATTGCCTTGATTGTTGGGGCGATTATGGGGCGCAAGGAGCGTATTCCCATTGCCAGCCACCTGACGGACATCTTCCTGGCGGCAATGGTTGCGGCGAGAATCGGGTTTGTTATCCGGTATTTCGAGCATTACCGGGAAGATCTGCTGGGTATCATCGATATTCGCGACGGTGGCTTCGAAGTGCTGGCTGGTATCGTCGGGGCCCTTGCCATGCTGGCCTGGAAACTCTGGCGTTATCCGCCAGTCCGGTGTGCCCTGGGTAGTGCCGCGGCAGCCGGCATGCTTACATGGGGCGCGGTGTCATTGCTGGTGAACCTGATGGAAACCCAGGCCCGGGCGGTGCCGGACGTGGCGCTGGCGCACCTGGATAACCGGCCGACCAGTCTGGCCGACGTCGCCGATGGCAAGCCCATGGTGGTTAACCTATGGGCCAGTTGGTGCCCGCCCTGCATCCGAGAAATGCCGGTGCTTCAGAAAGCACAGGAAGACAACCCGGACATCACCTTTGTCTTTGTTAATCAAGGCGAGCAGCGGGAAGCCATCCAGCAGTTTCTCAATCAGCACGAGTTGTCGCTGGATAATGTGCTGACAGACACCTCGGCCACGATGGGGCGGACCACCGGCAGCCAGGCGTTACCCACCACCCTGTTTTATGACGCCCAGGGCCGGCAACTGGACGCCCATCTGGGCGAACTGTCGGGCGCCTCACTGGCCCACAACCTTGAACGCTTTGACTGATAGTGACTGGAGACTTTTATGAAGCGGATGAATGCCATAGTCAAACCCGCGCTGATCAGCGCATCCCTGCTGGGCTTGAGCCTGCCAGTACTTGCCGAGGACTATCCGGCGGCAGTGCAGCAATTGATCGATCGTGGCGTGTCGATCGATGGCAGTTTTGACGCCCCCGGTGGGATGACCGGTTACGTGGGCAACATGCAGGGTCGTTCGGTGGCCTTCTACCTGACTTCCGACAAGGAGCACGTGGTGGTGGGGCCGATGCTGACCGCAGAGGGAGAGAACCTGACCGAACCGAAAATTCAGGAACTGGTGCAAGGGCCCCAGAACGAAAAGGCCTGGGCTCAGTTGGAAGATGCTGATTGGGTAATGGATGGTGATCCGGACGCACCGGTGATCGTCTACACTTTTACTGACCCCAACTGCCCGTTCTGCCACCGTTTCCGTCAGGCGGCGGAGCCCTGGGTAGAGGCGGGCCGAGTGCAGTTGCGCCACATCATGGTGGGTATCCTGCGTGAGGACAGCCTACCCAAGGCCGCTACCATTGTCGGGGCCAAAAAGCCAAGCGAGGCGCTCACCGAGAACCAGGACAGTTATAGCAATGGCGGCATAGAGGTAAACCGCCAGCTGGTCAGCGCCAACGCCGATCGGGTACGGGCCAATAACCAGTTGATGAGAAGCCTGGGCCTGAGCGCAACCCCAAGCACCTACTTCCGTGACGGCAATGGGAACGTGCAAATGAAGCAGGGTGCGCCGCGACCGAGCGAACTGCCGGAAATGATGGGCAGTGAGCGGCCCTGAATCGAAGCCGACGGGCCGGACTTAGGGGCCCGTCCAACGTTTCGAGCACCAGGCTTTGATGGACTCAAGTTGCTTAAGGGTTTTGGAATTTGTATTGAAAGGAGCACGATATAATGCGGTTCTTGGCCTGCTCTCTGGGCTTTCTGCGGATCTTGGGGAGGAGTGGTTGGTGCCCACGGCAGGGCTCAAAAAATCACAACTATTTGTTTTTCTATTAAAATAATTATTGTTTGATTTATGTATGCCCCCATTTATACACCACAAATGTTTTCTTTACGCGGGAACGGTTCCAAAGAGGTGTGGCAGTAAGTACACATATGCAAGGAGCAACTAAATTGTTAGGAGGTTCACTGGTGGCATTCTAAGTCGTCTATGAAGTACAAAAGACTGGCATCCTGCCAGCCTTTTGCGAACGAACTCTATTACAGCATTTTTTTCAGCTGTGCATAATCCCCGCCGGTGCGAAGCACTAAAGTAATTTCGTTGTCATTCCGGTTCCTGAAGAACCAGCCATGGTTGCCGGTAAAGGCCGCTTCCAGCTCGCCCTCGTCTTCCGGCACGCCCCGGCCTTTCTCGTAAGAAATTGACTGGCCGCCTCCATCACCATGGGTATCGAAGTTGATAGGGCCACCCTCAGACACCCAGGAGAACCGGGCTGTAGCACCTTCCTCCATGGTGAGTTTGAACTCTGTGCCTTCTCCCGGTGTGAGAACCACGCGCACTTCATCTTGCCACTGCGACTCTGCAGGTATCGGCTCTGATGCAGGCTCTTTCTCGACAGGCACGAACTCAGGCTTGGGAGCCGATGCTGTTTCCTGAACAGGTTTGGCAGCTTCTGCTGCTTTTTGTTCCGCTGGAGGCTGCACGGAAACCATCTGGGCAGCTTCGTCCGCAGCCGCTTCCTCAGCGAGCTGTTCTTTGATTTCACCCATTTCAGTCAGGCCCAGGAGGCGACCTGCGCCGGTTGGGTCCAGGGCGTACTCGGCGGGCATGACCACGGTAACCAACAGAACCAGCGCCACAGTGGCAGCAATGATTGTTGATCGAATCAACTTGGCGGTGCTGGGTAGTTCTTCACGATTAGGTATATCGGTGTTGTACATAACGAATCTCCTGAATTAAGCGACAAAGTAACCGGTGAGTTGATAGCCGAAGAGCAGGAAGCCTGCGCTCATCATGGTCACGTTGGCGGTGTAGGCGTGGCGGAAAAAGCTGTCGGTTTTGCGCCAGAAGCTGATTGCGATCAGGATCATGGCCAAGGCGATGAGCTGTCCTATTTCCACGCCCACATTGAAGGCGAGGAGGTTCGGAATCAGGCCGTCCGGCGAGATGTCATATTCGATGATCTTCGTGGAGAGGCCGAAACCGTGGAAGAACCCGAAAATCAGCGTGGCGGCCTTGGTATTGGGCTGGACGCCAAACCAGCGCTGGTAGGCACCAATGTTGTCCAGTGCCTTGTACACGATGGACAGACCGATAATCGCATCAATGATGTAGCTATTGATGCCCACGTTAAAGTACACCCCAAGCAGCATGGTCGTAGAATGCCCAAGGGCAAACAGACTCACGTAGATCGCGATGTGCTTCATCTGGTAGAGGAAGAAAATGACACCCAGCAAGAACAGCAGGTGGTCATAGCCGGTGACCATGTGCTTGGCCCCCAGATAGATGAACGAAATAAGGTTTATTCCGGTAATTTCCTGGATGTAACCCTTGTCACCCTGAGCGACTGCGTGGGCGAGCACATCGGTACTCATACCCAGCAAGCCCAGTGTCAGAAATATCCAGAACAGACGACTGCCGGTGTCCGTTGAGGACACACCACGGCAACCGCCAAGCAAGCTTGACAACATAAAGACTCCAATCGAATTTGTTTTCTCGGGCCGCTTAAGCGGCAAGGGTCAAACGGGAAGGGAGGCTTTTGGAGGGCGTTCAAGCCGATAGCGCAAACTGCGAGGAGAGCCTCCGGCAAAGGGCACGGGCTGCCGCAGGACGGTCAGGTCTTGGAAAACAAACGGAACCCTGAGCTGGTCCACCGTCTCGTGGGTATGATTGCCCGCATCATGATGAAGTGACGCCACCTCTGGCTCTTCGTCAAAATCGTGGGTGTGTCCATGTCCACCAAGACTGCCTGGGTGGCTGTCAGGCTGTGATTCCCAATCGCCTGCCACCTCAGCCACACCGTGAGAGAACGACTCGCCAATCACCGACAGTGACAGGCCCGCCAATGCGAACAGTATGACGAGCGTCGGAAGCAGTTTTCTCTGGTGGATGGCCGAAATCATCAATCTAATACGTCGAGTCTGTGGTTGGATTTCAAGGAAGATAGAGGATAACATCCCCCCATGGGGGATAGGAATTAAACATGGTAAATGATCACACGCATCAATCTCACCCGAATATTATCAAACGCCTGAAGAGGGCTAACGGCCATCTTGAAAGCGTGATTGGCATGATTGATCAGGGAAAACCCTGCCTGGAACTGGCTCAACAGCTTCACGCCGTGGAAAAGGCCATTCAACAAGCCAAGCGCGTATTGGTGCAGGACCACATTGAGCATTGTCTGGACGATTCCATCGGGCCGCTGGAGCCGGAGCAGCAGCGGCGTGTCGATGAATTCAAGGCAATCGCCCGGTATCTTTGATCTCGTTACTCTCAGATCTGCGCTATCCCCGTTAATCACAGCGAAGAGGCTCCACCGTTACGTGGACCAGGGACTGGCAGCGTGCCTGAATGCGCTCCTTATAGACCGTTGGCGACTCAGGCTGATGCGAGACGACTGAGACAATAGCCGCATGAATGTTTGGGCCGATTGCCCACACATGCAAATCACTGACTTTGGCATCGTCGTCTTCGATGGCCTGTTTGACAGTTTCCTCCATGTCCTGATGTTGCTCGTCGAGAAGGACCTTTGAGGTGTCTTTCAGCAGATGCCAGGACCAACGGGTTACCAGAATCGCACCGATAATCCCCATCATCGGGTCCATCCAGTTCCACCCTGCATATTTACCCGCCAGAAGGGCAACGATGGCCAGGACAGAGGTCAGCGCATCGGCAAGCACATGCAGGTAAGCGGCCCGGCGGTTGTGGTCATGGTGATGATGGTGGTGCCCGTGATCATGCACGTGACTGTGACCATGGCCTGCATCCCCCAGTATCCACGCTGACACCCCATTGACCACCAAGCCAATAATCGCCACAAAAATGGCACCGTCAAAGGAAATGGGGACGGGCTGGATAAACCGCCCGACGCTCTCGATAACCATGTAAAGCGCAAAGACGGCCAGCAGAATCGCGCCGGTAAAACCGCCCAGCGCATTGACCTTCCCCGTACCGAAAGAGAATCGGGCGTTGCCTGCGTTTTTCCTGGCGTACGCATAGGCGAAGGCGGCAATACCCAGAGCCACCGCGTGCGAACCCATGTGCAGGCCATCGGCCAGCAAAGCCATTGAGCCATAAACGATCCCGGCAAGGATTTCCCAGACCATCATCGCCAGTGTAAGGCCCACCACAATGAGTGTTCGGGTTTCGCCCGAGCGTTTCTGATCCTGACCAAAGACGTGATTGTGTTGCCAATGGTCGAGTCGTTCGTGATGCATAGCAGTTTCCACGCAAGGTAATGGTAAGTTTGGAAAGCCAATATTCGCTTGATGCTATCCCCCCTGGGGGGATAGCATCAAGATGCTACTGAAGACAGGTGGTCACTACAACCGCCAAGCACTCATCAGGTCACCGGTTGAACAATGCTTGAGATTCTTAAACACCGAACCTATCGCCATTTGTTCCTGGCCCAAGTCGTTGCTTTGTTGGGTACGGGACTGGCGACGGTGGCTCTGAGCTTGTTGGCGTTCGACTTGGCCAGAGAGCAGGCAGGTCAGGTGTTAGGCACAGCGATGGCCATAAAAATGGTCGCTTATATCCTAGTAACCCCCCCCTTGCTTCAGCGCTTGCAGAGAATTTGCCTCGCCGTGTTCTGCTGGTTTCTCTAGACTTGATCCGAGCCTCAACAGCCCTGGTTTTGCCGTTCGTTGCGGAAGTCTGGGAAGTATATATGTTAATCGCTGTGCTTCAGTCCGCATCGGCTGCTTTTACGCCAATGTTCCAGTCCATCATCCCGGAAACACTCCCGGATGAGGACGATTACACGAAAGCTCTCTCGCTCTCACGATTGGCTTACGACTTGGAGAATCTCATCAGCCCGGCACTTGCTGCCCTGATTTGCTTTCGACCAGTTGGCAAGCACTGTTCTCGGGAGCGGTGGTCGGTTTTATCGCATCGGCTTTGCTGGTGGTCTCCATTGGTTTGCCGTCTTTCACCAAAACTCATGAGCGGCGAGGCGTGTATGATCAAGCGAAAACCGGTTTCAAGATTTTCAGAGCAACTTCGCGTTTGCGTGTTGTGATAGCTTTGAACCTGGTCGTCAGTTTTGCTGGGGCGATGGTGATCGTAAACACGGTTGTGCTTGTGCAGGGCCAATTTGGCCTGACTGAACAGCATACGGCCATGGCGTTTGCAGTTTTTGGTGGTGGGTCCATGCTGGCTGCACTGGCTTTACCCGGTCTTCTAAAACGTTGGCAGGAGAGAAGGGTGATGCTGAGTGGAGGTGGAATTCTTATTATAGGATTGGTTC
>Ga0207904_1000382_pt1 | contig 17304 bp, 15 predicted proteins | sample MalvirmetaMSP118_FD_184232 | JGI IMG/M metagenome (GOLD analysis project Ga0207904, IMG submission 184232) | Marine viral communities from the Deep Pacific Ocean - MSP-118 (SPAdes) | ecosystem: Environmental > Aquatic > Marine > Oceanic | place: Pacific Ocean | collected 2011-05-30 | reverse complement strand
AGCCGCGCCACCGCCAGCGGGCTGTGCGTCGCCGCCACGATGATGCCGCCGGCATCGAGGTGGGCGTCCATCACCCCCGCGAGCCGGCTCTCCGAGCGCGCGTCGAGGGCCACCGTCGGCTCGTCCAGCAGCCAGACGGCGCGGGGTGCCGCGAGCAGCCGGGACAGTCCCAGGCGTCGGCGCTGGCCGGCCGAAAGGAATGCCGCCGGCAGGTCGAACAGATGGTCGAGCTCAAACGCGGCGAGAGCGTCCTCGAGGGCGTCGGCATCCGGATCGCCGCCAAGCCACCGCGCCCAGAAGGCCATATTCGTCCCGACGGTCTCCTGGGTCTTCACCGCATCGAGGTGGCCGACATAGTGGATGTGTGCGGCTGCCGGCCGCTCGGGATCGGTCCCGGCCAGCACCACCTCCCCGCCCGCCGGCTTCAACAGCCCGGCAATCACCCGCAGGAGCGTCGACTTGCCGGTGCCGTTGGGTCCGGTGACCGCGATCCCGGTGCCCGACGCGACGGATCCCGACACGCCCGAAAGCACCCGCCGCCCCCCGCGATCGACGGCGAGGTCGCTGATCTGAAGCCGCTCGACCGGCGCAAAAGGGGAGACTGCGGAAATCTCGGAAAATCCCGTGCTGGGGGTCACCAGGCCATCGTGGACGGACAATGCCCCCGTCGTGGCGGCGTCTGCAACGCTTGCCGATCTAGAACCGGTCTACAAAATTGGTTATACGGCAGGCAACTGGCGGTCGGCGCCCCTTCACTCCAGCGGCGCTGCCGGCCCGAGTGCGCCCCCGATCGTCCCTCCGGGCCGGTCCATCGGTCGGCGCTTCTTCTTTCCGCGACGGCAGCGCGCGTCATGTGATGCGATCGCGACCGACAGCACGCAAACCGAAGGTAAGTCCAGTGACCGCTTCCTCCCTCGACAGCTTCAAATCCCGCAAGAGCCTGCAGGTCGGCAACCGCAGCTATGTCTACTACAGCCTGCCTGACGCCCAGAAGGGCGGGCTCGACGGCACCGAGAAGCTTCCCTTCTCGCTGAAGGTGCTGCTGGAGAACCTGCTGCGCTACGAGGACGGTCGCACCGTCAGCTCCGACGATATCCGGGCGATGCCGGACTGGCTGAAGGAAAAGCGGTCGACCCGCGAGATCGCGTTCCGCCCGACCCGCGTGCTGATGCAGGACTTCACCGGCGTGCCGGCGGTGGTCGACCTTGCCGCCATGCGCGACGCCGCGAAGAATCTCGGCACCGACCCGACGAAGATCAACCCGCTGGTGCCGGTCGACCTGGTCATCGACCATTCGGTGATGGTCGACGCCTTCGGCAACGCCATGGCCTTCGAGACCAACGTCGAGCGCGAGTACGAGCGCAACAACGAGCGCTACGAGTTCCTGAAGTGGGGCCAGGGCGGCTTCGACAACTTCCGCGTCGTGCCGCCTGGAACCGGCATCTGCCACCAGGTGAACCTGGAATATCTCGGCCAGACGGTCTGGTCGCGCAAGGACGGTGACGAGGAGATCGCCTACCCGGATTCGCTGGTCGGGACCGATTCGCACACCACCATGATCAACGGCCTCGCCGTGCTCGGCTGGGGCGTCGGCGGCATCGAGGCCGAGGCGGCCATGCTCGGCCAGCCGATCTCCATGCTGATCCCCGAGGTCATCGGCTTCAAGCTGACCGGCACCCTGCCGGAGGGCGTCACCGCGACCGACCTGGTGCTCACCGTCACCCAGATGCTCCGCAAGAAGGGCGTCGTCGGCAAGTTCGTCGAGTTCTACGGACCGGGCCTTTCGTCCATGAGCCTGGAGGATCGCGCCACCATCGCCAACATGGCGCCGGAATACGGCGCCACCTGCGGCTTCTTCCCCGTCGACGACGAGACCCTCAACTACCTGCGCTCCACCGGCCGCGATCCGGGCCGCGTGGAACTGGTCGAGGCCTACGCCAAGGCCCAGGGCATGTTCCGCACCGACGACACGCCGGACCCGGTCTTCACCGACACCCTCGGCCTCGACCTGGGCGACGTCGTCCCGTCGATCGCCGGCCCGAAGCGCCCGCAGGACCGCGTCACCCTGACCGATGCCAAGTCGGCGTTCGAGGCGGCAATGGGCACGGAATGGAACAAGGCCGGCGAGATCGGCAAGCGCGTGCCGGTTCCGGGCCGTGACCATGATCTCGGTAGCGGCGACGTGGTGATCGCCGCGATCACCTCGTGCACCAACACCTCCAACCCGAGCGTGATGGTTGCCGCCGGCCTCGTCGCCCGCAACGCCATCGCCAAGGGCCTGACCGTCAAGCCGTGGGTGAAGACCTCGCTGGCGCCGGGCTCCAAGATCGTCACCGACTATCTGGCGAAGGCCAACCTGCAGGACGATCTCGACGCCCTCGGCTTCAACCTCGTCGGCTACGGCTGCACAACCTGCATCGGCAACTCCGGCCCGCTGCCCGAGGAAATATCCAAGGCCGTCGCCGATGGCGACCTGGTCGCCTGCTCGGTGCTGTCCGGAAATCGCAACTTCGAGGGCCGCGTTAACCCGGACGTGCGCGCCAACTACCTGGCCTCGCCGCCGCTGGTCGTCGCCTATGCCATCGCCGGTTCGCTGCTGGTGGACATCACCAAGGACGCGCTCGGCACCGACAAGGACGGCAACCCGGTCTACCTGAAGGACATCTGGCCGTCCTCCAAGGAAGTCGCGCAGATCGTTCGCGACGACATCAACGAGGAGATGTTCGCAAACCGCTACGGCGACGTCTTCAAGGGTGACGAGCACTGGCAGTCCATCAACGTGGAGGGCGGCTCGCTCACCTACGCCTGGAATGGCAACTCGACCTACGTTCAGAACCCGCCCTACTTCGAGGGCATGTCGATGACCCCGGACGCGGTGAAGGACATCGAGAACGCCCGGGTGCTCGGCCTGTTCGGCGACTCCATCACCACCGACCACATTTCGCCGGCCGGCTCCATCAAGAAGGATTCGCCGGCAGGCCGGTACCTCTCCGAGCACGGCGTCGAGACCATCGACTTCAACTCCTACGGCTCGCGCCGCGGCAACCACGAAGTCATGATGCGCGGCACCTTCGCCAACATCCGCATCAAGAACCAGATGGTGCCGGGCGTCGAAGGCGGCGTGACCATCCACCACCCCTCGGGCGACCAGCTGGCCATCTACGACGCCGCCATGCGCTACGCCGCGGAGAATGTCCCGCTGGTCGTGCTGGCCGGCAAGGAGTACGGCACCGGTTCCTCGCGCGACTGGGCCGCGAAGGGGACCCGTCTTCTCGGCGTCCGCGCCGTGATCGCGGAGTCCTTCGAGCGCATCCACCGGTCCAACCTGGTGGGCATGGGCGTGCTGCCGCTGGTCTTCAACAACGAGGGCGATGGCTGGAAGAGCCTGGGCCTCACCGGCGACGAGACGGTCTCGATCACCGGGCTGGCCGGAGGCATCAAGCCGCGGGCGGTGCTGACTGCCATGATCACCCGGTCCAACGGCGAAACCATCGAGGTGCCGCTCCTCTGCCGCATCGATACGGCCGACGAGATGGACTACTTCGAGAATGGCGGCATCCTGCACTACGTGCTGCGCAATCTCGCCCGCGCGGCCTGAGCCGCACTTGCACGCGACATTTCGGGGCCTGCGGGCCCCGATTTTCGTTGTGGCCCGACGTTTTGCGTCTTGCCGGGGTGCACCGTGCCAACCATATTCGCCATGGAGGGGGGAGTGACCCGATAACGGGCCGCTGCCCTCCATCGTGACAAGACGTGGAGAGGAATTGGATGTCGACCTTCGACCGGAATTCTTACGCGCGGTCCCAGGGCTACGCCGCCGGCCGCGCCGAGGCCGGCGTCATTGACCAGGGCCTGCGGGCCTACATGACCAAAGTCTACAACCTGATGGCTGTAGGCCTTGCCGTGACTGGTCTCGTGGCACTCGGAACCGCCTACCTCGCGATCACCGGCGATGCCGGGTCCGCAGCCCAGATGGCTGGCGGGCAGGTCGCGCAGATCGGCCAGGGCATGTACCTGACGAGCCTCGGGCTCGCGCTGTACGCCTCGCCGTTGAAATGGCTCGTCATGCTGGCGCCGCTCGGAATGGTGTTCTTCCTGAGCTTCCGCGTCCAGAAGATGAGCGTTTCGTCCGCACAGCTGGCGTTCTGGGTGTTCGCAGCCCTCATGGGCCTGTCGCTTTCCTCGATCTTCCTGGTCTTCACCGGCCAGTCGATCGCGCGGGTGTTCTTCATCACCGCCGCCTCGTTCGGCGCGCTGAGCCTCTACGGCTACACGACCAAGAAGGACCTCTCCGGCTGGGGCTCCTTCCTGTTCATGGGCCTCATCGGCATCATCATCGCCTCGGTGGTGAACATCTTCATTGCATCGAGCGCCATGCAGTTCGCCATCTCGGTGATCGGCGTGCTCGTGTTCGCGGGCCTCACCGCCTACGACACGCAGCAGATCAAGGAGATGTACTACGCCGGCGACGACAGCTCGGTGTCCGGCAAGAAGGCGATTATGGGCGCGCTGCGGCTCTATCTCGACTTCATCAACCTGTTCATGATGCTGCTGCAGCTGTTCGGAAACCGGAACTAGCTTCTCCTCCGAACCATCACCTTCAGCGCGAGGCGCGGCCCATCGGCCGCGCCTTTTGCTTGTGCGGCCCCTCCCCCTGCGCCGACCAGCGCTTGCGACAAGATCGCACCCTCACCCCAGATGGGTGGACGCCTGCCGTCCGGGTGATGCATAGGACGCACGCCTTTTGCATTCGCTGTGCGCGGCGGCCGGCGCTTCTTGCGCTGCGACGCCCGGTCCGAAACACTGGAAGCAGGTGCCGAATCAGTTGGCGCCGCCAACACAAGCGGGGGAGTTTTTCACCCATGCCACGCTTGTTCACGGGGCTCGAAATCCCGCCGGACGTCCGTCAGAGGCTGTCCCAGCTGCGGGGGGGCCTGCGCTCCGCGCGCTGGATCGACGCCGCCAACTACCACCTCACCCTCCGCTTCATCGGTGACATCGACGACCGCACGGCCGACGAGGTCGCGACGATGCTGGACAGCGTCCGGCGCACCGAGGTGAATATCCGCCTGTCGGGCCTGGGTGCCTTCGGGTCGCGCAAGCCCCATTCGATCTGGGCCCGCGTCGAGCCGAACCCGGCGCTGCTGGAGCTTCAGGCCGAGCAGGAACGGCTGTTGCAGCGGATCGGCCTGCCCCCCGAAGGGCGCAAGTTCACGCCGCATGTGACCATCGCGCGGGTGAAGGGCGCCTCCGCCCGCGAGGTGGCCACCTGGCTGTCGCTCCGCGGCGACTTTCAGGTGCCCACGTTCACCGCCTCCCGTTTCGTGCTGTTCTCGTCGCGGGCCTCGATGGGCGGCGGCCCCTATCTGGTCGAGGAAGGCTACCCGCTGCTGCAGGCGGCTGCCTGACACGCCTCTTCCGGCCCTGCTCACTCGCAGTGGTGGTAGCTGCCGTCCTTGTTGTGACGGGCCAGGTCGAGATGGAAATGGTCGGTGTGGTAACGGTCCCCATCGGGGCCGATCACCGTGGTGAACTGCTTGCACGCGTCGCCGTGCACCGTGCGCAGGAAGATCGCGTCGGAGCTTTCGCTCTTCCAGCCGTTCTTGACCGTGATGGTGCGCCCGTCGACCAGCTCGAACGACGCAATGTCGATGGCATTTCCGAAGGAATGTTCGGACAGACGCGCGCCGCGCTTGCTGTTGCGCGTCCGGCAGCCGTAGGACGCCGCCACGTTCACTTCCGCGACCGGCGATCCGAACAGCGCGTAGGCCATGGGCTGGACCGAATCCGTCATCCAGCGGTCGAAGGCGGGGATCATCGGGCAGGCAAGCGTCGCGGGCGGAGACAGGCCCACCGTCCCGTTGCCGGCGGCGAGCACCTTGAACGGACTGTCGGCCCCGCAGGCGCCGACGCGGATCCTCGGCCGCTGCTCCACGTAGGCCGACGGCGTGACACGGCCCGCCTTGATGCAGTTACGTTCGGCGATCGACCGCCAGGCCTCGCGCCGTTCGCCGTACTGGGGTCCGCGCGAGCAGCCCGCGATGATCGCCGCCACGGCAACAATGGCCAGGGCGACCTGGGCACAGGTCTTCCAGCGGATCCGGGTGCATCTGATCATGCACCCAGCAGACCGTGTTCAGGCAAACATCGGCCTAAGAGGGCTGGTTAATCGTTCCCTAACCGAGGCGCCGCGCTCAGGCGGCAGAGAGTGCGGCACCGAGCAACAGCGCCCCAAGCAACAGCACCATCAGCGCCGCCACCGCCTCGATGCCCGTGTGAATGCGGGCGGCCAGCAGCGAGTCCGGCCCCGAGAGCCGGATCGCCAGCCCCTTCGCGCCCACCGCCGCGAGCGCCAGCACCGACACGGTCACCGCGGTTCCGAGCCCCATTGCGTAGGCCGACAGGATGCCGGCGGCGGGCAGCCCCTGGGCGATGGCGAACACCAGCACGATCACCGCCCCGGTGCACGGCCGAAGACCGATCGACAGCACGGCCGCCGCCATTTCGCGGAACGTGCCCGCCTGGGCCACCACCGCCGGATCGAGGGCGTGCACATGGCCACAGCCGCAGGCCTCGTCATGGTCATGGTCGTGGTGGTGGTCATGCTGATGGACGTGCTGGTGATGGCCGCCCTCATGGTGATGGTGGTGGTGCCTGTCGCCGTGACCATGATCCGGGCCGGTGCCCGCGCCCGCCGACGCGACGGCGGGCCGCAGGCTGCGCTGGCGCCGCGCAAGCGGCAGAACGACCTTGCGCCAGACGAGGACCGCGCCCAGCGCGGTGACCAGCGCATAGGCGACGACCTCGATGGTTTCCACGGAGCGCGACAGCGCGATGCTCGACAGGTTCAGCACCAGCGCCCCCACCAGCACCAGCACGACGGCGGTGGTGGCCTGCACGGCGGAGGCCGCGAACGACAGGCCGAGGGCCCGTCTCGCCGTGGCCTCGTTGGCCATCATGTAGGACGAGATCACCGCCTTGCCGTGGCCCGGTCCGACCGCGTGAAAGACGCCGTAGCCGAAGGAGAGGCCGATCAGCAGCCACGGCGCCGCGCCGCTTGCCTTCATCTCGGCGATGGAATCGGTCAGCAGCCGGTAGAAGCTCGACTGCCACGCCGCGATCCATGCGAACACCGGCCCGAGCGGCCCCGACATCGGTGCGGCGGTCGGCTCGGGGGCGCCGACGCCAAACGGACCGCCGGCGGCCATGGCGGGCGCCAGCAGCGCCACCGTCGCGAGACAGGCGAGCAACGCGAAGGCAGTCGCGCGGCCGGTGCGACCGCTCACGGGCATGTCACCAGTGCGGTGTTGGCGAGGGTGTCGATTTCGTTGAGGAATTCGTCGGGCACCTGCCGCTGATCGGCGGGAATGGTCGCCAGCTGCGCGGCCGTCATCGGGTCCAGCGTACCGGCAAGCTGCACGTCCATCGTGCATCCGGGCGGCGCGTTGACGAGGCCGAACGGCTCGTCCTTCACCATCTCGAACGCGACGAAATATTCCGGATCGTAGACATCGACGGTGACATGGGTCCCCGCCACGTCTGCGGGCTCCGCCAGCGGCAGCGCGAAGAACAGCGTCAGCCGGCCCCCGCTATAGTCCAGCCAGAAGTCCTTCGCCTCGCCGAACGGCAGCCGCACCCCATCCCGGGTCAGCCAGGTGAAGTTGTCGTACTCCTTCAGCGATTCGACATTCACCTGGGCAAGCTCATGCAGTTCGTCCCGCGAAAGCGTTCCGTCGCCATCGACGTCGAGGCCCTGAACGGCAAACGCCGAAAAGGGTCCGTCGAAGCGCCACGCATGCTGGACACCCAGAAGCTTGCCCGCCGGCCCGTAGTCGAGCTCGGTCTTGGCCTCGACGAAGACGTGCGGGTGGGCATCGGCGGTCTGGATCGCGGCCAGCACCATGAGGGCTGCCAGCAGACGAGAAACGGCCATGCGCATCCGGCGTTGTCCTGAAGCGGGTGTTGCCTACCAGGGCCTTTTCTAGCGCGGACCATGGCGGGAGCGTGGCCACCGCGAAGCGCGCCAGCGAATTTCGGAATAATCATCCGTCGTTTGGTGGATTGCCGGTTCATCCTATCAAATAGCCTAGGCTATCTCGAAAGATAAATCAGGAAATCCCGCATATTGGCACCAAAATAATCCGATCAATTGAAAAGCCCGGCCAGCGAAGAGGGAGTTGACGCTATGGGCCCGCATACGACAACCGGCGCGGTGTTCGACGATCCGGCGTTCGACGACCACGAACAAGTGGTGTTCTGCCGCGATGCGGCGAGCGGGCTCAACGCCGTCATCGCGATCCACGACACGCGCCTCGGCCCGGCCCTGGGCGGTTGCCGGATGTGGGACTACGACAGCCCGGCCGACGCCGTGACCGACGCTCTCCGCCTGTCACGCGGCATGACCTACAAGAACGCGCTGGCCGGCCTCGCCCTGGGGGGCGGCAAGGCCGTGATCCTCGGCGATGCACGCCGGGACAAGACCCCCGCTCTCATGGCCGCCTTCGGCCGCCACGTCGAGGCGCTCGGCGGAAGGTACATCACCGCCGAGGACGTCGGCATCTCCACCGACGACATCGAGCAGGCGGCCCGGATGACGCGCCATGCGCGCGGAACCGCCGCCACCGGGCTTGGCGATCCCTCCCCCTACACCGCGCTGGGCGTCTTCCACGGCATCAGGTCGGCCCTGGCCCACCGGTTTGGTTCAAACGACCTCGCCGGCCGACGCGTGGTCGTCCAGGGCCTCGGCCACGTGGGCTCGGGATTGGCGAAACGGTTGTCGGCGGAAGGTGCCGAGCTGGTGGTGGCCGACCTGCGCGCCGACACGGTCCGGGCGGCGGCCGAGCAATTCGGTGCCCGGTCCGTCGATGCCGGCGAGGCCCACCGCATCGAGGCGGATGTATTCGCCCCATGTGCGCTCGGCGCCGTGCTGAACGCGACCACCATCCCCGAACTGGGCGCTCCGATCGTCGCGGGCGCCGCCAACAACCAGCTTGCCACCGAGGAGGACGGCCACCGTCTGATCGCGCGCGGCGTCCTTTATGCGCCGGACTACGCCATCAACGCGGGCGGGGTGATCTCCATTGCGCTGGCGACTCCCGGCGGCAGCGACGAGGAAGTCGTCGAGCGCGTCACCGCCATCGGCTCGACGCTGTCGGCGATCTTTGCCCGCGCCGAGCGGGAGGGGCGCCCGACCGGCGAAATCGCCGACGAGATGGCCCGCGAACGCCTCGACCGCGCGCTCGCCCGCAAGGCGGCCTGACCCCCTGAACGCGACCTGCAACGGGCCGCATGCCCGTTGCGCCCGCGTCCCGGACGCCCCCCGTATCGCGTACGTCCGGCGCCGGCCTCAGCCGGTGATCGCCTTGAGGTTCTCGGGTTGCGCGAACCACGCCGCAAGGTGATCGACGAAGGCCCGCACCTTGGCCGACAGGTGCCGCCGGTGGGGATAGACGGCATAGATCGCCGCATCGTCGAAGGCGAATTCGTCGAGCAGCACCTCGAGCGCGCCGCTCGTGATTTCCTCGCGCGCCACCGCATAGGGGAGCATCGCGTAGCCGATCCCCTCGAGCGCCGCCATCTTCACCGCCAGCGGACTGTTGGCCTCCACCGGTCCGGTGACGGGAACGGTGTGATTCACGCCGTCGACGACAAATCCCCAGTTGGAGCGCCAGCGCGCATTGCTGTCGATCACGCACGGCAGCTGCGCCAGTTCGTCCGGCCGAACGGGCCGTCCGCTCGCGGCGATCCGCCCAGGGCTGGCCACAACGACCATCCGCAGCGGGGCGAGCTTGCGGGCGATTAGGCTGGAATCGGTCAGCTTCGACACCCGTATCGCCACGTCGAACCCTTCCTCCACCAGGTCGACGAACCGGTCTTCCAGATGCAGGTCCAGCCTGATCTGCGAGGAATCGCGCACGAACGCCATGATCGCCTCCATGATCGGCCCGTCGCCAAGCGTCCGAGGCCCGGCGACCCGCAGCAGCCCCCGCACCTCCAGATGCGTGTCCTGTACCGAGGACTCCAGGTCGGAAATCCGCTGCAGGATCTCCACCGCCTCGCGGTAGTAGGCCTGCCCCGCCTCGGTCAGCGACAGCGTGCGCGTCGTGCGGTTGAGCAGCCGCGCCCCCAGCCGGTCCTCCAGCTCCGCCACGTATTTCGACAGGATGGCCTTGGAGCGGCCTTCCTTGCGGCCGGCGGCCGAGAAGCCTCCGGCATCGACCACCGCCACGTAGGCGGCCATCCGAGACAGCGTGTCCAACCCGTTTCTCCCGTGCCCACTGCGCATCGTTCACGAAATGGAAACGACACAGCCATTGCAAGCGCATTTATCAGGACGCCGGGCGGCCGGCTCCAGCGGCCAGGCTGTCACCGCCGCCAGGCATGCCGCGTCCCTGCGGACGCCGGACACGGACACGGTCACGGTCACGGTCACGGATAGCAGTCAGTCCTCCGCCACGGCGGTGTAATCCGCCTCGGATACCGGCTCGGCCCAGTCCGCCGTCTCGCCGTTGCTGGCTTCCTGGATGGCGATGTGGCTCATACCGGCATCCGGAGTGGCGCCGTGCCAATGGCGCTCCCCCGGCGGGAACCAGACGGAATCGCCCGGCCGGATGACCCGGACCGGGCCGCCCTCGCTCTGGCAACGACCGACGCCGGACGCGACGAACAGCGTTTGGCCGAGCGGATGGGTGTGCCAGTTGGTGCGCGCCCCCGGCGCAAAGGTGACGAGCAGCGCCCGCACCCGGCCCGGTTCCGGCGCGTTGGCGATCGGGTCCTGCCAGACCGTGCCTGTGAAATAGTCGGCCGAGGGCACCAGGGAGGGGCCGGAACCTGCGCGGTTGATCTTCATGGGTCAGTCCTTCTGTCCGGTGAGCGGCCGCAGAAAGCCCGGCATCCGGAAGCCGGACTTCGCCGCGCCCTTGCCGCCCAGCCTGTCGTAGATCTTGCGCCCGGCCCGGCCGGTCTGCTCCATCCCGTAGTGCGCCTCGGCCCGGGCGATCGCCGCCTGGGTGGTTGGCCCCACCTTGCCGTCCGGCGTGCCGGCGTTGAAGCCCTTGGCGTTCAGAAGCTTCTGCAATTCCAGCCGTTCCGCCCGCGACAGGCCGGGATCGTCGGTCGGCCAGGGGGTGCGGAGCGTCGGATAGCCGGCGAGGCGATCGGCCAGGTGCGAGATCGCCAGCGCGTAGGATTCCGCGAGATTGTAGGAATAGATCGCGTTGAAGTTCCGGAACACGAGGAACCCGGGCCCGCCCGGTCCGGCCGGCAGCAGGAGCCCCGCCGAGCCGCCCCCGGACAGCGGCTTGCCGTCCGCCCGCACGACGCCGCGCGCCCCCCATGTGGACATCGAAGCCGTCGCCTTGCGGCCCGACGGACCGGAATAGCTCGACGGCGTCTTCACCTCGATCATCCACGGCTCGCCCGGCTGCCAGCCGGACTTGCGCAGATAGTTAGCGGTCGACCCGAGCGCGTCCGGCACCGATCGCACCAGGTCGCGGCGTCCGTCGCCGTCGAAGTCGACCGCCAGCCGCTTGTAGGTGGACGGGATGAACTGGGTCTGGCCGAACGCGCCGGCCCATGAGCCGTACAGCTCATTGAGCTCGAGGTCGCCGCCCTGCACCAGCGACAGCGCGGCGATCATCTCCCCGCGCCAGAAGTCGGCGCGCCGTCCACCCTGGCAGGCGAGGTTCGCCAGCGCGTGCGGCAGGAAGAACTCGCCCACCGTCTTGCCGTAGTCCGTCTCCACGCCCCACACCGCGACGACCACGTGGCGGTAGACGCCGTAGGTCTGTTCCACCTGGCGCAGGACGCGGTCGTACTTGCGCAGCATCTGCTTGCCGTCGCGCACCCGCTCCTCGTCAACCAGGAACGCCATGTAGTCCCAGATCGGCGTCTTGAACTCCGGCTGGGCGCCGGAAAAGCGCACCACCTTCTCGTCGGGCTTGGCGCCATCCAGCGCGCGCGCGGCGAGCGGCGGGCTGATGCCGGCGCGCACGGCTGCCTGCTTCAGGCCGGCGACGCAGGAAGCGAAGTTGGCCTGGGCAGGCGCCGCCGTCAGCGTGAGGGCGCCGACGAATCCCAGTAAGGCCGGCAGATAGGTCCGCATCGCAAAGTTCCCCTGTCGGTGCGCGAGGTCGGGTAACCGATATCGACAAGGATAGGAGCGAAGAATGAGAATTCCATCAACGCGCCCCGCCGGTCGCACCGGTTGCCATGCACGCCCTTGCGCGGTGTCGTCCGGCCCCACACCTTGGTCGGGTAGGCCCCACACCGCCAGCCGAGAGCGTCGCAATGTCCGTCCGCCCCCCGAAGGCATTCGCCCCGAAATCCCAGGCGACCCCGTTCGAGGAAGCCCTGAACCACGAGATCCTCGGCGAAATGGCGGGCACCCATGGCCGCCTGCTGCAGGTGCTGGTGAAGCGTCTGGCGGCGCTTGCGGCGTTCGACGACCGCTCCCCGGCTGCCGGGCGGGACCAGCGCGAGCCCCTCGTGGCCGCCGCCGGCGAGGCTCTCTGGCACATCGTGGTGCAGCGCGAACTGATGGGCCTGCGTCGCCCGAAGCCGTTCATGGACGAATATGGCGTGCCGGCGGAGGTCCGGCTGCGGATGGGCATACGGACCCGGCCGCCGGAACGATAGGCCGGCGCGGCAAGGGGGCCCCTCCCCCGTTTCGGGTCCCGTCTGTTGCCCGCAGCCTAGTAGGCCTGGGCAGGCAGCCACAGCACGATCTGCGGAAACGCGAACACCATCCCCAGCGCGATCAGCTGCAGGATCACAAACGGAATGACGCCCTTGTACACGTCGATGGTGGTCACCTCCGGTGGCGCCGCACCCTTCAGATAGAACAGCGAGAAGCCAACGGGCGGTGTCAGGAACGACGTCTGCAGGGCCACCGCGAACATCACCGTGAACCAGACCGGATCGAAACCCAGCGCGATGATCACCGGCGCCATCAGCGGCAGGAAGATCAGGGTGATTTCCAGCCAGTCGAGGAAGAAGCCCATCAGGAAGGCCAGCCCGAGCACAAAGATGACGATGCCGCTCGGACCGAACGGCAGCGACGACAGGATGTGCTCGATGAACTGGTCGCCGCCGAGGGAGCGCATGATCAGCGCGAAGGCGGTGGCACCCAGGAAGATGCCGAAGATGAACGCGGTGGTGTAGGTGGTCTCGTAGCTCACCTCGCGGATCACCTTGAGGGTGAGCCGGCCATTGACCAGCGCCAGCACGATCGCCCCGAACGCGCCGATGCCCGCCGCCTCGGTCGGCGTGGCCACGCCGAAGAAGATGGTGCCCAGCACCGCGAAGATCAGCACCAGCGGCGGCAACACCGAGACGAGCGTGCGCATGATCACGCCGAAGGTCAGCGGCTCCAGGTGCGTCGGCGCCGGCGCAGCCTTCGGGTTCACCGCCGCGGTGATGAGCACGTAGATGATGTAGAGGCAGCCGAGGATCAGGCCCGGCATCACCGCCCCGAGGAACAGATCGCCGACCGACAGCGACAGCTGGTCGGCCATGATCACCAGCATGATCGACGGTGGGATCAGGATTCCGAGCGTGCCGGACGAGGCGAGCACGCCGGCGGCCAGGCTCTTGGAATAGCCCTGCTCCAGCATGATCGGCATGGCGAGCACGGTGAGCAGGACCACCGAGGCGCCAACGATGCCGGTGGAGGCGGCGAACAGGATGCCGATCAGGATCGCCGCGATGGCGAGACCGCCGCGAAACCGGCCAAATACCTGTACGAAGTTCTTCATCAGGGACTCAGCCAGCCCCGACCGCTCCAGCATCAACCCCATGAAAATGAACATGGGCAGCGCCGTCAGCACCCAGTTCTCCATCAGGTTCCAGGTCCGGTTCACGACGATCGCGAAGTCGGACCAGGAATCGAGGAAATAGGTGTCGATGCCGAAATATTCGGGACCCGCGATGCCGATCAGCGTGAAGATCAGCGACAACCCCGCCAGGATCCACGCGATCGGAAATCCCGTCATGAGCAGGACGATGAACGAGCCCAGGAGGCAGATGACGATGATTTCGTAGGATTCCATGGCGCCTATCGAGCTACGGCAGGGCGCGCCTCCGGCAGGAAGCTAGAAGTCGCGCGGGGCCAGCGGGCGTGGAAAGCGGAACAGATACGACGTGACCCGCGACAGCCGCGAGAAGGCGGCAATTGCGATCAGCGCGAAGGCGATGACGATGACGGACTTCAGCGCCCAGCGGTGGCTGAGCCCGCCCGGCGCGACCGACACCTCGTTGAGATCCCAGGCCCGCATGACGAACGGCACCGCCTCGACGGTGACGAGGACGGAGAACGGCAGCAGGAACAGCAGCAGTCCGAACAGCTCGATCCAGGCGCGCTGGCGCACGGTCAGCCGTTCCGCCACCACGTCGACGCGGACGTGTCGGTCGCCGACCACCGCGAACGACAGTCCGATCATGAAGCCGATGGCGTACACGTGCCATTGCAGCTCCTCGAAGATGATCAGTCCCTCGTTGAAGACGTAGCGGAGGATCACGTTGACCAGGATGATCGCGATCAGGATTACCCACAGCCAGGAGATCGTGCGCCCGATGAAGTTGACGACGGCGTCGAGGGCGCGCGACAGGCGCGTTTCCGGCAGGGGAATGGCCACCGAGCCGTGCTCGGCGGCCTCCACCGCTTGAAGGAGGCGATCGTGTTCGTCGGTCACGAGGCGTTTCCCGGCGGGATCAACCCGCCCTCAGGCGCGGACCTGAGGGCGGCGGTGTTGATCGACTTCAGAAGGACCGAGCCCCCTGCATCCGGACGGATGCAGGGGGTCAGGGGAGGCGTCGTCCCTACTTCGCGGGCGGCTCGACCGGCCAGTCGCGCGGCAGGTAGCCCATGGAATGCCAACCCTTGTTCTCCTTCTGGAACGCGAGCTGGGATTCGTAGACCTTCTTGAACATCTCATCCTTCGCGGACTCTTCCGCGAAGACTTCCGCGGAGGCCACCTGCAGGGCCTCGAGGACCTCGTCCGGCAGCTGAACCGCCTTGACGCCGTGCTCTTCCTGGAAGCGGTTGAGCACCGCGCCCTGGAGCGCCTCGGCCTTGGCGATGGCATGGGTGACACCGGCCATGCACGCGGTGTTGAGCACCGTCTGCTGCTGCTCGTCCAGCCCGTTCCACGCATCCAGGTTCACGTAGAGGAACTGGCTGGTGGACGGCTGATGCCAGCCGGGAAGGTGGTAGAACTTGGCCACCTTGTAGAAGCCAAGCTGCTCGTCGACCGTGGGCAGCGAGAACTCGGTGGCGTCGAGGACGCCCTTCTCAAGCGCCTGGTAGAGCTCGCCGCCCGGCAACACCGTCACCGAGGCTCCGACCTTCTCCATCACCTTGCCGCCAAGGCCCGCGGCGCGGAACTTGAGGCCCTTCACCTGATCGAGGCTCTCGATCTCGAAGGTGAACCACCCGGCCGCTTCCGGCGCGATGGTGCCGCAGAAGATCGGATGGACGTTGTGGGGCTTGTAGAGCTCCTTCAAGAGCTCGTCGCCACCGCCGAAATAGATCCAGGCGGCGTACTGGTCGGGCTCCAGGCCGAACGGCCGGGCGCCGAACAGCGCCGAGGCCGGCACCTTGCCCTGCTCGTAGCCCATCCAGGCGTAGCCGGATTCGACCTTGCCCTCGGACACGGCGTCGAAGATCTCCAGCGGGGGCACGAGCTTGCCGGGCTCGAACACCTCCAGCTTGATCGTCCCGCCGCTCATCTTGTCGACCTGCTCGGCCACCCAGGGCGCGGTATCGCCCAGCGCCGTCAGCGTCGACGCGAACGACATCGGCATCGGCCAGCGGACGCGGTCGGCCGCGTCGGCTGCCGTGGCGGCCGCGAGGACACCACCCACCCCGACGACAGCGGCGAACGCACAGGCGCCGGCACTGCGAATCCCTTTTGTGACGTGCATGCTGTTTCTCTCCCCTTGGAAAATGCTTTTCGCCTTTTCTCTGGAGACCGCCGACGGATATGCCCGGGCAGGTTGGTCCCGCCTCGTGCCGTCGATGCCCCCCGAGCAACGCAAGGATGTGCCACCCCGTCGCGCTCTTGGCAGAATGGTTCGCCAGACCGACCACCGAAGTCAAGCGCTGTATCGCCGGAGGAAGCGCGTTCGCCGCGCCGACGCCCCGATTTCGCCGCTTTGCGCCCGTGGGGGCCGCTGCGCAGCGCACGGAGATTGCTGCGCGTTTCTGCGCACAAATGCGCATTTTGAGGTTGCGACGCGTGCTTGCGCGGCCCCGATCAGGCAGGGCGCGCCCCGTTGCCGAAACCGGGTACAGGGAACCGACCAATGGACAAGTCCGTTGACCTCTCCCGCGCGCTCTCCATACTTCAAGGATCCGATAGACCCCTGGCGGGGTGGCTTGTCCGCCGCCGCCGGCACAAGAACAAGAACCGCAATCGGCCATGGTATTCGACCGGATCGTGCACAACCGCACCGCGGACGCGATCGTTCATCAGATCGAGGAACTGATCCTTCAGGGCGTGCTGAGGACCGGTGACCGGTTGCCGTCCGAGCGCGATCTGGCCAAGACGCTGGACGTGTCCCGGCCCATTCTCCGCCAGGCCCTGAAGACGCTGGAGGAGCGCGACCTGATCGTCGCGCGGCACGGCGGCGGAACCTTCGTGGCCGACGTCATCGGCACCGTGTTCTCCGAGCCGATCGTGCGGCTGTTCGAGCGGCACCCTTCGGCGGTGTTCGACTATCTCGACTTCCGCTGCGAGATCGAGCAGGTCACGTCGGCGCTGGCGGCCGCGCGCGCCACCACCGCCGACCGCGAGATCCTCACCCACCTGATCGAGAAGATGCAGGCCGCCCACGAGAGCGGCGCCTTCGACGAGGAAGCCGAGATCGACGTGGAGTTCCACCACGCCATCGGCGAGGCGGCCCACAACATCGTGCTCCTGCACACCCTGCGCGGCTGCTACCGGCTGCTGGCCGACGGCGTCTTCTTCAGCCGCGCGCGCCTCTACCAGAGCGTCGAGGCGCGCGACCGGCTGATCGAGCAGCACCGCGCCATCTACAGCGCCATCATGGCCGGCGATCCCGACGCCGCCCGCCTCGCCGCGCGCGGCCACATGAGCTACGTCGAAGGCACCCTGCGCGAGATCCAGCGGGTGGGCGCGTGGGAGGAAGTCGCCGAGCGCCGCCTGTCCCGGCTCAATCCCAAGCCGGCGACGCGCAAACCCGTGCCGCCGACGCGGAGCAAGGCCCGCGCCGCGCCAAGCGGCCGCCGGACCGCCGCGCCGCCGACCGTTTCCACCCCGGCCAGCGGACCGTCGGAATGAGCGC
>Ga0207904_1000380_pt1 | contig 17469 bp, 17 predicted proteins | sample MalvirmetaMSP118_FD_184232 | JGI IMG/M metagenome (GOLD analysis project Ga0207904, IMG submission 184232) | Marine viral communities from the Deep Pacific Ocean - MSP-118 (SPAdes) | ecosystem: Environmental > Aquatic > Marine > Oceanic | place: Pacific Ocean | collected 2011-05-30 | reverse complement strand
GCCCCTCACGCGCGAGATTGAGGAGTTAGCGACATCCGGCAGCGGCCACCGGCCCGCGGCGCGGTCACGCTGATCCACGGCACAGGGAGTTGGCTGCTGTCGCTAACTCCTCCGATCAGCGCCGAAGCGGACCGAACCGCCCGGTCGTCCCGGCCATAACCCCCGGGATTGCGGAGTTACCGACGGGGCAGCACGCGGTCTCGAGACGGGTCAGGCCCAGACGCTCGGAGCCGCGGCCTTGGTGGGCGGCAGGGCGGATGCCGCTGCCCAGTCGTGGATCCAGGACGAGACGTCCGGGGTGTCGTCGGGGCGCCCCACGGCGGCGAAGAACTCGTCGTGACTGACCGTCCCGCCGGCGCGCTTGAGCATCCGCGAACGGATGATCGCGCGTGCGAAGATCTCGCCGTTCACGACCGCCCGGTGCTCCAGATAGAGCGCCTTGTCATCGTGACCGATGAAGCGCGACTCGATGTCGAAGCGCTGCCAGAGCTGAAGCGACTTGCGAAACGAGATCGTCTCACTCGAGACGACCGCGTACCAGCCCTGTTCCCGCATGGCGTCGAGCAGACCCGAGCGCACCAGCAGATCCCAGCGTCCGAGATCAAACAGCGATAGGTACCGGCCATTGTTCATGTGCCGCAGAATGTCGATGTCGGTCGGCAACGTCGTCAGCCGAATCCGCGCAACGCCGGTCGGGGAGACCAGGCCCTCGCGGCGCTTGCGCCATCGCGCTCGCCAGATCACCAGCATGGTTCGCCACATCACGTTCACGAGGGGCGATGCTAGGGGACAACGCGCCGCTAAGGCACCCGGTTGTGGGATTCCCACAGCGCCGCCCCGCCGCATCCGGCCCGCTTTTGCGCCGATTTCTCTCCCCGTGATCGCCCGCGTAGAGTCTGGCCATGAACGCCGAAACGCAGACGGACGTTATCGTCAGACCCGTGCGTGATGTCGACGCGCAGGAGCTTGGGCGCGTCCACGCGACGTGCTGGCACGAAACCTACGACCACCTCATCAGCAAGGCAGCTCTGGAGAACGTCTCACCGAAGAGACTCGCGGAACTGTGGACGCACTGGGCAGAGCAGGGCGAGGAGTACCGCATGAGTGCGGCGCTCGTCGACGGCGAGATCATCGGGTTCGTCGGCTCCGGGCCGGCACGCGACGAGGACGCCCCGCGGGAGCGGGAGCTCTACTTCATCTATCTTCTTCATCGCTACCACGGCACCGGCGTCGGTCAGCAGCTCTTCGATGCCGCCATCGACGAGGGCGAGGGCGTCTACCTGTGGGTCGCGGCAGACAACCCCCGCGCCCACCGGTTCTATGCGCGCAACGGCTTCGCCCTCGACGGGGAGACCCATGATGAGGCATTCCTCGGTGAGACGCTGACCGAGGTTCGCTTCGTCCGGTGACCAGTCCCCACTGTGCCGACCGTGACGGGTCGGCGCGACCGGACAGTCGGTGACCATGCTGCAGATCTGGGCGTTCGACGGCATTCCCGAGATCGTCGCCGGCGATGACCTCGTCGCGGTGATCGCTAGCGCGGCTGGAGGCTCGCTCGCCGACGGCGACATCCTCGTGGTCACCTCGAAGATCGTCTCGAAGGCCGAGGGACGGTTCGTCGCGGCCACCGACCGTGAGGACGCGATCACCGCCGAGACGGTGCGGGTCGTCGCGACGCGGGTTTCGACGTCCGGTCATGCCACCCGCATCGTCGAGAACCGTCTCGGCATCATCGCCGCGGCCGCGGGCGTCGATGCGTCCAACACTCCCGAGGGCACGGTGCTGCTGCTCCCCCGCGATCCGGATGCGTCGGCCCGTGCGCTGGCGGCGGGCCTGCGGACGGCAACCGGACTCGAGCTCGGCGTCATCATCAGCGACACGCTCGGGCGTGCGTGGCGTGAGGGTCAGACCGACACGGCGATCGGCGCGGCAGGGATCCGGGTGTTCGAAGACCTCCGCGGCGGCACGGATGCCGAGGGCCGCCCCCTCGTCGTGACGATGCCGTGCGTCGCGGACGAGCTCGCCGCCGCCGCTGACCTCGTCAAAGGAAAGACCGGACAGACGCCGGTCGCGGTTGTGCGCGGCCGGAGCGACCTCGTCGGATCGCTCGACCTTCCCGGAGCGCGCTCGATCGTCCGGGCGCGTGAGAACGACATGTTCCACACCGGCGCTGCCGAGTCCTACGCGGACGGATACGCGCGGGGACGCGCTGACCAGGCCGCAGCTGACGCGAACGGCGGAGGGGCAGAGCACTGAGCTCTGCCCCTCCGGTCCGATCGATTCACTCGGGTCAGCGCGCCGATCGCAACGACACCTGCCCCGCCGACAGGTTGACCGAGATCGTGCTGTCGGCACCAGGATCGCTGCCGAGGCTGTTTCGGAAGTTCCCCGCTGACACGTCGGAGGTCACGTCGTAGCTGCCCTCGGGTACGACGAGATTCAGAGAACCTGCGCTGACTTCGGCGCGGATGTCGCTGGGCTGCGATCCGGTCAAGGCGGCGTCCATCGATCCCGCGCTGACCGTGAGGTCGGCGGTGTCGACGTCGGCAAGATCGAGCGTTGCGCGGCCTGCCGAGAGATCGATGGTGAGATCGTCGGCTGCGCCCGCCAGATCCACCTCGCCGGCACCGACCGAGAGGCCGACCGCGCCGAACTCACCATCGGCGTGGAAGGAACCCGCGGCCATCTGCAGCTCGGCATCCAGTCCCTCGAGGTCGTCGGGGAGGAGGAGGACAGCGCTGCCGCTGCCACCGAAGACCCAGCCCATGCCCCACTCCCAGCGCGGCGAGGAAACCGTGAGCGTGTCACCGTCACGTTCGAGGCTCCACCGATCGCCGCCGAACGGCGCGGTGACCTCGAGCTCAGCCTCGTCGACATCCGCGTACTCGACCGTCAGCGACCCCGCGTTGAGTTCGATCGAGAGCGTGTCGACACCGGACACGGCGACGGCCCGCGAATCGGTCGAAACAGCGGCGGCGCGGATGGTGCTGAACACAGCCCCGATGATGGTGCCGAACACGATCAGTGCGCCCAGGACGATCACCAGCACGGCGATGACGGTCGAGGATCCGCGGGTGCCCGGAGACTCGGGACCGGGAGAGTCCGTTCCCGCTGGCGGTGCCGGGGCGGACGGCGGCGGGGTGAGGTCGGTGGTCATGAGAGTTCTCCCGTCTTCGGCGGCATCCCGCCGTGAGCGATGTGGGCGAGGGCAGCGAGCACTCGCCGATTGCCGGAGTCGTCCTGCTCGAGCTCGAGCTTCTGGAAGACCGCCGTGATGTGCTTTTCGACACTGCCCTCGCTGATGTGGAGGGTGCGCCCGATGGCCTGATTCGATTTGCCTTCGGCGATCAGGGCGAGCACCGTGGCCTCCCGATCGGTGAGGCGACGCATCCGTTCATCACGGGCCCGTCTGCCGAGCAGCTGCGCGACAACCTCGGGATCGAAGACCGTCGCGCCCGCAGCGATGGAGTCAACCGACTCCAGGAACTCGGCCACGTCAGCGACGCGGTCCTTCAGCAGGTAGCCGAGGGCCCCGCCCCGCCCGGCGATGAGATCGCTCGCGTAGCGCTCCTCCACGTACTGGGACAGCACCAGCACGGGAAGATCGGGGCGGGAGGCGCGAAGGCTGACGGCGGCACGGATGCCTTCATCGGTCCGGGTCGGGGGGAGGCGCACATCCAGGATGCAGAGCTGGGGATCGAGGTCCGCGACCGCTTCGGTCAGACCCTCGGTGTCGCCGAGGGCGGCGACCACCTCGTGGCCGGCATCCTCGAGCAGGCGGACCAGCCCCTCGCGCAACAGGACGGAGTCTTCACAGATCACGATGCGCATGGCAGGCTCACCTCCACTGTCGTCGGGCCGCCGACGGGGCTGTCGACGGTGAATGTCCCGCACGCACCCAGTGCCCGGTTGGAGATCCCGTCGAGGCCACCACCCGGGATGACCCGGGCGCCGCCGATGCCGTTGTCTTCGACACGGGCCCACAGAATCCCGCCGTCGCGCTGGCGGACCAGCACGCGAGCTTCCGTTGCCCGTGAGTGCTTGGCGGCGTTGGTCAGCGCTTCCGCGATGACGAAGTAGGCAGCGGCCTCGGCCGTCGGCGCGCAGCGCTCGGTGATCCGCACGTCGAGGGTCACCGGCACAGGTGACCGGGCGGCGAGAGCCGACAGTGCAGCGTCGAGGCCGCGATCGTCGAGGACGGAGGTGTGGATGCCGCGAGCCAGCTGCCGCAGTTCCGTGATCGCCGCCTTCGTCGAGGTGTGAGCCTCGGCGATGAGTTCCTTCGCGGCCGCGGGATCAGAGTCGATCTTCTGCTGCGCGAGACCGAGAGTCATCCCGACCGACACGAGGCGGGGCTGGACGCCGTCGTGGAGGTCCCGTTCGATGCGGGTGCGCTCGACGTCCGCGGCGCGCACGGCGCCTGCCCGCTGAGCCTGCGACTGTCGGGCCTGCTCTGCCAGCAGCGCCTCCCGGGAGGGGATCATGATCGCGCGGGCCAGAACTCCGTGAAGGAAAGCGAGCCCCACGATCGTTGCCACCGCGACAAGCGAGACCACGATACCCACCGGCACCGCCCAGGCCGTCGAGACATCGATCCACGTGCTGCCGAGCCTCACGGCATCCGCCTGGCCGGCGTAGAGCGGCGAGAAGGCGAGTGCGACACCCGAGGCGGTCACACCCACCAGGCTCAGCACGACCCAGCCGAGGATCGTGGCAATGGCGCCGTTGGCGACCGCGCGCCACATGCCGGGGTCGATGAACTGCAACCAGATCGTGTGGAGGAAGCCACCGAACCCGGGCTTCGGGCTGCGTCGCGGGCGTCGCGGAGGCAGCCCGAAACGGTAGAGCCCGTCGATCCGAGCATTCTCGAGCCAGCTGAGCGCGAACAGCGCGTAGACGAGGGCCACCAGGAACACGAGCCCGATTCCGATGACGGGTAGAAGCCCGACCCCGAGACCCAGGAGCGTCATGAGAATGGCGAACACCCCGGGGCCGATAACACCGAGCGCCGCAAGCTGGGCGATCGCGCCCGCCATCCGCGCCGGTGTCGCAACGGGCCGTGGCGGCGAATACGTTGTCGTCATGCCTCCACGGTAGGTTCCAGGGTGCGTTTCTCGCGTCCCTGCCAGCCGGTCGAATCGCTGGGGGATAACCCCCCAGATCTGGCCGGGCGCACCGGACCCCGCTGACAGACGCCGTGCGGAGTCAGCGCTCTTAGCGGCTCGACACCGTCCCGAACATGCGCGCGATCGGGGCCAGCACCAGGGGACGCGCGGCAACCCAAGCCGCCGCGATCACGACCAGCGAGAGCACGAACAGCCAGAACCCGACCCAGTTGTCGGCGTCGGTGGCCGCGTACATGTGGTTCAGGTTGCGCAGGGCCCCGGTGGCGAAGACCAGGATGACGTGGACGATGATGAACGCGACGAAGTACAGCATCACCGGGAAGTGCACCTTCCGTGCCCATTCGACCGGGTAGACCTTGTTCAGCCTCTTCGCATTCTTCGGCCAGATCCCACTCATCCGCACGCCGGTGATGATCGCCAGCGGCGCAGCGAGGAACACCGTCGTGAAGTACGCGAGCTGCTGCAGGGAGTTGTAGTTGACCCAGCCGTTCTCGGTCGGCCAGTCCAGCGAGACGTACTGCAGCGCCGCCGAGAGCGCGTTGGGGAAGACCTCCCACGACGTCGGGACGATCCGCATCCACTGCCCGGTGACAAACAGCAACACCACGAAGATGGCGCCGTTGACGATCCACAGGATGTCGAGGGCCTGGTGGAACCAGATCGTGAGACTCACTTTGCCCTTGGGCTTGTTCCGCGGCGCCCAGAACACGCTCGGGCGCTTCTCGGTGCGGATCGTGAGTCCCGATCGGATGATCAGCACCATCAGGAACACGTTGAAGAAGTGCTGCCAGCCCAGCCACGCCGGGAAACCGACCGGCGCACCCTCGGGCAGGTGATACTCGCCCGGGTAGGTCGCGAGGAAGTCCTGCAGCCCCTCGAGGGAGAGCAGCCACCGCACCGCGAGCACGGCCATCCCGGCGGCAAACAGCAGCCCGAGGCCGCCGACGATCACGGCGCCTGCCCACTGCGCCCGCGTGAACGGGCCCCTGCGAGCTGGCTCCGGCCGCGGCGCCGTGCGGGTCCGCGCTGACGCCCCCTCCCAGACCGTCGGTGTGAACGGCAACGGCACGCTGACGTCATACGCAGGGCGCTCGGCCACGGAGGTCTCGGCGGGTGCGGCATCCGCGCTGTCGTCGTTTGCTGCAGCAGGCCGGGCGTCGTCGTCCGGGCTAGCGTTTTGCGGCGAGTGAACGTCGGCACCGGATGCTGCGATCGCCGCGGCCATCTCGGCCGTCGGCCACGGCTCGCCACCGGGCACGCGAGGGAGCCCGCGGCGCACGGTGCGCGAAGACCGGCTCGTCGCGGGGGCCGCGGCACTCGCCGCCGACCCGACGGACGCGGCATCGGTCACCGGAGCGCCGGCTGCGGTCGCTCCCGTGCGTGCTGCAGTTTCGTGGGACTGCTGCGCATCTTCCCGCCGCGCCTGCACCGAAGTACCGCCCCCGGGTGACGGTGCGGTTGCGGCTGCGCCTGGTGCGGCTGCGGATGCGCCTGTTGCGGCTGCGGCAGCCACGGATGCCGGGGGCCAGGGCTCGCCACCGGGAACGCGGGGCAGGCCGCGGCGCACCGCGCGCGCTTCCGACGCGGCGGGTGTACCAGCCGTCGCCGCTGGCGCTATAGGTTCGGGCGAGTGCTGCGCATCTTCCCGCAGCGGTTGCGCCGACCTGCCACTCTCGAGTGGGGCGACGTCGGCAGCCACGGATGCCGCGGCCGGCGCCTCCTCGGAAGACACGGATGCCGCAGCTGCTGCGCCCGGGGCCTCACCGGCGGGAGGCCAGGGCTCGCCGCCGGGAGTTCGGGGCAGTCCGCGACGCAGGGTGCGCCCGTAGGTCGCCATCGGGTCAGGCCTTCTTCGCCTGCAGCGTCTCGATCAGCTGCGGGACGACGGTGAACAGGTCTCCGACGACGCCGAAATCGGCGATCTCGAAGATCGGGGCATCCGCATCCTTGTTGATCGCCACGATCGTCTTGGCTGTCTGCATGCCGGCCTTGTGCTGGATCGCTCCCGAAATGCCGAGAGCGACATACAACTGCGGTGCGACAGAGACGCCGGTCTGTCCGACCTGCGCCGACTGCGCGATGTACCCGGCATCGACCGCGGCACGCGAAGCACCCACCGCAGCTCCCAGCACATCGGCGAGCTGCTCGACGAGCACGAACTTCTCCTCGGACCCGAGCCCCCGCCCGCCCGAGACGACCTTGGCAGCGCCCCGCAGCTCGGGTCGCGCCGAGGTCACCACGACCTCTTCGACCGACCCGATGGTCGCGGCCTTGCGACCGGATGCCGACACCTCCAGCTTCTCGGCGACAAGCGGCTGAGCCTCAGCCCGCGCATCGATCGAGCCCTGGCGCACCGTGATGACCGGGGCGCCGAACGTCGCGGCGGCCTCGACGTTATAGGCACCGCCGTAGACGGAGTGGTGTGCCACGATTCCCTCGTCGTCGCGGGTCACCCCGACCGCGTCAACGCACAGTGCCGAGCGTGACCGGGCCGCGTAGCGTCCGGCGGTCTCGCGCGACTCGATCGAGTGGGACAGCAGCACGGCATCCGGGTTCACGAACGCCGCGGCGGCAGCCACCGCGTCCGTCGCTGGGACTCCCAGCGACTGACCTTGACCTTCGGGCGTGGCAGTGAGCACCAGCGCGGCACCCAACTCTGCGGCCGTGGGCGCGAGAGTCTCTGCGTGCTCGCCGACGATCAGCGCGACCGGAGTTCCGACACCGGCCGCAGCACCGAGCAAACCCGCCGCGCTCGGCGCGAGCGCACCACCGGGTGTGACATCGAGAACGACCAGAACAGCATCCGCTGCAACATCCACCATCATCCGCCCCTTAGACCAACCGGTTCGAGATCAGGAACTCGGCAAGCTGCACGCCCGCGTCACCCTCATCCACGACCTTCACACCTGCAGCACGCGGCGGCTTCTGCGCCACCGCGATCATGATCGACCGAGCCGCATTCGGGTCATCGGCAGCGACGCCGAGATCCGCGAGCGATACGGTGTCAACCGGCTTCTTCTTGGCCGCCATGATGCCCTTGAAGTTCGGGAATCGCGCATCGGGCAGCCGCTCGGTGATGGAGATCACGGCGGGAAGGGCAGCGGATGCCGTCATCGACCCGCCGTCGACCGACCGCTCACCCGACACCTCGGACTCCGTGATCGCGACGCTGTTCATGCTCGTGATGCTGGGCACATCGAGCAGCTCAGCGAGCATCGATGCCATGACCCCGCCGGAACCGTCAGTGGACTGGTTTCCGGTGATCACGAGGTCGAACCCGGCCCGCGAGATGGCGGCGGCCAGCACCTGTGCGCTGAGCCCCAGGTCGGCACCCAGCAACGCGTCGTCGACGACGTGGACAGCTGATGCTGCCCCCATCGCGAGTGCCTTGCGTACCGAACCGGATGCCGACTCCGGCGCCATCATGACCACGACGACCTCGGTGCCGGGGTTCGCGTCAGCGTAGGAGAGTGCGACTTCGAGTGACCGCTCACCGATCTCATCGATGACGGCGTCGCTGGCACCACGGTCGGCCAGCCCCGTCTCGAGATTCAGGACACGGTCCCCCCAGGTGTCGGGAACCTCTTTCACCAGGACGAGAATCCTCATCGCGCTCCTCCTTCTTGCATGAAGTCTATGGTCGGGCTGTACCGGTCAGCGGCCGGTGAAGTGGGGGGCGCGCTTCTCGCGGAAGGCCGCCATCCCCTCTTTCTGGTCGTCCAGAGCAAACAGCGAGACGAAGGCCTGCTTCTCGAACCGCAGACCCTCCGCCAGGCCGCTCTCCTGCGATGCGCGCAGCGCCTCCTTCGCGGCAAACGCGACCGGAAGCGACTTGCCGGCAATCGACTCCGCCACCGCCATCGCCTCGTCGGCGAGGTCCGCGGCAGGGACGACACGGGAGACGAGGCCCGCACGCTCGGCTTCCTCTGCGCCCATCATCCGGCCCGTGAGAACGAGCTCCGCCGCCTTGTAGTAGCCGATGGCGCGCGTCAGTCGCTGGGTGCCGCCGATGCCCGGAATGACACCGAGGGTGATCTCGGGCTGCCCGAACTTCGCGGTGTCAGCGGCGAGGATGATGTCACAGCTCATCGCGAGCTCGCAGCCGCCGCCGAGCGCGAAGCCCGAGACAACCGCGATGATCGGCGTGCGTGCCCGGGCGAGGACTTCCAGACCCACGAACGGGCTCGAGATCGACATGTCGCGGACGGACTTATCCGCCATCTCCTTGATGTCGGCGCCCGCGGCGAACGCACGCTCCGAGCCGGTGAGCACGATGCAGCCGATCTGCTCATCGGCATCGAAAGCGGTCACGGCGGCGCCGAGCTCGGTAGCGAGGGTCGAGTTCAGCGCGTTGAGCGCCTCGGGACGGTTGAGTTGGATCCAGCCGACACGCCCCCGCGTCTCGACCAGGATCGTCTCGAACTCGCCGGTGAACTCTGTCATGTCTGTGCTCCTCTCCGCCGAACCTCGGCGGTTTCTGCGGGTGACCCGGGACGATCCTTTCGAATCCCCGACCGGGCTTCCAACCGGTTGTAGGTGGGCTACAGCCGTTCGATGATGGTGGCGTTCGCCATCCCGCCGCCCTCGCACATCGTCTGCAATCCGTATCGACCGCCGGTGTGCTCGAGGACGGCGAGGAGGGTCCCGAGAAGCCTCGTGCCCGAAGCGCCGACCGCGTGACCGAGCGCGAGCGCGCCGCCCCACGGATTGAGCTTGGCCGGGTCGGCGTGCAGTTCGCTCTGCCACGCCAGCGGTACCGATGCGAACGCTTCGTTGACCTCATACGCGTCGAGATCGTCGATGGACAGTCCGGCACGTTCCAGGATGCGGCGGGTCGCGGGAATCGGCGCCGTGAGCATCATGACGGGGTCGTCGCCGACGACGGCGAAGGCGTGGAACCGGGCGCGAGGGGTAAGCCCCAGCGCTGCGGCGCGTTCCTCGCTCATGATGAGGGCGGCCGAGGCAGCATCCGTGAGCGGTGACGAGTTGCCGGCTGTGACGCGCCAATCGAGGTCCGGGAAGCGCTCGGCAAGCTCGTCGGTGCGAAACGCGGGAGCCAGTCCCGCCAACTGCTCGGTGGTCGTGCCGGGGCGGATCGTCTCGTCAACGGTGACGGCACCGTTTGGCGTTTCCACCGACAGAAGGTCCGCGGCGAACCTGCCCTGTGCGGCGGCGTCGGCGGCACGCTCGTGGGACTGCGCGGCGTAGGCATCGAGCTCTTCACGCTCGAGGCCCCAGCGAGCAGCGATCAGCTCGGCCGACACGCCCTGGTTCACCAGCCCCTTCGGGTACCGCCGCTGGATGCCCTCGGCATCCAGGCCGCCTCGCCCCGCAGAGCCCAGGGGCACCCGGCTCATCGACTCCACGCCCGCCGCAATGACAATGTCATACGCGCCCGCGATCACTCCCTGCGCGGCGAAGTGTGCCGCCTGCTGGCTCGACCCACACTGTCGATCGATCGACACCGCCGGAACCGTGTGGTCGAACCCGGCCGCGAGAACCGCCTGCCGAGCGACGTTGCCGGTCTGGTCGCCGACCTGACTCACGCACCCCATCAGGACATCATCGATCTGACGCGACTCCAGGCCGTTGCGCTCGAGCAGCGCCGTCAGCGTCGTGGCGGCGAGGTCGACCGGATGCACGCCCGAAAGCGCACCTCCGGGCTTGCCGCGACCGGAGGGCGTCCTGACGACGTCGACGATGACGGCGGTGGTCACTCGGCGGCCTCCTCCGGGCGCTCCTGCACGTCGATGGCCGACGTGTCGGGCACGTAGCCCTCGATGTGGCGTTCGTCGGGCCCGTTGTAAGCGGACAGTGGGCGGATGAGGGCGTTCGAAGCCTGCTGCTCCATGATGTGAGCGGTCCAGCCCACCACCCTCGCGGCGACGAACAGGGGGGTGAAGGTCAGCGTGTCGAACCCGATGAGGTTGTAGGCGGGGCCCGACGGATAGTCGAGGTTCGGGTAGATGCCCTTCCGCGCGACAAACTCCGACTCGAGCGCGTCGTAGAGCGCCGCAACGTCGGGCCGGTCGTAGTGCGCGACCAGGGTGTCGAGCGCCGCCTTCATGGTGGGGACGCGGGAGTCACCGCGCTTGTAGACCCGGTGGCCAAAGCCCATGATCTTGCGCTTTTCGGCGAGCGCGGTGTCCAGCCACGGCGTGACGTTCTCGGCCGAGCCGATCTCGTCGAAGATGTGGAGCACCGCTTCGTTCGCCCCGCCGTGCAGGGGGCCTTTGAGCGCACCGATCGCTCCGACGACGGCGGAGTACAGGTCGCTGAGGGTCGAGGTGATGACCCGCGCCGTGAACGTCGAGGCGTTGAACGAGTGCTCGGCGTAGAGGATCATCGACCGGTTGAACGCGTCGACGACGACCTCGTCAGCCTCTTCGCCGAACGTGAGCCAGAGGAAGTTCGCGGCGTAGTCCAGATCGTCGCGCGCCTCGACGGGCTCGAGTCCGCGGCGGCGGCGCTGGGAGTAGGCGACGATCGCGGGCAGTTCACCGAACAGGCGGATGCTGCGCTCGAGGTTCTCTTGCGGGGTGCCGACGGCATCCATGACGTTGAGGGTCCCGCGCGTCTCCCGCGCCCCGATGACGCTGACGGCGGTGCGCACCTCGTCCATCGGATGGGCATCCAGGGGGATGAGGTCGATCGCGGCCTTGACGTCGGGCTGCAGCGCGCGGTTCTCACGCTCTGTTCTGCGGAGGGTCGAGAGCTGGTCCTCGGAGGGTAGCTCGCCCGTCCACAGCAGGTGCGCGACAGCCTCGACCGGCTGGGTCGCGGCGAGCTCCTGCACGGGGTAACCCCGGTAGAGGAGGCTGTTGGTGTCAGGATTGACCTTGCTGACGGCGGTGTAGTCGACGACGACGCCCGCGAGGCCCTTCTTGATCTCGGTGCCGGTCATGCTCACTCCTTCGTGATGGGTACCGCAGCGGCCGATCGATCGGCCACCGTACTGTCGGTGGCGGCTCCCGCCGCGACGCTGAAGTTGTAGATGCTCGTGTCGAAGTGGTTGTACTGCTCGTAGTCGATGAGGTCGTACAGCTCGGCGCGATGCTGCATCTCGACGAGCTTGTCACGCAGGTGCCCCCGGGTGGTCAGCTCGTCGAGCGCGCGACCCGCAGCGCCCATCGCGATCCGCAGCAGCGAGACGGGCCAGATGACGATGTTGATCCCCGCCGAGCGCAACTGCTCGGTAGAGAACAGCTCGCTCTTGCCGAACTCGGTCATGTTCGCCAAGACCGGCACATCCAGCGCGGCACGCATCCGTTCGAACTCGCCGAGATCGCGCATCGCCTCCGGGAAGATCGCGTCGGCTCCGGCATCCACGAGGGCCTTGGCGCGGTTGATCGCCGCATCCAGCCCCTCCACGGCACGGATGTCGGTGCGGGCCATGATCAAGAAGTTCTCGTCTCGGCGGGCGTCGACGGCGGCGCGGATGCGTTTGGTCGCCGTATCCGTGTCGACGACGGCCTTTCCGTCGAGGTGACCGCAGCGCTTGGGGTTGATCTGATCCTCGATATGGGTGCCTGCGAGCCCCGCGTCCTCGAGCGTCTGGATGGTGCGCGCAACGTTCATCGGCTCACCGAACCCGGTGTCCGCGTCGATGATGGCGGGAAGCTCCGTCATCCGGGCGATCTGCTGCCCGCGGCCGGCCACCTCGGTGAGCGTCGTCAGTCCGATATCGGGAAGCCCCAGATCAGCGGCGAGCACGGCGCCCGAGATGTAGACGCCCTGGAAGCCCTTGCGCTCGATGAGGCGTGCGGAGAGCGGGTTGAAGGCGCCCGGGAACTGCAGCAGCTCACCGGACGCGAGACGCTCACGGAGCAGGCGGCGCTTCTCACCGGCGGATGTCTGGCTGTAGAGCATCAAAACAGCCCCTTGGGTGCCGGAGCGGAAGCGAGAACACCGGGCCTCGCGACGATATTGAGCTGCCCGACCTCGTCGGCCGAGAGCTCCGGAAGGCGTTGGGCGAGGGCGAGGAATCGCTCGATCTCTTCGGGAGTGAGCACCGGCTCGGCCAGCAGTCGGAACTTACGGATGTAGTCCTCGCGCGCGAAGGGCCGCGCCCCCAACGGGTGCGCGTCAGCGACCGCGATCTCGTCGACGATCGTCGACCCGTCGGCGAGGGTGATCTCGACGCGGCCGCCGAAGGCCTTCTCGTCGGGGTCTTCGGAGTGGTAGCGGCGCGTCCACTCGGCATCCTCGGCCGTCGTGATCTTGTGCCACAGCTCGACCGTGTCGGGCCGGGCCGCGCGCTCGGGGAGGTACGAGTCGACGTGGTGCCACGCACCGTCTTGCAGAGCGACCGCGAAGATGTACGGAATCGAGTGGTCGAGGGTCTCGCGGGATGCCGTGGGGTCGTACTTCTGCGGGTCATTCGCGCCCGAGCCGATGACGTAGTGCGTGTGGTGGCTCGTGTGCAGCACGATGGTCGCAATGTTCGCGGGGTCGCGCAGCTCCGGACGCTCGGCGCCGAGCTTGCGGGCCAGGTCGATCCACGCCTGCGCCTGGTACTCGGCGGAGTGCTCCTTCGTGTACGAGTCGAGGATCGCGCGCTTGGGTTCGCCCGGGCCCGGCAGGGGCACGTCGTAGGAGGCATCCTTGCCATCGAGCATCCAGGCGATCACGCCATCTTCACCCTCGTAGATGGGGCTCGGGCTGGTCTCGCCGCGCATCGCCCTGTCGACAGCTTCGACTGCCATCTTTCCGGCGAAGGCGGGGGCGTGCGCCTTCCAGGTCGAGATCTCGCCCTTGCGCGACTGGCGGGTCGCGGTGGTCGTGTGCAACGCCTGCCCGACGGCCTGATAGATCGTCTCTGCGGGAAGGCCCAGGAGCGTGCCGATGCCGGCAGCCGCCGACGGGCCGAGGTGGGCGACATGGTCGATCTTGTGCTTGTGGAGGGAGATGGCCCGCACGAGGTCCATCTGAATCTCGTAGCCCGTGGCGATTCCCCGCACGAGCGCAGCCCCGTCGGCCCCGACGTGCTGGGCGACGGCGAGGATCGGCGGGATGTTGTCACCGGGGTGTGAGTACTCGGCAGCGAGGAACGTGTCGTGATAGTCGAGCTCGCGCACCGCAACGCCGTTGGCCCACGCTGCCCACTCGGGGCTCGTGCGCCGCTCGTTCGCGCAGCCGAAGACGGTGGACCCGCCGCCGCTCACCGAGACCGCGTGGTCCAGCGCCTGCTGGCGGGCTGCGCTCACGGGCCGGCGGGTGAGGGATGCCGCAGCAACCGACGCGTTGTCGATGACGCGGTTGATGATCATGTCGACGACCGCGGCCTCGACCGCCACGGGGTCGGCGGCGACCTCGGCGATCTGCCAGGCGAGCTGGCCCTCGCGGGCGAGGTTCTCGTCACTGCGGTGGACACGGACGTGATGCGTGATGGTCATGCTGCTCCGGATTCGGTGCGGGCCTCGGCGAGAGAGGCGAGGATGCTGGTGAGGGCGTTGTGGAGGTGGACGTGTGTCGCGTGGGCGGCAAGGTCGGCGTCCTTGGCGGCGATCGCATGCGCGATCACCGCGTGCTCGCCGACGGAAGCGGAAAGCCGCGCTGGGTTCTCGCGGGCGAGGCGGCGGACGCGCACGAGGTGGGTGCGGATGGTGCGGAGGGCCGCACTCAGGTACGCGTTGTCGACCGCCGCGTCGAGGGCGGCGTCGAAGCGCTCGATCAGGTCGTAGTAGTGCTCACGGCCCTCACCCCGCAACGAGGTGCTGTCGAACTCGTCGGCGAGCGCCGCGAACTCCGCCGGGTCGGCCCGTGTTGCCGCGAGGCGCGCCGCGGCTTCTTCGAGGGCGCGGCGGAACTCGAAGAGCGCGCGGATGTCGTCGGCATCAACGTCCGAGACGACGGTCACGCGGGGCGACTGCTGGACGACCAGTCCGTCTGCAGCCAGTCGCGCGAGCGCTTCGCGCAACGGAGTCCTGCTCACCCCGAGGCGCGCTGCCTGCTCGACCTCACCGAGGACGGCGCCCGCGGGGAGCACGCCCTCCTGGATCTCGGCCAGGAGCGTTCGGTAGGCACGATCACTCGCTCGCATCCGCCCTCCTTTCGCCGCCCTCATGTATACACAAATCGCCTATGAGTGTGTAAATGGGAAGTTTGGGCGCTTCTCAGTATACAAAGAAGGTCGACTATGGGGCATCCGCGGTGCCCGGTGCTCCCTCGTACAGGCCGATGACGTTGCCATCGGGGTCGCTGATGACCGCCCACCAGCTCGCGTCGTCGATCGGCTGCTTCGACATCAAGACTGCGCCACCGGCATCCGTTGCCGCCGCGATGGTCTCGTCGATCGAATCCACTTCGACGTACGAGCGCGGTTGCGTAAAGCCCTCGCTGCGCGGCGCTAGTCCGCCGCCGCTGATCTGATTCGGCGCGTGCCACATTGGGTAGCCCTCGAAACCGGGCGCCTCGCGAATCTCCCATCCGAAGAGCCGCTCGTAGAACTGCGTTGCTGCAGCCAGATCAGTGACCGGGATGTCGATGTGCGTGATATCCCCATGAGCCATGTCGTCCTCCTCCATGAGCGCATGCCGCTGGCATCCGCCCGACGGTGTCAGTCTGACCGTCTCTCCCGGGTAGCGACAAGGCCCCTTCTCGCGCCGGATGCTCGGAGCGGGCCGTGCGACGATGAGGCGATGGACGACGCATCGGCAGCCGAACTGAGACGGCTCCGCGCCCGCGCATACGGTCCCGACGCCGACCTCCCCGATGATCCCACCGCCAGCGCACGGTTGGCGGAACTCGAAGCTCAGCTTCGCGCCGAGCGGGAGGCGAGGCAGCGGCCTAGCGCTTCTGCAGCGAGCCCCTCCGTCGAAGAGGATCGGCGTTGGAGTCGATCAAGCAACCCGTCCGCGCTCGACGGTAACGTGACTCCCGCGCCCCCACCGACCGGCGCGCCATCCGCCACCGATGCGACGGAAGCCGACGATCCCGCAACCTCGCGGATGTGGGCGGTGGTGCACATGCTCACCTCCCGGCTGCCGCCCGTCGCGACCTCCATCGTCGCGGTCACGATCGCTGCGTCCGTTGCTCTGACGGCGTCCATCGTGTGGGGTCTTGCGTCGATTCCCGTCATCTCTCAGGCGACCGGCGCCCGCCAGGTTGCCACTCTCGAGGTCGACGACGACGTCGAGATACCCGAGGGGTTTTTCGGCACGGCGTCGGAGCAGGCCATCGCCTACGAGTACTACGGGCTTCTGATCGTGCACTCGTCAGCGAGCAGCGCGTTCCTCGGTGACGGCGAGTGTCTCCTCGCCGTTGACGCAGAGAATGTGACGGCCGACGGCCAAGGAGTCAACGGTCCGCTCTACTACGGATGCCGCACCGGCGCTTTCCCCGCGACGTTCGAGATCGTGCTCGATAATTCCGTACCGGACGAACTGCGCGAGCAGTTCCCCGAGGGCGGAGCGCTGCAGTTCGTTCTGCAGGATGACCGGGTCGGTGTCTTCTGGGATGGCGGCGTGGCCGCGACGTAGCGCTCGGGTCGCACACGACACGGCCCCGATCAAGAGGTCATGCGAGCATGAAGCGATGAACGACGATGCCGCCGCTGAGCTGCGAGCACTTCGGGCGCGAGCCTACGGCCCCGACGCCGATATCCTGCGCGACCCGGTCGCGTACGACCGACTGCAGGAGCTCGAGGAGCAGCTGCGGAGTGAGCAGCGGGCACCGGAGCGCAGCGGTGGAGTCGGCGACGCGCCGCCGGCAACACCCGTCGACGGAGAGGGCGCCACGTCGTCTGCGTCCACGGCGCCCAGCACCGATGGCACGGAGTCTTCGAGCGCGGCAGCCCCCAGCAGCGACGACCGCGGGAGCCGTTCAGGTGAGCGTGCGCCGTGGTCGCCCCTGACCCGCGTACCGCCGCTCGCTCGTGTCTTCTGGGGCGCTTCGGTCCTGGCCGCAGCGGCGCTCGCGGGATCCGTCACGTGGGGCTTCGCGTCGATCCCCGTGATTTCAGAGGGCTCGGGAGCGAGGCAGATCGCAGCTCTCGACGCCGTTCAGTCCGTGGATCTACCGCCCTTCTCAGGGGACCCTGAAACACCGTCGACGGCGTTCCAGTTCGCGGGCTACACGCTGATGACGGTCGTGAACTCGACCGACGACATCGACAGTGAGTGCCTGGTGGCTTTCAGCAGTGAGAACGTTGACGAGGAGTCGGGCTTCCCGAACGGGCCGACGTACTACGGATGCGGCGCCGGGGCATTCCCTCCGGCTGCGTCGGTGCCGATCCACGCGGGTTCGCCCGCAGAGGCGCGCGAACGCTTCGGCGAAGGGGCCGCGCTGCAGTTCGTCTTGCAGGACGACCGCGTCGGCGTCTTCATCGACTCCGCACCCGGGC
>Ga0207904_1000376_pt1 | contig 17562 bp, 12 predicted proteins | sample MalvirmetaMSP118_FD_184232 | JGI IMG/M metagenome (GOLD analysis project Ga0207904, IMG submission 184232) | Marine viral communities from the Deep Pacific Ocean - MSP-118 (SPAdes) | ecosystem: Environmental > Aquatic > Marine > Oceanic | place: Pacific Ocean | collected 2011-05-30 | reverse complement strand
GACATCCAGTCCGCCCCGCTTCCGGACGCCACCGCGAGCACGCCGCCGCCGGCCGACGAGACCCAGCCGACCGGGACCACCTCGGCCCCGCTCCCCGGCGCGCAGGCGCAGAACGAGGTCATCGGCGCGACCGCCACCACCCCGGTGGAGACCCCGCCGGCCCGCCAGATCACCGACGCCGACACCGTCTCCCGGGTGATCTATCCCGGCGGGACCGACACCGGCGGGGCCGCCCAGCCGACCCCGGGCGAAACCCAGTCCCAGCGCGGCGACGACGATGCCGACATGACGGCCGCCCTGTCCGACCCGGCCGTCGTCAGCCGCCTCAAGCAGTTGCGCTACCTGCCGCCTTCGGCCTCCGGGACCGACCGCGAGCAGGTGCGCCAGGCCGTCGGCTCCTTCGCCGTCGACGAGCAGTTCGCGCTGCCGATCGATGCCGCGGCCCTCTCGGCCCGGCTGGAAGCGGCCGCCGAACGCAACGAGGCCATCGCCTCGTGCACCGGCAACGGCGGCGTCGAGACCATCTGCGCGGAGTAAATTTAGGGGGACGACGCCAGCGACCGACGCGCACGCAGGAATCAAGGTCGGTTCGGCCGGGCGTTCTCGCCCGATCCCTTGACCTAGTCGGCGGCCGTCTCGGTCAGGTCGCGGCGCCGGGTTGGGTCGCCCTTGGGCCCGCTGACGCGCCACACGTCGTAGCTGGCGATCACCACACCGTTGGCGGAGCGCGCCACGGTTCCGATCCGCTCGAAGTCCTCGAAACGGGCGCCGAGGATGTCGGTGCCAAGCCGCCGGCGCTCGTCGAGCACCAGTCCGGGCCGGTCGAACAGCGCCAGCTTCGGCGCCGGCAGATTGGCGTAGCGCAGCGGTTCGACGATGCCGAACACGGGCACGTCCGGCAGGTGATAGGCCAGTTCGCCGGTGACGGTGTAGTGCACCGCGCCGATCCAGGCCGCCCCCTCGGCTTCCCGAAGCGCGTCGATCTCGGCCGAGAAGGCCTCCCAGCCGCGCAACTGCTTGGTCGGGTCCTTCGTGGTCACGAACCCGGCCGTGAGGCCGGAGTGAACAACGGCCAGCAACGCCAGGCCGAAGCCCACCGGCGCGACCAGGCGGCGAAGCACCAGCCAGCCCCGCGCCCGGCCGGGCGCGATCAGCGCAAGGCTTGCGGCCTCCGCCGAAATCAGCGCCACCGCCGGATAGAGCGGTGCCGGCCAGTTCCCCTGCACCCGGTCGTGCAGTCCGTGCACCAGCAGGTAGGCGAGGAACGGCAGGCTGGAGAGCAGCAGCAGCCAGCGGCCCGGATTTTCCCGACGCGGCGCCCGCACGATACCGACGATGCCGAGCACCAGGAACGGGATCATCAGCGGGCCGATCAGTCCGACTTCGGCCAGCAGGAATTCCGGAATGAAGCGCTCGTCGAGCTGACTGCCGGCCACCCGGCCGAACTGCTTGGCGAACGACACCCACTCATGGCTGGCGTTCCAAAGGACGACAGGCAGGAACAGGATCAGCGCCAGGATACCGCCGATCCAAAGCCACGGGCTCGCCAGCCACTTGCGCTGGCCCGGCACCGCGACGAGCCAGAGCAGGATCCCGCCGCCCAGGAACAGTCCGGAATACTTGGCAAGCAGCCCCAGCCCGGCGAACAGGCCAACCGCCAGCCACCAGCGCCCGTCGTCGGAATGGACCAGTTCGATCAGCGCCCACAGCGCCAGCCCCCAGAAGAAGGCCGAGGGCACGTCCGGCGTGGCGATCATCGCGCCGATGCCCACCAGCAGCGTGGCGTTGAACCAGACCACCGCGCGGCCGGCGACGCGCGCATCGGCGGTGAGGAGCGCGCCAGCCCGCCAGATCGCCAGCGAACCGACCGACACGGCCATCACGGTGAAGAAACGGATCCCCAGCGTGGTGTCGCCGAAGATCGCCTGCCCGGCGGCGATCCACCAGGCGACCATCGGCGGATGGTCGTAGTAGCTCCAGGCGGGCGCCATCGCCCACAGCCGGTAATAGGCTTCGTCCTCGGTGAGCCCGATGGTCGCCGCCGCCACCAGCCGCAGGGCCGTCAGCGCCAGCACGATCGCGATGATCATCGCCGGAGAGGCCAGGTCGATCAGCGGCCGGGTTGGCGTCGGGGTCTGGGAAGCGGGGGCCGGGCGCACGGGCTTCGGGCTCAGCGCACGCGCCAGGTCAACGCGGCGCTTGCGGCGTAGTTCCACACCGAGCCCACCACCGCACCGGCGATGCCGGCCACCCACCAGACGTGATCGGTCCCGTGAACCGCGCTGGCCACGCCGACATTGGCGACCACGCCGAGTGAACAGACCAGATAGAAGGAGAGCAGCCCGCGCAGCATCGCCAGCCCGTGAAGGCGCCGGTCACGGTAAGTCAGCCAGTTGTTCAGGAAGAAGTTCCAGGTCATGGCGACGATGGTGGCGAGCGTCTGCGCCATCCCGAATGCGATGCCGGGGATCGCCAGCCCCGCCCGCAGCACCGCCAGGTGCACTACGACCCCGGTCGCTCCAACCCCCATAAACAGGATGAAGCGCACCGAAACGGCATTGAACAGGAGCTTGGACACGATCAGCGCCAGGAACTCGATGGTCACCAGCTCGTCGAGCTTGCTTTCGCCGGCGACGCGTTCGCGGAAGGAGAACGGGATCTCGACCACCCGCGTGGAGCGCGGTGCCGAGGCGACGATGTCGAGCAGGATCTTGAAGCCCTGGCGCGACAGCTTCGGCTCCAGCCGCTCCACCATCTCGCGTTTCAGCATGAAGAACCCGCTCATCGGGTCATTGAGCTTCACGCCGAGCAGAACCCGGGCAAGCCCGTTCGCCAGCCGGCTGCCCGCCTGACGGACCGCCGACAGGCCTTCCGTCGAGGCACCGCCGTCGACATAGCGGCTGCCCACGGCGATTTCCGCCTCGCCGCGCTCGATGGCGGCCAGCATCCTGGGCAGGATCGTCTCGTCGTGCTGCAGGTCGGAATCCATCACCGCGACGATCGGCGAAGCGGCCGCGATCATGCCCTCCACGCAGGCGCCCGACAGGCCGCGCCGGCCAACGCGGCGGATGCAGCGCACCCGGCCGTCGCGTTCCGACAGCGCGTGAACGACGTCCGCGGTGCCGTCGGGGGAATCGTCATCGACGACGATGATCTCCCAGTTTCGCCCCTCCAGCGCCTTGCCGACGCGTTCGATCGCGACCGGGACATTGTCCCGTTCGTTGTAGGTCGGCAGCACGACCGTGATCGCCGGCGCGCTGTGCGGGCCATAGACCGAGGTGCCGGCCGGGGCGAGGGCGGAATCGAGAGGCTGCATCACGCGCGGTACGCCGTCAGGAAGATGTGACCGCCGGATGCGCGGTTGCAGCCGGCCGGGCGGACCATAGCCCGCGCAAGAGCGAATGCAATGGCCGGTCCGGCCTAGCCCAACGCGCGCGGCGCGGCAACCCGACGCGGCAGTGGACCCGCGGAATCCGCCGCAGCGGATCGACGGGTCGGCAAATGCCGGATGCGCCCCGCCGATCCATCCGGTTCGTCGCCTCAGGCGGGATGGGGTCGGCCCCTCCGCCGGTCAGTCAGGCGAACATATGCCTGGTCCAGGACCAGCATCGCCACCAGCGACAGTCCGACCAGGGGAAAGAACAGGCCCCCCACGACCAGCATCGCCAAAAGGCCGAGGAACACCCGCCGATCCACCGGCATCGGCGGCACCCCCATCGCCCCGGCGGGACGGCGCTTCCACCACATCACCCCGCCGCTCACCGCCAGAAGCACGATCGCCAGGCACGCACCCAGCAGCACCAGCTGGTTCAGGAGACCGAACGCCTGGCCCATGTGCAGGCTGACGCCCCATTCCGCTGCCCGGCCGAGTGTGCCCAGGTCCGCGAGCGTCATGTCGAACAGCACGTCGCCGGTATACTGGTCCAGGTGGATGACCCGCTCCTGGGTGATGTCATCGGGATAGACCGAGGCGGTGAACACCCCCGTCGGGCCGGCCGGCATGTTCAGCGCATATCCCGGATGGATGCCCGCCGCCTCCACCGTGGCGACGATCCGGTCGAGCCCGGCCGGCACGCCGTCCGACGCGCCCGACACCGGCATCGGCTGCTTCTCAAGGATCCACGGCGACCGCTCCAGCAGGTCCCCTGTCGGGATGGTGGAGGCCGGGTAGCTCCCCCAGTACCCGTCGGGCATTCCGAGACCCACCTTGTCGCTCAGGTCGTAGAACTGGTTGCCCCAGAACCCGGACCACGGGAGGCCGCTCATCGTCAGGAACACGATGAACACACCGGCATAGAGGCCGGTCACGGCATGCAGGTCGCGCCAGAACGGCCGCCCCTTCCTGTTGCGCACCCACAGCACGCCCACGTCCCTGCCACGCGGCCACCACAGGAAGATGCCGGTGGCCACCAGCACCACCGACCAACCGGCGACCGCCTCGATGAGGCGATTGCCCCACCAGCCCACGAGTTCCAGGCTGTGGAGCTTGCGCACGATCCACATCAGTTCGGTGCCGGAAGAGCCGGCGTCCCAGGCGCTGCCGAGAACCGCGCCCGTGTAAGGGTTGACGTAGACGGTGTCCTTGATGCCGCCGGCGCCCTTGATCTTCACCTCCGCCGACCTGTCCGGCGCAGCCGCGGGCAGGTAGGAGGTCAGCGTGCCGGGGTGGTCCGCAAGCGCGCCTGCGACGATGGCGGAGGCCGCCAGCGGCGCGGTGGCGCCCGGCTCGACCAGCCGGAGGTGCCCGTAGGCAGCGTCGCTGATCTCGTCCTTGAAGAGGTAGATCCCGCCGGTGACGGCGAGCAGGATCATGAACGGAAGCACCAGAAGGCCGGCGTAGAAATGCCAGCGCCAGACGGCGCGATAGAGGTCATGGGTCGACCGCGCCACGGAGGTGCGCGCCGGCCCGGAGGCAGCGTGAGACATGGAAAGCTCCTGATATCGATGAGGAATCGGCCGCGCGAGGTGGCGGCCGGTGCGTCGAACGGTCAGGAGATCGGAGGCGGGGCTCTCGCGTCGGCGGTGCGGACACGCAACAGCGACGACGGCACGAGGTGCGGCGGCCGCGCCCGCACGAGGGTGCCGGGCTCAACGCGGCCGACAACGGGGCATGGTGCCTCGGGCGCCGCAACGCCGGTGGTGGCAACGCGGCTGAGGGCGCAGAGCGGACAGGTCAACGCACCCTGCCGGTCCGGCAGGGTCGGCCCACCAGGGCCATCGGCCTCGGGCCCTCCGGCGGCGGAGCAGATGACCTGTTGCGGATCGAAGGCGACGGTTGCCATCGATCCCTGGGCGAGGCCCCACAGGAAGACCTGAAGCAGGCACAGATAGACGATCGCCACCGCCGAAGCGGCGGACGCACCCGCCCGCGTCATGTGCCTCACCCTGCCCATTTCGCTCCGATGCCACAGGACGGGCATCGAGTCACTGTGGCAGATGCGCCCGGCCGTACCGGGCGCCGGATCAGACCGCTGCCGGCGCGTGGGCATGCCCCTTCTCGGCGGCGTAGGCCCGCGCCGCGTCGCCGAAGGCCTCGAACAGCCGCCGCGACGGTGGATCGGTGCGGGCCCAGAATTCCGGATGCCATTGAACCGCGAAGGCGAACGCCGGCGCGTCCTTCACCCGCACCGCCTCGATGGTGCCGTCAGGCGCGGTCGCCTCGACAACGAGCCGGTCCGACAGGGTGAACATCGCCTGGCGGTGCAGGGAGTTCACCATGAAGCAGGTCTCGCCGATGATCCCGGCCAGTTCGCCGTCGGGCACCAGATCGACCGCGTGACGCAGCTTGAAGCGCTCGGCGTTGTCGTCGGCCTCGGGGGGCCGGTGGTCCATCCGACCCGGAATCGCGTGAACGGCCGGATGCAGCGTGCCCCCCAGCGCCGCGTTCAGCTCCTGCATGCCGCGGCAGATGGCCAGCAGCGGCACGCCGCGGTCGATCGCCCGGGCGATCAGCTTTAGCGACACCGCGTCGCGCGCCTCGTCGTAGGGCTCCGCCTCCTCGGTCGGCGATCCACCATAGCGGGAGGGATGGACGTTGGACCGCGATCCGGTCGCCACCACGCCGTCGGCGCGATCGAGCAGCGCATCGACGTCCAACGGCTGATCGAGCGCCGGCACGATCACCGGGACGCCCTGCGCGACCTGGGTAACCGCTTCCAGATACTGGGTGGGTGTGGCGGCCCACACATACTTGTCGAACGACCGCTGGTCCGACGTCACGAGAATAAGGGGCGCTGACATTCCGGTTTGCCTGATTTCTTCTGCATCGACACACGCCGCCGTTTCTACCACTTCCCGACCGAGCCCGCGCGCCCGGTCACCGAAGATGACGAATGGTTCAGAAATGTGCCCAATTGCGTTTCGAACCCTTGTCGGTTCAGGAAACATGCGTTTTATATCGAAGCACGGTGCGTGGAAGAGAACCACCGTTGCCGCCCTGGCGCGACAACGAGTGGTCTGTGCGCAACCAAGCGTCTCAACCGGGAGGAAATCAATGGATCGCCGATCTTTTCTGAAATCTGCGGGCGTCGCCGCCGGCGCCACCGCGGCGTCGGCCACCCTCGCCGCGCCCGCCATCGCGCAGGGCAAGCAGGAATGGAAGCTGGTCACAACGTGGCCGAAGAACTTCCCCGGCCTCGGCACCGGCGCCCAGCGCTTCGCCGACAAGATCACCGCGGCGACCGACGGCCGCATCACCGTCAAGCTGTTTGGTGCGGGTGAGCTCGTTCCGCCGTTCGAGTCGTTCGACGCGGTCCAGAACGGCACCGCCGAGATGTACCACGGCGCCGAGTACTACTGGCAGGGCAAGCACCCGGCCTTCTCGTTCTTCGCGGCCGTGCCGTTCGGCCTGACCGCCGGCGAGCAGGACGCCTGGGTGCAGTGGGGCGGCGGCCAGGAGCTCTGGGACGAGCTGTCGGCGCAGTTCAACATCAAGCCGTTCCAGTGCGGCAACACCGGCGTCCAGATGGGCGGCTGGTTCCGCAACGAGATCAACACGGTCGAGGATCTGCGCGGCCTGAAGTTCCGTATGCCGGGCCTCGGCGGCGAGGCGCTGCGTCAGCTCGGCGTGTCGGTCATCAACCTTCCCGGCGGCGAAATCTTCCAGGCCCTGCAGTCCGGCGCCATCGACGGCACCGAATGGGTGGGACCGTGGAACGACCTGGCCTTCGGCTTCTACAAGGTCGCCAAGTACTACTACTACCCGGGCTTCCACGAGCCGGGCCCGACGCTCGGCGTCGGCCTCAACAAGGGCATCTGGGACAAGCTGTCGGACGCCGACAAGGCGATCGTCACGTCCTGCGCCCGCGATGAGAACAACAACATGTACGCCGAGTTCATGGCCAAGAACGGCCAGGCGCTCTCCACCCTCATCAACGAGCACGGCGTCCAGCTGAAGAAGTTCTCCGACGAGATCTTCGATGCCTTCGGCGCCGCCTCCGAAGAGGTGGTGGCCAAGGTCGCCGACCACGACGACCTCGGCAAGCGCATCTACGACAGCTACATCAAGGCCCGGAAGGATCTCGCCGGCTGGACCGACATTTCCGAGCAGGCCTACTCCATGGGCCGCAGCCGCATCATCGGCAAGGAATAGGCCGGTCGGGGGACGGCCTCCGTCCCCCACCTTCCCAGGACGGCGCGGCCCCGGCCGCGCCGCTTCCGTGACGATCTCGCGCCGCTCCGCGCGCAGACCCCACAGGAACAGTCCGCATGCGTGCCATCGCCACCGCGATCGATGCCTTCAATCTCTGGACAGGCAAGATCCTGTCCTGGCTGGCACTTGCCATCGTCGTCGTCCAGTTCGTGGTCGTCGTGATGCGCTACGTGTTCGGCGTCGGCTCCATCCAGATGCAGGAGCTGATCATCTACATGCACGGCTTCCTGTTCATGCTGGCGGCCGCCTACACCCTCAGGGTCGACGGGCACGTGCGCATCGACATCTTCTACCGGGAGGCCTCGCCGCGCCGGAAGGCGTGGGTGAACCTACTCGGATGCATCTTCTTCCTGCTGCCCGTGTGCCTCCTGATCGGCTTCATCAGCTGGCCCTACGTGTCCAACTCCTGGGCGATCTTCGAGGGTTCGCGGGAATCCTCGGGCATTCCGGGGGTGTTCCTGCTCAAGACGGCGATCATCGCCTTCGCGGTCCAGGTTGGCCTTCAGGGGATCGCCATGATGCTCCATTCCATCCTCGCGCTCGCCGGCGATGAACGGGAGCTCGCCGCTCTCGACGTTCCGATGCAGACGCCTTGAGCGCCGCCATGACGTTTGAAGATTTCGCCCATCTCCTTGACCTGTTCATGTTCGTGGCGGCCTGCTTCGTGCTGCTGTCGGGCTTCCCGGTCGCTTTCACCCTGTCTGGCATCGCGCTGATCTTCGGCCTCATCGGCATGATCTTCGGCGTGTTCGACATCGCCTTCTTCGCCGCCCTGCCCCAGCGCATCTTCGGCACCATGACCAACGAGGTCCTGGTGGCCGTACCGCTGTTCATCTTCATGGGCGTGATGCTCGAGCGCTCGCGGGTGGCCGAGGAACTGCTCGACACCATGGGCAAGCTGTTCGGCCACATGCGCGGCGGCCTCGGCCTGTCCGTGGCCATCGTCGGCGCGCTGCTGGCAGCCTCCACCGGCATCGTTGGCGCCACCGTCGTCACCATGGGCCTGCTGTCGCTGCCGACCATGCTGAAGCGCGGCTACAGCCCCAAGCTCGCCTGCGGCTCCATCGCCGCCGCCGGCACGCTCGGCCAGATCATCCCACCCTCGATCGTGCTCGTCGTGCTCGGCGACCAGCTGATGAACGCCTACCAGAAGGCGCAGCTGGACATGGGGATCTTCTCCCCGGAGACGGTCTCGGTGGGCGACCTGTTCGCCGGCGCGCTGCTTCCCGGCCTGATGCTGGTGTTCATGTACATCGCCTACCAGCTGATGGTCGCGCTGATCTGGCCCAAGTCCAGCCCGGCCATGCCGCCGGAAGAAGGCGAGCACATCACCCTCGGCAAGTTCATGCACGCGCTGGTGCCGCCGATCGTCCTCATCGTCTCGGTGCTGGGGTCGATCCTTGCCGGCGTCGCCACCCCGACCGAGGCCGCCTCGGTGGGCGCGGTCGGCGCGCTGCTGCTGGGCGGCCTGCGCCTGAAGCCGGACCGGCCGATTCCGATCTATGTCGCCGGCCTTGCCGTGGTCGGGCTGCTCATCCTGGTGTCCACCGTCGACATGCGGGTCAACCGCGAGGTGATCGGCAACGCCGACCAGGTCGCCATCTACGCGGCCTTCGCGCTTTGCGCCCTCGTCGCCTATGGCTGCCTGGTCGCGTTCCTGCGCGTGCTGCGCGCCGGCGTCCTGCAGCCGGTGCTGGAGGGCACGACCCAGATCACCTGCATGGTGTTCGTCATCCTCATCGGCGCGGCGCTGTTCTCGCTGGTCTTCCGCGGCCTCGGCGGCGAGGAGATGGTCCACGAGTTCCTGTCCAACCTGCCCGGCGGCACCATCGGCGCCATCCTGGCGGTGATGCTGCTGATGTTCTTCCTCGGCTTCTTCCTGGACTTCCTGGAAATCGTGTTCGTCGTGGTGCCCCTCGTGGCACCGGTTCTCCTGATGATGGAAATGCCGAACGGCGAGCCGATGAACCCGATCTGGCTCGGCATCATGATGGCGGTGAACCTGCAGACCTCGTTCCTGACGCCACCGTTCGGCTTCGCCCTGTTCTACCTGCGCGGCGTCGCGCCGCCCGAGGTGAAGACGATGTCCATCTATCTGGGCGTCATCCCGTTCGTCTTCATCCAGATCCTGGCGCTGCTCATCCTCTGGTACGTGCCGCAGCTGACCACCTGGCTGCCGTCGCAGATCTACGGGAACTGACGCGGAGCGCGCCACGACCCCGCCTCGGTCCGCTCACCCGATCCGCCGCCCGCGCCGTCATCACAACGGCGCGGGCGGTTTCGATTCCGGTTGACCGCGACGGATGAGAATTGGAGTCTCTCCAGACAGTCCGCGTCCCCTTCCGAGGATAGCCCGCATGGCCCCGCGTCCCGTCACCCTGGACGAGAAGTACGACCTGGCGACCGAGCGGATCTTCGTGTCCGGCACCCAGGCGGTCGTCCGGCTCACCATGATGCAGCAGGCGCGGGATGCGGCGCTGGGCAAGTCCACCGCCGGCTACGTCACCGGCTACCGCGGCTCGCCGCTCGGCGGCCTCGACCAACAGTTCGCCCGCGCCGGCACGCGCCTGCGGGAGGCCGGCATCCTGTTCCAGCCCGGTCTCAACGAGGACCTGGCCGCCACCGCGCTGTGGGGAACCCAGCAGGCGGAATTGCGCGGCACCGGCCGCCACGACGGCGTGTTCGGCGTCTGGTACGGCAAGGGCCCGGGCGCCGACCGGTCCGGCGACGCCTTCCGCCACGCCAACCTGGCCGGCACCTCGCCGTGGGGCGGCGTGCTGGCCCTGATGGGCGACGACCACACCTGCGAATCCTCCACCACCGCGCACCAGTCCGAGTTCGCCTTCGTCGACGCGATGATCCCGATCCTCAGCCCCGCCGGCGTCCAGGAGGTCATCGACTACGGGCTGATGGGCTTCGCCCTGTCGCGCTTCGCCGGCACGTGGGCCGCGCTCAAGTGCGTGAAGGACACCATCGAATCCACCGCCTCCATCGACGGCAGCCTCGACCGGCTGCAGATCGTCCGGCCCGACATCGCCCTGCCGCCCGGCGGCCTCAACATTCGCCAGGGCTTCGACGCGCTGGGTCAGGAGGAGCGCCTCCACACCCACAAGATCCCCGCGGCGCTGGCCTTCACCCGCGCCAACCGGCTCGACCGCATCGTTACCCAGGGCGGCCGCCGCCCCCGGCTCGGCATCGCCTCGGTGGGCAAGAGCTGGCTCGACGTGCTGGAAGCCCTCGACATCCTCGGCATCGACGAGGTCGATTGCGCCCACCTCGGCATCCGCCTCTACAAGGTGGGCTGTCCCTGGCCGCTCGAACCGGAAGGCGCCATCGCGTTTGCGCGGGACCTCCCGCATGTCCTCGTGGTCGAGGAAAAGCGTGGCCTGATCGAGGGTCAGCTCAAGGAGATCCTGTTCCCCCGCGCCGAACGCCCCGTCATCGAGGGCAAGCGCGACGCCGAAGGGGCCTGGCTGTTCCCCGCCAACGGCGCCCTCGACGCGACCATGGTCGCGGAGGCGATCGGCACCCGCATCGTTGCCCTCACCGGCGACGAGCGGATCGCGGCGAAGCTGGAGCGCATCCGCGCGGCCCGGCGTCGGCTGGCCGAGACCACCGACATATCCAGCCGCCGCCCCTATTTCTGCGCCGGCTGCCCCCACAACTCCTCCACCGTGGTGCCGGAAGGCAGCCACGCCTTCGCGGGCATCGGCTGCCACTTCATGTCCATGTGGATGGACCGGTCGACCGACGGCTTCACCCAGATGGGCGGTGAAGGTGCCAACTGGATCGGCGAGGCGCCGTTCTCCACGACGCCCCATGTCTTCCAGAACATCGGCGACGGTACCTTCAACCATTCCGGCATCATGGCGATCCGCGCCGCCAAGGCGGCCGGCGTCACCATGACCTACAAGATCCTCTACAACGATGCGGTCGCCATGACCGGCGGCCAGACCAACGACGGCGGCCTGACCGTCCAGCGGATCGCCGCCGAGGTCGCGGCCATCGGGCCGGAGAAGCTGGTGGTGGTCAGCGACGAGCCGGACAAGTACACCGCCGGCTGGCCCTCCGGCACCAGCGTGTTCCATCGCGACGATCTCGACGAGGTCCAGCGCGACCTGCGCAAGCTGCCGGGCCTCACCGTCCTCATCTACGACCAGACCTGCGCCGCGGAGAAGCGCCGCCGCCGCAAGCGCGGCACCTTCCCCGACCCCGACAGGCGCGTGGTCATCAACGAGGAGGTCTGCGAGGGCTGCGGCGACTGTTCGGTCCAGTCCAACTGCGTCGCCGTACAGCCGGTGGAGACCGAATTCGGCCGCAAGCGCCAGATCGACCAGTCGAGCTGCAACAAGGACTTCTCCTGCCTGAAAGGGTTCTGCCCGTCCTTCGTCACGGTCCACGGCGCCCGTCTCCATGCGCGCTCGGAGACGGCGATCGACGACACACCCGGCATCGACCTGCCCGAGCCGTCCCTGCCCGGCCTGCACCGGCCGTACGGCATCCTGATCACCGGCGTCGGCGGCACCGGCGTCGTCACCATCGGGGCGATCCTCGGCATGGCCGCCCACCTGGAGGGCAAGGGCTGCGGCATCATCGACATGGCCGGCCTTGCCCAGAAGGGCGGTGCCGTCACCAGCCACCTCAAGCTTGCGCCCTCGCCGGAGGACCTGCACACCATCCGGGTCGGAACCGGCGGCGCCGACCTCGTGCTCGCCTGCGACATCGCGGTGGCCGGCATGGCCAAGCAGCTCGGTGCCATCGACCCCGGCCGGACACGCATCGTCGCCAACACCCACGAACAGCTGCCGGGCGACTTCGTCCAGGACCCGGATTTCTCGCTGCCGACCCGCCGCGTCATCAAGGCGCTCGGCGATGCCGCCGGGCCCGACCGGGCCGCCTTCTTCGCGGCCACCGAAGTCGCCACCGCGGTGTTCGGCGACGCCATCGCCGCCAACATGGTGATGCTGGGCGCCGCCTATCAGCTCGGCGCCATCCCGGTGTCGTCGCTGTCCATCGAGAAGGCGATTTCGTTGAACGGCGTGGCCACCAAGCTCAATCTCGCGGCCTTCCGCTTCGGCCGCCGGCTCGCCGTCGATCCCGCCGCGGCCGAGGGCGTCGGCGGCGCCGCCCGGGCGCCGGCGGTCGCCCATCGCCGGCTCTCCGACAGCCTGGAGGAAACCATCGCGCGCCGCGCGCGGATCCTCACCGACTACCAGAACGCCGACTACGCCGACCGCTATCGGAAACGCCTGGAGCAGATCAGGCGGATCGAGCAACGGATGGCGCCCGGCCGCACCGATCTGGTCGAGACCGTCGCCCGGTCGCTGTTCAAGCTGATGGCGATCAAGGACGAGTACGAGGTCGCGCGGCTCTACGCCTCGCCGGCGTTCCGGGCCCAGCTCGAAAGCCAGTTCGCCGGCTGGGAGCGGCTGGAGCTCAACCTCGCGCCACCGATCCTGTCGAAGACCGATCCGCGCACCGGCCGGCCGGCCAAGCGCACGTTCGGGCCGTGGATCCTGAAAGTGATGCCGGTGCTCGCCTGGGCGAAGCGCTTCCGCGGCGGTCCGCTGGACGTGTTCGGCCGCACCGAGGAGCGCCGCCGCGAACGCCAGGTGCTGGTCGACTACGAGGGCGTGCTGGACGAGATCGTCAGCGGCCTGACGCCGGACACGTGGGCGGCCGCCGTGACACTCGCGGCCTATCCGGAGAAAATCCGCGGCTACGGCCCGGTGAAGGACGCATCCATCGACCGGGCCCATGCCACCCGCGAAGACCTCGTGCGCGCCTTCCGCTCGGGCGATCGCCCTGCCGAGGCGGCGGAGTAGGCTGCGGCGTCGCGAAAACACCAATCGGAGTTTCGGGCGGGACGCAGCAACGGCATCCCTGCGCGCTAGCCTGCGGCGTTCTCGCTATCGCACGACAGCCGCCACGCAGAGATGCTTGAGGGTCTGCAACCGGCGGACAAGGTTCTCCCTGTCGCGTGCGGTCCTGCTGGCCGCCTTGGCGGATCGCTGCACGAATTCCGACAGGTCAGCCGGATTCAGTTCCGCCTTCGCCAGGCTCTCCGCGTACGGCGCGAAGACGCGCTCGATGATCTTCCGGAAGGTCTCGGCGGAGGCCTCCAGCTCCTCCTTGCCGGCATCGTTGAAGCCGTCAATCAGATCCTGCGCGTTGGGCATCGTCGCGACAAGGTCGAAACCGGCCACGCACATCCGGTCGAAGATGACTTCGAGCTCGTCGCCGAGGGTCCGGGCCGTCACGAGTCCGGCCTCGATCTCGCCCACCGCATCCGCCGTGAAGGAACGGATCAGCGCCTTCAGCACGTCGTCCTTGTTCCGGAAGGCGTTGTAGAGGGTCTGCCGGCTGACCCCTGCCTCCTGCGCAAGTTCGGCCATGCTGGTGCGCTTGACGCCGTACCGGGAGAACATGCGCACGGCAGCGTCCAGGATTTCTTTTTCGGTGTTGGTCATCGAAGACATATTGACAATCATCATCCGAATGTCAATTTGACAATCGGACACTGGATGTCCATTTGCCTCCCGCCTGGTGTCGGCACCTCGCCGCGGCCCAGATGATCATCCCGATGGAAATTAGCAGATATGACGACAAACAAGTTCGGATCCGGCGGCTGGACGCCGGAGCGCCTGCGCTCCCTCGCGGGCAGCACCTACGTGATCACCGGCGCCAATGGAGGGGCGGGCTTCGAGGCCGCGCGCGTCTTCCTGTCCAAGGGCGCAAAAGTCGTGATGCTGAACCGCAGCCCCGCGAAATCGGAGGCCTCCATCGCCGCCCTGAAGCAGGAATTCGGCCGCGAGGCCGAGGTTGGCTTCGTGCGGATGGATCTGGCGGACCTCGCCTCCGTGCGCCATGCGGCCGCCGAACTCTTGGCGACGGTCCCCCGGATCGACGCGTTGATCTGCAATGCCGCCATTGCCCAGGTGGCCAGGCAGGAGATCACCGTGGACGGCTTCGAAAGCCAGCTCGGGGTGAACCACTTCGGGCACTTCCTGCTGTGCGGATTGCTGTTTGAGCGCATCGAGGAGTCCGCCGGGCGCATCGTGGTAGTCGGCAGCAATGCCTACAAGATGGGCCTGAAGCGCATCCAGTTCGAGGATCTCAACTTCGACCGGAACTACACCGCCTGGAAGTCCTATGCCCAGAGCAAGCTGGCGCAGATGATGGTCGCCTATGAACTGCAGCGCCGGGCCGAGACCGCGGGAAGCCGGGTCATGGTGCAGGTCTGTCATCCCGGCGCGTCGCGGACAAATCTGCAGAAGGACACCGCCAGCCCCTTCAACAAGGCGGTCTGGTCCCTTCTGTCGCGCGTCATCGCGCAGTCCGCCGAAAAAGGAGCCTGGCCCGAAGTCCTGTGCGCGACGGAGACGGAGCTGGAATCCGAAGCGCTCTACGGGCCGACCCGGAGAGCGCAGACGGTGGGTCCGATCGGCGAATGCCCGCTCGACGAGTGCGCCCTGGACCGGGAGATGGCGGCCAGGCTCTGGACGCTCTCCGAGCAGAGGACGGCGCTGGCCTGGTCTCCGTGAGCGCGGCGGCAGGCCGCATGCGCTTCCCGCCTAAGACAAGCGCGGATGCGGGGATGCCCGCCCTGCCACCCCCGCAGAACGCGAGACCCCGCGTCCCATCATGGACCGCGGGGTCTCGAAGATCTCATCGACAAGTCCGGCCGTCAGGGCCGGGAAGTCTCGCTCACAGGGAGGACCGAGCGGGCGCCAACCGGCATCCCCCTCGCCTGGAAGCTCCCTAGTTCCAGGGCAGCACCGAGTTGACCCGGCTGAAGGCATTGCCGATGCGGCCGATGGCGCCGGTCTGCGGCTCCTCGGGCACCAGCGCCAGCGCCGTCGACTTGGCCGCCGCGTCGCCGTCCTCGGCCTGACCGGCCGGCACAGGCGCCACGCGGTCGCCGTTGCCGCCCGGGGCGGGCGCGGGCACCGGCACGGTGGAGGCGATTTCCATCATCCGTGCCGCATCGTCCGTGGGCGCGCCGCCGGCCGGGGCCACCTGCGGCGTCTCGGCGGGCGCCGGCGTCACACCGGCCGCTTCGGAACCGGCACCGCCGGCCTTGCCCTTGATGATCCCGGCGATGACCGACTTGCGGGCCTCCCAGTCCTCCTCGCGCTTCTCCTTGCGTTCGATCGACGCGAGGATCTGTTGGGTGCGCTCGTTGTCCTGGCGCTGCTTGGAGGCGACGGCGATCCAGATGTCCTGGGGCACCTGATATTCCGGGCAGGCGGCAGAGGCGCGGAACGGCTGGCCGTCCTTCGACTCGGCGTTGAACACGTACTTGTGTCCGCACACCGCGACCTGCGGCTCCTGGTTGGTAACCTCGAAGTGGTCGTAGCCTTCCTTCAGCATCGACCAGAACGGCATGTTCTCGTCGTCGTGATGCTTGGCCAGGTTCTCCGGGGTCATGCGGAACGGATAGGCCTGCACCTGGAAGGCGCGCTGGCCGCCGCGGAAGGCCTCGCGGCCCAGCGCGTAGATTTCCTCGATCTGCTCGTCTTCCATCGCGTAGCAGCCGCGCGACGAGCAGTCGCCATGGACCATCAGGAACGAGCCGGTCCGCCCCAGCGAGGCGTCGTAGCTGTTCGGATAGCCGAGATTGAAGGCCAGGTGATAGCTGGAGTTCGGGTTCATCTGGGCCGGCCGGATCGTGTAGAAGCCTTCCGGCGACTGGCGGTCGCCCTCGAACTTCTTGGGGCCAAGCCCCCCGGACCAGGCGCAGATCTCGTAGGTCTCCAGCAGCGCGAACTTGCCAGTGCGGGTCTTCTTCCAGACCTCCAGCTCATTCTCTTCCTTGAAAATGCGCACGAGGATCGGCGACGTCGTGGTCATGTCGAGCCGCTTGATCTTCGCCATGATCGACGGGCTCAGCGGCTTCAGGTGCTTGGGCAGGTCGGAGACCTGGCAGCCCGCGACAACGAGCCCGACCGCGACGGCTGCGATCAGCCCGCGCCAGCTCGACAGAATGCCTCGGCTACTCGTCACGACTGTCACCCTTCGGTTTGATCCCGGCGCTGCATGATACACGCGTGTCGCCGCCAATCACATCCAAGGAACCGGGGACCTCGATCCGCGTTGTCGGCAACGCAGGGACGCTCCGGCGATACGGCTTCGGCCGTCATCTCGAACGCCGAGTCTGCCTGAGCCGGGTTGCCAAACAGTAACCGCGATTGCGGCGCCAGGTGCAACCCGTCTTCGGCGGTTCGCCCGACGGTTTCCCAATGCTTCCGATCACACCGAAATTGCGGCGTTGTTGTGACGCGCGGCCGCGCGACCGGGCTCAGCGGTCCAGGCTGCGACCAATGGCCAGGAACTTGTCGGCGCGCACGCGCTTCAACGTCGCCGCATCTTCCGGCACCAGCGCCGTCAGCGCCGATTCCACCGCGTTTCCGACGGCTTCGATCACCTTGGCCCGCTCGCGATGGGCGCCGCCCACCGGCTCGGGCACGATCTCGTCGATCACCTTCAGCCGCAGCAGGTCCTGGGCGGTTATCTTCATGTTGGTGGCGGCGTCCTGGGCCCGGGCGGAATCGCGCCACAGGATCGACGCCGCACCCTCCGGCGAGATCACGCTGTAGATCGAGTGTTCCAGCATGATGACCCGGTTGGTGGTGGCCAGCGCGATGGCGCCGCCGGACCCGCCCTCGCCGATGATCACCGCGACGTTCGGGACGCCGAGCGCCAGGCTCGCCTCGGTCGAGCGCGCGATCGCCTCGGCCTGGCCGCGCTCTTCCGCGCCGATGCCCGGATAGGCGCCCGCCGTGTCCACCAGCGTGATCACCGGCAGCTTGAAGCGGTCCGCCAGCTTCATGATGCGCACGGCCTTGCGATAGCCCTCGGGCCGGGCCATGCCGAAATTGTGTTTCAGGCGCGTCGCCGTGTCATGGCCC
>Ga0207904_1000373_pt1 | contig 17646 bp, 17 predicted proteins | sample MalvirmetaMSP118_FD_184232 | JGI IMG/M metagenome (GOLD analysis project Ga0207904, IMG submission 184232) | Marine viral communities from the Deep Pacific Ocean - MSP-118 (SPAdes) | ecosystem: Environmental > Aquatic > Marine > Oceanic | place: Pacific Ocean | collected 2011-05-30 | reverse complement strand
GCGGTCATGGCCGTGGATATGGCGGTCGGCTTCGCCCTCGTCGTCGCCGTCTATCGCAAGCGCCAGGCCGACGTGACGGAAAGCCTCGCGACGCTGAAGAACTGATGCTGTTTCTGCTCGCCATAGTTCCCGCCCTCGGCGCTGCCGTCACGATCGTCAGCGGGGCGCAGACGCGGCTGCGGCGGGCCGCCATATCGGCCGGCACGATCGGCGTGACGCTGGCGCTCGCCATTGTTGCCGCCGGCGGCGGCTGGGCCGGCTCCCTCAAATGGAGCGACCAGCTTGTCCTCTCGGCAACCCTGACGCCGATGGCGGCGACCGTGGCGATCCTGGTACCTCTCATTGCGCTGCCTGTCCTGCTTTATGCCGGCGGCCACGAGAGCGAAGGGGGGCTGAAACGCCTCGTCGCGCTGTTGCTGCTCTTCGTCGGTGGCATGGAGCTCCTGGTCGTCGCCGCCGACCTCCTCACGCTCCTGATCGGCTGGGAAATCGTCGGGGCCTGCTCGTGGGCGTTGATCGGCCACCACTGGCGCGATCCGGACAATCCGCGCGGCGGTCTCTACGCCTTCGTCACCACGCGGCTGGGGGACCTCGGCCTGTTTCTCGCCGCGATGGCCGCCTTTGCCGGCAGCGGCTCCTTTGCCTACGCCGATCTCACCGGCCTGCCGTCGCCCATACTTGAAATCGTGGCTTTTGGCATCCTCGTCTCCGCGGCCGCGAAATCCGGCCAGGTGCCGTTTTCGCCGTGGCTGTTTCGCGCGATGGCGGGGCCGACTTCCGTCTCCGCGCTGCTGCATGCCGCGACCATGGTCGCGGCCGGCGCCTATGTGCTGATCCGGCTCCACCCGGTGCTCGACCAGGCGCCGGCATTCGCGCCGGCCGCGATCGGCATCGGCCTCATGACGGCCCTTGCCGGCGGTGTCGTTGCCGTGCTGCAGCCGCATGCCAAGAAGCTGCTCGCCGCGTCCACATCGGCCCACTACGGTCTGATGTTCGTGGCGGTGGGAGCCGGCTATCCGGCCATCGCCCTCCTGCATCTCGTCGTCCACGCCGGCTTCAAGGCGCTGCTGTTCCTCGCGGCGGGGATCGCCGGCGAAAGGGCCGGCACCTACGAGCTCGACCGCATGGGTTTCGGGCGGGCGCTGCCCTTCGTCGCCCTCCTGAGCGCCGTCGGCGCTCTGGCGCTTGCGGGCGTGCCGCCGCTCGCGGGCGCCTGGACCAAAGAAGAGATCGTCGCCGCGGCCGGCCATCACGGCCTGTGGCTCGCCGTGGGTGTCGTGGCGGCCGGCGGCTTCAGCGCCGCCTACGCCGCCCGGTTCCAATTGACGGCCTTCAGCAAGCGACAGCCGGCGGACGGCGGCGCGCCCGGAGGCCTCGAATACTGGGGGCTTGGCCTGCTCGCCGGATTTTCGCTGCTGCTTTCCGCCTTATGGCTTCCGGCGATCCACGACGCCGTCGCGACGGCCCTGGATGCCGAGCTCCCGTCCTCTACGCTCACCGAGCTCGTCGCCTCGCTGGCTCTCGTGGTGCTCGGTCTGCTCGCCGGCGCCGGCCTTGCGCGCGCGGTCCCCACACTCGGAGAGCGCGGTGGACTTGCGGCAGCCTCGGACTGGCTCGGGTTGCCAGGGGCGATCCGTCTCGCCGTCGTCCGGCCTTTCTCCCAGCTCGCCGCCGCCTCTGCCCGCTTCGACGACGCCGTGTTCGATGCCGTCCCCCGGCTCGTTGCGGCGACCGGCAAGGGCATCGCCGCGCGCGCATCGATCGGAGACACCCGCGTTGTGGACCACGGGGTTCGCACCGCCGCCGCCTTCGGTGTGCGGCTGTCCCGCCTGGGAGACACCGTTGGCGAGTTCGTCACGGACGGCCTGCCGCGCGGCTCGGCCAGGGTGGTCGGCTTCGGCGGCGAGGAGGCGCGCCAACTGCAGACCGGTCTGTCGCACCAATACTATGCGCTCCTTGGCGGAGGCGCGGCCCTTCTCGTCCTCGTTCTGATCATCGTGGCCTGACAAGATGCTGACGCTCTCGATCCTCATCCCCATTGCCGGCGCGTTGGGTCTGGCGCTGTCGTCGAAGCTCGGCGAGGTGCAGGCGCGCTTTGCGGCGGTGATCGTCTCCGCCGTCCCGCTCCTGCTGCTGGTCGTCGTCTGGAGCGGGTTCGATACCGGCGCCGGCGCACCCGTCTTTCAGTCGGTCGCCGAGGCGACGTGGATTCCCACGCTCGGCGTCGCCTGGCGGGTCGGGGTCGACGGGATCGCGCTCGCCCTCTCGCTGATGACGGCGCTCCTCTTCGTCGCCGCCGTCGCCTGGCCGGCGGAGACGATGGGACGGCCGCGCCAGTATTACGCCTGGTTCCTGTTCCTGGAGGGCGTGTCGCTCGGCCTGTTCCTCACCCTCGACCTCCTGATCTTCTATGTCTTCTTCGACCTGAGCCTCGTCGGCATGTATTTCCTGATCGGTCGCTGGGGTCACGGCGACGCCAGGGCGGCGGCGCTGAAATTCTTCGTGTACACCCTCGCCGGCTCGCTCGCGATCCTGCTTGCCATCATCGCGCTGGCGCTGTCCCACGATCCGCTCACCTTCGACATGCGCGCCCTGATTGCCGATCAGCCGCTGGCGGCCGCAGGGACGGGCGCGAGCTTGGTGCTGCTCGGTTTCCTCCTCGGCTTCGCGATCAAGACGCCGCTCGTGCCGTTCCACACCTGGCTGCCGCCGGCCCATGTCGACGCGCCCGGTCCGGCGTCGGCGATCCTGGCCGGTGTCCTCCTCAAGATGGGCACCTACGGCATCGTGCGGATCCCGATGTCGATGATGACGGACACCTTCGCCCGCTGGGCGTTGCCGATCGGCATCCTGGCTCTGGTTTCCATTCTATGGGGAGCGCTCGTCGCCTTCGCGCAAAAGGACCTGAAGCGCCGTATCGCCTACACCTCAGTCAATCACATGGGCTATACGGTCCTCGGCATCGCCGCGGCGGGCGCATTCGTCGCCGAGGGCAGCACCGAAGCTCGCGACCTCGCACTGACGGGCGCCGTGACGGAGATGGTGGCGCACGGCCTCATCACCGGCACGCTCTTCCTGATCGCCGGTGCCTTCTGGCAGCGCGCGCATTCCTACGACCTCGACAACTATGGCGGCCTGGCCCGGATCGCGCCGAGGCTGACCGCGGCCACCATCCTCGCCGCCTTCGCCAGCCTCGGCCTGCCTGCGCTCGCAGGCTTCGTCGCCGAGTTCCAGATCTTCACCGGCACGTTTGCCGTCTATCCGTGGCTCGCCGCCATCGGCCTGCTCGGGATCCTGATCACGGCGGCGCTGTTCCTGGTCATGGTGCAAAGCCTCTTCTTCGGTGAGCTCCCGGCGCGCCACGCGGACTTCCCGGACCTGCGCGGACCGGAAACATGGGGTGTCGTCGCGCTCCTTTTCCTGGTCGTGCTGATCGGCATCTGGCCCGCCTGGCTTCTGGACCTGATCGGAGCCGGCACCCGCGCCGTGATCGGAGGCGGCTGACATGCCCGTGGGTGACATCATTCCGGAAATCGCGGTCCTGCTGACCGCCGTTACGGTGCTGCTTGCGGCGACCCTCCTGCCACGCAAACGGCAGGCGTCATGTGCCTGGCTGGCGCTCGCCGGCCTCGCTGTGGCCCTGGTGTTCTGTGCCGTGCAGGTTGGCACGAGCAAGCTCACCTTTTCAGGCGTTTGGGCGCTCGACGGGGCGAGCACATGGGCGCGGCTGATGATCCTCGGCACGACGGCATTCGCAATCGCTCTCTCGCCCGACTGGATGAAGACCGACCGCCGCCATGGCGAGTTCTACGCGGTCCTGCTGTTCGCCTGCCTGGGCGCGATGGCGCTTGCCGGCGCCGCAGACCTAATGCAGGTGGTGATGGGGGCGCTTCTGTCTTCCGTCACCGGCTACACGCTCGCCGCCTACCACCGCGACTGGAGCACCTCCGTCGAGGCGGGAATGAAGTATTTCCTGGTGGGCGCGCTGGCCAACACGGTCATGGTCACCGGTGTCGTGCTGATGCTGGGGATGGTGGGAACGACCGACTTCGCGAAGATGGAGACCACGCTCGCCGCAGGCGCGAGCTCGCCGCTTCTGATGCTCGGCTTCGGCCTCGTCGTCGTCGGCCTCGCCTTCAAGCTGGGCGCCGTGCCCGCCCACGTCTGGATGCCCGACGTGGCCGAGGCCGCTCCGGTGCCGGCGGCCGCTTTCCTCACGGTGGCACCGAAAATCGGCGCGGCGATCGCGCTCGTGCGCCTCGTCGGCCTGTTCCCGACAGACGCTTTCGCCATTCGCCCGGTGATCGCCATCCTCTCGGTGCTGACGATGACACTCGGCAACCTTGCCGCTCTCTGGCAGGACGATGTCCGGCGGCTGATCGGCTGGTCCTCAGTCTCGCAATCGGGATATGCGCTGATGGCCGTAACGGTCGTGGGTCTGACCGAACAAGCCGTCCCGGCGTTCCTGTTCTTCCTGCTCGGCTACGCCGTCGCGAACCTGGCCGCTTTTGCCGTCGTCGGCCATTTGCGCGGGCGCACGGACCGGCACGACTATTCCGGCCTTGTCGCAACCCGACCCGTCGCGGCCACCATTCTAGTCCTGAGTTTCCTCTCGCTGGTCGGCATCCCGCCGCTCGCCGGCTTCGTCGGCAAACTGGAACTCTTCGTGGCCTCGATGGATGGCGGCTATGGATGGCTCGCCATCGTCGCGATCGCCAATACCGTGGCCTCGCTGTTCTACTATCTCAGAGTGATCGGCCCTCTGTCCTTCGGCGAGGCAAAGGGCGCACGGCCCCAGATCCTCGGCGGATGGTCCTCCGCCTGCATGTCGGTGGGCGGGTTTCTGGTGCTCACGATCGGGCTTGGAGCAGGGGTGCTCCTTGCCGCATTGGAGCGAGCGACCTTGTTGCCCCTCATCTCCTCAGTCGCGTCATAAACCTGGCCGGGTGCACGCGGCTCTCAACCTCAGCAACGACATTCCGGACGTTCGCCCGGTCGTTCTGAGCCGCGGCCTGTCGCAATGCCGGCGAGCCGTTTCTCTCATGTCGGTTCCGCCTCAGCACGTCCTTACCCATTCATCTGGAAACCGCATATGAACCTGAAGATGTCGTCTTCGGAACGCTAGCGCGGGCGGCATTGGGTATGTTCCGGACGTTGCTTGTTTCGCCGTGGCGTCCTATTGAAAGACCATGCGGCATTTTTGGGTATTAATGTTGGTGATCGTGTTCGTGGCCTCCGCCAGCTTCGACTGGTCGATGCCGGGGCCCGCTGACATGACCTCACCGCAGGGAGTCGCCACGGCACTCGCGCCGAGCCCGGACGCGACCGATGCAGCCGATCAGCTCGAGGGCTGCTGCGCTGACGGCCTTACCCACGTCTCTGACAGCGGCCCGTGCAGCTTGCACTGCGCGAACACCGTTTGGTCACTCATGGCCCATGAGCGAGACGCTGTCTCGGCCGTTTTCGGCGCAGCCGTCACCGGCGCGGAGACTTCCGCTCTTCTGGCTCCGTTCCGTCCACCGATCGTCTGAGGCTCGCGCAGGCGGCGTCACCGAGCCGCAACTGCCGACGTCTCAACTACGACAGCAGCGTTTCCACCTTCCTCCGGTCACGCCTCGCAAAGCGAACCACCTGGGTCGCTGCCAGCAGGCGCACGATCCGAGGTGGGGTTCGGCGCTGCCACCACAAGGGTGGACCATCAATGACCATACAACCAAGTTTCCTCGCACTCCGCCTCGCGAGACAGCGAAGAGGGGGCCAATGCGTCGATGCATCACCGAATGATGTGGGCGTGCTGACTGGCGATGCTGACAGGTGCCGTCTTCGTCCTCTATTCCGCGCCGTCCGGCGGGGCTTTGAGCAAAGCCCTGCTGGTCGGCCTGCCACTCTTCGGACGCCGAGACATGCATCTCGCCCTCCATCGCCTGATGGGCAGATCCTGCCATGCCAGCGTCGAGTTCAAGGAACAACTCTGATGATCCCTTTCGCCCTCACCGCACTCCTCACGTGTGCTGGCTTTCTGATGGCCGCATCGTCCGTTCACGCAGCCGAAATCAGAGAGATGACAGTGTTCAAGTCACCCTGGTGCAGTTGCTGCGAAGTCTGGACCGAGGCGCTCCAGTCTGCTGGCTACAGCGTGAAGGAGCACAACCTTGAAGACCTCTCGCCCGTGAAGAAGCAAGCTGGCGTACCGGCCAACCTGCAGGCGTGCCATACGGCGCTACTCGACGGCTATGTCATCGAAGGACACGTGCCGCTCCAAGCGATCGATAAGCTGCTTACGACGGGAGCAGACGTCCGCGGCATCGCTACGCCCGGAATGCCGCAAGGCTCACTTGGCATGGGCTATAATGAGGACGCGAGCTATACGGTCTACTCCTACACCGCCGATGCCAACGCCATGCCGCAGCCGTTCTATGAGGCGGGGCGGTGACGGCTTCGATCCACCAGTGATGCCCGCCAACGAAAACATCGCGAACGATGCGGACATTATCTCGCTGCTCTCCTGCATCCGAGGCGCAAGAGCGAGAGCCTCCCCCAAGAGGGCGCCACCGGATGCATGAGCTGCACACCGAAGCTGACCGGTGAGCAAACCGATGCATATACAGACGAAATACCAAGAGAATAGCATCACGCTGTCGGGCGCAATTTCGATGGGTACCGGTGTCATGATCGGGGCCGGGATATTCGCCCTGACGGGCCAGATCGCCGAGCTGGCAGGCGTCTGGTTCCCGCTCTCTTTCGTGGCGGGCGCGGCGGTCACGGGTTTCGCCGCCTACACCTACGTGAAGATGTCCAACGCCTACCCGTCGGCCGGCGGCATCGCGATGATCCTTCAGAAGGCGTACGGCCAAGGGGCGGTCGCTGCGGGTGCAGCCGTCCTCATGGCGCTATCGATGGTGATCGCTGAAAGCCTCGTGGCACGAACCTTTGGCACGTATGCGCTTCGTCCGTTCGGCCTCGGGGAGGATCATCTCCTCGTGCCTGTGCTTGGGGTGCTGCTGATCGTGTTCGCCTACATGGTCAATATCTCCGGTAACCGCTCCGTAGGAGCCTTCTCTCTCGGCATGGCACTCGTCAAGATCGGCGGCATCTCCCTGTTCGGAATTGCTGCGTTATGGGCGGGCGGCTTCAGCTTTCAGCCTGCCGCCAGTGCCGGCTCGCCTTCCTCGCTACCCGGTTTCGTGGCGTCGATCGCGCTGTCGATCCTTGCCTTTAAGGGCTTCACGACGATTACCAACAGCGGAGCCGAGATCGTCGACCCCCATCACAATGTCGGCCGCGCCATCGTCGTGTCGATCGCCATCTGCGTCGTCGTCTATCTGCTCGTCGCCTTTGCCGTCGGCTCAAGTCTCTCGCTCGATGAGATCGTCGCGGCGAAGGACTATTCACTTGCCCGCGCAGCTGAGCCGGCGCTAGGCCGATACGGCTTCTATTTCACCGTGCTGCTCGCCGTCGTGGCGACCGCTTCCGGCCTGCTTGCGAGCGTCTTTGCGGTCTCACGGATGCTCGCCATGCTGACCGACATGAAGATGATCCCCCATAGCCATTTCGGCATGTCCGGTTCGGTCCGCGAGCACACGCTCGTCTATACGGTTGTGGCGGCGGGTGTCCTGACGGCGTTCTTCGACCTTAGCCGCATCGCCTCGCTGGGTGCCTTCTTCTATCTCGTGATGGATATCCTCATCCACTGGGGAGTCTATCGCAGCCTCAGGAGGACGATCGGCGCAAACGGCGGAATACTTCTCGTAGCCATTGTCCTCGATGCGAGTGTGCTCACGGCTTTCGGAATCTTGAAGCTGCGATCCGATCCTCTCGTCGTTGTGATCGCTGTTGCCGCGATGGTAGGAGTCTTTGCCTTCGAGCGTGTTTATCTATCTCATTGGGTAGAGAGGCCAAGAAGCCAGTCTCACACAAGTCAGTCTTGACTAGAGTATGAGACATCAATCTAGAAGGTGGAACGAGGATGATGAACTGGCGATCAATTGCCAAAAGCGGAATAATATATCAAATTTCTATTGACGGCCGAATGTTCCGTTCGTCGCCTAAAGGATAGATAAGCCACCCCCACTGCGGGATCAATCTCCAATACGGAACGAGATATTGGCAATGATGAGCATTCTCCGACAGATCACCTTCGGTATCACCGTGGCGGCTGCACTGAGCCTTTCGCTAGGCGCAGCTGTCGCCCACTCCAAGAAGGAAACGACGACGCCGGCCGACGGAGCGGTTCTGCAGAGCGCGCCGGAGACAGTCGGGATGTCCTTCAACCGCCCGATGCGGATTACGCTTATTCGTTTGACGGACGACGACGGCACCGAACACGACCTGGAACGCACCGACGACATGGCCCCGGTCAAAGAGTTCCAGGCGCATCCCGACGATCTCGATCCGGGCGCCTACAGCGTGGAATGGCGCGGCCTGTCGGACGACGGCCATCCGATGACGGGCAGCTTCTCTTTCGAGATCAAGGACTGACGCGACGTGCTCGCGGCCCTGGCGTCGGCGGACGCGCTCACCTGGCTGTCGATCCTGGTCAAGGCGCTGGCATATGCCACGACGCTCCTGGCCGCCGGCAGCGTGCTGGTTCGCGTCTCGATGATCTCGCTCGGGCCGGGCGAGCGGACCCGGCTCGGCCGCACCGCCGCGCTCAGCGCCCTGGCGGCCGTCGTCTTGAGCGCCGCGCGCATGCCGCTGCGGGCTGGTTTTCTGATGGGCGGCGACCTGGCCGGCGCCACCGATCCAATGCTGCTGGGCGTCGTCGCCGAAAGCCCGTTGGGCACCAGCATGGCCTTGCGGCTGGTCGGGCTCGCACTCGTGCTGGCGGCTTTGTTGCCGGGCCGTTTCGCAGCCGGGATTGCCACCCTCGGGGCCGTTCTCGTCGCGGCCTCCTTCGCCTTTCGCGGCCACGCGCTGGAGGAGCCGCGGGTGGTTCTCGGAACGCTCGTGACGCTGCACATCCTCGGCCTCGCCTTCTGGATCGGTGCGTTCGCGCCGCTGGCCCGGGCCGCGCGCGGCCATTCCCCCGATCGCGCCGGCGCGCTGGCGCATGAATTCGGGGCCAAAGCGCTCTGGGTGGTCGGCGGCCTTGTCGGCGCCGGCGCGATTGCCCTGGTCTTGCTCGGCGCCGCCTCACCGGCGGCCTTCGCGACCCCTTATGGCCAGGCCTTTGCGCTCAAGCTCGTGCTGTTTTCCGGCGTGCTCGCGCTGGCCGCGCTCAACAAGCTCCGCCTCACGCCCGCCCTCCTGGACGCCGCGCCGAACGCCGGCCGGCGCATGCGCCGATCCATCCGTCTGGAGGCCGCCCTCGTCGGCGCAATCCTGATCACGACGGCCGCGCTGACTACGGTCGCCTCTCCGCCGGCAGCCGCAGCGGCGCCCCAGTCCCCCTCGATCCTTCTCGCGGCCTCGTCGGGGCCGATGCTCACCTCCGGAACCTGCACATGACAGATCTGACCCGTCGCGCTTTTACCTCTCTCCTGGCCGGCGGACTGACCGCCGCCGTCCTGCCCAAGCCCGTGTTCGCCGCGACGCGCGTGGATCTGGCAGCCGCACCGGGCAAGGCGCGGCTCGTGCCCGACGGCTACCCGGAAACGGCGATCTGGGGGTTCGATGGACAGGTTCCCGGCCCCATCATCCGGGTGCGCCAGGGCGAGCCGGTCTCCCGCCGCTTCCTCAACCGGCTTACTCAGCCGTCGACGGTGCATTGGCACGGCGTGCGCATCGACAACGCGATGGACGGCGTGCCGGATCTGACCCAAAGCCCGGTCGCCGCCGGGGACGCCTTCCAGTACGACTTCCGCGTCCCCGATGCCGGAACCTACTGGTACCACCCGCACACGCGCAGCTTCGAGCAGGTGGCCCGCGGCCTCTACGGCGCGTTGATCGTGGAGGAACCGGAGGGCGCGCCGGAGGTCGACCGCGACGAGGTTCTCCTGATCGACGACTGGCGGCTCACCGAGACTGCCCAGATCGCCGACGGTTTCGACAACATCCACGACTGGGCCCACGCCGGCCGGATCGGCAACTGGATCACGGTGAACGGCGACGGACGCTGGCGCACGACCGTCGCCCGCAACGCCCGGCTGCGTCTGAGGCTGGTGAACGTGGCGAACGCGCGGGTGTTCGGGCTCGCAACGCCGGGGCTCGACGGCTGGGTCGTCGCCCTCGACGGCATGCCGCTCGACGCCCCGCAACCGCTCGATAGCCTCGTTCTGGCGCCCGCTCAGCGCGCCGATCTGATCGTCGACGTGACGGCGGAGGATGGCAAGGAGGCGGCCCTTGTCAGCCAGGACAGGGACGGCGCCTTCAAGATCGCGACCTTTGCCGTCGACGGCGAGACGCGAGCGGAGCGACTGGCGGCCCCCAAGGCTCTGCCCGCCAACCCGGTGGCGGCGCTCGGTCAGCTGTCGTCGGCCCGAAAGGTCGACCTCCTGATGGAGGGCGGGGCCATGGGCGGCATGCGCGGCGCGATGATGGGCGGGCGGATGATGGGCATCCAGGAGATGGCCCAGGCCGGCAAGATCTGGGCCTTCAACGGCATGGCCGACATGCCCCGCGAGCCGTTCGTCGCAGCCGATCGCGGCGAGACGATCCAGATCGCCATGACGAACGACACCGCCTGGCCGCATGCCATGCACCTGCATGGCCATCACTTCCGCCAGGTCACGTCCGGCGGGTCGCTCGGCCCTCTCCGCGACACCCTGCTGGTGGAGCGCGGCGACACGGCGGAGATCGCCTTCGTCGCGGACAACCCAGGCGACTGGCTGCTGCACTGCCACATGCTGGAGCACTCCGCAGGCGGGATGATGACCTGGATCCGCGTCGCCTGACGCGCTCGATGGTTGGGGTCACGAGAGCATTTCCAGGCGAAGTAGGAACCGGCACCCTCGCCGTCATGGCCGGCGATCGATGCCGCGACCGTGATCGCCATCCGGCCCGGGGAATCTTGACAGTTTGCCGCCACACCCGCAGAGCACCGGCATGATCCGTCGCACGTTAACCTGCCTGGTCCTTCTCTTGGCGCTCCTTCTCGGGGGCGGCGCGACCGCGTTGCTCGGCAGTGCGCACGCCGCGTCGGGGCCGGCCGTCACCACCGCGTTCGGCGATCTGCCGACGGCCCGGATCAGGCCGCACCAGACGCTGGCCTCCCCCGGCAAGACCTGCGACCGCATCGGCTGTTCCACCGTTGTCCAGCCGAACCGGCACTGTCTCGGCTCAAGCGTTCCCTGTTTAGGCTTGGCGATCGTCACGCTCGCCCAGCCGTCCCGCTCAGGTGCCGGCAGCGAAGAGGCTCCGGTGTACGCCGTGGATTCCACCCGCTCCGGAACCTCCGGCCCGGTCGACGTCCCTCCGCCGCGCTGAGGTCTTGAGGGCGCGTTCGCGCGCACATCTCAGATCAGCGTAATGGAGAGACACTCATGACATCGTGCAGGCAGCGCGCCATCGGCGCAGCTTCTGCGTTCGTTCGCAGGGCATTGAGCGGCATTATCGCCCCGGTTCGGGTGGTGCGCGCATGACAATCAGCAGACGGACCCTGCTCGTCGGCGGAGGCGCGGCCCTTCTCGGCGGGTGCACCACGACCGCAACGCCGGACCCGCAGACGTCGCGCGAACCGCCGATCCCGGCCTACTACAAGGCGATCTACGGCCCGCTTCCCGACGAGCGTTTCCCGATCCCGGCCGTCGATCTCAGCCAGGTGGATCCCAAGTTCTGGCGGCGCGAGGTCGACGATCCGACCGGCGAACGGGCGGGCACGATCGTGGTCGATACCGCCAGCAACTACCTCTACTGGACCATGGAGAACGGGCGGGCCATGCGCTACGGCGTCGGTCTCGGCCGCCAGGGGTTCGGATGGAACGGCGAGGCCCGTATCCCCTTCAAGAGGGAATGGCCGACCTGGACCCCACCCGCGGACATGATCGAACGCGACCCCGAGCTTGAGAAATACCGCGACGGAATGGAGCCCGGCCTGGGCAATCCGCTCGGCGCCCGCGCGCTCTACCTGTTCCAGGGCAACGTCGACACGCTCTACCGCCTGCACGGCACGCAGGAGGCCTATTCCATCGGTCGCGCGGTCTCCTCGGGCTGCGTGCGCCTGCTGAACCAGGACATCATCGATCTCTACAACCGCGTGCCGAACGGGACCCGCGTCGTCGTGCGGCCGCCGAGCGCCCCGCTCCTGGTCTAGCTGATCGAAACAGGCCCGGCGGGGTTTCCGTCCCCGCCTGCCCTTTTCGTATGGAACGAATGGCGGGCCGACACCATTTGGTGGATTAGCGCTTTCTAAAACACACCTCACACCGAAGCGAGGTTTCCCATGAGCTACTATTTCGCGAAGACGCTCGACGCCGACGATTTCGATGCGGCCGTGGAAAAGGTGGTCGCCGCCCTGAAGGAAGAAGGCTTCGGCGTCCTGACCGACATCGATGTCCGCAACACGATGAAACAGAAGCTGGGGGCCGATTTCCGCAACTACCGCATCCTCGGCGCGTGCAACCCGGCGCTCGCCCACGAGGCGCTGCAGGCGGAAGACAAGATCGGCACCATGCTTCCCTGCAACGTCATCGTTCAGGAGGCCGGAGACCACCGCTTCGAGGTCGCCGCCGTCGATCCGGTGGCCTCGATGCAGGCCGTCGGCAATGAAGGTCTCGGCGCCATTGCGCAGACGGTGCAGCAGAAGCTGCAAGCGGTTGTAGATCGCCTCTAATGGCTTTCTCGCCATCAAGCCTGCGCGGATTGCGGTCAAAAACCGCCAGACGCTCGTCGGCACAAGGTGACGGGCCAACACGGTGCCGGCAAGGCCCGCGTCTGCAGCATGAATGCGCGCGACCGGTCCTTCGGCGTTTTGTGGTCGTGCTCGGCCTGATCTTTTTAACGGCGATGCTCACTGGCCCCTTCGAGGCAGAGGCTTCAGCGACGATCGTGGTCTGCCAGCCGCTCGCGCCAGCAAGCGAGACGCATGCGAATGCCGATTGCCATCCCCGCAGCAGACTTCGCTGTTGCTGGCCGGTGCATGTGGGCCACGCCGGCTGCACTCTGTTTCTGCCGACCGACCTATCCCTCCAGCTCGACAATCCGGACGGTCGTTGTCGCGCACAGCAATCCGCCGTCGTCTGGAGCGACAGGATTCCCGTTCCGGAGGCCCCGCCCCCGCGAACGCTCTGAGAGATCGGCGACGTCGGCCGGAACCGGCGTCGATTTCCCGCTTTGGAAATTCGAATTGAATCTCAGAAGGATACGTGACGATATGAAACTATTGACACTCACGTTCACCGTCGCGGCACTTGCGGCCAGCTTCTCCTTCGCCCATGCCCAGCAGGGATCCATGATGAACCGGGAAGGGACTGGCATGATGCAGGGCCAGTCCAGCGCTGGCGGCGATTGGCCGGACGACGGCCAGCCATACCGCTACGGCCCGCACGGCAGGATGCCATGGGCTGGCCGCGGCATGGGCCCATGGATGACTGACCACGATTATGATGGGCCGACCGCGATGCGGCATCGCTGGGGCCCTCAAATGATGGGCCCGGGCATGATGATGGGCGAGGGCATGATGCCACCGCCCATGGTGATCATCATGCTGGACACCAATGGCGACGAAAAGCTCTCTCTCGAAGAGTTCCAGGCCGTCCATACGAGGATGTTCAACTATCTCGACAAGAACCACGATGGTCAGCTTGAAATGGACGAGATCGGCTCCCACGATCGCAAAGACGACGACGAATAGATCCGTCGCGTAGACACAAGACGAGGCGGACATGCTCATCCGCCTCGTCGGCCTGGGCCGGCAGAGAGGGTACCCGCCTTCATGCCAAATGGAGCGACGTCGCGTTGCACCCTGATATGGCGCTAATACCGAAGCAACGGTCGAGCCACGCCGTCGAAAACTACCTCTAAAGGAACCCGACAATGTACGACATGATGGGAGAGAACGGCGGATGGATGTGGGGCGGAGGCCTGATGTGGATCTTGATCCTCATCCTTCTCGGTTTGGCAATTGCGGCCTTGGTCAAATACCTCAAGAACTGAGATCGCGGCGATGGCTCATTGGCGGGCACCCCCGTCATCCGCTCGCCGGAGCCGTTCGACCCACTTGGAGAAGAGGTTCTGGAACTCGACCAGCGTCGCTGTGACTTTCGGAGAACGTCATGCGTTTTCGAAAAAGGGGTGGAACGTGTGAAGCGATCCTACGTGCAATTGGACACACCCCCTTGCTGGCATGAACATTAGTCTGTCGGCTTTGATGAGGTTCAGTCTGCAGGGGCGCACTTGCCGTCACCGCCACAAAGACTAGCCATGTCTGATTTAGAACGAGATTGCTGAGGTGGTAGGCGTCTATAGTGGACGCGCGCGGTTCCGACGGTTCTTGCCCTATTCACACCGCTTCCCTTTCCCCTTCCTCCCTCGGTGTAGAATGAGGGCATGGATCCCAATGTGAACGGCCACCCGGCCATGTCCGGCCAGGGCCACCTCCGGGAGGACACGGCCGGGCAGTGGCTGAGCGTGAAGGAAGCGGTCGTCTACTGCGCCGATCGGGGCCTTTCCCGCAATGAGAAGACCATCCGCCGCTGGGCGGAGCGATCGATGAGGCGCCCGGAGAGCCCCGAAGTTCGGGTGCGCGAGCAGGATACCGGCTTCGGCTTCCGCTACATGATCGAAAAGGGCTCGCTCGACCTGAAGATCAAGCAGGAGCTCGAGTTCACCGCCGAACGCGGTGATGCGGTCATGGCAGGACACGCCCCCTCCGATCCGGACACGCCCGGTGCTGCCCGGCACGAGACTGAGCCGCAAAGCGGCGCCGACACCAGCCCGGACATGGAAGGACAGGCCGACGCAGGGCCGGGTGCGCCCACCCCTGCCCACGGCGAAACCGAGCCACAAGTTGACGATGGCGCAAGGCCGGACGTGCCCGGGCAGGCCCTCAGCGAGGGGGACATGCCCGCGCGCAAGCTCCAAGTGCGATCCGTCGGTGACGACTTCCTGATGAAGCAGATCGAGATGAAGGATCAGCAGCTGGCGATGAAGGACGAGCAGATCCGGGCGCTGCTGGAGCGGGACAAGGAGACCAATTTCCTGATCACCCTATTGCATGACCTGGTTCACGACGTGCTCGCCCTGCCGAGAACGGAGAAGGAGCACGTCTGGCCCGGCGCCTCGGGTCAGCCCGATACAGGAAGATCGCCGGGCACGGGTCACTGAGCCCTACCGCGTCCATCGCCCTCCGCTTCCGCGGGGGATAACGCCTGGGCGCCGGATCGGCCGAAGGGTGTATAATGGCCGACAATGGGAGACCTCAAACGCATCGGAGACAGACTGAGCCCGACCCGCTTCAAGAAGCGGCCGCGCTACAGCATGGTGCTCCACGAGGTGCGCGAGAAGCTGGATCTCTCACTGTCGACCTACGTCGTCGTCGACAGCATCCACAAGCTCTCCTCTAGCGACTACCGTTTCCCGTACTGCGTGATGTCGAAGGACGAGCTCGCCAACTTTCTGAAGCTCAGCCGCCGCACCGTTTTCCGCGCGATCGACGAAGCCGAAAAGCTGGGGCTAATCGAGCGCACCGAGCATGGCCTTCGCGCCACCCAGACGTGGATCCATGCCATCGAGATTTACGACGTCCAAGCCGACTGATCCAACCGCTGGAACCACCCCTGCCCGGACAACAGCCAAAGCTCCGCGCCCCGAGAGGGTGCGGAGCTGTCGTTTAGCCCTCTGCGGGACGGGTAGTGCCAAAATGGCACGCACAGTGCCATGGGTCTGGGACGTCGGTGGACCGTGCCGAAATGGCACGAATACGGTGCCAATCCGGCACCCCGAAAGTGCCACTTTGACACCGGCAGAGTGCCACAACGGCACCCCTCTATATTAGTATGATAACTATATGAAATTGATAGATATTTATAGAAATCAGCTAATAGGAAGTCCGGCTTTTAGAGCGTCCGGAACTCGTCCAGCAAGTCCGCCCAGTCCTGCATGAGGGTGACGCGCTGCTCCCAGTAGGTGGCGCGGTTGTAGGCGCGGCGGATGGAATTGCGATCCTGGTGGGCGAGGACCGCCTCGATCACGTCCGGGTCATAGCCGCGCTCGTTCAGGATCGAGCTCGCCGTCGCCCGGAAGCCGTGGGACGTGACCTCGTCTTTGCCGTAGCCCATGCGGCGGAGCGTGGTGTTCATTGCGTTGTCCGAAATCGGCCGGCGCACCGTCCGGATCGACGGGAAGACCAGACCGTCCGGTGCTGAGATCGGCTGCACATCCTCCAGCACGGCGAGCGCCTGACGCGACAAAGGAACGGCGTGTTGCTGGCGCATCTTCATCCGCTCCGCCGGAATGCGCCAGATGGCAGCGTCAAGGTCGAACTCGGCATGGATTGCACCGCGCACCTCGCCCGGGCGCACGCAGGTCAGGATCAGGAACTTCATCGCGGCGGCGATGGTCGGCCAACCATCATACTCGTCGATCGCCCGCAGCAGAGCCCCGAAGCGGCGCTCGTCGGTGATCGCCGCCCGTCCGGCCACCTTCGGCGCCTGCAGGGCGCCGTGGAGCGGCACGGTCGGGTCAGCGTCGGCGCGGAGCGTCACGATGGCGTAGCGGAAGACGCTGCCGATCGTGCCGCGGAGCCGGCGCGCGGTCTCGCGGCGCCCAGTCTTCTCGATCCGCGTGAGAAGCGCCAGAAGCTCCGCCGGCGTGATCTCTTTGATCGGCCGCGTCTCCAGCGGCGCGGCGAGATCCTTCAGGAGCCAGCGCGTCTTCGAAAGCGTGCTCTCGGCCGCACCGTTCTGCACCATGCGCTCGATATACTCGTCGGCGATGAGGCCGAAGGTCGTGCGGGCTTCGAGCTCCGCCTGGGCGCGAGCGGTGCGCTTCTCGTTTGCGGGATCGAGCCCGTCGAGGATCTGTTTCTTGGCCTCCTCCCGCTTCTGCCGCGCCTCGGCGATCGTCACGAGGGGGTAGGGCCCGAACGAGAGCAGCTTCTCCTTCTTGGCGAAACGGTACTTGAGCCGCCAGAGCTTCGATCCGTTGGGTTGGACGAGCAGGTGGAGCCCGCCGCCATCGGAGAGCTTGTAGGGCTTGTCGCGGGGTTTGGCGCGCCGCGCGGCCAGGTCCGAGAGGCTCATCGGGGGTACCGCCATTTTGCCGTTGGGGGTAACGCCCGAAATGATACCCCCAAACGCATGCGCTTCAAGGGTACGCGGTGGTCACGTATGACCACTCTGCGGGCCTAGAACCCGCAGTTTTCCTGGCTTTTTGAGGCGCTATGAGAAGCCGTGAGAAGGGGAAATGGTGCCCAGGGGCGGATTCGAACCACCGACACTGCGATTTTCAGTCGCATGCTCTACCAACTGAGCTACCTGGGCGCCCGTCAGGGACGGACCGCTCGGTCCGTTTCCCGCGTTGGAGCGACGGTTTATAGGAAGTCGGCGGCGGCCTGTCCAGCCCGTTCGCACCGGCCGAAGCCCTATCCACATCCGGCGCCGAAAACCCCTGCCGCTGAGCAGGCTTGCGAACCGGCGTTCGCTTCCCGGAGAGGCCCAGATCACACGCGCAAACCGTTCCGGCGCCATCGGTTTTCCTCCGGCCGCGCCGGCGACCTCGAACCTCCGCTCATTCCGGCAAAGGCTGGAAGCTGGATCCAACGCTGCCGAT
>Ga0207904_1000372_pt1 | contig 17655 bp, 8 predicted proteins | sample MalvirmetaMSP118_FD_184232 | JGI IMG/M metagenome (GOLD analysis project Ga0207904, IMG submission 184232) | Marine viral communities from the Deep Pacific Ocean - MSP-118 (SPAdes) | ecosystem: Environmental > Aquatic > Marine > Oceanic | place: Pacific Ocean | collected 2011-05-30 | reverse complement strand
GGCCGCCCGATGCCGCGCCTAGAAGCCGGTCGCCGCCATTCCGTCCGCTTCACGCTCAATGGCCGCGCCGTCAGCGGCGAGGCCGAGCCGCGGATGCTCCTCACCGATTTCCTGCGTCACGAGATCGGCGCCACCGGCACCCATGTGGGATGCGAGCACGGGGTCTGCGGCGCCTGCACGGTGCGCATCGACGGGTCCTTGGCCCGCGCCTGCCTGACGCTGGCGGTGCAGGCCGAAGGCGCCGACATCCGCACCGTGGAAGGCCTTGCCCCGACACCGGACACCCTGTCGCCCCTGCAGGAGGCGTTCCGGGAGAACTTCGGCCTGCAGTGCGGCTTCTGCACGCCGGGCATCCTGATGTCGCTGGATGCGCTTCTGCAGCAGACGCCGGACGCGACCGAAGACGAGATCCGCGAGCACCTGTCCGGCCATCTGTGCCGCTGCACCGGTTACGGGCCGATCATGCGCGCGGCGGTCGCGGCCGCCGAAAGCCTGCGCGCGTCACGTCAATCCGGGGAGGGGACGGCCCGCCATGCTTGATCTCGGCCACAGCTTTCTCGCCAGCGTCGCCCGCGATCCCCATGCGCTGGCCATCGTCGACGACGACGTGCGGCTGACCTATGCCGACTGGTATGCACGGATTTCCGCGGTCGTCGCCCATTTCGACGCACTCGGCCTGCGCCCGGGCGATCATGTGCTCACCGTGCTGGCCAACCGCTACGAGGCGGCGACGCTGCACTGGGCCTGCCAGTTCGCCGGGCTGATCATCACGCCGCTGAACTTCCGCGCCAAGCCCGACGAGATCGACTACGCCGTCGAGGATGCCGAAATCCGGGCGATCTATTTCGAGGATGCGTGGCGGGAGGCCGTCGAAGCATCAGAGAAGGCGCAGGCCGTCCCGTCGCTTTCGGTGGACGGCGATCCGTTCAAGGCGGCGCTTGCCGCCGATGCGCCGAAGGCCAAGCCCCGCGTCGACGCCGATGCCTGGTCGGTGATGCTCTACACATCCGGCACCACGTCGCGGCCGAAGGGCGTGCCGCGCCGCCACCGGGCCGAGCGGGCCGCCGCCATCGCCCACGTCGCCCAGAACGTCTACGGCCACGGTGAGCGCACTCTCGGTGTAATGCCGCTCTACCACACGATGGGTGTGCGCTCGCTGCTGGCGATGTCGGTGATCGGCGGGGCGTTCGTCTGCCTGCCGCGCTTCGCGCCGGAGGCGGCGCTGGAGCTCATCGCCGGGGAAAAGATCACCAATCTCTATCTGGTGCCGACGCTCTATCACGACCTCGTCCACCATCCGAAATTCGCCGAGGCCGACGTGACCAGCGTGCGCAAGCTGGGCTTTGCCGGCGCATCGATGACCGACGGACTGCTGAACCGGCTCGATGCGGCCTTCAAGCCGGACCTGTTCGTCAATCACTTCGGGTCGTCGGAGATCTACACCTTCACCGTCGACCAGAACGCCGTCGCCAAGCCCGGCTCGGCCGGGCGTGCCGGCATCAACCAGATCATCAAGGTGGTGAAGCTGGGCGCCACCGGTCCAGATGACCTCGCCGGACCGGGCGAGGAGGGCGAGATCATCGCGCTTTTGGCCGGCGACGAGGCGTTCGAGGGCTACTGGAAGCGCCCGGACGCGGACGCCAAGGCGCTGCGCGACGGCTGGTACTTCACCGGCGACAGCGGCTATTTCGACGCCGACGGCGACCTCTTCGTGGTCGGCCGGGTCGACGACATGATCATCACCGGCGGCGAGAATGTCTCGCCCATCGAGGTGGAAAGCTGCCTGTCGCTCCACGAGGCGGTCGCCGATGTTGCCGTCGTCGGCCTGCCGGACGAGCGCTGGGGCAAGATCGTCGCCGCCTTCATCAAGCGCTCCAAGCCGATCGAGGTAGCGGAACTGGATGCGTTCTGCCGCGAGTCCGGTCTCGCCAACTTCAAGCGCCCCCGCACCTTCGTCTTCGTCGACGAACTCCCGAAATCGCCGGTCGGCAAGCTCCTGCGCCGCAAGCTGACCGCCGGCGACTACGCACCCGAATCCAATCCGCCGACACAGGAGTCTGCCGCATGACCAGTCCGACCGATCTCGGACTTGGAGACCTCGACGGTTTCCGCATCGACATCGACGCTGCCCGCGAACGCGCCGACATCGTCCTCGACCGGGCGCCGTTCAATGTCGTGACGATGCCCCAGCGCGACCAGCTGCGCAAAGCCTTCGAGGCGCTGGACGAGCGCGACGAGGTCCGCGTGATCGTGGTGCGCGCCGAGGGCAAGAACTTCTCGTCCGGCGGCTACATCAAGGGCTTCGTCGAGGCGAGCCCGGAAACCGTGTCGAAGCTCGCGTGGAACATCGCCGCGCCGGCGCGCTGCGCCAAGCCGGTGATCGTCGCCAACCGCGGCTACTGCTTCGGCGTCGGCTTCGAGCTGTCGCTCGCCTGCGACTTCCGCATCGTGTCGGAGACCTGCCAGTACGCACTGCCGGAACAGAAGCTCGGCCAGATCCCCGGATCCGGCGGTTCGGCGCGCCTGCAGAAGATCGTCGGCATCACCCGCACGAAGAACATCGTCATGCGCTCGAAGCGGATCTCCGCCCAAGAGGCCTACAACTGGGGCATTGCGTCGGAGATCGTGGCGGACGGCGAGCTGGAAGCCGCGACCGACGCCCTCGTTGACGAGCTCCGGACGTTCTCGCCGCTCGCCCAGCGGACCGCCAAGAAGCTCCTGAACGACACCGAGGACGCCAGCCTGTCGACCTCCATCGAGCTCGAGGGCCACTGCTACAGCCGGCTCAGGACGTCGGACGATTTTCGCGAGGGCGTCGAGGCGTTCCACGAAAAGCGCAAGCCGGTCTTCACGGGCAGCTGAAGACCGGTCACTCAAGCGTCCCGGGCAACCGTTGCCCGGGACGCCGAGAACCGTGTCACGGGTGCTGGCGCAGACCATCGGGCTTCGCCCATGTCGCCTTAGTGATCCACGCCTATGTCCGCCGCATCGTCGGCTGGCGGGTGAGCCGGACCGCTCACGCCGTCGTCGTGTGACCTGCCACTGAGTTTTTCCTCCACCTGGAGCTTGAGTCGGGCCTCGATTGAAGGAAGGACAGATGTAGCGGAATTTAGAAGCCTCAGTCTCGGCCCAAAAGGCTGTCGTTCAATTGGGTTGTGGTGAAGAGCCCCGCCGGAACACAGGCACACTCATAATTCTTTTCGGATGCCAGCGAGTAGTTTTGGGCTCGAGTAAAGCGAGCTGGTTTGGCTAAGAACTGTCCAGATTTAATCGATGCGGTTGATGGATCTGCAACGAGATTACGAGCAATCTGCTGAAGTGTCAGCGCCATGCCCGGGGACATCCGAACGAATAAATGACCTATTCATTCGGATGCCCCGTCGCCTGAGTAAGAAACACGACACTTTCAGTACTAAAAATTATTCTCTGAATGGTAGATGATTGTAATAAGGGCTTCGCTAGCGCCGGTGTTACGGTATCGTTCAAAAGCACGAGTAAAGTCGCAGTGGTCGATTCCGAGGTGGGCTGACGGCTCGGAGTCCAGCGCAACGGCTCTTTATAGCCTCGGCAGGGAAAAGGATGCGCCGATGCCGTTGCCGGGAAGGAGCAACTGCGCGACGGCGACCGGTTCTCCCTGGTGTTTGCTGACCGTCCAGAGCGACAGGAGCGGTGTCCCAACCGGCAGCCGCAGCGTTATGACCATGTGCGGCTCGGCGATCAGGGCTTCCACCCAACCGCTTCCGACCGTAACCGGACCACCCAGTTTCGAGGCCAAGGCTACGTCGAAGTCCGCAGCCTCCAGAACCGTGTCGTCCACCTGATCGGCTACGGAAGGGTGGTAGAAGCGCTTCATCGCCCAGAGAATGGCGCCGTCGTGGTGGACTGAGACGTGGTAAGGGGCCTCTCCGTCCGGTTCCAGGCTCAGGGCCCGCGCGGCGCGTACCGGCGCCCGCATAACTCCGGTGCGCTGCAGCGACCACGGCTTGCCGCGCGCAGCGGCGATCAGGTCCTGAACGTCGACCAGCTCTCGAACGGAGTCTCCCTTCGTGTAAGCCGGAGAGCGTTTGAGAAACGTGCCACGGCCCGGTGCGCGCACAAGCAGGCCGGCGTTCTCGAGCTCCTTGAGGGCGAGCCGCACCGTCACCCGGGAGATCTTGAACTGCTGGCAGAGCGCTTCTTCGGTCGGCAGGCGATCGCCGACGAGAAACTGCCCGTTGGCGATCTGGCTCAGCAGGACCTCGATCACCTGGCGATGCAGTGGCAGTCCCAGATTGGCGTCGAGATCCGTCACGCCCAAGCCTGCGCCATGACTTTGTATTGCCATTGATACAAAGTTAGATTTATCCTCACTCTCAGACTGGTGCCGCGGTACCGGTGCCCGCACCTCCTGAGGTGGTTCACTGTTTTTTCGATGGCGAGGCGAATGCACGATAGTCTCCGGCCCACAGGGGAAGCCCCCCTAGACTTCCGCGATACCCTAACTCGGCTGGAACGCGATGGCGAACTCTCTCGCGTTTCGCGCGAGGTCGACCCCGACGTCGAACTGATCGCCGTCACCCGGAAGATGCAGCGCACCCTCAACCGTGGCCTGCTCTTCCAGAATGTGCGCGGAACGATCGGGGCCGTCGCCACCAACGTGATCGCGACGCGGCCGCGCCTGGCAAAAGCGTTGGGCGTCGATGATGGGCAACTCCTCGGCTGGATCGAGCAGGGCTATTCGGCGCCGATCGACCCGATCGAGGTGGAAAGCGCACCAGTCCAGGAGGTCGTCTCGACCGACGATGTGGACATAGCGCGTCAGATTCCGCAGATCATCCACTGCGAAGGCGACGCGGGCCCTTACGTGACCGCTGGGGTCGTGATCGCCACTCACCCCGATACCGGCGTCTACAACGCCTCTTTTAACCGTAGCCAGATTGTCGGTGGCAGCCATGCCCGCCTGCGCATGATGGCGCCGCAGCATCTTGGGCAGTACCAGCAGGTTTCGGAGGGGAGGGGAGAGCCCCTGCCGGTCGCGATGGTAATCGGTGCCCCCCCGGCCCTGATGCTGAGTGCGGCGTCGAAGATTCCGCTCGGATCGGACGAGTTGCAGATTGCCGGCGCCTGGCAAGGAAGTCCGCTGCGCGTCACGCGGGCGGTGAGCGTTCCGCTTCTCGTTCCCGCGGATGCGGAATACGTCATCGAGGGCGAGGTGGTTCCGAACGCTCGGGAGATCGAGGGGCCTTACGGCGAGTTCACCGACACGTACGTTGAGCCAGCGGAAAACCACGTGCTCCGGGTGACCGCCATCACCCGCCGGGCGGATCCGATCTATCACTCGATTCTCGCCGGCAGTCCGGAAGATGTCACGCTGCTCGCGGTGCCGCTGCAGCTCGAGGTTCTGAAGCACGCCCGCGCCTTCGCCGACGTGGTGGACGTTGGAACGCCGGGACACATCTTCGGTTGCGTCGTCAGTATCCGCAAGCGAAACGACGAGCAGGCGTCGGCCGTCCTGATGGCCGCGCTTGCGGCCCACTCCTGGATGAAGATGGTCATTGTCGTCGACGAGGACATCGATCCTCATGACGCCGAGGAGGTCCTGTGGGCCGTTCAGACACGTGCCCGTCCGGATACCGGCCTCTTTCATATTCCGCGCCTCGCGAGCTTTCCGCGTGCCGATGTCCGTCCGGTACACAAGGGCAAGATCGGTATCGATGCAACGGTGCCGATGGATCTTAAAAGCACTTTCAGGCGCCGGGAATTTCCCGAGGTCGCGCTTGAGGACTACCTCAACCAGGCGGCCGACTGAAGCCGACGAAAGAACCCTCCACCTTCCAAAAAAAGCGTCACCAACGACATTCCAGAGGAGTTTACGGATGAAACACCTGCTTCTTGCCGCTGCCCTTGCGACAGCCGCGTTTTCACCGGCAGCCGCTCAGGTCGTCACCTTCGCGACCAGCGGAGAAGGATCGTTGACGAACGCCGTAGCGTCCGCCATCGCCAAGGAAATCAGCGACAACAGCGACGTCCGCATGCGTGTAGCTCCCATGGGCGGCTCGTCGATTGCACTGCCCCAGGTCAATAACGGCTCGGTCGAATTCACTGTCGGGCTCGCCGTTACGCCGGCCTTTGCCTTCAAGGGCAAGGACATGTTCGAGGGGCGTCCCCAGTCCAATATCCGGGCCGTAGCGTCGCTGTTTGTGATGACGCCAGCCTTCATGGTTCGAGATGACTCCGACATTCAAAACATCACTGACCTCAAGGGCAAGCGAGTGACCTCGGGGCTTCAGCAGCAGAACATCGTCGCCATCGTCAGCGAGGCGAGTCTGCAGGCGGTCGGCATGTCCTGGGATGAAGTTGACGAGGTGCCGGCTCCAACGAGCAATCAGGGCATTGAGGACCTGATGGCCGGCAAGGTCGATTCCGTCATGGCGTCGATCTCGTCCGGCAAGTCGCACCAGGCCGACGCCTCGGTCGGCGTCCGCTGGCTGCCGCTGGAAGACACGCCCGAGGCGGTCCAGGCACTGACGACTTATGCACCAGGCACGCACATAGCGACGATCGAGCCGTCCGACCAGTATCCGGGCGTCACCGGGCCGCTGCCCGCGCTGGCGGCACCGCTGGTCATCATCGCCAGCGAGAGCACATCGGACGAGGTCGTCGAGCTGGTCGTGAAAACTCTCTACGAAAAGCAGGCCGAGCTTGCTACGGCGTTCAAGGCGTTCCGCGGGTTCGATCCTGAGAAGATGGGAACCGATGTGCAGGTGCCCTACCACAAGGCTGCCCTCGCATTCTTTGAACGGCAGGGCATTGCGCATCCGGAATAAGCGGCCGTGAGCGACCTCGCCGACGCATCGGCCGGCAGCCAGGACGCGGTCGGTTCCGATCCGGCCGTGCCCTCGGTGCTGCCGGCCTCCAGACTGGTGCGGCTGCTGCTCCTTGCAGTACCGCTGGCCTCGATCGGCTACGCTCTGGACCTCTACCGGATGGTCGGGCTTACGCTGTACTCCCAGCAGTATCTCGCCATGATCCTGGCCATCGCCTTTCCGGCCGCCTTCCTGAGCTATCCAGCGCGGTCGCGTAACAAAGGGCAGCCGCCGCCTTGGTACGATATGGTCGCGGCGGGCCTGAGTTTCTTGGTGTCTGCTTATCTGGCCGTATTCTACCCGCAGCTGCTCGACCGGATCTATGATAACCCGACCGAAGCGGTAGCAGCGGGGACCATCCTCATCCTGCTGATCCTGGAGGCGCTGCGGCGGACCATCGGGCTCACCTTGGTCGTGGTGGTCGCCTGCTTCATCGTTCTCGGCCTGTGCGCCCATCTTCTGCCAGGCGAGCTTCAGGGGCGGAAGGTCGCGGCCGAACAGCTCGTGGTCTATCTCGGGCTAGATTCCAATAGCATCCTCGGCCTTCCGCTTATGATTTGCGCGACGGTGATCGTGGCATTTATCGTGTTCGGCGAGCTGCTGGCCGCCTCAGGGGGAACCCGTTTCTTCACCGACCTGGCCGCCAGCACCATGGGCCACTACCGCGGCGGGGCCTCAAAGATGGCCGTGGTGGCGTCCGCGCTGTTCGGTTCGGTTTCGGGCAGCGCTGTCTCCAACGTTGTGTCGACCGGGGTTGTTACCATCCCGCTGATGCGACGCACCGGACTTGCCCCGCACCAGGCAGCGGCGATAGAGGCCGTCGCCTCGACCGGCGGTCAACTGATGCCTCCGATCATGGGTGCGGCCGCCTTCCTGATGGCGGAGTTGCTGCAGATCTCCTACGGCACGATCCTTCTGGCGGCGTTGATCCCGGCCTGCCTCTATTATATCGCACTGTTCATCATCATCGATCTCCAGGCTGGCCGAATGAACATTGGCCGGATCGACCGCAGCCATCTGCCCTCGGTCGCGAGGATCCTGGCGAAAGGCTGGCACTATCTCGTCCCGTTCGCCGTCATCGTCTGGACGCTGTTTGCCTGGAACCGGCCGCCGGAGACCGCCGCTGCCTACGGCATGCTCAGCATCCTGGCGCTTTGGCTTTTGCTCCCGGGTTACGAAGGGCGGCTGCGGCCGGGGAAGGTGTTCACAAGTCTGATGTCCGCCGGCTATTCGGCGGTGGGCATGCTTATGATCGGTGCTGCAGCCGGCATCATTATTGGTACGCTGAACATATCCTCGGTCGGGTTCGCCCTCACCTTGGCGCTGGTCAATCTGTCAGATGGTAACATCATTTCGCTGCTAGTCATGGCGGCGGGGGCGTGCATCGTCCTCGGCATGGGGATGCCGACGGTCGGCGTCTACATCCTGCTTGCCTCACTCGTGGCGCCGTCCCTCGTGGAGCTCGGCATCCCACCTCTCACGGCGCACCTGTTCGTCCTCTACTACGGCATGATGTCGATGATCACACCGCCAGTGGCCATCGCTGCGTTCGCTGGCGCTAACCTCGCCGGGGCGCCGCCTATGCGTACCGCGCTGAGCGCCATCCGGTTCGGCTGGACCGCCTACATCGTGCCGTTCCTGTTCGTGTTCGAACCGGCCGTGCTGATGCAGGGGTCCGTGCCGGACGTCCTCCTGACGGTGCTGCTGGTCACCGCCGGTATCTGGGCCGTCTCCACGGCGATCGTCGGGTATCTCGGCCACGTCCTGTCGGCGCCTTTGCGCACCATGCTGCTGGTCCTGGGGCTGATCCTGATGGTTCCGAAGGCGGTCGCCGACTGGTGGATTCTGGTGCAGGTCGCGGCCTTCCTGGTGGTGGCAGGGACGTCTCTGCTGGCCTCGGCCCGCCACCGCCGGGCCGGCAAGGCCGCGCAGGCTTGAGCGGGCGGGGCCGCGTCCCCGGAAAGGAAACGAGATGAGCGCGCCGACTGGATCTCTTCTCGCGTACCAGGCGATCGCGGCGGCGCTCGCCGATCTGCAGGTGGAGCGACTGTTCGGCGTCCTGGGAGACGCCAACCTCTTCTATCCCGACCATTTCGTGCGCACATGCGGCGGGAGTTTCGTCGCTGCCTCGCACGAGTCCGGTGCTTGCCTGATGGCGCTCGGCTACGGGCTGATTTCGGGCAAGGTCGGGGTGGCGACGGTCACCTACGGGGCCGGACTGGTCAATACGCTGACGCCCTTGATGGAAGGCGCCAAAGGCGGCATCCCGATGATCCTGCTGTGCGGCGACAGCCCGGGGGGCGCGCGCAACCACAAGCACGCCGTGCCGCAGCGCGCGTTCGTGACCGCCGCCGGCGCCGGGTTCGAGGCGGTCGGATCGCCCGACGGCATCGGCGCCGACCTAGCCACCGCCTTCCGGCGCGCCCTCGTCGAGCGCCGGCCGATCGTCGTCAGCATCCCCGTCGATCTCCAGTGGCAGCCGGCCGCCTACAGCCCGGTCCGGCTATCGGCGCCGGTCCTGAAGGCGCTGGCGCCGGCGGGCGAGGATCTCGACAACGCCATCGGCATCATCGCGGCCGCCCGCCGTCCGGTAGTGCTCGCCGGACGGGGTGCCATCTCGGCGCCGGCGCGCGACGCCGTGCTGCGCCTGGCCGAGCGCATCGAGGCACCGATAGCGACGACGCTGAAAGCGAAGGGTCTATTCGACGGCGAGCCGTTCGACCTCGGTGTCTTCGGGACGCTGAGTTCGCCTGCCACCACAGAGATCGCCCTGGAAGCCGACTGCCTCATCGCGTTCGGCGCGAGCCTAAACGCGGATACAACGTCGAAAGGCGCCTTCGTCTGCGATAAGCGGATCGTGCACGTTGACTGCAGCGCCGGCGCGCTCGGCCGGTACGTCACTGCGGACGCCGCCCTGTTCGGCGACGTGGAACTCGTGGCTAAAAACCTGCTGCATTGGCTGGACGAGGCGGAGATCCCCGGGTCGGGCTATCGCAGCGACGACCTGCGCGCGCGTCTCGAACACGCTGCCCCGGACGATGCGCGCTTCGAGGGAGGGCCCGGTACCGTCGACATCCGCCGGACGCTTGCGGCGCTGGATAGCGCCCTTCCGGCCGACCGGATCGTCGTCAACGACGCCGGGCGCCACGTCTTCGAATCCTGGCGCAATCTGCGTGCCGCGGGGCCGGCCTCACTAATCAACACCAACAACTGCGGGTCTATCGGCCTGTCTTTAAGCCACGGCATCGGAGCAGCGTTTGCGGCAGAGGGGCGTCCGGTGGTGGTCGTGTGCGGAGATGGCGGCTTCATGCATGGGTGCCTGGCGGAGTTCAACACGGCGGTGCGTTACGGCTGTGATCTGATTGTTCTCGTCTGCAACGACGGCAGCTATGGCGCCGAATACGTCCAGTACCAGAGCCGCGACTTCGACCCGTCGATTTCCCTGTTCGAGTGGCCGGAGTTCGCCGAAGTCGCGAACGCCTTGGGCGGCCAAGGGGTGACGGTTGAATGCGATGCTGATCTGGAGATCGCTATCTCGGCCATCAATAGCCGCACCGGACCCATTCTTGTCGACATCAAGACCAATCCCGCCTCAATGCCTAACCACAGCCGCTAGTTCCGTTGGGCGAGACGTTAATCTTAGACGCCTTGTTCTACTGCTGTCCCGCCATCGGTCGTTCGTTCGCAGCTAGCACAATGAAGCGGCCGCTATGCGCCCATTTCGGACGCTCAAGCAAACTTTGCCTGGCCCCAAAAGCGGACGAGCTTCCGCTTGGAGCGCGGGAAACACGCATCGCCGAGATTTACGCTCTTCGCAATCTGCAACACCGTGATGGGGTGCTCGCGAACCGGGGATAGTGAAATCCGTCCCCTCGCGAAGTCCATGCTAGCGGTATAGCCTGGAAGGAGGCATTCAGGGCGGGACCACTCGATTGGCAGATCAGCCGATTACAGATGACCGCGAAGATGGCGCGGTCACGCCGATAGCGCTTGACAAGGTTCGAGCGTCGAAGGCTGGACACGCTTACCATGAGGCGTGGGCTGCGCGCACGGCTCTCGAACTTCTTCCGCCTTCGACGGACCTTATCAGCATCACCCTCGAAGGATTCGATGAGGAGGACGAGCAAGAACTAGGAACGGGTGCGGTCGAGATTGCCGATCTGGTCCGTTATCACGGCGGTACCGATGTCGCCCACTCGCATCGTGTGACCGTTGTTCAGTTCAAATATTCAATCGCGAGTGCCGAGAAGGCGGTGAGGGCGTCCGACCTCGCTTCCACGCTGAGAAAATTTGCGGTTTCGGACGCTGAGCTGCGAGTCGCCTATGGTGACCGCCATGTCGTGGAAGTGGTCAGGTACGAGTTCGCGACCAACCGGCCCATCCACGCCAACCTTGGCAAGGCTATATCGGCCCTGGTTACCGGTTCGGAACCTGAGCACGACGTGGCCCGTCAAGCGAGCCAGATCGCGGAAGCCCTGCGCGATTACCCGCATTCGCAAGCCGAATTGCTTCAACGATTGGAGCTGGTTGGCAGCAAGGGTAGCCTGGTCGACGCCGAACGCGGGATTTCCGCGACCCTTGCATCCTGGGGCGAGCCCGGCGATCCAGATGCGGAAAAGCGACTGCTCAAGCTGCGGAATCTGATCAGGTTCAAAGCCGGTCCGGGCAGCGAGGCGGACAAGCGAGTCGATCGGATTGCCGTCTTGGCCGAACTCGAGGTCGAGGACGAGGAGAGGCTGTATCCGACGCCCGACGCCTTTCCCGATGTTGGGGAAGGGGTCCAGCGGGAGGTCATGGCCGACCTGTTGCAGCTCGCGCGCCAACTTGGCTTTCCGCTTGTCGTCCATGCGGCAGGGGGAATGGGGAAGACGGTGTTGATGCAGGGCTTGGCCGAGCAACTCAAGGCTGATGGACCAGTCGTCCTGTTCGACGGTTTCGGTGCCGGCCAGTGGCGAGATCCCTCGGACAACCGCCACCTCCCCGAACGAACCTTGGTTCACTTGGCAAATTTGCTGGCGGGAGACGGCCTCTGCGACATCCTTCTGCCCATTGCCGACGTCACGGTACTGCTAAGGGCATTCCGCCGACGCCTTGCACAATCAGTCGCTTCCGCGCGCAACACGCGCCAGGACGCCCATGTATCCTTGGTACTGGACGCCGTCGATCACGCCGGGCTCGCTGCACAGGAGACTGCCACTCAATCATTTGCCCACCTGCTTCTGCGCAGCATCAGCACAAGTCCGATCGATGGCGTCCGGATCATTGCTTCTTGCCGGACTGAGCGGCTTGCTCTCGCTACGGGCGGCAGCTTCCATCGGAAATTTCCGATACCGCTGTTTACGGATTCCGAGGCTCGCACCCTAATCGCGAGCCGAGCGCCGGATTGCTCTCAAGCTGAAATCGCTGCGCTGCTGACGCGGTCGGGCCGCAATCCCCGCTGCCTGGATAATCTCATCGCGGCGGGTCGGCCTTTCGACCCGATTTCATTCCCGGATTCTCCGACCGAACCTGGCGATCTCTTGGACGCACTCTTGCGAAAGCGACTGGACGACGCCCGAGAAACGGCCCGCGCTCGGGGTGCGAGCGATGCTGACATCGATCTCTTGCTTACCGGGATAGCCTTGCTTGCGCCGCCCGTGCCGATTGAAGAGCTCGCTGCGGCGCACGGTTTGATCGCCGAGCAGGTGGAAAGCTTCGCTGCCGACTTGGCGCCCCTGCTCGAACGAACGCCGCACGGCCTGATGTTTCGCGACGAGCCGACTGAAACCTTGATCCGAACGACATACGGTAGCGACCAAGCTGGCCGAGACCGCGTTATCGCGGCCCTGCACGAGCGCCAAGTTTCTTCGAACTACGCAGCCAGGGCGTTGCCGGCATTGCTGACGTCGTTTCGCGATGCAGATCAGCTCATCGAACTGGCCTATGATCTGCGTGTTCCGACCGGCGCCTCCCAGGTCAGTGTCCGCGACATTCGACTGGCCCGCATCACAGCAGCGATTACGCTGGCGGGAGACCTTGGGCGCCGTGACGATCTGTTTCGCCTGCTGCTCGAGGCCTCGCTGGTCGCGGCCGGCCATGAACGATCGGACCGCTTTCTCTACGAGCATCCCGATCTTGCTGCGGTGTCCGGCGACCCGGAGGCCTTGCGCAGACTTGCGGCAACTTATGTCGGCTGGCCGGGAGGGAAGCACGCGGCGCTGGCGTTGGCAAACGCGTTCGCCGGCGATCACGATGAAGCCCGCCGGCATGCCCGTCGATCTATCGACTGGCACAATTGGGCCGCGCACTCGCAACGTACCGCGCGGTTCAGCAACACGAATGCGTCGCGAGAGTGGGATGACATCGGCTTTGCCTATGTCGAGATGCTGGTGGGCAAAGACATCCGGGTCGCTGAGTTTTTCGCTCGTCGCGAAGACGGAGCGGCCTACGCAAAGTTCAGCGACTTGTTCGACCTGCTGGAACGTCATTACCTCTCCAGTCATCCGCCCACCTCCCGTGTCTTTGCCCGCCTGGCGCGGTGTACGCTCCCATCCCGTGCCCTGTTTGCCGCCGCGCTCCAATTCGGAGACCGCGACGCCACACGTGATAAGAAGCTGGTCGCCGCGATGGCTTCTGCTCCAGCTCCCACCGGAGATGGCGCCAGCCTGGCGATGGCAAGCGTTCTTGCGTCGGCCCGCGCCGCCGATGTCGGGCTCGATCATGAAGCCTCGGTGCTCCTCGCCGGCGCCGGGCTCAAAGTTCAATCGATCCATGACTATTCGAGCTACTTCCCGATCGACCGGACCGTTGATGTAGCGGTGCTTGCCGCAGGCGTGCGATCCGCTCTGCGAGGTCGGCCCGCCACGCTGCTCGACATCGTCCCGGCCGAGTTGGTTGAGTTGGTGCCCAGAAGTTTGCGGACGCGCGGACCGGCGGCGTTTGCTCGCGCGCTGGATCGAAAGCTGGCGGAACCGAAATACGAACCTGGTCGGCGGCCGAGGCGGCGTCGCGATAGCCTGAATGGCGCGAAGCGGTCCGACTATTCACGCGCGCTCAGCGGCCGGATCATGCCGTTGGTGCCATATGCGCAGGACCTGGCAAACATCATTCGCCCGCCGCTTCGAACGACGCGTTCCGAGATGCTCTCCCTAGCGGTAAATCGTGTCATCGCCGACGTCGAGAAGGCATCGAATTATCCGTATCGCGATGGCAAAGCCTATCTCGCCAGGACCGGTTTTAGGGCGGTCTTCTATCTGGCCGACGCGCTGGGAGCGTTCGACGCTACCCTCGCCAAACAGATGGTCGATTGGCTGGCAACCGCGCCCGGACTCTTCACACCGGAACTCACCGACTTCGTCGCAAGGCTGTCCCGCGTACCTCAATGTCAGGATGCAGCGCTCGTCCTCTCCTCTCATGTCGAGAAAAAGATCCAACTCGACACCGATGTCGGCTCCCGGGTTACGGCCTACGGCCGCCTTGCCCGCGCCGTATGGCGGGTAAGCACCGAGGAGGCAGCGGCATATTTTCGCCGGGCCCTCGATCTTGCGGAAGCTATCGGATCCGACGATTTCGACCGGACGAACCATCTGTTGGAACTTACCGCGCATTACAAAGGTGCCGAGCTGTCGCCGGAGGCATCGCACACGCTCGCTCGCATCCTCGAACTGAACCAGGGCGAAGACGGTCGTTTTCCGTGGATCGAATATGCGAACACGATGGTGCCCATTGCCGGCCGGGCAACGCTGGCGTTGATCAACCGTCTGGACGATCGCGACGTGGCGCGCCTGAGATTCGCGCTCGGTCCCGCGCTCACCGTCCTGGTGCGGCAATCGAAACTTTCGGCCGAAACGGCAGCGGCGCTTTTTGGGCTGGCCCCGCCGGGAGAGGCTTGGACCTGGCATATCTCGGATTTCGCGACAGAGGCGGTCAAGCAGCTTCCTCCGGAGCGGCACGAATGGTTCTTCAACCTCCTTCTGGTCGAGATCGATCGAGACGACCAATTGACGCCGGCGCGCGATACGATCGAAGGCCTCGCTCGCCTCGCCACCGAACATCTGCCCGAGACCTCGGCAGCCCGGATTCGGATCGAGGGACTTCTGTCTCGGCGCGGCCCGCGAGACGATCTTCGCCCTGCCGCGGTCCCCGCTCCCGCGGAAACAGAGCCACAACCCTTCCCGGTAGATCTGAATGACCCGGATGAGATTGACCGCCTGATACTCGCCGAGGAAATCGATCAAACCGGGCGTCGATGGCCGATGCGCACTTTACTCGACCTTGCACAGCGTGCGGCAACCCCAGCTGAGCGCCTCGGGTTTGTTCGCGCCGTCGTTGAAGCCACGGCCGCGTCGCTGGCCGACAAGATAAGCGCGCTCGACGGCCACTTGGAGGTCTGGAGTGTATCATCCGCAGCCATGCGTGATGCGCTACCGGAGCTCGGACTGCGGTTGGCTTCGAAGCACGCGACAGAACTCGCTAGCTCCAGCACGGACGCCTGGGGCGGATGGCGGGGGCTCGAACGGTATTTCCTGGCTGACCGGGTCGCTCTGGTCGAGCACGTCGTGGCGGGCCTGCGCAGCGACGCCGGAAACCTGGGCGGCAATGCATGGCTGGCGCTGGCGGCCCGGCTGGCTGCGGATGTCAGCGACGAGGCGATCGCCGAAGGTCTCGAGCGATTTCTCGCGACAAGCGCCGAGAAGTTGCCGAACGAGGTTGGCGATGGCCCGTGGAGCTCGGCTCTCGCGGTGCCGAACGATGAGGTGGATCTGATCGCGGGCCTTTTGTGGGCACGGCTCGGTCATCCCGTCGCGGCAATGCGATGGCGCGCCGCGCATGCCGTGCGGCGAGTGGCTGAAACTGGGCGTTTCGATTTCATCGGCAAGCTGATCGAATGCTTTGATGCCGGAACGGGCTCGCCGTTCACCGACGCGAAGTTGCCCTTCTTCGCCTTGCATTCACGGCTTTGGTTACTGATCGCTCTCGCTCGGATAGCCAAGGATTCTCCTGCATCCTTGGTGCAGCACAGAGATTTTCTCGAACGGATAGCTGGCTCGATCGACTTCCCTCATGTCGTCATGCGCTCGTTTGCACAGGATGCTCTCGGCGCGATCGCGCCGGCGCTGGAACCTACGGAAGAGGCGATTGTGCTGGGCGCGATCGCATCCACGAACGTCTCGCCACATCCACAGGCACCCCGAGCCGATTATACCGAGTTTCGCTATGTCTCGCGCCCGGACAGCTCGCCCCGCCCCGACAACCCGTTCCGCTTGGATTACGACTTCAACAAGTATCAGATCGAACGCCTGTGCCGCGTTTTCGGATGTCCGGGCTGGGAGATCGAAGACCGCATTGGGCGCTGGGTGCGGCGTTGGGATCCTTCCGTGAGCGCGATGTACGAATGCCCGCGCAGCAACGGGTACGATCAAACCTGGTCATCGGGCTATGTCCCCGATCGCGATCTCTACGGCGGCTATCTCGGCTGGCATGCGCTCATGCTCGTCGCAGGTGAGCTCTTTGCCGACCGTCCCGTCGTTGGCGATGATTGGAGTGGGGATGCCTGGGGCGCTTTTCTCGACGAATATCGCCTGTCGCGCGATGACGGCTTGTGGCTCGCTGACCTGACCGATCCGTTTCCGCTCGATCTTCCCAAGGACGCGGACATCCCGATGCCGGACAGCGGCGCTGCTCGACGCCCGGTCGGCGAGGACATCCGCCTGCTTGCCCCGATGCTGGGCATTCGGGATGACAAAATTGCTTTTGACTGGATTCCAGCCGCGGGTCGCTGGTCGATCGACCGGGATACGACGCTGACCCTACGCTCCGTCGCGGCGAGCGCGAGCGATGCCCGCTCGACGGTGATGACCCTCCTCTCCGACGAGCCGTTCTTCCGTTGGCTGCCGGACGACGAAGACGAGATTGCTCGCCACTTTGGACAGGAAGGTCACAGCGTCAAAGCGTGGGTGGCGGAAACTCCCAACACGCAGCGGCAACTGGATCGTCACGATCCCTATGGCTGCACCTCCGCGCTCGACAGGCCGTTCCCTACAGACGCCACCATTCAGGTGTTGAGCGCAACCCCAGGCGATCCGGTCGTCCGAGAATGGTGGATCGAAAACGCCAAGGCATTCTACGCGGAGGCTTGGGGCGCGGGGGGCGGCCGCGGCGAGCAAGCGTGGAGCGAAGCCGGCTCTCGAATATTCGTCAGTCGCTCGGCGCTGACGTCGTTCCTCACGGCGACGGATCAGCGCCTCATCGTCGCGTTGAAGCTGCAGAAATATCACCGAGGCAAATCGAGCGGCAAAGCCGGCGACACTAGCGCGTTCACACATCGATCGCTCCTCGCGATCATCAACAGGCGCGGCGAAGTTTGGATACCACATCGCCTGTCGAAGCACGCCAGACGCGCAATTGAGGAGCTTGATGCCGACCGGAGACGCGATTTTCACCCGCGGTTTCGGGCCATCGCCGGTCTTCCCGACGAGTGGCTTGCGCGTGAAGCTCATCTCCCGATCGATCCCGAGCTCTCCCGTAGCTTTTTGGACCAATTGGAGAAAGGCGACGCGGCTTCGCAATAAGACGGAGCGATATTGTCAGGGCGGCTGCGATCGTTGCGATAGCGTGCTGGTTACCCCGATAAGTATAGCATCGAAAACGAGGTCGAATGTACGTCCGCTTTGGCAAGTCGAGATGTCGAGAGAGGCCCGTCAGCTTCCGTGAAGAGTTTCGGGCGCCGAAAGGCGTACGAAAGTCCCCGAGGAAGGAACCCGCGGGCCCCAGGCGATGGGCTATGGGGATTTCGGATTTAGCCGGTGCCGGGGACGGCGCGACCGCCGTC
>Ga0207904_1000371_pt1 | contig 17683 bp, 12 predicted proteins | sample MalvirmetaMSP118_FD_184232 | JGI IMG/M metagenome (GOLD analysis project Ga0207904, IMG submission 184232) | Marine viral communities from the Deep Pacific Ocean - MSP-118 (SPAdes) | ecosystem: Environmental > Aquatic > Marine > Oceanic | place: Pacific Ocean | collected 2011-05-30 | reverse complement strand
GGGCGAGGGCAGCAACGAACTGCGATTCGAGGACGAAGCGGACAAGGAACAGATCTACGTCCACGCCCAGAAAGACCTGGACCTGCTGACGGAAAACAACCGCACCGAAGTCATCAAAAATGACAGCCACCTGACCGTGGACAACCACCGAAAGGCCCACATCAAGGGCAATGACCACGCCACCGTGGACGGCGAGAAGCGGGAATCCATCGGCGGTGATTACAGCCTCACCGTCAACGGCAGCCACCACAGCAAACAGGGCAAGGGCCAGCTCATCGAAGCCGGCAGCGAAATCCACCACAAGGCCGGCATGAAAATCGTCATCGAAGCGGGTGCGGAAGTGACCCTCAAGGCTGGGGGGAGTTTTGTGAAGGTGGATCCCAGCGGTGTGACGGTTTCAGGACCCATGGTGAAGATGAATTCCGGGGGTGGGCCTGGGAGCGGTAGTGGCGTTGGGGCACAAATGCCTGAAAAGCCCGACCTCATCGAGCCAGTGGTAGGTGCCAATGTGACGCAGGATTCGTTAGCCGAAACCGGCACACGAATCAATGCTAAGCCAGGTAGTGTTGCTGGAGCCAAGACTAAGTCCGGGGGCAGCAACGGGCCTACACCTTTCAGCGCTTCTCCGACGCAATCCGATGGTGTCTTAGAGGAAACCCCTGTTGTCAACGAATCTGGCCGGCTGGTCGACGTTCGTGGTCGGGGAACCGACGATGAAACAGTGAAAAGCGCATTGGCACCCGGTAAGGAGGGCACGGTATGAATCAACCCCTGAACCTCAAACGTGAGCCTCTCGATAAAACGGTCCGCCTGAGGGCGGAAAATGACAAGGGCGAGCCTGCGGGGATGGCGCTTGCCATCCCCACTCAAGACGGCGGCTCCTTCATGGTGCCCGTTCTGGACGACTGGCAATCCACGGAAGAAAAGCCGGAAGGTGAATTGGGCAATACCTTGATGAGTGTTTGCCCTGTTGCTGAAATTCATAGCAAACGCCCCATTGAGTCCGGTGGCGTAACGGTCTTCGGTGGCCGCGCGGTGTCCCTTATGCGCCCGGGTTACCTCTATGTATTCAGGGGCCAGACACTTTGGCGCGAATTCGAGATTGGTCCGGAAGGCACTCTCAGCGAAGTCGATCTCGTGACCGCGCGCCAGAATAAGGCCTCCGCCCGTTTGGCGGCGGGTAAACCAGCGACCGATTTTCTGGTGCCAGTATTGCTGCAGAATCGATTTGAACTGACGGACTGCCGCATTGCCTATAGTGAAATCCAGTGGCCATGGTCCTATATTGAAAAGCTGGAAAACGCGCCAGCCGTTCTGGAGAAGAAGGCCCTGTCCATCGCGCCTGCCTGGGCCGCAGCCGTCGACGATAGCCTAAATTTTGACAGCGGTTTTCCGGCTTCAACCATCACATCGGTATCCAAGTTGCGCCCCAGGGATCTGGGCATTGAACTGATGCTCAGGGACCCTTCCGGATTTACGCCCGAGTTTCGGGTGCCGGGCAGTGGTGAGTTGATTTCCCGAGTCGTTGAACGATGGAAGCGGATTCCTACGGATGACGAGGATCCGGGTAGGGAACTGCCGGATCTGGATTTGCAGGCCGAGGCCGCAGAGGACGCATTGGTCGGTGCCCGGGAGCACAGCGCCATCGTATGCGTGGCCATCCCCGACCCGCTGTTTCGCCTACGTCATGCCCTGGCTCAATTGCACCTGGCCCTTCATTACCTCGATGCGATTGACCTGTCGCTTAAAGATCAACCGTTGATTCACTCCGCCACGCTAATCCGCCAGGCCTTGTTCGATCCGCAGGTTTCAGCCTCCAGCGATCAAGTCGAAACCCTGCGAGCGGCGGTGGACCGGGAGAAACTCAACAAGACTCTGGACCATCCCGAGCGCCGGAAGGTGCTCGGAGAAATCGCTGCCCACCTGGAAACCCTGGAAACATTGGTCAACAGCGGCGACTTTGAAACCGTCTGTGATGACTACCTTAACCACGACGGGTTGGGGCCATGCGAAGCTTTTGCGCTACAGGCGGATCTGCTCAACCTGGCACAACAACTCCCCGGCGTGTTGAATGCCCATGGCCTGGAATCACCGGGCATCTTGTCACGGCTGCTCAAGCAGGGCCTGGGAAAGAACACCCTCATCAATGCCCTGGCTGACAGTGAAAACCCAGCCAACGACCTTCATCCCATGCTGGCGCAGCTCAAGGAACTGGCGAGGGACCAGAACACGCTGACAGAGGCGCAGCTGACCGGGGCGGGCCTGTCGTCTGTCAGTGCACTGGCCCAGCAACTGGCGCAGCAGGAGGGTGGGTCCAATGCAGAGAATGGCGCATCATCGGTTCCCAGCAGCGCGCCAGGCACGGCGGCGAGCATGGTGAACACCGCCGTGGGTGGCTGGAGCGCAGCCATACTCAAGGTAGTGGACAACCTGCGCCAGAGCGACGACTTGGCGGCCATCAAACTCAACCGAGTGTTCGCTTCCGTCAAACAAGCCGCTGACATTGCCGATCCTGGCCTGGATGGCGAGCTACAGGTGATGTATCGGGACGAGGTAGACCTGACCCGATACAGCATCGTCGGTGTTCATGGGGAAGGCCTCTCCTTCGGCCTGACCGATGAAGACCGCAGAAGCGAGGCCCTGACCAGGCGCAACGACTACCTGTTCGCCGACAGAACCGACGCCGCTGGCCAGCGGGTCGCCTCCACCAGCCCCAGCCGGCTGGCCGATGAAGGCGCGGAAACAATGGTGAAAGCCGCCGCCCATGCCTGGGTGTTTGTGCTGCCCATCGACCACCCCGAAGCCCGGAAATTCAGTGCATTAAAGATTGATTGGGCGAACAAGGCCAGAGCGTTCGTCGATGGGCCGGGGTTGTCCAGGGTGTTGGTGGGGTTGGCTGCTTTTAATTTTGCTTCCGAAATTTGGACTGCGAGACAAATAGAAACTGGAAAGGTTCTCAAAGTTTCGGGGGCCTTGTTGGACTTGTCGGCAGCGTTGATGAAACTTCATGTTGTTAGCTCCCCGGCGGGGAGTCGGTTAGCACCGAAGATAATATTAAGACCACTGTTTGAGGTGAAGGCTGTTCCGCTGATTGGACCGATTATCCAGAAACGTCTTTTGGAGGTTGGGGCAGGTACCATTGTCCGAACAATGGGGCTAGTGAACTTCGTCGCTGGTGTGTTTATGGTAGGCGCTAGCGCCTGGGATTACCGAAACAGTGTTAGTCGCGGGGATTTGGATGCTGCATTTGGTCACGGACTTGCTGTTGCCGGCGGTAGTGTCTTTCTCGTATCCCCCCTGTTAAGCGGATTGCTGGCGATACCTGGCTGGGGTTGGGCGCTGCTAGGGTTGGGGGTTGTGCTCGGCGGTAGCATTTTTGCGGCGTTTTCTACCGATAGTGAGATAGAGCGGGTGCTGAAGCAAGGGCCACTCGGTGTAGGGCCAGACCACAAGGGCCTTCCAGCGAAGGACTCCGCGTATTTCCCTCAGTTGCTAAGTCAGTTCTCGCCGGTCACAGTATCCGTGAATCGTTACGGTGACTTGAACAGTCAAGAACAGGCAATGTTTTCAAACCACACACCCTCATCAGACGACTATCGGATAACGGTCAGTTCGCCGCTTATCAGCCGTTTCAAACTGGGCCAGCGAATACAGGATAGGGCTGCGGATGCAGAGCCCGCACTGAGGCTGGGCGTTCAGGAACTGGAGTATACTGTCAGTACACTGAATACCCCGACGGGCCTGGTTGATGAATACAATCTAACCGGGAAAAGACAACTGAAACGGGTGGCTGCTTATGTGCCTGAGCCAGGTGCCAATGCTGTGCATTTTCTGGTCGAACAGCACTTAACCGGTGGCGAAACCCATGGGTTTGGTCTGAGTCAAAGACGCTACATCACGTTAAGAGTAGTGTTGCAGGCCAGTGTCGAAAGCGAAATGGGCGCGTTTAGGCTCCCCATGCCGGTTCTTGATACTTACGAACCGTTTGACACTGCTAGTCACGGCGAACTGCCTGATAAGAAGCGGAACGCCTTAAACCCGTTTGAAAATGAGCCGGTGCCCTACTGGATCGTAAAAGAGGTAGATGTGTGAGTGAAAAACACCGCCTAACCGAGCAGGGCGATACTGGTTTTCGGGCCGATCAAGTTCCGAATCTACCAGAATCTGAGACCAGCAGAAAACGGCTCGGTGAAGATCCGCAGCCGGTGGGTGATTACGCTGGCATCGCCCCCTATTACCGGACGTGTGAGGATGCAGCGGCAGTCCAGTATCAGGATCAGAACATCGTTGAGTCTGAGGATGGGTGGTGGAATCACCAGCAGATTCGCTTTGTAAGTGGAAAAGCCTTTGTCGGCATTTCGGCTCTACTGTTGCTAATACCTTATGCTTGGGGCACTGCGGTCCTAGGGGGGGGCGAGATGTTGGCTGTCTACTACTCATTTCTTTTGACGTCGGAGTCGCCCCGTATTGTTCAGCTTTTCGTTGTTCTCGTCGCGGGTCTCGGTTGGATAGCTCTCTCGATCTACATCCTCATAAAAACCATGCCCTGGGTCACGGGCGGCTTCGCCCTTTTGCTGCGCCCATTTGACAAACTGCTAGGTAAACTCCTGGACCGCGGACTGGAAGCAGGCGAGAGCGCCTTCAGCCGTGCCACGGGTGAGGTCAGCTTCGCCCTCCCGAGGGGTAAGAAACTGACCGCACCCTTCGAGGAGTTCGATGCCTATGTGGAACGCGTGATTCAGCATGGCGGTATCTTCTATCGCCTGATATTTGTTCACCGCTACACTGGCAAGCAGTTCACTCAGACGTCCTTAAGCCGGATTGAGCCAACAAAAGAAGAAGTCATGGCTCTATGGGATATGCTGCAGAGGTACATGGATGCATCCCAGCCGCTGCCGGATATGCCGAGGCTGGAACCCTTCCGCCACCTGGACCCCGTCACCGCCGAACACGATCAGCAAACCGGCCGTGATCCCCGTTTCTGGCGTGACCTGGATCTGGAAGTCTGGAAGCAGGGTGAGGGGGCCGAGTGGTTGAAGCGCCAGACTGAGTACCCCTGGAACAAACGCACCTGCAAACTCACACCGCAGATCGGCAAAATCTCAATGGAGGCCTACAGGGCTAAGATGACATCCTCAAGTGACCTCGGAGAGCTCAAAGAGTTTGCAGGATGAGGCCGAGGCATGAGCCTCTGCCTCAGAATACCTAAGCCTCCCGCAACTCCCGAGCCGCAGCCACCATCCCCTTGAGCGCCGGAATCACCTCCTCCCAGGACCGGGTTTTCAGCCCGCAGTCCGGGTTGATCCACAGCCGCTCGGCGGGGATCCGCTCTGCAGCCTTGTTCATCAGCGACACGATCTGCTCGGTACCCGGCACGTTGGGTGAGTGAATGTCGTAAACGCCGGGGCCGATGTCGTTGGGGTACTGGAAGCCCTTGAAAGCATCCAGCAGCTCCATGTCAGACCGCGAGGTTTCGATGGTGATGACATCGGCGTCCATGCGGGCGATGGCTTCGATGATGTCGTTGAATTCCGAATAACACATATGGGTGTGTATCTGAGTGTCGTCCTTCACGCCGTTGGACGTAATCCGGAAGGCTTCGATGGCCCAGTCCAGGTAGGTCTGCCAATCGCTCTGGCGCAGGGGCAGGCCTTCTCGAAGGGCGGCTTCGTCGATCTGAATGATGTTCACGCCAGCCTGTTCCAGGTCCAGTACTTCCTCACGGATGGCCAGTGCCAGTTGCAGGCAGGTGTCTTTCCGGGGCTGGTCGTCGCGCACGAAGGACCAGTTCAGGATGGTGACCGGGCCGGTGAGCATGCCCTTCAGAGGCTTGTCTGTCAGCGACTGGGCGTAGCGGATCCATTCCACGGTCATGGCTTTGGGCCGGGAGATATCGCCGAACAGGATGGGTGGTTTCACGCAGCGGGAACCGTAGGACTGTACCCAGCCGAAGCGGCTGAACACGTAGCCTTCCAGTTGCTCGCCGAAGTACTCCACCATGTCGTTGCGTTCCGCCTCACCGTGCACCAGCACGTCCAGTCCCAATTGTTCCTGTTCCCCAACGCAGTGGCGGATTTCCGCGCGGATTCGCTCGTGATATTCCTCGGGTGCGAGCTCACCCTTACGAAACTTGAGCCGTGTTTGGCGGATATCCTTGGTCTGGGGGAACGAGCCGATAGTGGTTGTGGGGTAGCGCGGCAGCTTCAGGTGGCTTGCCTGGATCGCCGAGCGCTGCTGGTAGCTGCTCTTGCGCTGACCCAGCTCAGGCGTGATCGCCGCGACCGCCTCGCGAACCTGTGGGTCCGTCACGCGGGTTGAGTTCCTGCGGCTGAGTGTGGCGTCTGCATTGCTCTTCAGTTCCCGGGTCACCGCATCCTGGCCATCGGTAAGTGCCGTGGCCAACAACTGCAGTTCTTCCAGTTTTTGCCGCGCAAAGGCCAGCCAGGAGCGTATTTCCGGGTCCATGGTGGTTTCGTTGTTCAGGTCCACCGGCACATGGAGAAGTGAGCAGGATGGCGCTATCCACAGCCGTTCTTGCAGCTTCTGGTAGACCGGTTCGAGCCAGTCGAGGGTTGCCTGCAGGTCTGTCTTCCAGATATTGCGGCCGTCAATCACGCCCAGTGAGAGTACCTTGTGCCCCGGCAGCCAGTCAGTCACGCGGGATACTTCGTCACGGGCGTTTGTCGCATCCAGGTGCAGGCCGGCAACCGGTAGTTCGCAGGCCAGTTGCAGGTTTTCCCGCAGTTGGCCGAAATAGGTGGCCAACAGCAGTTTTACCGGGCTGGTCTTGAGGTTGTGGTAAGCCAGGTTCAGGGCGTGCCGCCAGTCGCCTCCCAATTCTGTGACCAGGATTGGCTCGTCAACCTGCACCCACTCTGCGCCATTGTCGGCAAGAAGCTTCAACAGCTCCGCATAGACCGGCAGTAAGTCCTCCAGCAGGCTGAGCCGGTCTGTGTTGTCCTTGGATTTGCCAAGCCAGAGATAGGTGACAGGGCCGATGATAATCGGCTTGGCGTTAACGCCCGCAGCTTTGGCTTCGGCCAGTTGTTCCAGTAAACGCGATGGATTCAGGGTGAACTGTGTATCCGCGCCAAACTCCGGGACAATATAGTGATAGTTGGTGTCGAACCATTTGGTCATTTCTCCGGCATGCACGCCACAGCAATCGTCGTCCGCCGGAGAGCGGCCACGGGCAATGCGGAAGTAGCGGTCCAGTTCGTGGTCATCGGCCTTGCCTGAGCGCTTGGGCAGGTTGCCAAGTGTGGAGCTCATGTCCAGTACGTGGTCGTAGAGCGAGAAGTCCCCGACCGGCGCCAAGGTGAGTGGTCGCTGGTTCTGCCAAATGCTGGCGCGCAGCCCGGTGGCGGTTTGCTGCAGGCTGTTTTCGTTCAGTTCGCCCTTCCAGTAGCCCTCAAGGGCAAACTTGAGTTCGCGACGTTCGCCAATCCTGGGAAAGCCCAGGTTATGGGTGGTTACCATGATGAATCTCCTGTCGTCATTCAGTCAGGTCATCAAGGCTAGCGATGATCTGCCATGAAAAATAATGGTAAAATCTCATGAATCCATGATTTTTTTTCAAAAGGCTGGCCAATGATTGAGCGCAACCACCTGGAGATTGTCCGGGAAGTGGATCGGAGCGGCTCACTGACTGCGGCGGCGGACGCCCTGTGTCTGACCCAGTCTGCCCTCAGCCATGCCATGAAGAAGCTGGAGAAACAATTGGGGACGCCGGTGTGGGTGCGTGAAGGCCGTAAACTTCGGCCAACCCAGTCAGGGTTGTATCTGTTGTCACTGGCGAACCGTTTGTTGCCGCAGTTTGAGCACGCGGAGGAATTGGTAGGCCAGATTGCCCGGGGCCAACGGGGCAGCCTGCGAATTGGTATGGAATGTCATCCCTGTTACCAGTGGCTACTCAAGGTGGTTGGGCCGTATCTTGAGCAATGGCCAGGCGTGGATGTGGATGTGAAACAACGTTTCCAGTTTGGTGGCATTGGTGCTTTGTTCGGTTATGACATCGATGTGCTGGTGACGCCGGACCCGTTGCACCGCAAGGGGCTCGTGTACGAGCCGGTATTTGATTACGAGCAGGTATTAGTAGTGCCGAGCAATCACTCACTGGCCTCCAGGCCATGGGCAGAGCCGTCGGATCTGGAGAGTGAGACCCTGATTACCTATCCGGTGGATGCCGAGCGGCTGGACATTTATACCCGGTTTCTGGTGCCGGCCCACAGCAGCCCGGCCCGGCATAAGACCATCGAAACCACGGACATTATGCTGCAAATGGTCGCGGCAGGGCGGGGTGTCTCGGCACTTCCCCGTTGGCTGGTGGAGGAGTACGCCCATCAGATGCCGATCAGCCCGGTACGGCTTGGTCGAGAGGGTATTGATAAGCAGATTTTCCTGGGCCTCCGTGAGCGGGATGTGGACGTGGCCTATCTTCAGTCGTTCATGGAGATGGCTCGGGAGACAACCTGGGGGCTGGTTTGAAGCTGGAATGGGTCGCAACTTTGGTTGAGATGTTCGCGGGGGCGTCGTTCTTCGGTTAAAATGCGCGAAATTATTCATCGGGGATATCTGACCATGAGCGAAACACCCGCAGACCTGAAATACATTGAGACGCATCAGTGGGTGCGTGTAGCCGATGATGGCACTGCAACTGTCGGAATCACTGATTTTGCCCAGGATCAGTTGGGCGATATCGTTTTTATTGGTGTTCCGGATGTGGGAGCAACGGTGACCGGTGCTGAAGAGGCAGGGGTTGCTGAGTCGGTGAAGTCGGCGTCGGATGTGTTCAGTCCGGTGACCGGTGAGGTGATTGAGGTCAATGAGAGCCTTGAGGATGAGCCTGAGAAGGTGAATGAGGATCCTTATGGCGATGGCTGGTTGTTCCGTGTGCGGTTGGCGGATGCCGGTGAGCTGGATGGCCTGATGGATGCGGCGGCTTATGCGGAGCATGTTGCTGCCGAGGAGTAGGACTTCTAGTGTCCGGAGCATGGATTAAGCTGGGCAGGCTTTCCAAAACACGCCTCGAGACGTCCCTGTGCGGCTTGGGCTCCGCCATCCATGGCTCCGCACAGTTTTGGAAAGCCTGCCCAGCTTAATCCCCGGACCTGTGTGCTGGACTCGTTTCGAAAAGCCTTCCTTTTGTTTTTTCTTCAGGCGGTTATTTATGAATTTTCCGGTTTTATACCTCCGCAAAGGCGCCGAGCGCAGGCTCAGGGCTGGCCATCTTTGGGTCTACAGCAATGAAGTGGATACCCGTCGTTCTCCGCTGACGGAGTTTGAGGCCGGTGCCCAGGCTGAGCTGCGTGCGGCCAACGATAAGCCCATGGGAACGGTGTTTGTGAACCCGCATGCGCTGATCTGCGGCCGTTTGATCAGCCGGAATGCCGCCCATGGCATGACGCCGCAAAGGCTTACTGAGCGGGTTGAGACGGCGCTGGCGCTGCGGGAGCGGTTGTTTGACAAGCCGTTTTATCGCTGGGTGTTTGGTGACAGTGATGGGCTTTCCGGGCTGGTGATTGACCGGTTTGATGATGTTGTAGTGGTTCAGATTTCCACGGCAGGCATGGAGCAGATGAAGGAGTCGATTGTTCGTGCGGTTCAGAGGTTGGCGCATCCGCGGGCGATTATCCTCAAGAACGACGGCAAGATGCGGAAGGTGGAAGGGCTGGATACCTACGTTGAGCAGGCCCATGGCCCGGCGATTGATCTCCTGCCGGTAGAGGAAAATGGCGTGCGCTTTGAAGTCCCCATGGAGGGAGGGCAGAAAACGGGGTGGTTCTATGATCACCGCATGAACCGGCAGCGCCTTCAGGCCTATGCGCCGGGCAAGCGCGTGCTGGATGTGTTCAGCTATGTGGGTGGCTGGGGGATCCAGGCTGCCTGTGCCGGGGCGACGCAGGTGACCTGTGTGGACAGTTCCGCTGGTGCCATCGATTCTGTTCATCACAATGCGAAGATCAATGGCCTTGATAACATCGAGACGATCGAGGGTGATGCCTTCGACGCTTTGAAGGCTCTGTGCGATGAGAAGGAAAAGTTCGACATCGTCGTGCTGGACCCGCCGGCACTGATTCCTCGTCGGCGCGACCAGAAGGCCGGGGAAGAGGCTTATGCGCGCCTGAACCAGTTGGGACTCCGGTTGCTTGGTCGGGATGGACTACTGGTGTCGGCTTCCTGCTCCATGCACCTGTCCCAGGAAAAACTGACGGATATTATTCGCGGCAGTGGCCGTAAGATCGACCGATTTGTTCAGTTATTGGAGCAAGGCCATCAAGCGCCGGATCATCCGGTAGTGCCGGGGATTCCGGAGACCGATTATATTAAAAGCTGTTTTGTTCGGTCATTGACTGGGTTTCTTTGAGGCCGGGATTCTGGATTTCACTGCGATCTATTGGGCTTCCGAGAATGAAACTCAGAAGTAGCGGATTCACAGCGTATCCCGGGCACTCCCTCCCTGGGGCCTTCCCGGGCACATAGGCATATAGTTACCCGCGAAGGCTCATGACTTTCCAGCCGCTCTCTTTCGCAATTTTTTCAAGTGTGGGGTCCGGATCGACTGCGACCGGGTTGTCGACTTTGCGAAGCAATGGGGCGTCGTTATGGGAGTCACTATAGAACCAGGCGCCCTCAAGACTTTCTCCAGTTGATTCGAGCCAGTCATTCAGGCGGGTTACCTTCCCGTCCTGAAAGCTGGGAATACCTGCAACCTCTCCCGTATAACGCCCATTGACCATCTCTGGCTCAGTGGCAATCAGATGGTCAATGTCCAGCAGTTCAGCCACCGGCTCGGTTACGAACCGGTTGGTTGCAGTGATGATCATCAGCGTGTGGCCTTCGGCCCGGTGGCTATCCAGCAATGCCTTGGCCTTGGCAAGCATCATTGGCTGGATTTTTTTCGCCACAAACTGTTTGCGCCAGGTCAGCAGCTGTTCCGTGTCATGCCGTGCAAGAGGCTGAAGGGCAAAGCTCAGGTAGCGCATGATGTCCATCTCGCCGTTCAAATACTCCTCATAGAAGCGGTCATTCGCCTGCCGGTATTCTTCTGCATCCACAATAGACTCTTCCACGAGGAATTCACCCCAGGCATGGTCGCTGTCTCCGGCGAGCAGGGTGTTATCGAGATCAAAAATCGCAAGCGTCAATTTGTTTACCTCCAACAGGAACAACGGCCATTACAGGCGCGACAGTTTACCATGACATGCCGCAGTCGGCTCCGTTTGCCGAAGCCTTGGGATTCTGTAAGAATGAGAGCAACTTGGATAAATCCGGCCGGTGAATTTTTAATCCGGCCAACCGACTTTTAAGAGGACTGTGCCGTGATCGATTCGGACGGTTTCAGACCCAACGTCGGAATCATTCTGGCCAATCACAGGGGGGAAGTCCTCTGGGCAAGGCGAATAGGGCAGGACTCCTGGCAGTTCCCTCAAGGTGGTATCAAGCACGACGAATCACCAGAGGAGGCTCTCTACAGGGAGCTGGCGGAGGAAATAGGTCTCGGTACAGGCGATGTGGAAATCATCAGTTGTACCCGTGGCTGGCTGAGATACCGCCTCCCTCGCAGGATGGTGCGGCACAATTCGCACCCGGTCTGCGTGGGACAAAAACAGAAATGGTTCCTGCTGAGGATGCTTTCGCCGGATGCGCAGGTGCGCGTAGACGGCACGGACTCGCCGGAATTCGACGGCTGGCAGTGGGTTAGCTACTGGTACCCGCTTGGGCAGGTCGTCTCGTTCAAACGCGAGGTCTATCGACGTGCGCTGCGAGAGCTCGCGCCGCGGCTGTTTTATGACATGGAACAGTGGCGCCAGAGCGAGCCTTCCCGACGCGCGAAGGACACACAGAAATGACGGATTGAACCCGCCATGCTGAGCATACTGCGAAGTCTTGTACAAGAGGTAAACAGTGCCCGCGATTTGCAGGAGGCGCTGGATGTCATTGTTTCGCGGGTGCAGAAAGCCATGGATACCGAGGTTTGCTCGGTATATCTGCTTGATCCAGCCACAAATCGCTACATATTGATGGCGACAGAAGGCTTGTACCAGCAAGCAGTAGGGCAGGTCAGCCTGGCTTATTCCGAGGGCCTGATTGGTCTGGTTGGCTCCCGGGAGGAGCCTATCAACCTTGAAGATGCTCCGTCCCATCCCCGCTATCGTTACTTCCCTGAGACCGGCGAAGAGCGTTTTCGCTCATTCCTGGGTGTTCCCATCATTCACCATCGCCGGGTTCTTGGCGTTCTTGTTGTTCAGCAACGGGAAAGTTCGCGCTGCTTTGACGAGGGTGAAGAAGCCTTCCTGGTAACCGTTTCGGCCCAATTGGCAGGTGTTATCGCCCACAGCGAGGCAACGGGCGCCATCAGCGGTCTTTCCCTGACCGGTGAAGAAGCGACTGATGTCAGTTTCAGTGGTGTGCCTGGTGCGCCGGGCGTTGCCATTGGCAAGGGCGTGGTGGTGTACCCGGCCGCCGACCTGGACGTTGTGCCTGAGAAACCCACCGATGATGTTGAGCTGGAACTGTCGCTGTTTGAAGGCGCGGTGACAGCGGTTCGGGAAGACATTGAGCGGGTAGCGGCCCGGCTTGCTTCCCAGCTTCGCCCGGAAGAGCAGGCTCTGTTCGATGTCTATTTGCGTATGCTGGGTGATGACGCAATGCCGGGTGAGGTGGGCAACCGGATCAAGGAGGGTTTCTGGGCCCAGGGCGCATTGAAGCAGGTGGTTCAGCAGTACGTTCGCCACTTTGAAATGATGGACGACCACTACCTGCAGGAACGGGCTGTGGACATCCGCGACCTCGGCCGCCGTTTGTTGTCCCACTTACAGGAAGGTGAGCAGAAAGACACGGTCTATCCTGAGAACACAGTCCTTGTCAGTGAAGAGCTGACACCGGCCATGCTCGGAGAGGTGCCCAAGGGGCAACTGGTCGGTTTGGTGTCGGTTAAGGGCTCCAGCAACTCCCACGTTGCCATCCTGGCGCGTGCCATGGGTGTGCCCACCGTCATGGGGCTGGTAGATATTCCGGTCAACCAACTGGATGGCAAGGACCTGATTGTTGATGGCTTTGAAGGGCAGATTTTCGCGTCACCCTCCATGGATCTGAGGAACTTCTACCAGGAAATCTGTGACGAGGAAGACGAGTTGGTCAAAGGGCTGGAAGCCCTGCGGGATCTGCCTTGCGAAACCACCGATAACCACCGGGTGTCGCTGCTGGTGAATACTGGTCTGATGACAGATGTGGTGCGTTCTTTGAGCCATGGTGCTGAAGGTATCGGTCTGTACCGAACCGAAGTGCCGTTCATGATCAAGGACCGATTCCCGTCGGAACAGGAACAACGCGAATATTACCGCGAGCAACTGGAAGCCTTTGCGCCGAACCCTGTCACCATGCGTACGCTGGACATCGGCGGCGATAAGGCGCTGACGTACTTCCCGATCCAGGAAGAGAACCCGTTTCTGGGCTGGCGCGGTATCCGGGTAACCCTGGATCATCCGGAGATATTCCTGGTTCAGGTGCGCGCGATGCTCAAGGCGAGTGAAGGCCTGAACAATCTGCAGATCATGCTGCCGATGATCAGCAATATTTCAGAAGTGGAAGAGTCTCTCCACCTTATTTACCGGGTTTATCATGAGGTCAGGGAGGAAGGTTACAACATCCATATGCCCAAGGTCGGGGTAATGGTGGAGATTCCGGCGGCGGTGTATCAGATTCGCGAACTGGCGGATCGCGTGGATTTCCTCTCTGTGGGTTCAAACGACCTCACCCAATACTTGCTGGCGGTGGATCGCAACAATCCCAGGGTCGCGCAGCTGTACCACTCCTATCATCCCGCCGTGCTTCAGGCGCTGGTGCGCGTGGCCCAGGACGCCCATGCGGTCGGCAAGCCCGTCGGTATCTGCGGTGAACTGGCGGGTGACCCTGGCGGCGCGCTGCTATTGATGGCGATGGGCTACGATTCCCTGTCCATGAATGCGGCCAGCCTGCCGAAGGTCAAGTCCGTTATCCGTAGCGTGAGCCGCGAGTGGTCTGCGCAATTGCTCGAGGATGTTCTGCTGCTGGATTCTCCCCACGTTATCAAAAGTTGTGTGGACTTGGCGTTGCGCAATGCCGGATTTGGTCGCTACCTGCGCCCGGGCAAGACCAGCGCCATTGCCCATGCCGAAAGGGCCCTTTCGTGAAGGTGTATAGCCAATTGGTCCTATATAGGGTGTGGACTCTAAAACTGGCTGCTAGTGTTAATTGCAATGGCCAACCGCACCCGCATGGGGATATCGAATGACGGCAACCACAACAGCGATTAAGCCCGAACCTCGCATCGGCCTTGCCCTTGGCGGCGGTGGCCCGTTGGGTGGTATCTACGAAATCGGGGCGTTGCGAGCACTGGATGAGGTGCTGGACGGTCTTGATTTTAATAATATTGATGTGTACGTGGGAGTGAACGCTGGCTCTTTTGTTGCGGCCAATCTGGCAAACCAGATGACCACGGCCCAGTTGTGCCGGATTTTTGTGCGCAATGAAGCGGAAGTACATCCCTTCCATCCGGAAGTGTTTTATCGCCCGGCGTTCCGGGAGTTAGGTAGTCGCCTGCTGGCGGTTCCGGGGCTGGTGACGACCGCTGTGAGGCGGTTTGTGAACAACCCTTATGACCAGAGTCTTTTGGAAGCACTGACTATCCTCGCGCAGGCCGCGCCTGCGGGTCTTTTTGACAACGAAGGCTTGCATGAATATTTGCAGCGGGCCTTCACCATGCTTGGCCGCACCAACGATTTCCGTCAGCTCAAGCGCAGTCTGTACATCGTTGCGGCGGATGTGGAAAGCACCGAGGCGGTTTGTTTCGGTGCCCCCGGTTTTGATCATGTACCCATATCAAAGGCGATTCAGGCGAGTACATCGTCTCCGGGCATCTATGTTCCGGTCACTATCGATGGGCGCTACTACGTGGATGGCACCCTGAGAAAGGGACTGCATGCGTCTGTGGCGTTTGAGGACGGTGCGGATCTGGTTTTTGCGGTCAACCCCCAGGTTCCCATTGATGCGAGCTCAGCTGTACGAGCCGGTACCATGGGGCCGGGGGAGCTGACCCGGTCAGGTATGCCAAACCTGCTGTCCCAGATGTTCCGCACCATGGTGTACTCCCGAATGCAGTCGGGCATTGCGCAGTACACCCGGGATTACCCGGAAAAGGATATCCTGCTGTTTGAGCCGACGCGTGACGATGCCAAGTTGTTCTTCTCCAATGTGTTCAGTTTCCAGTCCCGTCGAATGGTATGTGAGCATGCCTACCAGATGACGCGGCGCGATCTGCTGAACCGTGCGGACGAGCTGGAGCCGAAGCTTGCGAAGTACGGTATTCGTTTGCGTCGGGATCGCCTGGAAGATGAGCAGCGTACGATCAGTACCAGCCTGTACGGCGAGATGCTTCCCCTCTATGTGGCGAAAGGTCGCAAGAAACGGGCTCAGAAAGGAAAGCTGGCAACGGGCTTTGACAATGTGTCGGAGCTATTCAGCAAGGCGCTGTAGTGGGCGTGATTCAGCAATCTGGAGGGAGCTAGGAGGGCGCGCGAAGAACGCGCCCCCCAATCGGGTACATTCGGGCCTTCCAGCCCTTGCGGGTCACAGGATATAGCGGCTCAGGTCTTCGTCTTCAGCCAACTCACCCAGCTTCTCGTCCACAAACGCCGCGGTAACCTCGAAGCTGTCGGTAACCTGATCACCCGCCTCGTAAGACAGACTTTCCAGCAGTCGTTCCAGCACAGTATGCAGGCGTCTTGCACCGATATTTTCCGTGGTCTCGTTGACCTTGTACGCGACCTCCGCAATACGGGCGATGGCGTCCTCTGTGAAGGTCAGCTTGACGCCCTCGGTGTCCATCAGGGCTTCGTACTGTTGTACCAGAGAGGCGTCTGGCTCCGTGAGAATGCGCTTGAAGTCATCCGGGGTCAATGCCTGCAGTTCAACGCGGATCGGCAGGCGGCCCTGTAATTCCGGGATCAGGTCAGACGGCTTCGACAGGTGAAACGCGCCGGACGCGATAAACAGGATGTGATCCGTTCGCACGGAACCATACTTGGTGCTGACGGTGCTGCCTTCAATCAGGGGCAGCAGATCCCGTTGTACACCTTCCCGTGATACGTCCGATGAGGTGTTCTCTGAGCGCTTGGCCACCTTGTCGATTTCGTCGATGAAGACGATGCCATTCTGCTCGACTGTCTGGATGGCTTTTTGCTTGATTTCCTCTTCGTTGACCAGCTTGGCGGCTTCCTCGTCGCGAACGTGCTTCATGGCGTCAGCGACCTTCATCTTGCGGGTCTTGCGCTTATCAGAGGACATGCTCGAGAACATGTTCTGTAGCTGGCTGGTCATCTCCTCCATGCCCGGAGGTGCCATGATTTCAACGCCGGCGCCGCTGTTGCGCAGGTCGATTTCGATTTCCTTGTCGTCCAGCTCGCCCTCACGCAGTTTCTTGCGGAACAGCTGGCGGGTGGAAGAGTCTTCGGTTTTCTGACTGTCTTCCTTGAAATCCCGGGGTGGCGGGATAAGGGCATCGAGAATACGTTCCTCGGCTGCATCCATGGCGCGATGCTCGTGGCGTTTCATTTCCTTCTCGCGCAGCATCTTGATGGCCATGTCCGCCAGATCACGGATAATGGACTCGACATCCCGGCCCACATAGCCCACTTCGGTAAACTTGGTCGCTTCCACTTTCAGGAAAGGGGCGTCTGCCAGTTTGGCGAGACGGCGTGCGATTTCAGTTTTGCCAACACCAGTGGGGCCGATCATGAGGATGTTTTTTGGTGTGATCTCCTCGCGCAGACCACTGTCCAACTGCATCCTGCGCCAGCGATTGCGCAGGGCGATGGCCACGGAACGCTTGGCCTCTTCCTGGCCCACGATGTGTTTGTTGAGCTCGTGGACAATCTCACGGGGGGTCATTGCAGACATGCTAGCTCCGGATCAGTCGTTGGCTGACAGCACTTCGAGGGTGCGATTGTGGTTGGTGTAGATGCAGATGTCGGCCGCTATATCCAGGCCTTTTTCCACAATCTCATTGGCTTTCAGGTCGGTGTTCTCCAGCAGGGCCCGCGCGGACGCTTGTGCAAACGGACCGCCGGAGCCGATCGCGATCAGCCCCTGTTCTGGTTCGATAACATCGCCGTTGCCAGTGATGATAAGCGATGCGGTTTTATCCGCGACGGCCAGCAAGGCTTCCAGGCGGCGAAGAGCCCTGTCTGTTCGCCAGTCTTTGGCCAGCTCGACAGCAGCGCGCGTAAGGTTGCCCTGGTGTTTCTCAAGCTGGGCTTCAAAGCGCTCGAACAAGGTGAATGCGTCGGCGGTACCACCTGCAAAACCGGCCAGCACCTTGTCGTTATAGAGTCGGCGAACCTTGCGGGCATTGCCCTTCATTACGGTATTGCCGAGGGAGACCTGGCCGTCGCCACCCATGGCCACTTCGTCGTCACGCCTGACAGAAAGTATGGTAGTCATTCTGGCTCCACTTGCCTGATAGAAAACAGTATTCAGCAGTTATGGAGGCGGGGGGGCGGTTTTCAAGGGTGGGAGGAAAGAGAGTCAGGAGGGCGGCTTAGCCCTCCTTGGGAATCTTCCTGACCAGAGGCTGAATGTTGAGGTTGACCAACTTGTCGATAGCCGCATTCATCTGGCTGCGAGAGGTGAAGGGGCCCACATT
>Ga0207904_1000366_pt1 | contig 17935 bp, 15 predicted proteins | sample MalvirmetaMSP118_FD_184232 | JGI IMG/M metagenome (GOLD analysis project Ga0207904, IMG submission 184232) | Marine viral communities from the Deep Pacific Ocean - MSP-118 (SPAdes) | ecosystem: Environmental > Aquatic > Marine > Oceanic | place: Pacific Ocean | collected 2011-05-30 | reverse complement strand
TCGTGCAGGAGATCGCCGCGCGGCTGGCGGCAATCCGCCTGGAACTGTCGCTGACCATCCTGCTGGTGGAGCAGAACGCCCAAACGGCACTGGCCCTCGCCGACACCGCCTACGTGCTGGAGAACGGAAGGGTGGCGCTGGAGGGAGCCGCAGCGGCGCTCCTCGACGACGCCTCCGTTCAGGACCTCTATCTCGGGGGACATGCCGCGAACCGTCGCTCCTACCGCGACATCGGCCTGGAAGGGCTCGACCCATGAGCGGCACGCACCTGACCGTCGACGGCATCTCGCTCGCCTTTGGCGGGCTGCAGGTCCTGAACGACGTCTCGCTGTCCGTCGGCGACTCGGAACTCCTGGCGCTGATCGGTCCGAACGGCGCGGGCAAGACCACCGTCTTCAACTGCATCAGCGGCCTCTATCGACCGGATGGCGCGATCCGGCTGAACGGCGAAAGCCTGCTCGGCCGCAAGCCGCACGAGGTTGCAGCACTGGGCATCGCCCGCACCTTCCAGCACGGCGAGGTGCCGGCGCAGATGAGCGTCGTCGACGCGGTGCTTGCCGGCCGGCACGCCCGCATTCGGATGAACCCGCTCGCCGAGATGTTGTCGCTGCCGGCGGCGCGGCGCGAGGACGAGCGCCACCGGGCGGCCGTGGGGGACCTCCTGCGCCTGTGCGATCTTTCGGCGGTGGCGGAGCGGACGGTGGGCTCGCTCGCGTTCGGCACCCAGAAGATCGTCGGCACGGCGCGGGCGCTGGCCGCGGAGCCGGCGCTCCTCCTTCTCGATGAACCGTCGGCCGGGTTGACCCAGGAGGAACGAGAGGCGATGGCGCGGCTGATCATGCGCACCAAGCATACGCTCGGCCTGCCGATGATCTGGATCGAGCACGACATGCAGATGGTCGCCGATCTCGCCGACCGGATCCACGTGCTCGACTACGGACGCTCCCTTGCAGACGGTCCGCCGGACGAGGTGCTGGCCAATACGGACGTGGTGGCCGCTTACCTGGGAGCCTGACTCAGAACTCGAAGTCGGTGGGATCGTCGAGGGCGCCGAGGTTGGCATGCAGCCGGCGCAGCAGCTTGCAGAGCACGTCCCGCTCGTCCGCGTCGAGGCACGACAGCAGCCGTTGCTCGCGGTCCAGAACCAGGGGCAGCATGTCGTCGTGAAGGGCGAAACCCGCCTGGGTCAACTGGGCAAGCCGCTGGCGGGCGTCGTCCGGGTCGTCGTCGATCTGCAGGAATCCAAGCTCGGCGAGCCGCTTAAAATTCCGGCTGACCGACGCCTTGTCCATTCCGATCACTTGGCAGACACGGTTAGCGGTGATCGGTCCCTCGATCGCCAGCAGCACAAGGATGCGCCAGGCCTCGATCCCGATCCCGAACCGCTTCAGATAAAGGTGCGACGCGCTGCGCGCCCACTTGTTGGCCAGGAATGTCAGGTAGGCGGGAATATAGTTGTCGAGATCGACGACGGGCTGCTGGCCGGCCTGTCGCATCCCGGCACTCGCCTGCGCCTGCGCCGGCGCCTCGTCTTTGCGATCAGATCGTTGATCCATCTGGTTCCGCTCGCTGTTCGAACGAGCGATACCCCCGATGCCGGACGCTTACAAGAACCGGGAAAAGGCGACCGGAACCCTGGATTCCGACCGGTCCGCGCCTGGAGCGCGCGGCTAGCTCTTCGGACGGTCCATCTTCTGGATCGTCCTGTGCATCCGGTTCATGTAGTCGATCAACGCCTCGATCTCGTCGGGCGCGAAGTCGGCGAGCAGCCGCGTTTCTCGTTCCAGAACCACATCGAGAATCTGCTCGTGAAGCTCCCAGCCTTCCTCGGTTAGGGCCAGGAGCGAGGAACGGCTGTTTCCGGGTATCGGCGTGGCTTCGACAAGCCCCCGCTTGATCAGTGCATGGAGCGTCCGGCTGACCGCGGCCTTGTTGAAGCCGATGACGTCGCAGATGCGCTTGGCCGTGATTTCGGGCTCCACCCCCAGCATGGCCATGACCCGCCATTCAGTCGGGCTGACCTGGAAGCGTTTCCGATAAATGCGCGACGCGCTGAGGGTCGTCTTGTTCGCAAGGAAGATCAGAAGAGCCGGAACATAGCGCTCGAGATCCAGCGCGCGCTTGCGATCGATGGCGCGCTCCGACGGAACGGAGAGGGGGCGTTCTTTCAGGTTGGAGCGCGCATTCATGACTCAGTGGAAATATCTCGGGAGAGGGGCAAACGGCCGATCAAATTGGAAGTGCCGGTTTGACATGTCAACTCGATGCCGACCGTCGGCGCCGAGGCTGGCGACGACATCGAGGCTTTCCGCACGTCCGGTGACTTTGCGTCGCAGCGCATTTCTCACGCATCCGTCGACGAGATCGAGTTGACAACGAAACTGGCCGGTGCAATCGTCCAGTCAAGAGATTTTCCAATGATGATTTGGGTTTCGGAATATTCGGACCCCAAATCGGGCCTGTGCCCGTGTCGTTGGTTGAAACCAGCAATGCCTCATAACAAGCGGCTCAAGTCGCAATGAAGGGGCGGGGAGGAAATATGGGAACGGACGTCAGTATTGACGCGCCGGCATGGTCCGGCGACCCTTTCGCAGACGATTTTTTCTACAACGCATTTGATTATTTCCCGGAGTTGCGGGCCCTGGGTCCGGTTTTCCGTCTGCCGCAGTATGGCATCTGGGGCATGGCGCAGTATGCGTCGGTCAAGAGCACGTTGACGGACTGGGAGACATTTATCTCCAGCGCCGGCGCCGGCATCCAGGATCTCCGCAAGGAGAAGGCGTGGCGGCCGCCCAGCATTCTCCTGGAAACCGATCCTCCGCTGCACGACGTCACGCGCGGCGCGATGAACAAGGTTCTGTCGATCGGCGAGCTGCGCGCACGTAAGGAGGCATTTCAGGCCGAGGCGGACCGGATGGTGGACGCCCTGGTCGAGAAGGGGACCTTCGACGCCGTCGGCGACCTCGCGATCCCGTTTCCGCTGAAGGTGATGGGCGATGCGGTCGGGGTTCCGCCCGAGGGGCGCGAGTGTCTGCTTCCCTTCAGCAACATGCTGTTCAACTCGTTCGGTCCGCCGAACGAGGTGTTTCTGAAATCGATCGAGGAATCCAACGCGGTCGTCGCTGAGCTGTTTCGGCAATGCAGCCGGGATGTGCTGACCGATGACGGTTTCGGCGCGGCGCTCTATGCCGCTGTCGATCGCGGTGAGATTCCCGAGGACTATGCGCCGGCGCTGGTGCGCTCGATCCTTTCCGCCGGCTTCGACACGACGGTCAACGGGCTTTCGGCAGCCGTTTACGCCTTCGCGCAATATCCCGAGCAGTGGCAGATCCTGAGGGAGGAGCCCAAGCGGTTGCGCACCTTCTTCGACGAAGTGATCCGCTGGGCCTCGCCGGTGCAGACCTTCTTCCGCACCACCGCGCGTGAGGTCGAGATCGATGGCGTCCGGATCGGGAAGGACGAGAAGGTGCTCCTCTTCCTGGCCGCGGCAAACCATGACCCCGACCACTGGGACTCCCCCGAGGTCTTCGACATAACCCGCAAGACCGTTGGCCATGTCGGCTTCGGCCACGGCATTCATGTCTGCGTCGGGCAGATGGTCGCGCGAATGGAGGCCGAGGTGGTCTTCGGGGCGCTTTGCCGAAGGATCGCCGGCTTCGAGCTGGCGGGCACGCCGGTCTACAAGCGCAACAACACGCTGCGTGGGTTCGAACACCTTCCGGTGCGCGTGCGCCTCGCTTGAGGCCACGTCTCCAGCGTCATTCGCGGCGGATATCATGGATCCCACCATTGCACTCTTTCTCCTTCAGGACGGCATCATCAACGGCGCCATCTATGCGCTCGCTGGCATCGCCCTCGTGCTCGTCTTCTCCGTTACGAGGGTCATTCTGGTCCCTCAGGGAGAGTTCGTGGCGTTCGCCACGCTGACACTCGCCGCTCTGGAAAAGGGCTCCGTTCCCGCAACCCCCTGGCTCCTGCTGGCCATGGGTGCGCTGGCCGCGCTCGTGGCTCTGTATGAAACGCGTCGCCAACTCTCGCCCCTTCGGGTGGGGCGCATTGTCGGGCTGTATGTCGGCGGACCGCTGGCGCTTGTCGCGATCACCCATTGGCTCGCGCCACTCGGTCTGGGGATGGTCTGGCGCATCCTCCTCACCATCGCGCTGATCACGCCGATGGGGCCGCTTATGTATCGCATTGCGTTCCAGCCGATCGCGAATGCCAGCGTGCTGATCCTGCTCATCGCGGCATTCGGCGTTCATATGTGCCTGACCGGTCTGGGTCTCGGCTTCTTCGGTCCCGAAGGTGTCGGAACCGCGCCGCTGGTCGAAGGGATGGTCACGCTCGGCGATCTCGTGATCAGCGGACAGAGCATCGCCGTGGTGGCCACCACCGCCGCCCTCCTGATCGCCTTCGCGGTGTTCTTCGAACGCACCCTTGCCGGCCGGGCCTTCCGCGCGTGCTCGTCGAACCGTCTTGGGGCGCGTCTGGTGGGTATTCCGACCGCGCTGGCCGGCCAGGCCGCCTTCACCGTGGCTGCCCTGATCGGGGCGATCTCGGGCATTCTCGTGGGCCCGATCATGACGGTCTACTACGACAGCGGCTTCCTGATCGGGCTGAAAGCCTTCATCGCGGCGATCATCGGGGGGCTTGTCTACTATCCTTTGACGGTCGCGGCCGCACTTGGGGTGGGGCTGCTCGAAGCCTTTTCGTCGTTCTGGGCCAGCTCCTACAAGGAAGTGATCGTCTTCACGATCATCATTCCCTTCCTGGCCTGGCGCTCTCTCACCACACATCATCTGGCGGACCAGGAATGACCGCGTTCTCCCGCTCCTGGCTGGCGCCGACAGCGGCGGTTGCCCTTCTGGCCCTGGTCGTGGCCGGCGTCTTGCCGTCGTTCTGGGTCGCGCTTCTCAACTACATCGGGATCGCGAGCCTGGTGGCTCTCGGCCTCGTACTGCTGACCGGCGTCGGCGGCATGACGTCGTTCGGTCAGGCGGCATTCGTCGGGTTCGGAGCCTACACGACCGCGGTCCTCACGGTGCAATTCGGCTGGTCGCCGTGGCTCACCCTGTTCGCCTCGCTGGGTGTCACCGCGCTCGGAGCGGTCCTAGTCGGGGTGGTCACGGTGCGGCTGTCCGGTCACTTTCTGCCGCTTGGCACGATCGCCTGGGGGGCGGCCTTCTATTACCTGTTCGGCAACATGCGCTGGCTGGGCGCCCACGACGGCATGTTCGGCATTCCGCCGCTCTCCGTCGCCGGCTACGACCTCGTCACCGAGGAACAGTTCTTCGTGGTCGTCTGGGCCTTCCTGATGCTCGCGGTGGTCGTCACGTGGAACCTGCTCGACAGCCGGACCGGTCGTGCCATCCGGGCGCTGCGTCGAGGCCCGGTCGCGGCCCAGGCCTTTGGAGTGAACACCGCACGGGCGAAGCTTCTGATGTTCGTCTATGCCGCCATTCTTGCGGGCCTTGCGGGCTGGTTGACCGCGCATCTGCAACGGTCGGTTTCGCCGGGGACGTTCGGCCTGACCGCCGGCACCGAGTACCTCCTGATGGCCGTGATAGGCGGTCCGGGCCGGATCGCCGGCGCAATCCTCGGGGCGGGGGTGGTGACCCTGCTGCGGGACCAGCTCCAGGACCTGCTCCCGCTCATCGTCGGCAGTACTGGCAACTACGAGATCGCGCTGTTCGGGGCACTCCTGGTGGTCGTGCTGCACAAGGCGCCGTTGGGTCTTTGGCCTCTGATCGCGGGTCCGCTGCGCGCGCCGGCCGTGCCCGACCAGGCCGGAGCGCTTCCGCCGAGCCGTCCAGAGGGCGCGGCCCCGGCGGGCGCACCGCTGCTGGAGGCCCGGGGCGTCCGGAAGAGCTTCGGGGGGCTTGTGGCCGTCAATGACGTCTCCTTCGCGGTAGAGGCCGGTGAAATCGTCGGCCTGATCGGTCCAAATGGCGCGGGCAAGAGCACCACGTTCGATCTGGTCACCGGTATCCAGGCCGCGACCGCCGGAGAGCTGCTGTTTCGGGGCGCGCCGATCCCTGCGGAAAACCCCCAGGCGGTGGCTGCGCTGGGTATCGGGCGAACGTTCCAGCACGTCCATCTCGTGCCGGACATGAGCGTAATGGAGAATGTCGCCCTTGGCGCTCACCTGCGCAGCGACGCGGGTGCCATGCGCTCGATGGCGCGACTTGACCGCCCAGTCGAAGCCGCGCTGCTGAAGACGGCGGTGGCCCAGATCGAACGCGTCGGCCTGTCCGATCTTGCGGGCGAGCCGTGCGGCAATCTCGCGCTCGGCCAGTTGCGGCTGGTGGAGATTGCCCGCGCACTCTGTCTCGACCCGGTTCTCTTCCTGCTGGACGAGCCCGCTGCCGGATTGCGCTTTGCCGAGAAGAAGGCGCTTGCCGGGCTTTTGCGGGAGCTCAGGGCGGATGGCGTCGCCATCCTTCTCGTCGAGCACGACATGGATTTCGTGATGAGCCTTGCCGACCGTCTCGTCGTGCTGGATTTCGGCACCAAGATCGCCGAGGGGCTGCCGGAGGCTGTGCGCAGCAACCCGCGCGTCCGCGAAGCCTATCTCGGGAGCGCGGCAGCATGAGCGAGCCGCTCCTCATAGTGGACAGCCTGCGCGTCGCATACGGCCGGGTCGAGGTGGTGCACGGCGTTTCGCTCACCGTCGGTCCAAGCGAGGTCGTCACGGTGATCGGCGCGAACGGTGCCGGCAAGACGACGTTCCTCAACGCCGTCATGGGCATCCTGCCGGCGCGCGGCGCGATCGCCTTCGACGGCAAGCCGGTTGGCGATGCCTCCCTGGAGGAGCGGGTCGCTTCCGGGCTCTGTCTCGTGCCCGAACGTCGTGAACTGTTTTCCGACATGAGCGTGCGGGACAATCTGCGCCTCGGTGGCATCCGCCAGAGTGCCGATGCCCGCGCGGAGGCACTTGAGGCCATCTATCAGCGCTTTCCGCGCCTGAAGGAACGGCGGCACCAGCTGGCTGGAACGTTGTCGGGTGGGGAACGGCAGATGCTCGCAATGGGGCGGGCGCTGATGGGGCGGCCGAAGCTCCTGATGCTGGATGAACCAAGCCTCGGGCTCGCGCCGCGCATCATCGACGAAGTGTTCGAGATCATCGCCGACCTCAAGCGCGCCGGTGTGGCCATCCTGCTGGTGGAGCAGAACGCGCACGCCGCTCTCGCGGCCGCTTCCCGCGCCTATGTGATGGAGCTGGGGGAGGTCCGCAGGGAAGGCTCGGCCGCAGCCATCAGAGAGGATTCCAGCCTTGTCGAAAGCTACCTCGGCATGGGGGGAACGACCTACTGACAGCCGATCGCAACCAAACGATCCGGACGAAATCCGGCCGTCGCGTCCGCAGGCCAAAGCGCGGACGCACACCAAGGGAGGAAGACAATGGCACTTTCGAAACACGCGCTGTCCGCCGTCGGCGCGGCGACGCTTCTCTTGGCGGCGCTCCCCGCGCATGCCGAGATCAAGATCGGAATTACCGCGAGCGGCACCGGCCCAGGCGCGGTGCTCGGCCAGCCGCAGCTCAGGGCGGTGGACACCCTGCCCACGGAGATCGCGGGCGAAAAGATTACATACATTCCGCTCGACGATGCCTCCGATCCGTCGAAGGCCGCGCAGAACGCGCGCAAGCTGATGCTCGAAGACAGGGTCGATGTTCTGATCGGGTCTTCGCTCACGCCGGTGACGCTGCCCCTGATTGACATGGCCGCGGAAAACGAGACCCCCCTGATGAGCATGGCAGCGGCCGCCGCGCTCGTTGAGCCGATGGACGACAAGCGGAAGTGGGTGTTCAAGGTCGTGCCGAACGACGACCTGATGGCCGAGGCAATCATGAAATATATCGCCGACAGCGGCGTGAAGCGGCTTGGCTATATCGGTGTCTCGGACGGCTACGGGGAGGGCTATTACAACGAGGTCGTCCGGCTCGCACCTGAGCTCGGTATCGACATCACGACCCACGAGGTCTACGCGCGCAACGATGCCAGTGTGACCGGCCAGGTGCTCAAGGTCCTCGCCACCAAGCCGGATGCGGTGTTCATCGCCTCCGCCGGATCCCCAGCCGTTCTTCCCCAGAAGGCGTTGCGCGAACGCGGCTACAAGGGGCCGATCTTCCAGACCCACGGCGTCGCGAGCCAGGCCTTCATCGATCTCGGTGGGGACGCGGTCGAAGGGGCGATCTTCGCCGGCGAGGCCTTCACCGTGGCCGACGACCTGCCTGCGGACAGCCCGTTCAAGGCGCCCACCACGGAGTTCATCACGAAGTACAAGGAGGCGACGGGTGAGGCGCCGCCGATCTTCGCGGCCCACATGTACGACTCGGTTCGTCTGCTGGAGGCCGCAATTCCGAAGGCGCTGGAGGCCGGCCAGCCCGGCACGCCGGAGTTCCGCAGGGCACTTCGCTCCGCGCTCGAGCAGTCAGACGGCGTCTACCTCAACAACGGCCTCTCCCAAATCACGCCGGACGACCACAACGGTTACGACGCGCGTTCGGCGTTCCTGATCGTCGTGAAGGACGGACAGTTCCGGACCACTGAGTAGATCCACGACGAGCCTGTCTTCGCGCCCCCCGGGAGCCGTAGGCCTCCCGGGGGCGCCAGGGGAAGCAGGCTGTCCCAAAGAAGAGCGGGTCCAGGATCCGTGTGGTCTGGCGGCGCCGGGCTTCAACCGGCTCGAGGCGGCGTATGACGTTCGGGTAGACGACGCGCACCCCGGCCGCACGTGCCAAGGCGCGCGCACCCGGCGGGGCGGCGCTCTTTCGGCGTTGCAGCGATGTCAGACGGGAAAAGGAAGAGTGGCTCCCCGGGCCGGATTCGAACCAGCGACCGATCGGTTAACAGCCGATTGCTCTACCACTGAGCTACCGAGGAACAGGGCCACGTCTTTCGTTAGGAGGCTGGCTATATCAAGCCTTCCCGGCGTTGCCAAGCCCGCCCATCTCTATGTTGGTTCCCTTGTTGTGGATGCAAGGGTGAGAAGGCCGGTGGCGACGCCGCGAATGCCCGGTTCGTCGGGACGCAGCGGGCCTGGCCGACCGGTGTGGATCGTGGCGGCTCAGGGAGTGGACGACGCATGGCAGACATCCGGTTCGGGCGCAGACGCGTTCCCCTGCCGCGCTCGCGGCCGGTGCGCATGGGGGTCGGCGTGGCGCTGATTCTCGGCGGCACGCTCGGCTTCCTGCCGGTGCTGGGCTTCTGGATGCTGCCGCTCGGCGTGATCGTGCTGTCCGTGGACAGCTCGGTCATGCGCCGGCTGCGCCGCCGCACCGAGGTCTGGTGGGGCCGGAAGGGACCGACGCTCCGAACGTCGCGGACCGAGACCGGCCGTCCGGCGGCCGACCCGCCGCCCGACCGCTGAGAGGACAACTGGCGCGGACCGATTGCGTGGCCGCCGCATTTCTTGCATGGTCGGCCGGTGCTTCGGTGTTTCGGCGGCGTGACCGTCGGGCATTCGGGAATGCGGTGCGCGTCGCCTCCGATGGGGGAGGCGCAAGGCCGCAGCTGCCCCCGCAACTGTGAGCGGCGAGCCCTTTCTCCCCGGCGGTCGGAACCGCCAGCCACTGGGAAACCGGGAAGGCGGAGGAGGGGTCGTGACCCGCGAGCCAGGAGACCGGCCGAGCGCGCGCGACTTCATCCCGGGCCGTCGGGTGGACGGCTCATGGAGGCATCTCATGCACGACCCGGCCGCGTCCGGCCCCGCTTCTCGTTGTCCTCCTGCCCGTCAGCGTCGGTGCGCCGTGCATCCGCGCGATGGTCGCTTGGCGGTGCCGCACCGCGTGGTGATGCGATGAGCGCGAGCCCTGCCTCGGTGCTGGTGGTGGGCGGCGCGCGTTCCGGCAAGAGCGCCTACGCCGAAGCCCTCGTCGAACGGTCGGGCCGCGCGCCGGTCTACCTCGCCACGGCCGGACCGGCCCGCGACCGCGAGATGGTCGACCGCATCGCCCGGCACGTTTCCCGCCGCGGCGATCGCTGGCGCACCGTCGAGGCGCCGCTGGAGCTTGCCCCGGCGCTGGTCGAGGCGTCCCGGCCCGACACCGCCATCCTGCTCGACTGCGCCACCATGTGGCTCTCCAACCTGATGGAGGCGGGCCGCGATACCGACGCGGCCGTCGCCGAATTTTCCACGATGCTCGCCGGCCTGCCAGGCCCCGTGGTGGTCGTCACCAACGAGGTCGGCCACGGCATCGTGCCGGAGAACGCGCTCGCCCGCGCCTTTCGCGACGCTCACGGCCGCATGAACCAGCGCCTGGCGGCCGCCATGGACCACGTCGTCCTGGTGGTTGCCGGCCGTGCCCTCGTCCTTCCCAAGTCCCCAGTTCCGGAGATCGTGCTTTGACCCTCGCACGCCGCATCCCCGCCACCATCGTCACCGGCTTCCTCGGCGCGGGCAAGACGACGCTGATCCGCCGCCTCTTGGAGCGCGCCGACGGCAAGCGCATCGCCGTCATCGTCAACGAGTTCGGCGATCTCGGCTTCGACGGCGGGCTGGTCGCCGAGTGCGTCGATCCCGACTGCGCCGACGAGGACGTGATCGAGCTCACCAACGGCTGCATCTGCTGCACCGTCGCCGACGACTTCCTGCCGACCATCGAGGCGCTGCTCGACCGGTCGGTGCCGCCGGACCACATCGTCATCGAGACCTCGGGCCTGGCGCTGCCGCAGCCGCTGGTCGGCGCCTTCGCCTGGCCGACGGTGAAGACCCGTGTGACCGTCGACGGCGTGGTCACCCTGGTCGACGCCCATGCCCTGTCGGAAGGCCGGCTCGCCTCCGACCTTGCCGCCGTGGAGGCGCGCCGCAAGGCCGATCCGGCGCTCGACCACGAAAGCCCGATCGAGGAGCTGTTCGAGGACCAGCTCACCTGCGCCGATCTCGTGGTGCTCACCAAGACCGATCTCGTCGAGGCCGCGGCGATGGACGGGGTGCGCGGCCAGATCGCCGGCCGCATCCGGGCCGGTGTGCAGACGGTGGAAGGCCGCGCCGGCGAGGTGCCGGTCGACGTGCTGTTCGGCATCGTCGCCGCGGCGGAAGAGGACGTCGCCGCCCGCGCCGGCCATCACGGCGTCGATCACGACCACGAGCACGACGACTTTGAGTCCTTCGTCGTGCTGCCGCCGGCCTTTGCGGATGCCGACGTGGCGCGGGCCTGGGTGGAGACCATCGTCGGCCGTGAGGACGTGCTGCGCGTCAAGGGCCGGCTCGCCATCCAGAACCGTCCCGCCCCCTTGGTCGTTCAGGCCGTCGGCCCGCGCATCGAGACGTGGTTCGGGCGTCCGGGCGAGGCGGCCGGCGGGGTCGTGGTGATCGGCGCCCATGACATGGACCGGAGCGCGGTCGAGGGGCTCACGGCGTCCGTCTCAGTCTGATGCATCTGCTCGCCGCCCGCTCTTCCAGCATCGAAAGCGCCGACGAGGCGGTCGATCTCGACCTGACGCCGGCCGAGATCGTCATCCTGTCGGCCGCCGATTCGGAGCTGTCGGCGTTCGCCGAGGCAGCCGCCGCGCTGCCGGACGACTTCCCGAGCCTGCGGCTGGCCAGCCTCGTCACGCTGTCCCACCCGCTGTCGGTGGACATCGCGCTGGAGAAGACCTTCCGGCACGCGAAGCTGGTGATCGTCCGGCTGCTCGGCGGCACGGCCTACTGGCCGCACGGCGTCGATGCGCTGGAGACGCTTGCCCGCCAGAGCGACGTGCAACTGGCCATCGTGCCCGGCGAGGCGCGCTGGTCGGAGGGGCTGGCGAAGCTTGGCACCGTCGCCGAGGACGACGCGCGCAACTTTTGGCGCTACTGCGTGGAGGGCGGCGCCCGCAACCGGGCCCACGCGCTGCGTTTTGCTGCCCATCTCCTCGGCCGCGCGGAGCGTCCGCCCGAGCCCCGGCCGATCCCGCTCGCCGGCTGCTACTGGCCGGGCGAGGGCACCGTCGATCTCGACGGCGTGCGCGCCCACTGGTCCGATCCGGAGGCCCCCGTCGCGGCGCTGGTGTTCTACCGCGCGCACCTGCAGGACGGGGCCACCGCGCCGTCCGATGCGCTGGTGGAGGCGCTTGCCGCGCACGGCCTTAACCCGCTGCCGATGTTCGCCTCCAGCCTGCGCGACGGCGCACCGGCCGAGGTGGTCGCCGCCGCGCTCGCCGCCACCGATCCGGCTGTGGTGCTCACCTCCACCGTGTTTTCGGCGGCGGGCATCGGCGACGCCTACACCGGTACCGCGCTCGACCGTACCGGCGCGCCGGTCCTCCAGATCGTCCAGGCCGGTTCGTCGCGCGACGGATGGCTGGAGAGCGCGCGCGGCCTCGGCATCCGCGACCTCGCCATGAACGTGGTGACGACGGAGATCGACGGGCGGATCCTCACCCGTGCGATCTCCTTCAAGGAGGAGGCGCTCGTCGATCCGCGCACCGAGTGGCGGCCCGTGCGGCCCGTCCCGGTGCCGGACCGCATCGATTTCGTCGCCGACCTCGCCGCCCGCTGGGCCCGGCTGCGCCGCACGCCGGTGGCGGAGCGCCGGATCGCCATGGTGCTCGCCAACTACCCGACCCGGGACGGGCGGCTGGCCAACGGCGTCGGTCTCGACACGCCGGCTTCCACCGTGGCGCTCCTCGACGCCATGGCCAACGCCGGCTATCGGGTCGAGGGTGCCCCGGCGACCAGCGCCGCGCTGATGGAGCGGCTGATGGCCGGGCCGACGAACGCGCCTGGTTCACGCGATCGCGCAGGCGGGGTGACTCTTCCGCTCGAATCCTATCTCAGATTCTTTGAACAACTGCCTGAAGATGCACGGGAAAAAATCATCGCGAAGTGGGGAGAGCCCGGCGCGGATCCCTCCCTCGTGGACGGGGAATTCCGGCTTGCCGTCCATGTTCTCCGCAACGTCGTGGTGGCGATACAGCCGGCGCGCGGCTACGACCGCGACCCCAAGGCGACCTATCACGACCCCGATCTGCCGCCGACCCACGCCTATCTCGCCTTCCATTGCTGGCTGCGCGAAGCGTTCGCCGCCGACGCCGTCGTCGAGGTCGGCAAGCACGGCAACCTGGAATGGCTGCCGGGCAAGGCGCTGGCGCTGTCGGCATCGTGCTTCCCCGAGGTCGCCCTCGGTCCGCTGCCGACTGTCTACCCGTTCATCGTCAACGATCCGGGCGAAGGCAGCCAGGCGAAGCGGCGCACCGCCTCCGTCATCGTCGATCACCTGACCCCGGCGATGACGCGGGCCGAAAGCCATGGCGCGGCCGAGACGCTGGAAAATCTCCTCGACGAGTTCTCGCTCGCCGATGCCGTCGACCCGCGCCGGGCCGAGCTGCTCCGCCGGGAGATCGTCGATCTGGCCATCGCGCGCGGCTTCGACCGCGACATCGGCGTCGATTTCGCGGCGGACCCCGAGGCCGCGCTGGTCGCCCTCGATGCCCATATCTGCGATCTGAAGGAACTGCAGATTCGTTACGGTCTTCACATCCTGGGCCAGTCGCCGGACGGCCGGTTGCGCACCGACACGCTGGCCGCCATCGCGCGTATCCCGCGCGGCGATGGCGCTGGTGCCGCCTCGTTGTTGCGCGCGCTCGCCGCCGATCTCGGCCTGGCGGGCTTCGATCCGCTGGAGGTGGCGATGGCCGCGCCGTGGGAGGGCGCGCGGCCCGAGGCCCTTGCCGGCGTTTCCGACGCGCTCTGGCGGACCGCCGGAGACACCATCGAGCGGATCGAGCTGCTCTCGGCCGCCCTCGTTGCCGGAGAGAGCGCCGCCGCCTCGGAGTGGACCGCGACCCGCGCCGTGCTGGATGTGCTCTCCACCCGTGTCGCGCCGGCGCTCGATCGGTCCGGTGCCGACGAGACCGCCGCCGTGCTGCGCGCCCTCGACGGCCGCTTCGTGGCGCCCGGGCCCTCCGGCGCGCCGACGCGCGGCCGGACCGACGTGCTGCCCACGGGGCGCAACTTCTTTTCCGTCGACGTGCGCGCGGTGCCGACCGAAGCGGCCTGGCGGATCGGGTCCAAGGCAGCCGAGCGCGTGGTCGAGCGCTACGTGATGGAGGAGGGCGACTGGCCCCGGGCCATCGCGTTCACCTGCTGGGGCACGGCCAACATGCGCACCGGCGGCGACGACATCGCCCAGGCGCTGGCGCTGATCGGGGCGAAACCGACCTGGGAGGGCGCGTCCGGCCGCGTCACCGGGTTCGAGATCCTGCCGCTGTCGACGCTCAGGCGGCCCCGCGTCGACGTGACCTTGCGCGTCTCGGGCTTCTTCCGGGATGCGTTCCCCAACCAGATCGCGCTGTTCGACCAGGCCGTGCGGGCCATCGGGGCCCTCGACGAGCCGGCCGACCAGAACCCCACCGCCGAGCGGATGCGCGCCGATGCGGTGACGCTCGCCGCGGAGGGCCGGAGCGCCGCCGAGGCGGCGCGGGAAGCGGGCTACCGGGTGTTCGGCTCCATGCCGGGGGCATACGGCGCCGGCTTGCAGGCGCCCATCGACAGCGGCCTGTGGGAGACCCGAGGCGAGCTGGCCGACGTGTTCCTGTCCTGGGGCGGCTACGCCTATGGCGCAGGCGTTGAGGGTGCGGGCGCGCGCGACCGGTTCGAGGCCCAGCTCGGCCGCGCCGATGCGGTGCTGCAGGCCCAGGACAACCGCGAGCACGACCTGCTCGATTCCGATGACTACTACCAGTTCGAGGGTGGCATGGCGGCGGCGGTGGAAGCGCTCTCGGGCGCCGCACCCGTCAGCCTGCATGTGGATACCAGCCGGCCGGAGCGGCCGGTGGCGCGGACGCTCTCCGAGGAGATCGGCCGGGTGGTGCGGGGCCGTGCGGCCAATCCGAAGTGGATCGCCGGCATGATGCGCCACGGCTACAAGGGCGCCTTCGAGCTGGCCGCCACCGTCGACTACCTGTTCGCCTTCGCCGCGACGACCAACGCGGTGTCGGACCACCACTTCGACCAGCTGTTCGACGCCTATCTCGACGACGACAGCGTTCGCGCGTTCGTCGAGCAGACCAATTCGCACGCGCTCGCCGAAATGGCGGCGCGTCTCAGGGAAGCGATCGACCGGGGGCTCTGGTCGCCGCGGGCGAACAGCGCCTACGATCGACTGGCCGGCTGGGAAGCGCCCCGGCCGACCGCACCGGCTGTCAGGGAGGACATCACGTGAAGGAAGGTCTGAGCGACGAAGAACTCGACGCCCGCCACGCCGACAAGATGCGCAAGAAGAAGGCGGCGCGGGACAAGATCCTGTCCACAAAGACGATCGAGAAGGGGCTGCTGATCGTCAACACCGGCAAGGGCAAGGGCAAGTCCACCGCCGGCTTCGGCATGATCTTCCGGGCGCTGGGCCACGGTTTCCGGGTCGGCGTCGTGCAGTTCATCAAGGGGCGGATCGAGACCGGGGAGCGGGCGGCCCTCGACCGCTTCTCCGATCTCGTCACGGTCAAGCGCATGGGCGAGGGCTTCACCTGGGAGACCCAGGACCGGCAGCGCGACATCCAGGCCGCCCGGGCCGCCTGGGAGGCGGCGAAGGAGATGATCACCTCCGGCGCGTATCGGATGGTGCTCCTGGACGAGCTCAACATCGTGCTGCGCTACGACTATCTGCCCATTGAGGAGGTCGTGGAATTCCTCACCACCGAGCGCCCTGACGACGTGCACGTGATCGTCACCGGCCGCAACGCCAAGGACGAACTGATCGAGGCGGCGGATCTGGTCACCGACATGACCATGGTCAAGCACCCGTTCCGCTCGGGCGTGAAGCCGCAGCAGGGCGTGGAATTCTAGGGCCGCTTCCGACCGCGCAGATTTAATAGCGCCGCCGGAAACGACTTCGGAATCAAGGCATTGAGCCGCATTCTTCCGGGTGGCCGAACGCGATCCGGGCGCAAGGCGCTTCAGCCGTTGCCGGCGGCCGCGGAAGCGGACGGGACGGGCCCCGTCGGCCAGCGTCCGCCGGGCCCGAAGGCGCTTACGGGCAGCGGATCGCGCGGCCGTAGCGGTCGCGACAGTTCTTCGGCGTGGTGGCGCCGCCGACGATGGCGCCGGCCGCGCCGCCGATGACACCGCCTGCCAGCGCGGCGCCGGCGCTGCCGCCGGCGACCCCGCCGATGATCGCGCCGGTACCGGCGCCGAGCGCACCGCCGACGATGGCCCGGTCGGTGGTCGAGGACGAGTTGCACGAGGCGAGGGCGAGGGCGAGCGTTGCAACGATGATCGAGTATTTCACGGGCTTGTTCCTGCTTGTGAAGAGGCGCGTGAAGATCGAATCCCGAAGCGCCGTTCCATGTGACCGTCCAATTGACGGCAGTTTCCGGCGGTTGGGCAAGGGTTTTTGTTGGAAACGACTGGAAGCGATGGAGCCATCCGTCGTCGGTTGCCGGCCCAGGCGGGCACAAAAAAAGACCGGCTGCCGAAGATCGGCAGCCGGTCCGTTGTGGGTCGCAGGGCCTGCCGGAATTACGGGCAGGTGACCGCGCGGCCGTAGGCGTCGCGGCAGGCCTTCGGGGCCGTGGCGGCACCGGCGAGGGCGCCCGCGCCGGCGCCGATCGCGCCGCCCGCCAGGGCAGCGCTCGTGCTGCCGCCGGCAATGGCACCGACCGCGGCGCCGGTGCCGGCGCCGATGGCGGCCCCGCCGAGCGCGCGATCGCGGGTCGAGTAGGAGTTGCAGCCGGCGAGGCTCACGGCCAGTGCTGCGGTGATGATCAGGGCTTTCACGCGTCCCTCCTTGGATATTGGACCGGTCGTTCTCGGTGCGCCCAACCCGCTGGGGGCGTTGGCGCATCACGAGCCGGGAGAATGTCGCGGCGGGCCAAAAGTTCCTTTGACCGGTTGAAAGAGATCCGAAAAGGTCGGCCGGAGGCTGAACACGGGAAGAGGGCGAAGCGGCGTGGCGCGCGGGTCGACGGGAACCGGAAAACCGGGGCGGGCTGCCGCCGTCATGGTCCAGGGCACGGGCTCCAACGTCGGCAAGTCGCTTCTCGTCGCAGGCCTCTGCCGGCTGTTCGCCAACCGTGGCCTGCACGTGCGCCCGTTCAAGCCTCAGAACATGTCCAACAACGCCGCGGCCACCGCCGATGGCGGCGAGATCGGCCGGGCCCAGGCGCTGCAGGCGCGGGCCTGCCGGGTGGACGCGTCCGTCGATTTCAACCCCGTGCTGCTGAAGCCTGAAACCGACATCGGCGCCCAGGTGATCGTGCAGGGGCGCCGGCTGACGACGGCGCGGGCCCGGGCCTACCAGTCCCTGCGCCCCACGCTGATGCCGAAGGTGCTGGAGAGCTACGAACGGATCGCGGCCGCCTGCGATCTTGTCATCGTCGAGGGCGCGGGAAGCCCGGCGGAGATCAACCTGCGCGCCGGCGACATCGCCAACATGGGCTTCGCAGGAGCCGCAGGTGTCCCCGTGGTGGTCGCGGCAGACATCGATCGCGGCGGGGTCATCGCCAATCTCGTCGGCACCCACGCCGTCCTTCCGGGCGGCGAGCGCGATCGCATAAAGGGCTTTATCGTCAACAAGTTCCGCGGGGATGTTTCACTCTTCGACGACGGGATGACGGAGATCGCCAGCCGCACCGGGTGGGCGCCGCTCGGGGTCGTTCCGTATTTCCCGGGAGCCGGCACGCTGCCGGCCGAGGACGCGCTGGACCTTGACGGGAGCACGCAACGCGACGGCGCGCTGAAGATCGCCGTGCCCCGCCTCCCGCGCATCGCCAACTTCGACGACCTGGATCCGCTGGCGCAGGAGCCGGGCGTCTCGGTGCGGCTGCTGGCGCCCGGCGACGCGCTGCCGGGCGACACCGACGTGGTCATCCTGACCGGGTCCAAGTCGACCATCGCCGACCTGGCGGCGATGCGCGAAGCGGGCTGGGACATCGACATCCGGGCCCACGTCCGCCGCGGCGGCCGGGTCGTCGGGCTGTGCGGCGGCTACCAGATGCTCGGCCGTTCCATCGCCGAT
>Ga0207904_1000365_pt1 | contig 18029 bp, 18 predicted proteins | sample MalvirmetaMSP118_FD_184232 | JGI IMG/M metagenome (GOLD analysis project Ga0207904, IMG submission 184232) | Marine viral communities from the Deep Pacific Ocean - MSP-118 (SPAdes) | ecosystem: Environmental > Aquatic > Marine > Oceanic | place: Pacific Ocean | collected 2011-05-30 | reverse complement strand
GAGCCCCATGGCGAAGCCGGCGCGCAGCTCGTCGATGGGCGCGGTGTCGAGGTCCGACGTGTAGGGCGGGCGCGACCGCGACCTCTCGGTGCTCACCAGCGTGTTCGCCGGCAGCAGCCGCTCGACCTTCTCCGGATGCACGGCCGCGAGATACTGGACCAGGAAGCCGCCGAGCGAGGAGCCCAGGCAGGTCGCCTTGTCGGTGCCGCGCTGGTCCATCAGCAGGGCCAGGTCCTGCGCCCACTCCGCCACGCCGCCTTGGGCCGGATAGGTGACTGCGACGATCCGGGCGCGATCCTTCAGCGCGTCGATCTGCTGCCAGAAGATGTCGCCGCGTCCCAGCGTCCCGGGGATCAGCAGCAGCACGGGCCCGTCAGACCCCACCTCGATCACCCCCCACTCGCGACCGTTGAGCGTGACGCGCTCCTCCGGGTGCCGCGCCGCGAACGCATCGCGGCTCTCCATCAGCGAATTCGTCATGCGAACGGGTTCTCCACTTTCGGCCAGTAGGTCGGCGCGCGCTTGGTGTAGGGGATGTTGGCGAAGTCCGGCGTGATCGAGCCGGGCGTCGCCACGTAGATCACCTCCGAGGCGATCGGCGCGAAGCCCGCGTAGAAGTGCTGGGACGACTTCACGCAGACGATCTTCTTTGACGCGAGATCGATGCCGAGCCCGGTGAAGGCTTCCGGATGAAAGGTCTGGTTGCGGTGGTCGTTGACGACGATGTCGACGCCGTTCGCCTGCAGCCACACCATCTCGCCGAGGCCGGATGCGAGCTCGCCGAAACGCTGGGTCAGGCCGCCGGCGATCCGCTTCACGGTGACCTCCAGGTCGAGCGGATCGCCCGACATCGGACCGCACTTGCCGCCGAGGCGCACCTTGAGGCGCGCGCCCTCGCCCGCCTCCCGGCAGATACGCACCACCACCGGGTCCCAGTAGATGCCGGTCGCCACGTCGGTCAGGCCGCGATCGAGGATGGCCTTCAGGAGGAACGTCGCGTCGGACGGCGCGCCGCCGCCGGCGTTGTCGGAGACGTCGGCGAGCACGACGGGTCCGGCCTCCGCCGCCACGGCGCGGTTGAGGGCGCCCACGATGTCCGGATAGGGCCGTGCGATCTGGTGGCGCAGCGCGAACAGCTCCCCGCCGAGTTCCTCCGCCAGTGCCGCGGCGCGCGCCGGGTCGTCGTCGGTGATCGCCAGCATGCGGGCGCCGACGCGGGGATGATCGCCCCACGGGAATCCGTGGATCAGCGACAGCGACAGGATGCCGGGTTCCGTCTCCCGCGCGATCAGCCCGTCGACGAAGCCCCGCATCGGCTGAAACGGCGTGTGCATGGCGTGGATCATGCGGCAGTCGAAGTCCCGCATCACCGGCCGGGTCCGTCCTTCCGCCGCGTCGACCGCGATCGCAAACAGGTCCCGGGCACGCTCGGGAATGTCGACGTGGGGATATTCCTTGTAGGCGACCAGCGCCGTGGCCTTCTCCACCATCGCCTCGGTGAGATGGCTGTGCGGGTCGAGCAGCCCGCCGATCACCGCATCGGGTCCCACGACCGCGCGACAGTGGGCGATCAGATCGCCCTCGCAGTCGTCGGTGCCGTCGGCGATCATCCCGCCGTGCAGCGACAGAAGCACCACGTCGACGGGCATCGCGGCCTTCAGGTCCGCGACGATCTCGGCGCGGAACGCCTCGTAGACCGGGCGCACCGTCGGTCCGCCCGGCTGGGCGTTCGCCGACAGGCTTTCCGCGACGTGCCAGCCCTTCGCCTCCGCCGCCTCGCGCCAGATGCGGGCCGGGCCCGACCAGTACTGGAGCGGCAGCCGCGAGGCGTTGCCGTGGGCGATGCCGCCCTCCTCGAAGCTGAGCATGCCCGTCGGCAGCGGCGAGAAGGAGTTCGTTTCGGTGTGCAGGCTGGCGATGAACAGCTTCATGCGGGTTCGTCTTCCGGATGATGATGCTCCGGCGGCGGCGCGCCGGTGGAGAGGTGCAGCGCCAGCGAGGCGGCGACGTGGACCATGATGATCGCGAACGCCACCGGCACCGCGGCGGTGAACCAGATCATCGGGATGCCCAGCATCTCCGCCTCCCGTCCGAGGCTGCGGCCGAGAAAGCCGCGCGACAGCGCCCAGTTGGCGCCGAACAGCGAGTAGAACAGCACCGGCACGGCGAACACCGTCACGCCGGCCGCCCGCACCAGGGCGAGCATCTGCCCGACGCCGCCCGTCTTGCGGGCGATGCCGGGAAACAGCGTCGGGTCGGAGCGCTCGTGGAAGGCGACGGAGGCGCCGAGCATGCCGGCCCACACCATCGCCCGCCTCGCCAGCTCCTCCGTCCAGATCGGCGGCGCGTCGAAGATGTAGCGGGCGATGACCTGGTAGAAGGCCGAGCCCACCATCACCACCAGCGCGATGACGGCCCCGGCCAGCGCCAGCCGGTTGAGGACGTCCGAGAACCGGACCAGGCCCGTCACCGCCCGCACGGCCTCACTCGCCCTTCGCCGTCTTCCACATGGCGACCTGCTCGTCGGTCAGGAGACCGCTGTCGTAGGTCGTCTGGGAGGCTTCCTCGAAGGCGGCGCGCGCCTCCGGCGTCAGCTCGGTGATCTCCACGCCGGCTTCCTTCAGCCGGTCGTAGACGCCGCCCTGGTTGGCGAGCCAGTCCCGGTTCGCCTTGTTGGCGGCCGCCACGGCGGCCTCGACGGTCTCGCGGTCGGCGTCGGAGAGGCCGGCGTACCAGTCCTCCGATGCGATCGCGATGCGCAGCGACGGCGAGATGTCGGCGTCGGTGAAGTACTTGATGAAGTCGGTATGGCCGAACAGCAGCGGCACGATCGGCGGGTTCAGGTAGCCGTCGGCGACGCCGGTCTGCAGGGCGTTCGGAACCTCGGCCCAGCTGACGATCGTGCCGGTGGTGCCCCACGCCTTGAACAGCTCGATCTGACTCTCGTCGAGGGCGCGCATGCGCAGGTCGGCCATGTCGGCCATCGTGGCGACCGGATGCTTGGTGTTGAAGATGCCGACGCCCTGGCCGACCGCGTCGACGCCGAGGACCCGCACGCCGTCGCCAGCGAGTTTTTCGTTGATCTTCTCCAGCATGCCGCCCTCGTTGAGCGCCCGGTCGACCTGCTCGATGCCGTCGAAGAAGTACGGCAGCCGCAGCCCGAAGATCGTGTCGTCGATGGAGGCGGTGATGGCCAGCGGCGACATCGACACCTCCAGCAGGCCCTGGGAGACCTGGTCGAGCAGTTCGTCGTCACCGCCGAGCGCGCCGCGCTGGAATTCCTCCGCCTCCATGCCATGGCTGTTGAGATATTCCGTGAAGGCGTGCGCCCAGACATAGGAGCCGGAGCCTTCCAGGTCGGGCGGGCTGTCGAGCGCCACCTTGATCTGGGCGAACGCCGGTCCGGAGACCGTCAGGGTTGCGGCAAACGCGGCCGCAAGCGCGATACGGGACAGATGCATGGTTCAGTTCCCCTCATTGTTGATGCGCATCTCAGGCGCTCCACGGACAGGCTGGTCTCCCGCACCACCTATCCGCCGCCGAGAACTCCGAACGCGCGCGGCACCGCAAGGCTGATCTCCGGAAAGGCGATCAGGACGCCAAGCACCACGATTTCGACCAGCACGAACGGGATCACCGCCCGCGCCAGCTGCCAGTAGTCGGTCTTCGTCACCGCCGAGACCACCAGAAGGCAGCCGCCGAGCGGCGGCGACACCAGCCCGATGCAGAGATTGAAACACAGGACGATGCCCAGGTGGACGGGATCGGCACCCTGGGCGAGCGCCACCGGCGCCAGCAGCGGCACCAGCAGCGCCAGCGCCACCGGCACGTCGAGGATCATGCCCGCGAACAGGAACAGCACGTTCAGCAGGATCATGTACTCGAGCGGCCCGAGGCCGAGGCCCGTCACCGTCGACGAGATCGCCTCCGGCAGCCGCTCCAGCGCCCCCAGATGCCCGAGTGCGGCGATCGCGGTGATGATCATGAAGATCGAGCCGGAGAGCGTCACGGTCCGCCGCAGCCCCTGCATCAGGGAGGTGACGGAGAGGCCGTCGTAGAAGTTCGCGGCGATCAGCGCGACGACGACCGCCACCGCTGCCGCCTCGGTCGGGGTCATCCAGCCCAGCACGATGCCGCCGACGATGATGACCGGCAGGATCAGCGCCGGCGCCGACCGCAGGATCGTCGGCAGCAGCGGCGGCGCCTCGCTGGCCGACAGGCGCGGATGGCCTTCCTTCCACGCATACAGCGCATTGACGAGGAACAGCGCGCCGGCCAGCAGCAGCCCCGGCACGATGCCGGCCAGGAACAGCGCGGTCACCGAGGTCTGCATCAGCGCGCCGTAGAAGATCAGGATGATCGAGGGCGGCACGATCGGCCCGATGATCGACGACGCCGCGGTGATCGCGCTGGCATAGGCGGCGGAATAGCCGCGCTCGCGCATCGCCGGCACCAGCGTGTTGGAGAGCGCGGCCGCATCGGCCACGGCCGAGCCGGAAATGCCGGCGAAGAACACGCTGGTCATGATGTTGACGTGGCCCAGCCCGCCCCGCATGCGACCCACGAGCGACATCGACAGGTCGATGAGCGCGCGGGTGACGCCGCCCCGGTTCATGACCTCGCCGGCCAGGATGAACAGCGGCATCGCCATCAGCGCGAAGACGTCGATCTTGGAGAAGATCTGCTGCGGCAGGATGGCCAGGTAGCGGCCGTTGTCGGTGGCGATGAAGGCGAGGACGGCCGAGCCGCCGATGACATAGGCAAGTGCAAGCCCGGACGCGAGGAGGACAACCGCCGCGACCGGAACGAGCGCGATCATGCGGCGATCTCCAGCCGGCCGACGGCGAGGTCGGCTTCCGCGACCCCCTCGTCGGCGATGTCGGGCGGCAGCGGCCCGCCGTCGACCAGGGCCGCGGCGGTCCGCGCCAGCGCGGGCGCGGACTGGATGCCGTAGCCGCCCTGCCCGGCGAGCCAGAAGAAGCCCGGGACCGTCGGGTCGTAGCAGGCGACCGGCGTCTTGTCGGCGACGAAGGAGCGCAACCCGGCCCACTTGTTCTCGATCGCCCGAACCGAAACATCGAAGGCCGTCTCGATCCGGTCGACGCAGACCGCCACGTCGTACTCGTCCGGCTGGGCGTCGCACGGCGGCGACGGCGTCTCGTCGGCCGGCGAGATCAGCAGGCGGCCGGCGTCGGGCTTCATGTAGAAATCCTCGTCGATGTCGACGACCATCGGCCAGGACGACGGATCGATCCCGGTCGGCGCGGCGACGATCACCGCGGTGCGCCGCTTCGGAACGAGGCCGATGGGCGTGGCCCCGGCCAGCGCCGCGATCTCGTCGGCCCAGGCGCCCGCGGCGTTGACGACCACGTCGGCCCGGACCGTCCGCCGGCCCAGATCGATCGACCAGGACGACCCGGTTCGCTGCAGCCGCTGGACCGTCGCGTTGGTGAGCAGTTCGCCGCCGGCGGCGCGGAAGGTCTTCAGGTAGCCCTGGTGAAGGCCGTGGACGTCGATATCGCGCGCTCCGGGCTCAACCATGCCGCCACCGACATATTCCGCGCGCAGCAGCGGCGCGCGCTCCCGCGCCTCCGCCGGACCGACCAGGCTGACGCCGCTCCTTGCACCGATCGCCTCGAAATGGGCCTCCAGCGCCCCCATCTGGTCGGGTCGCGCCACCATCAGCACCCCGCGCGCCGACAGCAGCGGATTGGCGCAGAAGCCGGCGGGCGGCTGGTCGAAGAAGCGCGCCGAGGCCCGCGACAGCGCCCGGATCGCCGGAGGTCCGTACGTCTCCGTGAACAGCGCGGCGGACCGGCCCGTGGTGTGATAGCCCGGCTGGGATTCCCGCTCGATCAGCAGCACCCGGCGGCCGGCCGCGGCAAGCTCGGCCGCGACGGAGGCGCCTGCGATGCCGGCGCCGATGACGGCGACGTCGAAGCGCGGCTGGGAGGGACCCGTATCGATCATGCGGAAAGCGTAACAAAGCTTTTCCGATTGGAAAACGAGAATTTTCCGATCGGAAAATCGCGGTGGACGCGCCGCGCCCGCGGACCTAGATTCCCGCCATGGACACCACCGACCCGAAGGCTCAGGCCGATGACCGGCGCATCCGGATGGGCGAGCGCCTGCGCGCGATCCGTCACGAGCAGGGTCTGACGCTGGCCGACGTGGCCGCCCGTTCCGGGCTGGCTGTATCCACCGTGTCCAAGGTCGAGCGCGGCCGGATGGCCCTCACCTACGACCGGTTCACCCAGCTCGCCGACGGGCTTGGCGTCGATCTGGCGGCCCTCTTCAGCGAGCACGGCGAGCGCTTCCAGCCCGGCCAGGTCGCGGTGTCGCGCGAGGGCGAGTTCGCTCTGCACGTCACCGAGAACTACGTCTACGAGATGCTGTTTCCGGATGTCTGGAACAAGGCGATGGTGCCGATGCTCGGCACGTTGCAGCCCTACTCGAAGATGAACTTCGAGCGGTTCGTCAGCCACGCCGGCGAGGAGTTCCTGATGGTCCTGGACGGCAGCCTGACGGTCTATTTCGAGGACCGCCCACCGGAGATCCTGGGCACCGGCGACAGCCTCTACTTCGACAGCCGGCGCGGCCATCTCTACGCCTCGGCGGGCGCCGAACCGGCCCGCATCCTCGTCGTCTGCGCAAAGATCGGCGACTGGCCCGGATAGGTCTTGCGGAGCAGACGGTGGGCCGGTTCAGCCCCGGCCGACGTCCACGTAGGTGAAGCCGTGGCGCTCCACCTCGGCCCGGCGGTAGACGTTGCGAAGATCGACGAACACCGGCACCCGCACGAGCGTCTTCATGCGCGGCAGGTCTAGCGCCCGGTAGGCGTCCCACTCGGTCACCAGCACCACCGCGTCCGCCCCCTCGATGCACTGATAGGCGGTGTCCGCGTAGTCCAGGTCCGGCAGCACGCCCTTGGCCTGCTCCATGCCTTCCGGATCGTGCCCGCGCACGGTGGCGCCCGCCTCGCGCAGCGCCTCGGCGATGGTGATCGCCGGGCTCTCGCGCATGTCGTCGGTGTTCGGCTTGAAGGTCAGGCCCAGCAGCGCGACCGTCTTGCCGGCGACGGAGCCGCCGCAGGCCTTCACGACCTTGCGCGCCATCTGCGTCTTGCGCTCCTCGTTGACCGCCACGACGCTCTCCACGATCCGGCAGGGCACATCGTATTCGCGCGCGGTCTCCACCAGGGCCCGGGTGTCCTTGGGAAAGCACGAACCGCCGAAGCCCGGCCCGGCGTGCAGGAACTTGGTGCCGATCCGGTTGTCGAGGCCGATGCCGCGCGCCACCTCCTGCACGTTCGCGCCGGTCCGCTCGCACAGGTCCGCCATCTCGTTGATGAAGGTGATCTTGGTCGCAAGGAACGCGTTGGAGGCGTACTTGATCAGCTCGGCGGTCCGGCGGCCCGTGTAGATCACCGGCGCCTGGTTGACGAACAGCGGCCGGTAGACCTCCGACATGACTTCCTTGGCGCGGTCGTCCTCGACGCCGATGACGATGCGGTCGGGACGCTTGAAGTCCTCGATGGCCGCGCCCTCGCGCAGGAATTCCGGGTTCGAGACCACCGAGATGTCGATGCCGGGGCGCGCCTCGCGCATGATGCGCTCGACGGCGTCGCCGCTTCCGACGGGCACCGTCGACTTGGTGACGATGACCGTGTAGCCGTCGACGTGGCGGGCGACCTCTTCCGCCGCCGCATAGACGAACGTCAGGTCCGCGCGGCCGTCGCCGCGCCGCGACGGCGTCCCGACGGCGATGAACACCACGTCGGCCTCGGCCACGCTGTCCGCGACTTCCGTGGTGAAGAACAGCCGCTCCTCGGTCTGGTTGCGGACGACATGCTCCTCCAGCGCCGGCTCGAAGATCGGGATCTCGCCGCGCTGCAGCCGGGCGACCTTCGCCGGATCGGTGTCGACGCAGGTGACGATGTGGCCGAAATCGGCAAAGCAGGCGCCGGAGACGAGGCCGACATAGCCGGCGCCAATCATGGTGATGCGCATGGGAGACCCGTTCCGCGGCTGAGCCGATGTCGCGTGGGCATCGGGAGGGGTGCGACGTCCGATGGCCGCTTTCTTGCCCCTCCCGCCGCATCCATGCAAGCCGCGAAAGGCGGTGCAGCGTCGGTCAAATCCCCGCAATCCGGCAAAAGCGCACGAGCGGCGCCAGCCGCGTCACCCCGATCCGAGTCAGAGTGCCGGCGCGTCGACCTCGTCGTGTTCGAGGATCCACGGCTCGTCGACGCCCTGCGCCGTCCAGCGCTCGAAGGAGGGAAGCGCCAGCACGGCGTCCATGTAGGCCCGCGTGGCCGGCGTCACCTCCCATCCGTAGCGGTCGAGGCGGCTCACCACCGGCGCAAACATCGCATCGGCGGCGCAGAAGGCGCCGAACAGGAACGGCCCGCCCGTCCCGAATCGGTCCCGGCAGTCGGCCCAGAGCTCCTGGATGCGCGCAACGTCCCTGGCGCCGGCCTGCCCGCCCCAGTCTCGGAAGGCGAAGCGCTTGCGCAGGTTCATGGGGCAGGCAGACCGCAGCGCCTGAAAGCCCGCATGCATCTCGCAGGAGACGGCACGGGCCACCGCACGGGCTTCCGCGTTGGCGGGCCAGATACCGCGATCCGGGAAGCGCTCCGCCAGCGTCTCCATGATGGCCAGCGATTCCCAGACCGAGAGATCGTCGATGAGCAGGCACGGCACCCGCCCCGACGGCGAATGCCGGGTGATGCGCGCCTTGGTATCGGGCTGGTCGAGGGGGATCAGGATCTCGTCGAAGTCGATCCCCAGCTCGCTCATCAGCAGCCACGGCCGGAGCGACCAGCTCGAATAGGCCTTGTTGCCGATCACCAGTACGACGCTCATTCCCGTCCCTCCCTCGCCAGGCATCGACTGGCAGTTTCGTCTGGGCCGACGGCTTCGTCCAATGGAGCTTTGTGATGCGTTTTGCGCGCGACGCTGATGAATCGGAGCCGCTTCGGTCGGCTAGCCGGCCGGCCCCGGCACCAGCGCCGGCGTCTTGCCGGTCAGCCGGTAGGCGATCAGCGACAGCCACTCGCGCACCGCGAGGTTGGTCTTGAACAGGCCGTAGGCCATCGACTGGGTCCAGGCGTAGGGATCGTCGGCGCCGGAGGTGCGGTAATCAACCGGCCACGGCACCATGCCGGTCCAGCCGACCTTCTCCAGCACCCCCATGGTGCGCGGCATGTGCCAGGCGGAGGTGACCACGATCCAGCTCTGGCCGGGTTCGGGTTCCAGAAGCGCCTTGAGAAGAACGGCGTTCTGCCAGGTCGACCCGGCCCGGTCCTCGATGCGGATCCGGTCGCGCGCCACCCCGAAGCTCTCGAACAGTCCCGCCGCGAATTCCGCGTTGCCGGTTCGGCCGTCCTTGCCCGGCGGCCCGTTGGAGATCGCCACCAGCGCGTCCGGGTAGCGCCGCGCCAGGTCGGCGACGGCGATCAGCCGGTCGGCCCCCTCGTTAACCTCGGGGATCTGGCGGGTCCGGGCGATGCCGGCGTCGATGGCGCCGCCGAACACGAGAATGCCGGTCGGGCCATCGGCGGGCGGCGCGCCGCGTGCGAAGCGCTCCTCCAGCGGATGCAGGAGCAGCGTCGCCATCGGCGCGAAGCCCGCCAGCACGAACCCGACGGCGCCAAGCGCCACCAGCGCGATACCCGTCCGCCGCCAACTGGCGACCAGGCAGCCGAGCCCGGCGAACAGGATCAGGACCAGCAGGTTCGATGGTCGCAGGACGAAGAAGACGACTTCGGAGAGGAGATCGGGCATGGCGCGCGCCTCAGGCCGGGGTGCGCACTAGGTATCCCATTCCGGCTCGCCGTCCATGCGCACGATGCGTCCGTCGCTGCGCTTCAGCGCAAAAATGCGCTGCATGTCGTCGTCCGACAGGCTGAACGCGGCCGCACCCAGGTTCTCTTCGAGGCGCTCCGGACTGGCGGTCTTCGGAATGGCGATGACGCCGTCCTGCTGGATCAGCCAGCGCAGCAGCACCTGGGCCGGCGTTCGGCCGTGCGCCTCGGCGATCCCGGTCACCACCGGATCCTTCAGGATCGTGCCGCGGCCGAGCGGGCTGTAGGCCGTCGCCGAGATGCCATGCCGGCGGCACGCCTCCAGCACCGGCGTCTGGTCCAGCTGGGCGTGATACTCGACCTGGTTCGTCGCAAGCGGCGCCTCGCTGGCCGCCACCGCCTCCTCGATCAGCTTGACCGGGAAGTTGGCGACCCCGATGGCCCGGGCCAGGCCGCGCGTGCGCACCTCGTTGAGCGCCCCGATGGCCTCCTGCACCGAAACCTCGTTGCTCGGCCAGTGGATGAGATAGAGGTCGAGATAGTCGAGGCCGAGCCGCTTGAGGCTCTCCTCGGCGGCATGCTGGAGCGCACCGTCGCGCAGATGCGACGACCACACCTTCGAGGTCACGAACACGTCGTCGCGCGGCACCCGCGCCGCCCTGAGGCCGCGGCCGACCGCCTCCTCGTTGTCGTACATCTCGGCGGTGTCGATGTGGCGGAAGCCGGCGCCGAGCGCGGCGGCGACCATCCGCTCGCACTCCTCGCCCTTGAGCGGCCAGGTGCCGTATCCGAGGGCGGGAATCTCCACGCCGGCGGCGGTGACCTTGTGCATGACGGAGCTCCTTCGATTGGATGTGTCGGGGCGTGAACCCCGGACAGGCAGGCCGGCGGGCAGCCGCGCACGAGCCATTCTCAGGCGTCGGCGCCACGGCCCGGCGCGACGGGAGTGCTTCAGCGAACCCCGCCAAGCCATTGAAGGCGCGAGATATTCTTCCGCAAACGACAGCGCCGACGAAAAGCGATCAGCGTCCGGGCGCCAGCGCCTTCCCGTCGACGAAGCCGACCTTGCCGTTCCAGCCGATCTCGCAGGCGCGCTCGTCGAGAAGCGCCCGCCAGACCGCGGGCGACCCGAACTGCCACTTGCCGAACGGGATTTCCGGCCGGCACCAGCGCAGAACGATGCCGTCGGCGCCCCTGGGCACCGTGGCGATCGTTGCCGCGCCGGCCTCGATCTCCGCGCGGAGCGGAGCGTCGGTGCGGGCCGAGTAGGTCATGTCGTAGGGGCTCGCCGACTGGGCCATGGCCGGACCCGCCATGACCGGCAGGGCACCGATCAGGCAGGCAGCGGCGAGCGAGGCGGGACGCATGGCGCCCTACCCGATTTCGGTGGCGGACCGAACGATCTTTCCGACGAGGCCGTAGGCTACCGCCTCGTCCGGCCCCATCCAGTAATCGCGGTCGGTGTCCTTGGCGATCCGCTCGATCGGCTGGCCGGTCGCCTCGGAGAACATCTGGTTGAGGCGATCGCGCATCTTGATCATCTCGCGCGCCTGGATCTCGATGTCCGAGGCCGCACCGCCGGCGCCGCCGGACGGTTGATGAAGCAGGAAGCGGGTGTTGGGCGTGCAGTAGCGACGCTCCTTCGGCACCGACACGTAGATCAGCGCGCCGGCAGACGCGACCCAGCCCATGCCGAGGATGTTCACCTTCGGCGCGATGAAGCGGATCGTGTCGTGGATCATGTCGCCCGATTCGACGTGGCCGCCCGGCGACGAGACGATCAGGTTGATCGGCTCGTTCGACACGTGAGCGAGCGCGAGCAGGCGCTGGGTCACGTCGCGCGCCATGTCCATCGACACCTGGCCGATCACCATCACGGTGCGGGCGTCGAACAGGTGCTTGTCGACCGGGATCGACTGCTGCGCCTTGATCTTCTCCTCGTCCTCGTCGTCGTCGAGGCGGGGTTCTGTCACGTAGGCCTGAGGCATGTTGGTCCAATCCGGTGTGGGAAAGTCGGTGAGGCGCACCTGGGGGGCGCGAAACCGTTGTCGTGTCGTGCTGTCGTTTTGTAGTGCCCCCGATGTCGTCACGCAAACCCCTCGCGTCAATGCCGGGCCTGCGCCCGCCCGCTTTTCGGGAGCACTCCTTCCGACCCGCGGCCGACCGTGACGGTGCCTCACGACCTCCCGGGACGCTGGATGCGCCGGCGCAAGCCGGCATCCCGATCAGGAGCCGGCAATGCCACGGGCACAAAAGAGGCGCGCACCGGCTCCGGCACGCGCCTCCAATCGTTCGGCGCCAACCCTCGGGACGAAGCCCCCGGGGAATCGACGGAGCCGGATCAGCCCATCGTCGGGATGACGAACTCGGCGGAGTCCTTGATGCCCGAGGGCCAGCGCGAGGTGACCGTCTTCGTCTTCGTGTAGAAGCGAATCGAATCCGGGCCGTGCTGGTTGAGGTCGCCGAAGCCGGACCGCTTCCAGCCACCGAAGGTGTGGTAGGCCAGCGGCACCGGGATCGGAACGTTGACCCCGACCATGCCGACGTTGACGCGGGCGGTGAAGTCGCGGGCCGCGTCGCCGTCGCGGGTGAAGATCGCGACGCCGTTGCCGTACTCGTGGTCGCTGGCGAGCGCCAGACCTTCCTCGTAGTCCTTGGCGCGGACAACGGCGAGCACCGGCCCGAAGATCTCTTCCTTGTAGATCCGCATGTCCGGGGTCACCCGGTCGAACAGGCAGCCGCCCATGAAGAAGCCGTTCTCGTAGCCCTGCATGGTGAAGCCGCGGCCGTCGACGACGAGCTCGGCGCCCTCTTCCACGCCGAGATCCACGTAGCCGCGGACCCGGTCGAGCGCAGCCTTGGTGACCAGCGGCCCGTAGTCCGCGTCGGCATCGGTGGAGAGCCCGATCTTCAGCGCATTCACCTTCGGAACCAGCGTCTCCATCAGGCGGTCGGCGGTCTTCTCGCCCACCGGCACCGCGACGGAGATGGCCATGCAGCGTTCGCCGGCGGAGCCGTAGCCGGCGCCGATCAGCGCGTTGGCGGCCTGCTCCATGTCGGCGTCCGGCATGACGATCATGTGGTTCTTGGCGCCACCGAAGCACTGGGCGCGCTTCCCGTGGGCGGCCGCCGTCGCATAGACGTACTGGGCGATGTCGGAGGATCCGACGAAGCCGACTGCCTTGATCTCGGGATCGGTCAGGATCGCATCGACCGACTCCTTGTCGCCGTTGACGACATTCAGGATGCCGGCAGGAAGTCCGGCCTCCATCATCAGCTCCGCCAGCCGGATCGGCACGGACGGATCGCGCTCGGACGGCTTCAGGATGAAGGCGTTGCCGCAGGCGATCGCCGGCGCGAACTTCCACATCGGGATCATGGCGGGGAAGTTGAACGGGGTGATGCCGGCGACCACGCCGAGCGGCTGGCGCAGCGAGTACATGTCGATGGCCGGGCCGGCGCCGTCGGTGAACTCGCCCTTCATCAGGTGCGGAACGCCGATCGAGAACTCCGCGACCTCGAGACCGCGGATGATGTCGCCCTTCGCGTCAGGCACGGTCTTGCCGTGCTCGGAGGAGAGAAGCTCCGCCAGCTCGTCCATGTTCTGGTTGAGGAGGTCGACGAACTTCATCATCACCCGGGCGCGGCGCTGCGGGTTGGTCGCCGCCCACTTCGGCTGCGCGGCGACGGCATCGGCAACCGCGGCCTGGACTTCCGCCGTGGTGGCGAGCGCCACCTCGGCCTGAACCTCGCCGGTGTTCGGATTGTAGACCGGCGACGTACGCCCCGACGTGCCGGGAACGTGCTTGCCGCCAATGAAATGTCCGATCGTGCGCATAGTGTCTCTCCTTGTTCGGCACCGACGGGTGAAGCGCGGCATCCGGGCTTCCATCGGAAAATATCGATAATCTGCCCGCGTCATAGCGCAGGTGGCGAGCGGGAGAAAGGCCCTGTGCTGCAGGGCAGCTTCTCGCAAACGTGATCGCGGCCATGGCGGGAACCGTCTCGCCGGCTGCTGCCGATGGCGATGGCTCTGTTAGACTTGGAGGGATTCTAACGCAGGCTGAGGGATGTGACACATGAGAACTATCGCGGTCGGACTAGCGCTGGCGCTTGGCGCCACCTTCGCCCTCTCGACCACGGGGTGGTCGCAGCAACCCGAGGCGCTCACCGGCACTGCCGCCATCGAGAAGCGCCAGGAGCTGATGAAGTCGGCCGGTCGCGCCACCAAGGCCGCGAGCCAGATGGTGAAGGGCGAGACCGCCTGGGATGCGGACGCCGCCGCCGCCGCGATGCAGACGCTCGTCGACGTCGGAACCCAGTTCCCGACGCTGTTCCCGGCCGATTCCAAGACCGGCAACGACACCGAGGCAGCCGCTGCGATCTGGGATAACCCGGCGGAGTTCGAGGCCATCGCCGCGACGTTTGCCGAGGATGCCGAGGCGGCGAAGCTGGCAGCCGGCAACGGCCTCGATGCCTTCAAGCCGGCGTTCGGCAAGGCCGCAAGCAACTGCCGGGCCTGCCACGAGAAGTTCCGCACCGACTGACCTTACCGTCGGCCGACCAAGCCGCGCCCCCGGGCGATCGCCACCCTGACCGGCGGAGCGCGGCTTGGGGAACACGGACATGAGCACGCCCGGGCGGGCCGGATCGATGCGCCCCGACCGGCTGCGTGCCTGAACACCTGCGGGGCACCATGCGGCGCATCCTCTTCGTCCTGATCGGTCTGGCGGCGGTCGGTGCCGCGGCATTCTGGTGGCTCACCGCGCCCGCCACGCTCGCGGCGGTCGACCTGCCCGACCACACGCCGGATCTCGCCAACGGCGAAACGCTGTTCTGGGCCGGCGGCTGCGCGTCCTGCCACGCGGCGCCGGGCGCCAAGGACGACGACCTGCTGAAACTCGGCGGCGGAGCCGAGCTCGACTCGCCGCTGGGCGCCTTCACGGTGCCGAACATCTCGCCGGACGAGGCAAGCGGCATCGGCGGCTGGTCGACGGTCGACTTCGTGAACGCGCTGCGCTTCGGCGTCTCCCCCGGCGGCGAGCACTACTACCCGTCCTTCCCCTACGCCTCCTATCAGCACATCACGCTGGAAGACCTGATCGACCTGAAGGGTTTCCTGGACACGCTGCCGACGGTCGACAACCGGGTCAGCGCCGCCTCCCTCCCGTTCCCCTTCTCGATCCGGCGCGGCATCGGCCTGTGGAAACGGCTCTACGTCAACGACCCGGGCTTTGCCGCCGATCCCGCGCTTTCCGACGCGGAGAATCGCGGCGCCTACCTCGTCACCGGTCCGGGCCATTGCGGCGAATGCCACACGCCGAGGACCCTGTTCTTCGGCATGGACGACAGCCGCCGGCTGGCCGGCGGCCCGGCGCTGGAGGGCTCGGGAACCGTCCCGAACATCACGCCGGGCGGCAAGGAGATCAGCGGCTGGAGCGCATCGGACATCGCCTATTATCTCGAATCCGGCTTCACGCCGGATTACGACGTGGTGGGCGGCGCCATGGCCGGGGTGCAGAAGAACTGGGCCCACGTCCCGGCCGTGGACCGCGATGCGGTGGCCGCCTACCTGAAGGCGATCCCGGCCCTGCCCTCCAGCCAGTAACGCGACCTCCGACGTTCGCGCGAAGGTCCCGTTGCATCCTTTGATTATCTAAAGGAAACTCGACGTTCGGCCGCCAGGGCCGGGCGCCCTGCCCGGTGACCGGAGGCTAATCGACGGGATCGTGCGCCGAACGCGCGGCCCTATTCCCTTCCAGACCCGTGGAGTTATCCATGACCCTGCGCCGCCTCCTCGCATCCGCCGCCGTCGCGACCGCCCTCGTCGCCGGCCCGGCCCTCGCCAAGGACTGGACGGAAGTCCGCATCGGGACCGAAGGCGAGTATCCGCCGTTCAACACCCTGACCTCCGATGGCAAGCTCGAGGGCTTCGACATCGACATCGCCAAGGCGCTGTGCGCCGAGATGAAGGTCACCTGCACCTTCGTCACCCAGGACTGGGAAGGCATGATCCCGGCCCTGGAGGCCGGCAAGTACGACGCCATCATCGCGTCCATGTCGATCACCGACGAGCGCAAGCAGCAGGTCGACTTCACCCAGAAATACTACAGCACGCCGCCCGCCCTCGTGGTGCCGAAGGACTCCGACCTGAGCGAGGCGACCGCCGGGAGCCTGTCCGGCAAGACCATCGGCGCGCAGGCCTCCACGACGTTCGCCAACTACGTCGAGGAGAAGTTTCCGGACGCGAACCTGAAGCTCTACCCGACGGCCGAGGAGTACAAGCTCGACCTGGAGAACGGCCGTCTCGACGGCGCGGTCGACGATGTCGTCGTGATCGACGAGTGGATCAAGGGCAACGCCGACGGCTGCTGCAAGATCGTGTCGACGCTGCCGGTCGACCCGGCGATCTTCGGCGAAGGCATCGGCATCGCCATCCGCAAGGGCGACGGCGACCTCACGGAGATGTTCAACAAGGCGATCGTCGCCATCCGCGAGAACGGCACCTACAAGACGATCAACGACAAGTATTTCGAGTTCGACGTCTACGGCGACTGATCCGCGGATCCGACGTCCCGCCCGCATCGGAACCCGGCGCCTCGGCCGGGTTCCCCAACCCGCGGCAGGGGTCACCTGTCGCCGCACGGTCCGGGGGCTCAGCCGGCCCGTCTCCTGAATATCGCCACGCCAGGCACACCCGAGAGCGCAAGCCCCCATGCCCGACTGGCTTCAACTCCTTTCGTTCGGTCCAGACGGCTGGGGCGACCAGATCGCCGCCGGCGCCCTCGTCACCGCCGGACTGGCCGTCGCGACGCTGCCGTTCGGGCTGCTGCTGGGCTTTCTGACCGCGCTGGCGAAGAATTCGTCCGAGCCGTCGCTGCGCACCGCCGCCACCATCTACACAACCGTCTTTCGCGGGCTGCCCGAGCTGCTGACGCTCTTCCTGATCTATTTCGGCATCCAGATCCTGCTGCAGCAGGTGGTGGCGCTGTTTTCCGACAGGACGGTCGAGATCAGCGGCTTTGTCGCCGGCATGATCGCGCTCGGACTGGTGTTCTCGTCCTACGCCTGCGAGGTGTTCCTGTCGGCGTTCAAGGGCATCCCGGCCGGTCAGTACGAAGGCGCCGCCGCCCTCGGCCTGTCGCGCGGCAGGACCATGCGGCTGGTGGTGTTCCCGCAGCTCATCCGGCTGGCGCTCCCCGGCCTCTCCAACCTGTGGCTGGTGCTGCTCAAGGACACCGCGCTGGTCTCCGTCATCGGCATCCAGGATGTGCTGCGCCAGGCCGGCGTGGCGGCGCGGGTGAGCAAGGAGGCGTTCCTGTTCTTCGGCATCGCCTGCCTGATCTACCTCGTCTTCTCCATCATCTCATCGATCGGCATCGCGCGCATCGAGCGTTGGGCCGAACGCGGGATGGCACGCTGATGGGCGCCCTGTCGCCGGCCCGGCCGGGCACGCCGCCGCGTCCGTGGACCTTCGCCCGCATTCTCGGCAACGCACTGCTGGCGCTGTGGATCGTGTTCGGCCTGGCGACGGCCTACTTCCTGATCAACGCCTCCGGCATGAACTTTCTCGGTCGCTACGGCGAGAAGCTGCTGGCCGGCTTCGTCGTCACCATCGAGCTGGTGGTGCTCTCGCTGCTGATCGGCGCGGCGCTGTCGGTGCTGGTGGTCATCGGCCGGATGTCCAGGAACCGCGTCATCGGCGCCATCGCCTACGCCTATTCCTACTTCTTCCGCGGCACGCCGCTGATCGCCCAGGCGTTCCTGTTCTATTACGGCGCCGGCAGCCTCAGCGCCGAGCTGAAGTCCATCGGGGCCTGGTGGATCTTCCGCGACGCCTTCTCCTGCGCGGTCTTCACCTTCGCCCTCAACACCTCCGCCTACCAGGCAGAGATCATGCGCGGCGCGATCCGCAGCGTGCCGAAGGGCCAGGTCGAGGGCGCCAGGGCGCTCGGCCTTCCCCGCCATGCGATCTTCCTGCGGGTGATCCTGCCCCAGGCCTTCATCATCGCGCTGCGTCCCTACGGCAACGAGATCATCCTGATGGTGAAGGGCTCGGCCATCGCCTCCATCATCACCGTCTACGACCTGATGGGCGAGACGCGCCGCGCCTACTCGCGGTCCTTCGACTTCCAGGCCTACCTGTGGGCGGCCCTGCTGTATCTCTCGATCGTGGAGACGGTGAGCCGCATCTGGAGCGTGCTGGAGCGGCGGTTGACCCCCC
>Ga0207904_1000364_pt1 | contig 18065 bp, 15 predicted proteins | sample MalvirmetaMSP118_FD_184232 | JGI IMG/M metagenome (GOLD analysis project Ga0207904, IMG submission 184232) | Marine viral communities from the Deep Pacific Ocean - MSP-118 (SPAdes) | ecosystem: Environmental > Aquatic > Marine > Oceanic | place: Pacific Ocean | collected 2011-05-30 | reverse complement strand
CCGCCGTCGCGGTGCACCCGGACGACCCGCGTTACGCCGGCCTGATCGGCAAGCACGTCGTGCTGCCGCTCGTCGGACGCCGCATTCCCATCGTCGCCGACGACTACGCGGATCCCGAAACCGGATCGGGTGCGGTGAAGATCACGCCCGCCCACGACTTCAACGACTTCGAGGTCGGCCGGCGCCATTCGCTGCGGATGATCAACATCCTCGACGAGGAGGCGCGGATCGCGCTTGCCGACAACGAGGCCTTCCTCGAGGGCGTCGGCGACGACGCCAACTTCGCCGACGTTATGGCGCTCGACGGGGTCGACCGGTTCAAGGCCCGTGAGGCTGTCGTGGCGCTGATGGAGGCGCGCGATCTGCTCGCCGAGATCGAGACGCATGTCCACACCGTTCCTCACGGTGACCGCTCGGGCGTCGTCATCGAGCCGTTCCTGACGGACCAGTGGTACGTCGACGCGGCGACCATGGCCAAGCCGGCGATCGAGGCCGTTCGACGTGGCGACACCACCTTCGTTCCGGGAAACTGGGAAAAGGTCTATTTCGAGTGGATGGAGAACATCCAGCCCTGGTGCGTCTCGCGCCAGCTCTGGTGGGGCCATCAGATCCCGGCGTGGTACGGCCCTGACGGCGCGATCTTCGTCGCCAAGTCCGAGGCCGAGGCGCTGGAAGCGGCAGCCGACAGGTTCGGCCGTCCCGCCTCGGTGATGAGCAAGGCCGAGGCCGTGGCCGCGTGGGATACCGGGTCCGGCGCCCAGGTCGCCCTCTACCGCGACGAAGACGTGCTGGACACCTGGTTCTCGTCAGGCCTCTGGCCGTTCTCGACGCTGGGCTGGCCGGACAAGACGCCGGAGCTTGCCCGCTACTATCCGACCAGCGTGCTGGTCACCGGCTTCGACATCATCTTCTTCTGGGTGGCCCGGATGATGATGATGGGCCTGCATTTCACCGAGCAGGCGCCCTTCAGCACCGTCTACATCCACGCCCTCGTCCGCGACGAGAAGGGCGCCAAGATGTCGAAGTCGAAGGGCAACGTCATCGATCCGATCGAGCTGATCGACCAGTTCGGCGCCGACGCCCTGCGCTTCACGCTGGCGGCGATGGCCGCCCAGGGCCGCGACATCAAGCTGGCGCCGGCCCGCGTCCAGGGCTACCGCAACTTCACCACCAAGCTCTGGAACGCCGCCCGCTTCGCCGAGATGAACGGCTGCAAGCCGGTGGCCGGGTTCGACCCGTCGTCGGTGCGCGAGACGCTCTCCCAGTGGATCGTCGTGGAGACGGCCCGGACCGCCGCCGCCGTCACCGAGGCGATCGAGACCTACCGCTTCAACGACGCGGCCGGCGCGGTCTATTCGTTCACCTGGCATTCCTTCTGCGACTGGTTCCTGGAGCTTTCCAAGCCGGTCCTGCAGGGCGACGACAGCCAGGCCAAGACCGAGCTGCAGGCCGTCACCGCCTGGGTCATCGACGAGATCGTCAAGCTGCTGCATCCGTTCATGCCGTTCCTGACGGAGGAACTGTGGGCGCGCACCGCCGAGGAGGCCGGCATTGCCCGCGCCAACGTGCTGGCGCTCACTCCGTGGCCGGAGCTGTCCGTTGCCGACAACGCGGCGGCGCGCGAGATCAACTGGCTCGTCGACCTGATCAGCCAGATCCGATCGGTGCGGGCCGAGACCAACGTCCCGGCCGGCGCCCAGATCCCGATCGTGCTGGTCGGCGCCAGCGACCAGGAGCGAGGCTGGATTGCCACCCACGAGCCGGCGATCAAGCGCTTGGCGCGGGTGGAGGCGATCTCGGAGGCGGACGCGCCGCCGCCCCAGTCGGCACAGGTCATCCTCGGCGATGTCGCCGTCTGCCTGCCGCTGTCGGGCGTGGTGGATCTCGATGCCGAACGGGCCCGGCTGCAGAAGGAACTCGACCGGCTCGCCGGCGAGATCAAGAAGATCGACGCCAAGCTCTCCAATCCGTCCTTCGTGGAGCGGGCACCGGAAGAGGTGGTGGAAGAGCAGCGCGATCGCCGCGAGGAGGCCGAAAGCCGCCGCGCCAAGGTTCAGGAAGCCCTCGGTCGGCTTTAGGAACCGAAGGACCTCGAACCCGGGACGCCTGGGGCCCGTCCCGGCGGGACGAAGGCGGCGTCCTTGCCAGTGAAGGCTGGCCTCACGCCGGTTCGAGCGACAGGTGCCCCTCGAGCGCCTGTTTGGTCTCGGCCAGCTTCTCGGCGATGAACGACTGGGACACCAGGAACCGGTGCGTCGGAACCGGAACCGAGATTGCAAGCTCGTTGCCCAGCGTGTCGCGAAACGCGATGCCGGCCGCGCAGATGCCCACCGCGTGTTCTTCCATGTCGAAGGCCACGCCGGTCTGGCGGACCCGCGCGAGCTCATCCAGCAGGTCTTCCATGTCGGTGAGCGTCTGCTCGGTGCGCGCCTCGAGCCGGTCGCCGAGCACCGCAACCACCTGGGCGTCGGACAGGGTGGCGAGGTAAGCCTTGCCATTAGCCGTGCAGTAGAGCGGGAACGCCTCGCCGACGGCGGACACGGTCCGGAGACGCTGTGGGCCGACCACCTGGTCAACGAAGACCAGGTGGTCCTTCTTCACCGCCGCCAGATCCACCGTTTCGTGCAACTCGTTCGACAGCCGCAGCAGGTAGGGGCGGATGATCGCGGTGAAATCCGTTCGCACGGAATCCGCGAGCCTCAGGATCAGCGGGCCGAGGCGGACGCGGCCGGTCGGCGAGGCGGCGATCACCAGCTTTTCCGATTCCAGCGCTCCGACGATCCTCTGCACGGTGGAGCGGGCGAGGTCGACCCGCTGGGCGATCTGGCCAAGGCTCAGCCCCTGGGGTTGTTCCTCGAGCGCGCGCAGGATCGCGGCCGCGCGGGCGAGAACCTGGACCGAACTCTTTTCCATTCCGGGGGCTGACGTCATTGGATCTTTCCAGGTCGGCGCGCGGCGAATCGCAGGGCGGTTGCGCGCAGTAGACCCGATCTCCTCCAAGATTTCCGGTCGATGACGACCCGGCGGGTCGCCGGTCGCTTCGTTTGCCAAGGTAGCCGCGCGTTTGCCGCTGCAATCTCCCGTATCACCGGTTCGCTTGCCGGGCGGCTCACCAAGTGGTACACCTGTTCCATCATGCGATATAGAAAAAATCGCAGAAAACAAGAATGGCGGGCGCCGCGAAGACGCCGGCCGAAGGGGAGGAGAGAGAACGTGTCGATCAATCGGATTCCGTTTGTGACCGCGGTTGCCGTAGGGGCCGTTTGCCTTGCCGGCGCAGCCGTCGCGACCGCGCTGCCGGCGCATGCCGCGAGCGAACTCAAGGCCTGCCACTTCCTGCCGCCCAACCACACCGCCCAGAAGGCGCTGGTGGCGTGGGGCGAAGAGCTTGCGCAGAAATCCAACGGCGAGTTGAAGCTGACCATCTATCCGGCCGGACAGCTCGGGGGCGGGGCGAACCGTCAGTTCGACGCCGCCCGCAACGGCATCTGCGACCTCTCCTTCAGTCTGCATGGGGCCACTCCCGGCCGATACGCGATCACCGAGCTCGCCAGCCTGCCGTTCATCGGCCCGTCGGGTGAGGTCACGAGCGCGCTGATGTCGCGCCGGCTCACCGAACTGGCCCCGGAATATCTCGCCGAGGAACACCAGGGCCTGAAGATCCTCTGGATGGCGGTGACGCCGCGCCTGATGTTCTTCTCCAAGGAGCCGATCCGCTCCGTCGAGGACTTCAACGGGCTGAAGGTCCGTTACGCTGGCGTCCAGTTCAAGAACCTGATCGACGCGCTCGACGCGGTGCCGCTCCCGGTGCCGCCTCCGGAGACCACCGACGCCATGTCGAAGGGCATCATCGATGCCGCAACCTTCCCGTTCGAGGGCGCGTCGAGCTTCGATCTGGGGACCGTCGCCAGGTATGGGCTGCAGCCGGGCGTGGCCTCGGCCTCGTTCGCCCTGGTCATGAACCCCAACAGCTATGACCGGCTGCCCGACGACCTGAAGGCCCTGATCGACGAGACCACGGGTCCGGATGCGGCGGAAGCCTATGGCGCCAGCTGGGATTCGGCCGAGGTCGAGGGCAAGGAAAAGCTGCTGGCCAAGGGCGTCGAACTGATCGTCCTGCCCGACGCCGAACTCGCCAAGGTGAAGGCGATCGCGGAGCCGCAGGTCCAAACCGCCGTGAAGGCGGTCGACGACGCCGGCAAGCCGGGAACGGCCTTCCTCGACGCCTACACGAAGTAGGGCCGCCGCAACGGCCCCGGACACCCCGCGGCCCGGCCCGCGGGGTGTCGATCCTTCGAGGGGCGCAGAGCCCCGGCGCATTGTTCCGAGCCATGGCGTGACGCATGACAGGGTCCGACCCCAACGCCCCGACGTCCCCACCGCACCCGCCACGATCGATGTTCGTGGCTGGCGTGGCGCGCCTGCAGCGTGCCCAGCTCAGGCTCGCGGCAACCGCGCTCATCGTCATGATGCTGGTGACGGTGGCGGACGTGACGCTGCGCTATCTGTTCAACAGCCCGATCCGCGGCTCCTATGACATCGTCGAGGTGATGCTCGTGGTGTTCGTGTTCCACGGCATGGCGGCCGTCTTCTTCCGGCGCCAGAACATCGCCATCGATCTCATCGACAGCTGTGTCTCGCGCGGTGTTGTGTCGGTCCTGATCCGCTTCGCCGACATCGTCTCCGTCGCCGCCCTCGGGCTGCTGTTCTGGGCGATGACCGGACCCGCCTGGCAGGTCTACGAGTACGGCGACCGCAAGATCGACCTCGACCTGCCGATCTATCTCCTCTGGATCGTCGCGCTCGCCGGAATGGCGGGGGTCATCCTCGCGGCCGTTGCCGCGCTTCTCGTCGGTCCCGACCCGGACATTCACCCGCGGAGCACAGCCGAGTGAGCGCCCCCGCAATCGGCGCGTTCGGCGTCATCATCCTGTTTGCGTTCCTGTTCCTGCGCGTGCCCGTCTGGGTGGTGCTGATGGTCGTCGGCTTTCTCGGAAGTTACGTCATGTCGGGGCCGCAGGCGGCGCTGGCGATCGCGGGAACGACGCCCTTCGACATGGCATCCGCCTACAACCTGTCGGTCATTCCGCTGTTCGTGCTGATGGGCGAGGTCGCTTCGGGCACCCGACTGTCGGCGGAACTGTTCAGCGCCGCGCGCATCATGCTGTCGGGGGTGCGAGGCGGCCTGGCGGTGGCGACGCTGTCCGCCTCGGCGTGCTTCGGCGCGGTCTGCGGCTCCTCGGTCGCCACCGCCGCCACCATGACGCGCATCGCCCTGCCGGAGCTGCGCAAGGCGGGCTATGACGACGAGCTGTCCACCGGGTCGCTGGCCGCCGGTGGTAGCCTGGGCATCCTCATCCCGCCGTCGATCATTCTGGTGATCTACGCCGCCATCGCCGAGCAGTCGGTGCCGCGCCTATTCGCGGCCGCGCTTGTCCCGGGCCTGCTGCTGACCGGGCTCTACATCCTGGTGGCGATGACGGTGGCGCGCCTGCGGCCGCAGAGCGCACCGGCCTCCGAAAAGGTCTCGGCGCGCGAGCGGTGGGCCGCCCTCAGGCAACCGTGGCAGTTCCTGCTGCTGTTCGTCGGCACCATCGGCGGCATTTACGCGGGGGTGTTCAGCCCGACCGAGGCCGCTGCCGTCGGGGCGTTCGGGGCGATCGTCCTCGGCATCATCGGCAGGCGGGTCGACCTTGCGACGATCGGCCGGGCCATCGAGAACTCGGTCGTCGTCAGCTGCGTCCTGTTCGCCATCATCATCGGCGCCAGCCTGTTCTCCTTCTTCATCGTGCAGACCCAGCTGCCCTCGATGCTGGCCGGCTGGGCCGATGCGCTCGACCTGCCCGGAACGGCGCTGCTGCTGATCATCATCCTCGCCTACATCGTTATGGGGTGCTTTCTGGAAGGCATCGGCATGATCCTCATCACCGTGCCGGTCTTCCTGCCGCTCGTCGTCGGCTACGGCTATGACCCGGTCTGGTTCGCCATCATCGTGGTGATCGTCGTGGAGGTGGGCCTCATCCATCCGCCGGTGGGCATGAACCTGTTCGTCATCCAGGCCCAGGCAGGCGATGTCGACATCAAGGCGATCTACCGCGGCATCCTGCCGTTCCTGATCGCGCCGCTGGTTCTCATTGTCCTGCTGATGCTGTTTCCCGGGCTCGCTCTCTGGCTGCCGGCGCAACTGTACGGCTGAGCGGCGCTTCACGACTGACAGACGAGCCGGCACCGGTCCGGGGGAGGGAACATCGCCATGTCCACATCCGTGCTGATCATCGACACCTATGCCGACATGTACGTGGAGGAGCTCGGCCGGAGCTTCCCCCACCTCGATCTCCATGCGGCGCGGACGGCCGAGACCCTCCCGATCGACCCGGGCGAGGCCGACGTGCTCGTCGCCTTCGGCATCGCCATTACGGACGATCTCATGCGCCGGGCGACGCGGCTCAGGTGGATCCAGTCGCTGGCCACCGGCGTCGACCATTTCCTGAACTCGCCGCACCTGCGCACCGACACGCTTCTCACCTCGGCGCGCGGCATTCATGGCCCGGCGATGCGCGAGACCGTCGCCTTCCTCATGCTCAACCAAAGCCACCAGATCGGCCGGCTCGCCCGCAACCAGGCCGATCACGTCTGGCAGCGCAATCCATGGACGCTTCTGGCCGGCAAGACCGCGGCAATCGTCGGCGTCGGCCTGGCCAGCTCGGCGATCGCGGAACTGCTGCGGGCCTTCGGGATGCGGGTGGTGGGCGTCAGCGGCACGCCGCGTGCCGCCGACGGCTTCGACGAGGTGGTTGGCCTCGACGCGCTGCTGGAGACGGCCGCCGGCGCCGACTACCTGATCAGCGTGCTGCCCGGCAGTCCGGCGAACCGGCGCCGGATCGACGGCTCGGTGTTCGCCGCGATGAAGCCGACGGCGCACTTCATCAGCGTCGGGCGCGGCGAGACCGTCGACGAGGCGGCCCTCGTCGAGGCGCTGACGGAGGGTCGCATCGCCGGGGCCGGGCTGGACGTCTTCGAAAAGGAGCCGCTTGCCTCTGACAGCCCGCTCTGGGTCATGCCGAACGTCGTCGTCTGCCCGCACATCGGCGGCTACTTCACCGAGTACGAGGACTACGTCCTGCCGCTGATCGTCGACAACATGCGGCTCTATCTCGCCGACCGGCCGGCCGAAATGCGCAACCTTATCGACCATTGACCGCTTGCCCCCGGATTCAGAGGCCTCGCCATGTCGCCCGCCGATCGCATCGCCACCCGCATCTCCACCGCCGAGCTGGAACGTCGCTGGAGCGCCGTCCGTGCCGCCATGGCGGAACACGGCATCGACGCGCTGGTCATGCAGAACGCCAGCGACTGGCTGGGCGGTTATGTGAAGTGGTTCACCGACCTTCCGGCGACCAACGGCTATCCGCGTACGGTCATCTTCTACGCCGACGGTCCGATGACGGTGGTCGAGATGGGCGTCTTCGATGGCCGCCGCGATCTCGGCGGGCGGGATGAACTCCACCGTGGCGTGGGGACGGTGCTGACCACGCCGTCCTTCTTCTCCGTCGACTACACCCACCGCTATGACGGCGACCTCGCCGTCTCCGACCTGCAACGGCGGGGCGTCAGGACCATCGGCCTGCTCGGTCCGGGCGCGCTGCCGACCGGACTGGTGACGGCGCTCTACGACGCCTTCACCGGGACCGCCGAGATCGTCGACGCCACCGGGCTGGTGGATGCGATCAAGGCCATCAAGAGCGCCGAGGAGATCGCCCTCATCCGGAAGGCGGCGGCCCTACAGGACACCGTGTTTGCCCGGGTGCTGGAGCACATCCGCCCGGGCCTGCGCGACATCGACGTGACCTCCTTCGCCCAGGCCGAGGGCCTGAGGCTCGGCAGCGAGCAGGGCATTCACCTCGGCGCGTCGGCGCCGGTCGGGACCCGTTCGCCGTTCATGCCGCGCTACCTTCAGGGCCGGACCCTGCAGGCCGGCGATCATCTGTCGCTGCTGATCGAGGTGAACGGGCCGGGCGGCTTCTACATCGAGATCGCCCGCACCATGGTCCTGGGGAAGGCATCGGCCGAGCTGCTCGAGGGCTTCGAGACCGTCAGGGAAGCCCAGCAGCACACGCTGTCCCTTCTGAAGCCCGGGATACCGGCGCGCGACGTCGCCGCCGCCCACGACCGCTACATGACCGCGCGCGGGCTGCCGCCGGAGACACGCCTCTACGCTCACGGACAGGGCTACGACATGGTCGAACGCCCACTGATCCGCGCCGACGAAACGATGACGGTGGAAGAGGGCATGTGTCTCGCGGTCCATCCGGGCTTCGAGACGGACGCGATCTTCGCGGTCATCTGCGACAACTACCTGATCGAAGCCGACGGACCAGGGGCGTGCCTGCACGCCACCGAAAAGCGGATCTTCGAAGTCTGACGATGCGGCTCTGCACGGCGGTGCCGGGGAAGAGAAGGGGACAAGCCTGATGAAGAAGATTGCACTCGAGGAGCATTTCCTCGCACCGGGCCTGGAGGAATACTGGGGCGCCACCGTCGCCAACGTGCCGGACGAGCTGCGCTCCGCCATCCACGCGAAGCTCAAGGATTTCGGCGAGGTGCGTCTGGGCGCCATGGACGCGGCCGGCATCGAGCGGGCCGTCCTATCCGCGGCCGGGCCTGGCGTACAGGCGGAGCCGGATGCCGCGGTTGCATCCCGCAAGGCGACCGAGGCGAACGACTTTCTGGCCGAGGCGGTCGCCCGGCGCCCGGACCGCTACTCCGGCTTCGGGCACATTGCCCTGCAGGACCCGCAGGCCGCCGCCGCGGAGGTTCGCCGCTGCATGGGCGAGCTCGGTTTCGCGGGCGTGATGATCAACGGCCACACCAACGGCCGCTACCTCGATGAGCCGGAGTTCGCCCCCTTCTGGGAAGCGGCGGAAGAAGCGAACGCGCTGGTCTATCTGCATCCGGCCGACCCGGTGTCCATGTTTCCGGCGCTCGAAGGGTATCCGGCGCTCCGGCGCGCGACATGGGAGTGGACGCTGGAGACCGGCAGTCATGTGCTTCGGCTGGTGTTCAGCGGCCTGTTCGACCGGTTTCCGAAGGCGCGCCTCGGCGTCGGCCATCTGGGCGAGACGCTGCCCTATCTCCTGTGGCGCCTGGACAGCCGCGCGCAGCTCTACGGGGTGGAACTGGCCCGCAAGCCGTCCGACTACATTCGCGATAACATCATCGTCACGACCTCGGGCATGTCGTCGGCGGAACCGTTCAACTGCGCGCTCAGCGCCCTCGGCGCTGGCAGCGTGCTCTTCGCGGCCGACTACCCGTTCGAGGAGGCCGAGGAAGCGGGCGCGTTTCTCGACACGGTCGGCATCGACGAAAGCGTGCGGCGGGCGGTCGCCTACGAGAACGCCGAGCGCATTCTGCCGCTGTGAGGGCAGGGCGCAGACTGCCGGCGGCATGATCGCGCTTCGGCGCAGAAGCCTGTAAACCGTGCGGGGAAAACGGGATCGAGGACGGGCTGGATATGGCGGAAGCGCAGGAATGGTCGGCGGAACGCTACGTGCGGGATGCAGGGTTCGTGGCGAAGCTGGGCGCAGGCGTGGTCGAATGGCTCGCCCCAAGGCCGGGTGAGCGCATCCTGGACCTCGGTTGCGGCGACGGTGCGCTGACGGTCGATCTGGTCGCCGCCGGTGCCACGGTGGTGGGCGTCGACGCGAGTGCCGACATGGTGGCCGCCGCGCAGAAACGGGGCCTCGATGCGCACCGGGTGGACGGCGAGGCGCTGAACTTCGGCCCAGAATTCGATGCGGTGTTCTCCAATGCCGCGCTCCACTGGATGCCGGACGCCGATGCGGTCGCCTCGGGGGTCTTCGCGGCGCTGAAGCCGGAGGGGCGCTTCGTCGCCGAGTTCGGCGGGTTCGCCAACTGCGCGGCGATCGTCACGGCCTTCCAGTCGGTCGCACGTGCCCGCAACCTCGCCCCGGCGCTGGCGAAGCCCTGGTATTTCCCGACCGAGGCGGCCTACTCGCAGGTGCTGGAACGGGCTGGTTTCCGCGTCGAGCGGATCCAGCGCTTCCCGCGCCCGACGCCGGTCCCGGCCGGGATGCGGGCCTGGGTCGAGGTATTCCGGGCGCCGCTCTTCGATGCCTGCGGTGCCGACCGGGAAGCGGTGCTGGACGAGGTCGTCGCGCTTCTGGAACCCTCGCTCCGTGACGAGAAGGGGAACTGGACGGCGGACTATGTCCGGCTCCGTGTGGAAGCGACGAAGCCCGCCTGAGATCCCGCCGGGCGGCGGAACGGGAAGGGGCTGGCGGGCCGGCTCCGCAAGTGGCCTTTTCCACCTGCCGGTCAAGTGGTAAGCAGTTGCCCGATCAGGTGCGACGGCCGGTGGCGGCCGTTCGAGAACGAGCCAAGAGGTCTGCCTCCATCATGGTGTTGAGCGTACGGAACATCGTCGGTGGAGCCGCCCTCGCGCTGGCCATCACGATGGCCGCGAGTGGAGCGCAGGCCGACCCGATCCAGAACCCCGTCGCGCGGTTCTCCGGCCTCGACAAGATCACCGGGCGGATCATCTCTTTCGACGTCTATGTCGGCGAAACGGTCCAGTTTGGAGCGTTGCGGGTGACCCCGCGCGCCTGCCACACCCAGCCGCCGAGCGACGAACCGAAGACCACGGCCTTCGTCGAGGTCGACGAGATCACCCTCGACAACAAGATCCAGCGCATCTTCACGGGCTGGATGCTGGCCTCGAGCCCCGGCCTGAACGCCGTCGATCATGCCGTCTACGATGTCTGGCTCACCGACTGCACGGTCACCTCCGAGGTGCCGCCGCCGGAAGGCTTCGACACCTCCGCGTTCGCCCAGGATTCCATGGGGCTGATCACCCGCCCGGATGGCTGGTTCCCGCTGCCGCGCCCGCGGCCGCGGACCGAGGTCTACCAGGAGCCCGACCCGTCTGAAGTCGAGGACTGACGAGGCGTCGCAAATCGGGTCGTTTCGGCCGGAAGGGGCGTCCAGGTTTCGTGCATCGAAACCTCGGAGCTCCACCATGATTTTTCAAGACAAGGTCATCATCGTCACCGGTGCCAGCAGCGGCATCGGCGCGGCTGCATCGCACCTGCTGGCCCGCGAGGGAGCAAGGCTCGTCCTGTCTGCGCGCCGCAAGGACCGGCTCGATCTGGTTTCCGACGAGATCCGAGATAGCGGCGGAACCGCGGTCACCGTTCGGGGCGACGTCGGGGATGAAGATCATGCGCGCGATCTGGTCGCGACCGCCGTTGACACATTCGGTGGTCTCGATGCGGCGTTCAACAACGCCGGAACGACGGGGGACATGGCGCCCGTTGCCGATCTGAGCGCTGAAAACTGGGAAACGGTGCTGCGGACCAACCTGACCAGCGCGTTCCTCCTGGCCAAGTATCAGCTTCCGGCACTTGTGGCGCGGGGGGCCGGGTCGCTTGTCTTCACCTCATCCTTCGTCGGGCATGCGACCGGGTTTCCGGGCATGGGGGCCTATGCCGCCGCCAAGGCCGGCCTCGTCGGTCTTGCCCGCACCATCGCGGTTGAATACGGCCCGCGTGGAATTCGCGCCAACGCGTTGCTACCCGGGGGGACCGAAACGGACATGGCGCCGCAGGACGCGGAAGCGCGAGACTTCATCCGCGGCTTGCACGCCCTGAAGCGGATGGCGCGTCCAGATGAAATCGCCAACGCGGCGCTGTTTCTGCTGTCTGACAAGGCATCGTTTGTCACGGGTTCCGCCTTTGTCGCCGACGGCGGCAACTCGACCAGCAAGACGTAAGGGCGTCGCCCCATCGTTCTGACGCGTTCAGAGGTCGAGGACTGACAGCGCTTCGGCGCCGTTCGCATCGACGTTCAGCGCCCTGAAATCGGCGTCGAGCGGCAGCGCGGCCTCAAGCTCCGCCTGGTAGGCGCGCCGGTTGATCTCGATCGCGCCGAAGCGGGCCAGATGATCGGTGAGAAACTGGGAATCCAGCAGCGTGAAGCCGCCGGCCCGCAGCCGCGCGACCAGATGGACCAGGGCCACCTTGGAGGCGTCCCGGGATCTGCTGAACATGCTCTCCCCGAAAAAAGCCGACCCCAGCCGGACGCCGTAGAGGCCACCCACCAGCGCGCCGTCCTGCCAGGCCTCGATGCTGTGGCAGTGGCCCAGCCGGTTGAGGTCGGAATAAAGGCGGTGGATCCGATCGTTGATCCAGGTGCGGCGACGGTTCTCGCCGGGTGCCGCGCACCCTTCGATCACCGCATCGAAGGCGGTGTCGACGCGAATGACGAACCGATCCTGGCGAACGGTCCGCCTCAGCCGGCGTGGGACGTGAAAGGCGTCGAGAGGCAGGATGCCGCGGCGCTCGGGCTCGATCCAGTAGATCTCGGGATCGTCCGCGGCTTCCGCCATCGGGAAGATCCCGCAGGCATAGGCCTTCAGAAGCACCTCGGGGGTGATCTCGAACAGGACGTCCTGGGGCTCCGCCATGCAGTCGTTGGCTCCTGACACGATTGAAGGCGGCCGGGCGGAGGGCGTCCCAACGGACATTCCGGCCCGGCATCTTCAAAAGGTGGCGCCGTCAGCTCGTTTCGGCAAGATAGCCTTCGAGCCAGTGGATGTCGTAGCGTCCGTCGGCGATGTCCGGATGGTCGACGAGCGCGCGGAACAGCGGGATCGTCGTGCTGATGCCATCGACCACGAACTCGTCGAGGCAGCGCCGCAGCCGCATCAGGCATTCCACCCGGTTGCGGCCGTGCACGATCAGCTTGCCGATCAGGCTGTCGTAGTAGGGCGGGATCACGTAGCCCTGATAAACGCCCGAATCCACCCGCACGCCCAGTCCGCCGGGCGTATGGAAGTGCGAGATCCGCCCGGGCGACGGCATGAAAGTGCGCGCGTCCTCGGCGTTGATCCGGCACTCGATGGCGTGGCCATCGAAATGCACGTCCTCCTGGCTGAACGACAGCGAGGCACCTGCCGCGACCCGGATCTGCTCGTGGACGATGTCGATGCCGGTGATCATCTCCGTCACCGGGTGCTCCACCTGCAGGCGGGTGTTCATTTCGATGAAGTAGAACTCGCCGTTCTCGTACAAAAACTCCACCGTTCCGGCGCCGGAATAGCCGAGCTTGCGCATGGCGGCGGCGACGGTCTCGCCGATCTGCTCGCGCTGGTCGGCGTTGAGGGCGGGGGAGAGCGCTTCCTCCCAGACCTTCTGGTGGCGGCGCTGGAGCGAGCAGTCGCGCTCGCCGAGGTGGACGGCGTTGCCCTTCCCATCGCCCAGCACCTGAATCTCGATGTGGCGCGGCGTGGAAAGATACTTTTCCAGATAGACCGAGGCGTCGCCGAAGGCCGACTGGGCTTCCGCGCGGGCATTGGAAAGCGCGTTCAGGAGGTCCTCGGGGCGGCGCGCGACCTTCATGCCGCGTCCGCCGCCGCCGGCAGCCGCCTTCACCAGGACCGGATAGCCGATCTCATCGGCGATGCGGATCGCATCGTCCTCGTTGTCGATGCCGCCGTCGGAGCCGGGCACCACCGGAATGCCGAGCTCGATCGCTGTCCGCTTGGCCTCGATCTTGTCGCCCATGATGCGGATGTGCTCCGCCTTCGGGCCGATGAAGGCGATGCCGTGCGCCTCGAGGATCTCCGCGAAGCGGGCGTTCTCCGACAGGAATCCGTAGCCCGGGTGGACGGCCTCGGCGCCCGTGATCTCGCAGGCGGCGACCAGCGCGGGAATGTGCAGATAGCTGTCGCGCGCCGACGGCGGTCCGATGCAGACGCTTTCGTCGGCCAGGCGCACGTGCATGGCGTCCGCGTCGGCGGTCGAATGGACCGCCACGGTCTGGATGCCGAGCTCCTTGCACGCACGTTGGATGCGCAGGGCGATTTCACCGCGGTTGGCGATCAGGACCTTCGAGAACATGTCGCTGCCCGCTATTCGATGGCCACCAGGGGCTCGCCGTATTCGACCGGCTGGCCGTCCTCGACGTAGATGGCGGTGATCTTGCCGCCACGCGGGGCGGGGATCTGGTTCATGGTCTTCATGGCCTCGACGATCATGATCGTCTGGCCTTCCTGAACCGAGTCACCGACCTCGACATAGGGCCGCGCGCCCGGCTCCGGCGCCGTGTAGGCCGTTCCGACCATCGGCGACTTGACGGCGCCTGCGTCGCTGGCGGCCGGGCGGGCCGGCGCGGGTTCCGCGACCAGCGCGCTGCGCTCGGCCGGCGGCGCCGCGGGCGCCACCACGGTCGCGGCGGGCGCGCTGCGGGAAACCCGCACGCGCAGGCCCTCCTGATCGACCTCGATTTCCGTCAGGTCGGTTTCGTGGAGCAGCGCGGCGAGCGCGCGAATGAGATCCTGGTCGATCGAAGCTTTTGACTTGGACATGTCCGCTGGCGGTTGTCGTTGCGGGAAAAGGGTTTTCATTGTCGGACCGGCTGTCTTCGGAAGGACGAAGTGGACTGGATCCCCACCCGTCCGGACGAAGCCGGCCCGTGATCCGGCGAAAGACTGAAAGGCGCTGGCGATGACCGTACGCTTGTCATGGCGTACACGCTGCGCACACCCACTTCAACGTTCGGTAAACGCGACCGTTCCGGCGACGGGTTCCCGATGGAACCTGACCGGAGCCGGGTGTCTGCCGTCCCGCTCGATCCTCTCGCTTCGGTGCCGAGCGTCGCGCCCGATGGGCAAGGCGGTCGCGCCGAAAGGCACCGTCACCGAGCGTGCGGGACGGGGTCTTATAGATTGTCGCGGCGCTGAGAGAAAGGGCACGGCCCCGATGCGCGCGGCGTCGGCAAGGAGGGGGCTTGCGGTCCGGCCAGGAGAAAGGCCCGGGAAGCGATTGCCGCCCCGGGCCCTTTTTTGATGGATGCGGTCGGTCCCGGCGGGCGGGGTGGCGCGCGCGCGAGATCGCCCTCAGCAGGTGGCTTCGCCGCAGGTGAGCTTGTTCACATGGCCCTGCAGCGTGTCGTATCCCACCGCGCCAACGAAGACCGCATCGCCGACCACGTAGGAGGGGGTGCCGGTCAGGCTGAGCGTGTTGGCGAGGCCGTAGACCTCCTCGATCGTCGCCTGAACGACGTCGCTGTCCATCGCGGCTTCCACCGCGGCGCGGTCGATGCCGAGCGTGTCGACCAGGGCAAGGGCGGCCTTGCCGTCCACCCGCGTCTCGGAGGCCAGCAGCGTGTCGTGGAACTCGCCGTAGCGATCGGGCGCGACTTCGTTGACCGCGATACCCACCTGCGCCGCCTCGACCGACGGCGGCCCGAGCACCGGGAATTCCTTCAGCACGACCTTCAGGTTCGGGTTCTCAGAGATCAGCTTCTCGAGGTCCTTCGACGCCTGGCGGCAGTAGCCGCAGTTGTAGTCGAAGAACTCCACGAGGGTGACGTCGCCCCCGGGATTGCCGAGCACAGCCTGCCGCGGCGAGTTGAACAGGGCTTCCTTGTTGTCGCCGACGGCATCGCGCTGGGCGACGCTCTCCGCCTCGCGGCGACGCTCCTGCAGCGTCGCGAACGCCTCTTCCAGCACTTCCGGGTTGGCGAGCAGGTAGCCGCGGACGATCGATTCGATCTCCGCCTTCTGGCTGGCATCGAATTCGGCGGCGGATGCCGGAACGGTCGCGATCGCCAGGAAGGCTGCGAGGCAGGCGGTCAGAAGCCGCATGGGCTGAACTCCGTCGGGCGCCGGGCGCCGGTCTGTGTGGCCATGCCGCCGGTCGCGCCGGCAGCATCGGTCGGGGAAGGGACCCAGCGTCGGCCCCGGTGATCCGTGTCCGTCTGCGCGGCCTAGCGGCCACGCATGTTGGGAGGGCTATACGCCAGGATGTCGTCGGCCTGAAGCCAGCCAGGCGTTCCGCGCTTCAATTTCGCTTGAGCGCGGGAGGCGTAGCGCTTCGCTTCCGCGAACTGGCCCTGCATCATCATCGCCCGCGCGGTGGCCACGTCGGCGAGGCCGATGTCGCCGCGCCGGGCGTAGGCGATCGCCAGCTGCCGGTAGCCAAGGCCGGAATCCGGCTCCGCCTTGAGGCCGAGCTCAAGCTGCTGGATGGCCTCGCCGAGAAGGGCGGGGTCGTTGGCGGCGACGAGCGCCTGGCCGAGCATGATGCGCATCAGGCCCGGCGAGGGCGCCAGCGACACCGACTTCCGCAGCGGCTCGATTGCCTGCCGTGGATTGCCGGACTCGATCCAGGCCTGGCCCTTCAGCTCCCAGAAGTACGGGTTCGACGGCTCGGTGCGGATCAGCGAATCGATGACCTGCTGGGCCTGGCGCGGCTTGCCGGTGCGATACGCGATGATCGCCCGCGCATACTGGGCCGGCTGGCTCTTGTCGGAGGGCGGATAGGCCCTCAGCACCCGGTTGGGATGCTTGGTGAAGGCCATCAGCTTGGCGCGCACCATGTCGTGGCGGTGCTGCAGCGACGGCGAATCGGTGGCGTTCCAGTAGGGGCTCTTCTTGGCGCTCTCCTCCAGCTGGGCGATGCGGTCGCGCGCGATAGGGTGCGACTGGGCGTAGGGATCTGCATAGCGCGAGGAGAAGAGCTGCTGGTCGGCGATGTCGCTCAGCGACTTCAGCAGCCCCTTCGCCGACTGCTTGGTGCGGCTGAGATAGGTCAGCGCCGCCCGGTCGGCGGTCAGTTCCTCGGTGCGCTGATAGGAGAACAGCGAGCGCTGCGCCGCGCCCATGCCGCCGCCAATGATCGCCGCACCCGCGCTGCCGGTGCTGGAACTGTTGGTGGCCGCGCCGGCGGCCATCGCGCCGACGCCGGCGACCGTGGCGAGGGCGGCCATAACCTGCGCCCGGGCGATCGCGTCGCGCAGACGGATCAGATGCCCGCCGGCCATGTGCCCGGTCTCATGGGCCAGGACGCCGATCACCTCGTTCGGGGTGGCTGAGCGCTCGAAGACACCGGTGTTCACGAACATCCGTCGGGGCGTCGCCACGAACGCGTTGAAGGAGTCGTCGTTGTTGAGAATGATCTCGGGATTGGTGCTCGAAAGCCCGGCGGCGCGAAAGATCGGTGCCGTGTAGTCGCGCAGCAGCTGCTCGGTCTCGGCGTCGCGCACGATGGAGAGGCTTCGCCCCTGGGCCGCGGCGGGTATCGGCGCCAGCGCGAAATGCCCGGCCGCAAGAACGGCGGCGGTGGCCGACAGGAACGGATGGGGCCTGCGCGAAGCGGTCGCGCGGGAGCGTCCCGCCGTGCCCGGGATGGCGGGGCGGCTGGAGGTGAGCTGCGGCGTGCGGTGCGGATCAGGCATGTGGGACCCAATGAACGGATGCGGTACGTCTGGATTTCCCGGGCCGAACAACGGTACCAGGAAGCGGAAGACTACCTGAAGGGCCGGCTGCGGCCCAGCCGGCGATCGTCGTGTGGAGGGGACCCCGCGCGGCAGGCGGCGGCGGGCGGCCGCTTCCCCATGCGTCTTGATGCCCGTAGAGGTGGTCGTCGATCAACCCATCGCCGAATTGGGGCAGCAACGGGGCGGGTGGCGCGCCCCCTGCGCGGCACCGGCCGCGCACGACTGATCGGGCCAGGGCGCCGGCAACCGCCGGGCCCCCATACAGAAAGGATGCGGACACGTGAGACCAGGACCATCAGCGCGCAGCGACGTCGATCCCTTTCTCGCCATGGACGTGCTGGCGGAAGCGACGCGGCTGGAGGCGGCCGGGCGCTCGATCGTCCACATGGAAGTGGGCCAGCCGGGCGCTCCGGCCCCGTCAGCGGTGCTGGAAGCCGCGCGTGCCGTGCTGGAGCACGGCCGGCTCGGCTACACCGAGGCGCTTGGGCGCGGGGCCCTGCGCGCGCGCATCGCGCAGCACTATCGCGACACCTACGGTGTGGCCGTGTCGCCGGACAACGTGGTGGTGACCACCGGCTCGTCGGCGGGCTTCGTGCTGGCGTTTCTCGCCGGCTTCGACGCCGGCGCGCGCATCGCGCTGCCGTCACCCGGCTATCCCGCCTATCGCAACATTTTGAAGGCGGTTGATCTCGTACCGGTGGAAATCGAGACGACGGCGGACACCCGCTGGGCGCTCACGCCGGAGCACCTGGAGCGCGCATGCAGCG
>Ga0207904_1000361_pt1 | contig 18133 bp, 12 predicted proteins | sample MalvirmetaMSP118_FD_184232 | JGI IMG/M metagenome (GOLD analysis project Ga0207904, IMG submission 184232) | Marine viral communities from the Deep Pacific Ocean - MSP-118 (SPAdes) | ecosystem: Environmental > Aquatic > Marine > Oceanic | place: Pacific Ocean | collected 2011-05-30 | reverse complement strand
AGCGCCAAGTAAGCATCAGCGAGACCGTTCAGTTCGAAGGTGATCGCGTGGCCATTCGTAAACAGGCAGCTCGCTACGGGCTAGAGCAGTTGCCGAGCAAATACGAACAGCTGGTACGTAAACTGCTCGAGCGCGAATGAATTCGCGGTGACTGCGTCCGCGCACCGACAGACGACAGTTCGCAACGTAACGCCCCATATTGCAGCACAGCCGGCATGACTCCTGTGGTCACACCGGCGGCTGACGTTCGGGCTCGATATGGTCGGGAACGGAATGTTCGACATTTGGCTTCCGGCCCACGTTGAGATCCGCGCGCAGCTGCGGCAAGCAGCCGGGATACTCGCGCTGGATGAAGTTGATCAACGCCTCGCGCAGGTGGCAGCGCAGATCCCAGGCGCGCGATGAATCTGGCGAACTGACCAGCACCCGCACCTGAATTGACTTCTCGCTAGTATCGGTTACCTGCAGCACGATCACGCGCCCGTCCCATAACTCAGGCACCTCACGGCAAAGGCGGCGCAGCTCCTCGCGCACGGGCTCCAGTGGCAGCGAGTAATCGACCCAAAGAAACACTGAGCCGATGATGCTGGAATTACGGCGTGTCCAGTTCTGGAAGGGCTTCTCGATAAAATACTGCAGAGGAACCACCAGCCTGCGGTCATCCCAGATCCGCACCACCACGTAGGTGCCGGTTATTTCCTCGATCCGCCCCCACTCGTCTTCGACGATCACCACGTCATCCAGACGAATTGGCTGGGTGATTGCGATCTGTATACCGGCAATCAGGTTGGCCAGCACCGGGCGCGCAGCGAAGCCGACGGCCAGGCCAGCGAGACCCGCCGAGGCCAGCAGACTGGCGCCGAACTGGCGAGCACCCGGAAACGTCATGAGCATTCCGGCGGCACCGATCAAGAGGATGAAGAAGCTCAGCGTCCGCAACAGCACCCGCGATTGCGTCTGGATCTGGCGCGCACGCAGGTTGTCGCTGACGTCGACGGGGTTTCTAAGCCGCACGGCCTGTTCAAGCCCTCGCATCAGTCGCATGGCCAGCCAGGTAAAGCAGGCAATCATAACCAATGCAGTAAGGCGTCGAGCGAGACTGATCAAGGCCAGGTCGTCACTGGCCGCCGCCAGCACAGCTTGCAGGCCCAGCAGCGGCAGCAAGACGCGGATGGGCTTTTCCAGCTGCTCCGAGACGGCTTTGGTGAGCAGAAATCCGCGGCCAAGTCGCAGCATCACGGCCGTCAGCACTCGGCTGAATACACTGAGCAAGACCACGACAAAGGCGGATGCCAGAAGCGTGCGTAGCGCCGGCTCGGTGATGTAGTTTTCCCACTGGAGGAGGGGATCTAGAAATTCGATGAGGTCAGCTCCGTCTAATCCGTTGCATGAGGGACTGGTTGCCCTATGCAAAGTTCATGGCAGTGCAGCCAGTCGGGTCTGAACCGCCCCGCATTCTCCGGAGGCTCTTTGGTGTGAGTCATGCCGCTTGGGCAGACTCGATAAATTGCCGATAGTAGATCGCTTCGGCTTCCGCGGGCGGTATGTTCCCGATGGGCGCCAGCAATCGTCGATGGTTGAACCAGTCCACCCATTCCAGCGTTGCCAGTTCCACCGTCTCGCGGCTCTGCCATGACCGCCGGTGGATCACTTCGGCTTTGTACAGCCCGTTGATGGTCTCAGCCAAGGCATTGTCATAGGAGTCGCCGACGCTGCCCACTGACGGCTCAACGCCCGCTTCAGCCAGGCGCTCGGTGTAGTGGATAGAAACATACTGCACGCCGCGGTCGCTGTGATGGATGAGGCCACCTTGATCGACCGGGCGACGGGCATACAAGGCCTGCTCCAGCGCATCGAGAACGAAGTCGGTACGGGCCGAACTGGAGACCCGCCAGCCAACGATCCGTCGGGCGAACACGTCGATGACGAAGGCCACATAGACGAAGCCCTGCCAGGTACTGACGTAGGTGAAGTCCGATACCCAGAGCGCGTTTGGCCGCTCGGCGCGGAACTGGCGATTGACCTTGTCCAGCGGGCACGGAGTCGCCTTGTCGCTGACGGTGGTCTTGACCGGTTTGCCGCGTACGACGCCTTTGAGCCCCAGCCGACGCATCAGTCGCTCCACCGTACAGCGCGCCGCTACCACGCCTTCACGCCTGAGTTGGCGCCAGACCTTGCGCGCACCGTAGACGTGGAAGTTTCCGTCCCAGACCCGCTGGATATGCGTGCTCAACACATCGTCACGTCGTGCTCGCCGAGAGCGCCGCTCGGGGTCGGTCTGGCAGCGTGCATGCGCGTAGTAGGTCGATGGAGCGATCGGCAGCACCCGGCAGATCGGCTCGACTCCATAAACCGCACGGTGTTCGTCGATGAACATCTTCATGGCTTGAAGCGGCGGTCGAGCTCCGCCTGAGCAAAATATGCGGACGCCTTGCGCAGGATCTCGTTGGCCTGCCGCAACTCACGCACCTCACGCTCCAGGGACTTGATCCGCTCGCGTTCGCTGGTGGTCTGGCCTTCACGTTTGCCGCTGTCGCGTTCGGTCTGGCGCACCCAGCGGCGCAACGTTTCAGCAGTACAACCGATTTTGGCGGCAATCGAGCAGATCGCAGCCCACTCCGACTCATGGCCGTCCTGGTGCTCCACTACAAGCCGAACCGCCCGCTCACGGACTTCAGGGGAATACTTCGTCGATGATTTCATGGCTCCATCCTCTCAAGAGTTGGAGCCTCCGGGGAAGCCGGGGCGGTTCAGTCGCTGCATCTGGGTGGCCAAGTCCGCAATATCACGATGCTCATACAGCAGGCCGTTCACCTCATGCTGCACATATTCACTCATTCCCCCAGCGTTCGCAGTTATCACCGGAACACGTGCCTGCTGAGCCTCATGGATTACCAAGGGGGAATTCTCTACCCACACCGATGGCGTAACGATCACATCGGTCTGGCTGAACACATCCTGAGCGATCTGCTGATTCTTGTATTCAGGCATCCAGATCACCCGTATCTGCCTATTCATCGGCAAGGTGGCAGTGATGGCCCTAAGCGCCCTACTGTCCTGTCCACGATCACGGCCCCATATCCGCAACTGACAGTCACCCTCAAGCCTGCCAAAAGCCTGTATCAACTGGTGAATACCTTTGGCCGGAATGTGTGTGCCGATATAGCCAAAGGTGAACGGCTCATCGGAGACACGTTCCCGACCAGCCATGCGAGTACGATCAAACCCATAATCAAGATAAACACTCTTGGCTGCAGGCAACTCGAAATCGCGCTCATAGCGCTGTTTCAGGTAGCGCGCCGGAGAAATAAACAGATCTACCTGTTCAACTACTGAGCGAACATGGGCCATGCGTCGTGCGACCCAGCGCTCCCAATAAGCGATGTCCTCCTCCCGCTCATCCTCAGCCCCGGAAAAATAGCGGGCATAGCACTGCGTGGCGCACTTACGGTTCTCCTGCCCTTCACAAGCCGCCCACAGATTGTCTTCAGCCGAGTGCATTTGCATAAACTGCCCGCGCGGACACATCAACCAGTAATCATGCAGGGTGTACACCACCGGTAGCCCACGGCGTTTGGCTTCTGATACCAACGAGGTTGATAGGTGATTCAAATGACCGATATGGACGAGATCCGGCTGAAAGCTATCCAGCACTTCGGCAAAGCGTTGATCAACGGTAGCCAACCGGTAACGGTCGCGATGGCGCGCATTGTTGACCAGATGGATTTTTATATTCGGTTCATCTTGGTCGTAGGCGATGCGCACTGCGCCATCTGGGCTGAAGGAGTCTTCTTCGCGCGTAAAAACCTGCACTTCATGCCCATGCTTGATCAAACCATGGCAAATGGTTTGCGAATACACCTCAGACCCGGCGTTATAGAGCATTGGGTACCCATGAATGACCTTGAGAATTTTCATACCCGATCCATCACTTCAGTCTTTTGTTTAAACGCCGTCACTAGCTGCGCGATGCCCTGTTCAGGCGGAATTGCCGCCTGCCAACCCAACAATGCTTTTGCTCGGGAAGGATCACCTACAAAGCGACCAACATCGTAATTACGCGAAGGAGCTTGGACGATTGCTGAGTGAGAGCCAGCGCTGCGGACAGCCATCTGGGCAGCTTCTAGCAGCGTCGTACCGATGCCCGGCAATAAATGGATTGGTGGTATACCTTTCTCTCCCGCTTCCAGTAATCCCACCATTTTGATCAGGCCGGCAACGGTGTCGGAGATATGCGTAAAATCAAATAGATGGTCGAATCCATCGACCCGCAGCGGGAGCCCTTCAGCCGCATTGCGACAAAACGCCGGTAACACACGATCAGAATGATCCAAGGTACAACCGTAGACATTTGCCAGTCGCACAATGGCAGTGTTGATACCGCAATTACGCGCCTTTATCGCTGCCTGTTCCATAGCGAGCTTGGCCTTACCATAGATATTCACAGGCGCTAACGCGATGTCTTCAGACACCGGCAACTGCTTTGCCTCGCCATATACTTCTCGGCTGCTGGCTACCAAAACCCAGGGTCGCAGTGGGCTGCTAATGGCTGCGTTAAGTAGAGCCTCACTGGCGAGCGCATTGGTTCGCCAGCACCATTCCGGATTGCGCTGCCCCCAGACGACACGGGAGACCGCAGCGAGGTGAACGACTCCATGGCAACCTCGCACCGCTTGCTCAATATCGGCGGAGCGGGTGATATCGCCAGTTGAGTCGGCTGTATCGAGGCTGCTTAGCAAAAAGCCGCGAGCGGACAACAAAGGGGCCAGGTATCGGCCGACCAAGCCGCAATGACCAGTGATCAAAATTTTCCGCATTGAGTAACCTGTTAAGTCAAAGCTATGGGCTAAAAGCCAAGAATGTCGTCGGCGACTTTCGACTAGTAAAAGCCTTCGACCGGATGGCAGGACGTCAGCGATTCAGCTACTGAGGGGAGCATGAAAGAACCTGGTCATCGTCTCGCAAGTAGAGAATGCTGCGGATGGACAGCCCCACTTTGGGAGACTGGGCTCGGCCTTCCTACCGGTCCCGGTGACAGGCGCTGCTAACGCAGCGCAGCAAAATAGACCGGGGGGCTGCAGTCTGGTCGATTCGCTAAGCAACCGATTCAGCGATGCGTCGGGACGTTCTACGCTTCGCCTATAGGAATAGCTGAACACGCTGAGAAAGCCGTACACCAAGTAATGTCTCTCTGAAGCAAGCTAGCAAGGGGCCGCTAACGTCCAATGGTGCATAAGCACTTCGTTAGGTACCAGAAGGTAATGAAACGAACCTAGAAACAGCGGCGACCGTATCTTCTGAAGCAAATACAAGGTCTGCCAGTTCAATCTCCCACCAGGTCCCGCGTAGCTCACTATTCAGCTGCGAAATCGAAAAAGCCTCCCCTTTCGGATACCCGACATCTTCCCATTGCTGCTTGATATCCAAAACCGATCCGTTCTCCAACCAATAGGCATATAAGCGAATGACCGGAATAGCATCAGGAAGATTGAGCGGATCGGGCTGCCCGCTTCCTTGGCGATTCTGTTTGAGCACTGATGGGTCGGTATGCAGCTGAAATTGAATAATCGCCTGCTGTTCTTCATCCGTCCGAGCGTATGCGAACTGGGCATTCAGCATAGGCAAATAATCCCACGCCCATTTACTTGACGGCTTGGTGCCAGATCGACAAGGGCGGTCGAAATCTATTGGTTCCCAGAACCAAAATCCAGCACCGAACTTGGCGGCCAGCTCGTCCAGAGCCTGCAGGATTCGCCTGTAGAACCCGGCCAACAAGCGATGGGATTTCTGCACCTGCGTTACGAGAGAAACGCACTGTTCACGAGTCATGTCCACTGTAGTAGCCGTTCCTTTGCCAAAGTTTGTGCGAGGGGCAGCAGCGAGCGCCAATCTTGGGTACTGGCACCTGGTGTTTGTGTTGGGATTATTCCAGTGTCCGTCCAGCGTCTGATTAGCTCAAAATGCCTCGCCAGATCTTCGCTGGCTTCGCACAGCGTCAGCAACTCGCTAAAAGGTGCGATGTAGCTCGCCATGCCAAACAAGCGGAACGCTTCAAACCAGTCTTGAAAGATTCGCTCATCCCGAGTGTCCGCCAGATCCAGAATTGCATCGAGCCTTCTCAGAAGCTCTGGCCAGTCTAGACAGACTACACGCAGCGCCGTAGCGGGATATTCGCCTTCCAGCTTGTCAGCCAATCTCCGCCACTCAGGCTGATTGCGGCCCAAAGCAAGCAAGATGATAGTTTTCGGATCATCGCCCTGCTTGTGAAGCGCCCGGACTTCCGCTCGCCATTGCCCCAAAGTCTGCATACCACCAAATGGCGGCTTAACTTCGATAAGCAATCGGTGACGCGGGTACTCGATCAGCACATCCGGTTCAACATATTTCCGGCCTTCAGTTTCCCTCAACCTAGGCCAGAACTGTATGTCGCTCATTTTACCTAAACCACCCGCTAGCTGTTGGCCGAGTAGTGCGCTCAGAAATGCATCATGAGTCCGATCAGATAAATAAGGCATGCGTCCGAACAGAACACTCGTTAGCAAGTCTTCACGTTTACGAAACAGCGAACGCCAGCTTAGCGAGTGCCCTCCAATATCGACGCGGCCTGCTTTTCCATGCAGGATTGCCGTTAGCATTTTGCTCTCCTTGATCAGGCGGGCCAACTCGTACCGCTAGATAGATATCCCGATCGCCCATCGTTATTCAGCAGCTCATCACCCAAGCAGTACGGCGATTAGCTTCCTGGATGCGCACTGACGCCGTGTGTACGCAGCATGCTTCTTATCGATAGCATTAGGCCATAGAGGATCAGGGATACCAAGAACATGCACGAGACCAAGATCCCTTTCGGTGAGCGTGACGGCATCCTCTTTCGAGCGCACGAAGTCGAGAACGGGCTGCGCTGCGGATGCATCTGCCCCGGATGTCAGCAACCGCTGAATGCAGCCAACAATGGCGAGAAGGTCATTCCACACTTTCGCCATGCGAAATCGAACGACTGCTTTGATGGCTTCCGCGAAGGCGTCAGACGTGCAGCGGTCGCCCTGATCGCTCAGCGCAAACAGCTCATGCTCCCAGCGCGGATAGAAACAGTTCGGGTTGCAACAGAAGACGGCGGACTTTTGGAGGAAAAGGTCGAGCTGCAACCAGTGGTGATCCACGCAGATAGCGTTGAGCGGTTTGTTGACCTGGGTGGTTTGAGAGGTCATGCCGTCCTCCACCAATCCGATAGGCAGCTGATCGTCCGGATCAAACTTTCAACGCGGATGGAGCATGAGCGTTATCGCCAGCTCGAAGCTCTGGAGCATTCCAGCCTGGAAATTGATCTCCATCACCTGACTCTGGAGCAGATCAATGATCCGGCCAAGTTCGAGCACGCAGTTCTGCATAACTTGGCAAACCGAATTTGGATCCGATCAATTCGCGGTGAAAGGCTTGCAGAAAACGCGCTGCAAAAGCTTCAGTCAGTGGCGGACAAAATAAACGCTCAGTGGCAGCTCGAACGGGCAGCGCGCGAGGCTGCCGAGCAAGCCCGGCAGATTGAGCTCGCCAATGAGAAAGCCAAACTGCAGAGCGCTCTGGAAGCCCATAGAGCCAAGCAGCTGCAAATGGCGGCTGAGCAGTCAGCCAGAACTCTAGACAACACGGTGCAGGGTCGAGCCGAGCTGATCGCAGGAACAATGCTGAAGGCTCTACAAGCATGGAGTGGGAGAGCTGTTGAATGCACTGCCTGCCACTTGCTAAGCCCGCCTGATTCAAGGTTCTGCCTTTACTGCGATGCGCCAACCAGCAAAGTCACACCCGTACTTTTAGCGCCAGACATAGCTTCGACGCTGAAGCAACGTATGCACTGCTCAGCAAAGCCAAGTATGTCAGCAAAGGCAGTCCCTCAGCTGGTCGTATACCCAGAGGGTGTGCCGTTCACAGCGAATGAAGCCAGCCCTACCTAGGTCACAGCAATGAATAAAAACGCAACTTCCTTGTTGCGCTCAGCTCATCACTTAACCAATTCCATCAGTTTCCCAAAGCTGTTCACCACGTCGTACTTCACGTTCTCTGGTGCATACTTCCTGTTGATTTCATCGAAAAACTTGCGCGCGCACTCGATCTTGGTTTCCTCGATCTTCGTCAATTGCATCGTTGACATGGACCCTTTGGTCTCCGCAACGAAATAGACATGCTTGACGGCACCCTCTTTGAACGAAATTGCCCAGTCAGGGTTGTAGTCACCCACCGGCGTCGGGATCAGGAAGCCACGGGGCAACTTGGCGTACACGACCACTTCGGTACAGGTGTCCAGCGTCTCGACGAATTTGCGCTCGATACCAGAATCAGTGATCACGTAGTCGTAGATGTGCCGCTTGAGCTTGTCACCGGCCTTGCTGAAGTCCTGCTTGGTCTGACCTGCGGTGAAGATGTCGATATCGAACTTGTCCTCGACAGGGTCGTAGGCCAAGTGTTCGATGATCATCGTTGCCTTCTGCTCGTTGATCAGTCGCACGGCTTCGGCGATGAAGCTCTCGGGATTGGTGCGGAACTGTGCAAACACTGCGACGTTGATTTCCTTCAGGATGTCCGCCGTCGTGCGGCGCGTCAGTTGCGTGCCTTCAGCGATCTTGCCGATGAGGTCGTACTTCACTGCAGAATGAACTGACTGCTTGTTGTACTCGATCGTTGTTTTATCAACCTTGAAGCCGTCTCCACTTTTCAGTGCATCAGCCGTTACTTGCTCCACTTGTTCACCGGTTTGAATCGTGTACTGCAACGGCGTCACGTGAAGGCTCTTGTCCAGTTCGGCAACGGCCTTCTTCACCAACTCCACTGAATCAAAGTCAACGCTGTAAGCCGCCTTGCGATTGATCCGGTTCCACAGCTCCTTGAACTCCTGTTTGTCGAAGTTGCTGTTGAGCGGATTCTTCTTCGGGCGACGGTCGTCGCTGATCTCAAACATCTGGCTGTCACTGAAGACGCTGTCGATCAGTTGGTACACCTGTTCAGCATGAGCCTGCAGTTCCGGGGGCAGCGCTGCCAGGGTGCCTTCCTTCTTGGCCTCGTGGTAAGTGCCCGTGATCCGGTCGGTATCGTCGCTGTAGTCGTTCTTGAGCAGGTACTTGTAGATCTGCTTGGCCAGTTGCGGCGTGACCTCGATATTGCCGGTGGGCGTCTTGAGCACCTTGCCGGTGAAGTAGGCCTCGTTGGCCACCTTGGGACGGGCAGACAAGGAGTCGCTGATATCTTTCTGGAGCGCAGTGACGAACTCCTTGAAGCTTTCGCTCGCCACCACGGTCAGCACGTTGACGTCATGGACGATGGCCGGATGATCCACCCGGTCGCCGAGCTGATTGACCGACAAACGCAGGCCACGACCGACCTCTTGTCGGCGCGTGACTTCGTTGTTGTAGTCGGGATGCTTCAGGAAGCAGATCACGAAGACGTTGGGGTTGTCCCAGCCTTCGCGCAGGGCCGAGTGCGAGAAGATGAAACGTACCGGCTCTTCGAATTTGAGGAGTTGCTCCTTCTTTCGCAGAATCAGGTCATAGGCATCCACATCGTCGGACAGGCCTTTGTTTTCACCTGTCTTCGCAATGCTCGGATCGACGTCACGCTTGGTCTTCTTGTCGATGGAGAAATACCCGCTGTGCGTCTTTTCCGCCGTGATTCCCTTCAGGTACTTGATGTACGGCGTTTCATCCAGGTCCAGCACCTCGTTCAGGTACTGGCTGTATTCCTCTTCAAAGATCCGCGCGTAATCGCCTTTCTCGTCCGCCGCCGAGTAGTCGCGGTACTTGACCACTTCATCGATGAAGAACAAGGTCAAGACCTTGATGCCTTGCTGGAACAGCGCCTGTTCCTTGTCGAAGTGCGCCTTGATCGCCTCCCGAATTTGAATGCGGCGTAATGCTGCTTCATTCACATCGCCATATGCGTCGCCAGCTTTCAACTCCACGCCGTTGGTGAAGCTCAAGGTGTCGGTATTGGCGTTGATGTCCGCGACCACATAGCCACGGTACTGATCCAGCTCGTTTGAAAAACCATCGGAGAAGAGGTTGTCTCCTTTGGAGAGCTTGCGCACCACGCGCTTGATCTCGCCGCTTTTCAGCTTCTGCTCGAACTCAACACGGGCCACAGGAGCTTTGCTCGAAATCTCGATGGACTGCAGGTAGAGATAGGCATTGGTTCCCGCCAGCCCCTTCACTGAGATTCCGCGCACGGCGATCTTTTTCACCAGCTTCTGGTTGTAGGCGTCCAGCGCGTCCAGCCGGTGGATCTTGTTGTGCGTGGTCTTGTGGGTGGCCGAGTAGCGCAGCACCATCAGTGCCTTGAATTTCTCCAAGGACTCCAGCGTCGCCGCGCCTTCCATCTTTTGCGGCTCGTCCAGGATCAGGATCGGCCGGTTGGCGCTGATCACATCAATCGGTCGGCGAGACTGGAAGTCGTCCAACACGTCATAGATGCGCCGGTTATCAGCGCCACGGGCAGCAAATGCCTGCACGTTGATCACCATCACGTTGATGCCCGCGTCAGACGAGAAGCTCTCCAAGTGGTGCAGCTGCTTGGAGTTGTAAATGAAGAAGCGTGCCTTCTTGTGATACGTCTCCAGAAAGTGCTCGGCCGTGATCTCCAGCGACTTGGCCACGCCCTCGCGGATGGCAATGCTCGGCACAACGATGATGAACTTGCTCCAGCCGTACAGCTTGTTCAGCTCGAAGATGGTCTTGATGTAGCAATACGTCTTGCCAGTGCCGGTTTCCATCTCGATATCGAGATTGACCCTGCTGACCTTGGTCTTCACCAGTTCGGCCGACTGCGGCAAGTTCTGTTGATGCTGAACCTGGGTGATGTTTTCGAGTAGCGCAATATCGGTCAGCTTCAGGTCGGCGTTCTTAAATCCACCCTCCGCAAACAGATCTTCGACGCCTTTCTTGGCCTTGCCCGGATCGATGCGGTAGCTGATGGCCTCTGCCGTTGCGGGTGGTTGCCCTTTGAAGCAGTCGACCACGGCTTGCACCGCCGCTGTCTGATAAGCCTGCGTTTTGAATTTGAGTTTCATTGCACACCTCCCTGTGTGCAACTCTTCGGGCAGCCTTTGGCTGTGCAAAACGGCTGTCCTGCCGTTTTGTCATCGGTAAACGCTGGCGTATTCCCATAGAACATTATCATTACGCGCCCCTCAGATGCATTTCACTTCGGTGGCGGGCGACAAGAGCTTGAAAATCTGCTCGACGTTGATCTTGACCGCGCTGTTCTTGTAGCCCGCGTCGCGGAACACCACACGCAGCGGCTGATGCTTGGCCAGTTCTTTCACAAAGGCTTCGTCAATGCTGCCGCTGGCATCGAAGCAGGCGGCAAGCACATTGCCATCCACGAACAACACATCCTTGCTCTGGATGGCTCTCTTCTCGATGGGCAAGGCGAGATCAACGCCCCAATCAAGCATCACTTGGAACAGCAGGTCTTCAGGCGTGCGGTCGGGCTTGATGTTGTCCACCAGTGAGTCAATCTGGCCCTTAGGTAAGGCATCGGGCGCGTAGTAGACGTCCGCCATATTGGAGGTGTCGATTTTTAGGACGCGGAAGCCTGCATCCACATTCGGGTTCTCATTGCTGATTTTCTTTCCCGCACGACGAATACGCTCTTTGCTTACTTCAGCAATAGTCTTGTAGCCCATCTTGTTCGCTTCGGATTCTTCATCGCATAACTCTGGCAATTGCGCCATGATAAAACGGCGACTTCCACCGTCTTCAGCATTGAGCTTCATAACTGCATGGGCAGTAGTTGAACTTCCAGCAAAGAAATCGAGCACAATCGCGCTAGGATCTTTAACGAGCCTAATCAAAAAAATTACGAGCGTTGTAGGCTTTGCAAAACTAAAAGGTACAGACAACGCTTTCAGTTCTTTCGTGCCTTGAGAATTTGGGTAGTCGTAAATGACATCCTCAGGGTGAAGTGTTGACTCTACATCTTCGTCAAAATAAACCTTTGGGTAAACATTCCATTTTGCCTGAATTCCGTTTTCATCAAGCAGTGGATTCTTTGAAGACCCCTTTGTGAATATCAACAAATTCTTTTGTTTAAGGTATGTCTCAACCGACCAGCGCCAAACTTTATCGTTGTTCGATTTTGGCTTTACTTTCGACCCATCTTTTTTTTCATCCGGGAAAACGTCACCAGGTGGAATTATGAGGCTACCATCGGGAGCTTCTATGTAGTATCTCTGATTTGGACGAGAATCTAGCGAAGGCTGAAACAATGATGCGCCACTTTGCTTATATTTACGCCCATCTGCATCAACCATTTTATAATCGGATTCATCACGATCCTTTGTAATGCCAAATTCAGGGAGATTAGAAAGATTTCTTGCCCACACCAAAACATAGTCCTTTGTCGGGCGGAAATGCGTGCCTTTATCTGATGTGCGCTTCGCAATTCTCGGAACAACGCCGACCAAGTTGTCTTCACCAAAAATTTCATTCCCTATTTTTTTAAGGTTGTCTTGCTCTCCATCCCCAATCGAAATAAAAATTACGCCGTCATCAGTAAGTAAATTACGTGTCAATTTTAAGCGTGCATAGATCATGCTCAACCAGTCTGAATGAAAGCGTCCATTCGATGCTGTATTCGCTACCAGTTTGTTTCCTTCTTCATCCTTCTGATTTGAACGGTGCAGATAGCCTTCGGCATCCTCGGCAAAGTCGTCCTCATAGATAAAGTCATTGCCTGTGTTGTATGGCGGGTCGATGTAGATAATCTTGACCTTGCCGAGATAGGTTTCCTGCAGCAACTTCAGCGCATCGAGGTTGTCGCCTTCAATGAACAGATTCTTCGTGCTGTCGAAGTTCACGCTCTCCTCGCGGCAAGGACGCAGTGTCTTGGCAATCGGCGCATTAGCCGTGAGCAACGCTTCGCGCTTACCCGGCCAGTTCAGGTGGTAGCGTTCCTGCGGCCCTTCCACAATCGACTCGGCAAGCTCTTGCCGCAACTGGTCAAAATCCACCGCCAGCTTCACGCTGCCATCCTCGCCCTTGGCTTCGGTGACGCAGCCCGGAAACAGATCACGAATACGAGCGATGTTGCCCTGTGTGAGATTGGGTGAATGCATTTTTAGCTTTTCCATGTTCTTTCCTCTGGTTGCCGTGATTTTGCGTGGCTGCTCTAATTGGATTGGCCTTATTCGGCGTCAGAATTGTCTTGGTGTTTGAGCTCTGCAAATTTAGCCGCCATCGTCGGATTGCCACGCGTGAGCCGCTTGACCGTTAGATCTTCAGCTTTGTCGTTGGCAAGCCGTAGATTGTTGGCCGACTTGTGCAGCGCTTCTTTGGTCTTTTCCAGATCCTTAATGGCTTCGGGTCGATGCGTTTGACCGCTTCTTCAAAGCCGTCCGACGCTAGACGCCAGTTGCGACCGAATGTGGTCTTGAAGTCGTCAAGCTGGGATTCGAAGTGGGTATTCCCCCTTCGCCTTGGCCAGGATTTTCAGAAGCATTTCAGGAACCTCGCCATCTGCATTGAGAGTTGCCGTTCGGTATGCGAGTTGATTTTTTTCGAGACTGATGCCTGCTGCAGCTTCGACGTCGTCGCAGGCCGTGCCCCACTCTGGCCAATGTGTCGACAGGAATGCTTCAAGGTGATCCTCAAATATCGCTATCTCGTCAGCAATGGTCGCGGATGGAAAGTCCTCCTCAGTTCGACCGAAATACTTCAGCATCGCGCGATTTGCTGCCACATGAGTCTTCCGCTCTGCATCGATCTTGTCTTGCACCTTCCCCTTGGCCGTCGCACGCGCTTCAAATCCGCTATCGGCATCAAAGAGCGCATAAACCGGAATACCAATCGACGTCAGGATCGCATGTACGAGTGGGATCGATGTCTTGCCTCCTGCAGGAACAATGGAAACGCCGGCGGCCTCAAGCGAGCCGAGGGAAGCCTTATCGCCAATGCCATAGAACACTGACGACTCCGTTGTGCCTTCTACGATGAAAACGCGATGTGCAAAGAGCGCCACGGCAAGTTGATTCACCACGACGCCGTCAAGCTGACGATCAACTGTATCGGCGCTCAGTACACCGTTCAGTTTGGCTTTCACGTCATCCACAGTCGCGAGGTGGACGGTAACCTCAGGAGTATCTGAAGACGACCTCGTTAGCCGCCTGACCTGGTCGAAGTGTCGCGCCTCAAGGAAGTAAGGGCTATGCGTCGCATAAGTCACTTGGATGCGCTTATCAGTGTCCTCTGCGAGCGACCGAAGCACCTTCGCGAACGTCTGGGACTGAATGGGGTGCTGAAAGAGTTCAGGCTCTTCAATCGCAAGACATATCACCCCTTCAGTCGATGCCGCGCCGGACTGTGCCAGCAGCTGGAGCGCCGAGATCAGGATCGTCCGCTGAAAACCATGGCCCTGCCGCTCCACAGCAGTTTCGGTCGCGCCATCGAGAACGGCGACTTCGAACGTGGTCTTGGGGGCCTTGAGTTCAACCTCTGCAGGGGAAACAGTAACAGACCGACCGGGTGAGTAAGACGAAACGACCGAGTTAAGCTGAGTCGTCATTGCCTCAAGCTGCGCCTTAAACTTCTCTTCGTAGACTTTCTGCTGCTTTGCCCTCGACTCCTCGACAATTGTTGCAATTTCCTCATCTGCTGCAGCACGGTCAACGGAGCGCTCCAGAATGCGTCCGATGATGCTCGATTTGCCGTCAATGGACTCTTCGCTTGCGCGAAGGTCGGCGGTCACCAGAACAAAGTCGAAGAGGCCACTCATTTTGCCGCCGCTGTTGAAACCAAAGAAGTTGGTTTGCAGCGATTCGAGAGCATCTTCGAGCTGGTCTGTATGTGCCGCTTCCCACGTCGTCATCGCTTCATCAACTGCAGGGCCAGTACTCGCGGCTGGCAGATCCAGTTCTGGACGATTGGCCCGGAGCTCCTTGTAAAGGTCCTTCTTTGCGGTTGCGCCGGCCGCTGCTTTGATTGCATTAAATGCAGGAAAACCCTTTGCGTTGGCGGAGAGTCGATCGGATCCATCAGGTGACCGTTTCCTCCATGCTGTGAACGTGGTCGCCCCATCCGGTACGTACTTGCCAAGGGCTTCTCGGTCTTTTTCGGAAAGGTCGGAGAAGGTAACTTGAACCTCGATATCTTCATCAGCAGCACCGAAGGAGCAGTCTTTCTCTGTGAGCAATCCAGGTTTGCCGTTAAAAAACCAATCGAGCGCACGCAGCACAGTCGACTTGCCTGCACCGTTTGGGCCAATGAAGGTCGTAACAGAGTCGAAGGGGATCGTTACATCCTTGAGTGCCCGAAAATTCTTGATGCGTACGGATTGAATCTTCATTTCAGCTTTTTCCCCTTGCCATTTTCCTATCCATTATTGCTTGAGTGCCTCAAGCTCTTTTTTTAAATTTCGCAGTTCGGCGTTGATTTCCACCTTGCGATTAAATTGCTTTTCTTTGGCAAGTCTGCTTGCAGCCCTCTCGACCTCGCGCTGTTTCGCCGCAACCAGTTCAACGCGGGCGACCAAGTCAGCGAGGCTTTCTTGTTGGCGCGCGGGCGTGGGGATCAGGCGGTGAAGCGCCTGCTCATACAAGCCGCCCAAGTCGAGTGCCAAGGGCATGGCGGCGCGCTCACAGTCACTTGGCAACCAGGTCGTTGCAAAGTAGTCGCTCAAGACCCAACGGCTGGCGTCTGACTCGTTCGGGCGCTTGTACGCGGCAATCACCTGTGTTCGGCCATCAAAGCTCAGCTCGAAGATGATGGGAAACTGCACCGCGCCATCGATGCAACGCAAAACGTCCAGATTCAGTTCCGACGTCTTGAGCTGGATTGAGAAAATCTGAAGCTCTGGCACTCCCGGCTTGGCGGGCAGGTTGATCGTTTCTGGTGCCAACTTGTATTGCCAGACGATCTGCTCCACCTGCTCGACGAACAAGTCCTTCAGCCTCGTATTGGCACCGCTGTGTTCGTAGATCTTGTTCTTTGGCAGGGTGCGGCCAAAAGCGGCTTGCTTCGGGTAGTTGATGAATGCGGCGTTCGACTCGAATCGGGCGGGCAAACTCATCCGGCCTCCTGAATCACGAGGAATGTGATCAGTTCGAAGTCGTCCAGCCCGGCGATGGTATTGACCAGCGCGGTGGTCTTGCCGCCGCTGAACAGGCTGTCCAGATCCTTCTCTTCCTTCACCTCGATCATGGAGCGGATGGTCTTGCCAAGCAGGTCCGAATACACCTGCATCTTGCGGCCATCGGCCGTTTCCTTGTTGAACAGGCGGCAGGCATCCGGAATAGGCTGGGCTTGCCCCTTGCAGCAACTGCGCACCAGATCCAGCAAACGCTTGACCTCGGTATGGTCGTGAATGACTTCACCCTCGCGGTTGATGTAGACGAGGTAGTAAGGGTGCAGCCGGTTGTGCTGGCTGACATTGACGCTCGGATTGCGGTTGCGCAGCGTGAAGATCACGCCCGGGCGCAGGCCCATCTCCGGCTTGGCAGGCACTACGGCATGCATGCCGCTTGGCACGTTGCTCAATTCGCCATTGGCTTTCACATAGTTGAGCAAGTCCATGCGGAAGTCATTGAGCCCGAGGTCAGTGATCGACACGCCAGTCTTCAGGTCTTCCAGCTCGATCACTTCCTCTTGCAGACGACGCAGTTGTTCCTTGCGATAAGACACGTCGTTGGCTTGGGCGCTCAGCACGTTGTCGTCACCGGTGGCCGTGACGTCAGCAATCATCATCCGACTCTCAACCCGCTCCTTGAGGTTGATGTACTCATCGAGCGAGATGTCTGGCCAGTAGTTAACCAGCTGGATACTGCTGTTAGGCGAGCCGATGCGATCCACACGGCCAAAGCGCTGGATGATGCGCACGGGGTTCCAGTGGATGTCGTAGTTGATGAGGTAGTCGCAGTCCTGCAGGTTCTGGCCTTCAGAGATGCAATCAGTGCCGATCAGCAAATCAATCTCTGCCGGTTCGTTCGGCAGCACGATGGCTTTCTCCTTCGAACGCGGCGAGAAGAGGGTGAGCAGTTCCTGGAAGTCGTAGCTCTTCCTGAGCGTGCCGTCTCTCAAGGTCGATTGCGGCGCACCTTTGCCGGTGACTTTCGCGCTGTGCAGGGTCTGTGTGGCCAGCAACTCCGGAGCCAAATTGGCATACAGATAGTCAGCGGTGTCGGCGAAGGCGGTGAAGATCAGCACCTTCTTGTTGCCGGGATTCAGCGGTGCTGCGATCTTCTCCAGAACCAGTGCCTTCAGGTGCTGCAGCTTGGCGTCATCGGCAGGCGTGATCTTGTTCATCGACGCCAGCAAGGCATCAATGATTTCCAGATCGACTTTCAGCTCGTGCTCCCAAGAGGGCAAGTCCATATCGGCGAGGCTGATCTTGACCTTGCCGCCGATCTCGCTGTCCCCAATGGTGGGCAGGTCGTCGTCGTCCGCGTCGAGGTTTTCCAACTGGTCGGTCAGGTCATCAATGCTGGCGACGTTGCCGGTCTGGTTGAACGTGCTGATCTTGGCCAGCGTATTCGTGTGGTTCGCACGCAGGGACTGGAGCGTCAACCGAAAGGACTCAATCGAGCTTTCTAAACGCTTGAGCAAATTGGTCGTCATCAACGCCTGAAGGCTCTTTTCGCGGTCGGCTTGCTTGAGCTTGCCTTTACCAGCGACCTGGGTGTCGTACATCTCCTCGTACTTCTTGAGCCGACTTGGCAGGATGTAGCTGATCGGGGCGTACACGGCGAGCTTGAGCAGGGAGAGTTGCTCGAAGATCTCGTTGAAGCTCATCACGTCCGTTCGCTGCGTGAGCGGGCTGTGGAACGACAATGGTTTGCGGCGCTCTGGGAATTGGCCGATGTCCTTGGTGTCGTAGAAGGTCTGGATGTGCTTGCGCGAGCGTGCGATGGTGACGCTGTCGAGCAATTCGAAGAAGTCGAAGTCCAACGAGTCCAGGATGGCCCGCGCTGTGCGCTCTTCCGGTGGAAGCTTTGCCCATGCATTGAAGCTGGCCTGCGCACCACGGAAAATATCCTCAACCGTTTTGCCGGTACGCAGCTTCTTGCTAAGGTTCTCGGAGTCACCCTCGTAGGCCAGTGCCAGTTGGTTGCGCAGGTCATTGAAGCGGTTGTTCACCGGGGTAGCCGAAAGCATCAGCA
>Ga0207904_1000359_pt1 | contig 18349 bp, 29 predicted proteins | sample MalvirmetaMSP118_FD_184232 | JGI IMG/M metagenome (GOLD analysis project Ga0207904, IMG submission 184232) | Marine viral communities from the Deep Pacific Ocean - MSP-118 (SPAdes) | ecosystem: Environmental > Aquatic > Marine > Oceanic | place: Pacific Ocean | collected 2011-05-30 | reverse complement strand
GGGGCAGCCCATCAGCGACGGCTTCGTAGATGTCGACGGTGTGGCGAGACCAGACCTCGTCCTGGCCGGTCATCAGCTCGTAGAACTTGTTACTCTTGCCGTTCGGCGTCGAGGTGACGCGCAGTTTCCAGCCCGCGGAGATCACCGGGAACAGCGCCTTCCAGATTGCGTGGCTGTCCTTGTGGAACGCGAACTCGTCGAGGAAGACGTTCGATGAGAACCCGCGGGCGGTGTCGGGATTGGCCGGCAGCGCCGTGATCTTCGAGCCGAACGGAAGCTCCACCTCGAGCGCACGATAGGCCATGCCGCTTTCGCTGAGCCAGGTGGTTTCCCCGAGATCCGTGAAGGCGAGATCGTAGGCCTTCGCGTGGAGCTTGATGCCAGCATCCATCGCTTCCTTGGCCTGCCGTTCGCCGCGACTGAGAATGACCCACCGGGAACGACGCTCCTTCACCGCCGCCTCGAAGACGTCGTCCACTACCTCCAGCGTGGTCGTGAACGTCTTGCCGGTCTGACGGGCGAACATTCCGATCTTGAAACGGGCCGGATCGAGGATCCAACGCTGCTGGTATCGATAGAGAGGAAGTGCCGGCCGGGGGCGAGCAGAGGCGGTCATCGCTCGAAGATCCCGTAGACGTCTTCGCGGATCTGCCGGAGGACTTCTTCCCTGTTGGCGCCTGGCGTGCTCGCGACGATCCCTTCGGCCGCGGCACTCGCAGCCTTGTCCAACTTCGATCGCATCTCGGTCTCGATCTTCCGGCGCGAGTCGCTTGAAATCCGCTTGGCCTCTTCCGCGTGCTTCACCGCGCGCGCCGTCATCATCAGCATTTCCGCGGTGGCGCCGTCGGCCGCGAGCTCGCCGGCGTTCTCGAGCATTTCGTTCACGAGCGTCTTGATCGTGCTGGCGAGCAGCGCGGTCAGCTGATCGTCGTTGACCTCCTCGAGCTTCGGTGCGAGCGCGGCCGCGATCTCGCGGGTCTCTGCGAGACGGCGGCCGAGCCGGGCGATCCTGAGGGCGGTCCGGTTGAAGGCGCTCGACGAGATCTGCGGCGGGTCGGAGATGCCCTCTTGCCAGGCCGCCGCCCGGAGGCGCTCGTTGAAGCCGTCCAGGATCTCGACCTGGGTGAGCTTCTTCTCGCGCAGCTGCTCGAAGGCCCAGACGCGCGCCTCGTCGGCCCAGTCCGGGAGCTGGTCGATCGACGAGAGGCGACCGCGGCCGGCGGGGGCCTTCATCTCAGACCTCGTTCGGGCGGGCGACGCCTTCCAGGACCGAGCGCCGGTTCACATGGTCACGGCCCGGACGGGCGAGCGTCGCGACCACAACGGTGCCAGCCTCCACCAGCGTGACCGCACCGACCTCGCTCTCCAGGAAGCGAAGTTGAGTCCGCACGAAGTCGCGGCCACGCCGGAAGCCATAGGTGTCCAGGACGGTGACGAGGATCGCGTCGTTGAGGGTCTCGTCGATCTGTTCGGCGAGCGCCTTCAGGATGGTGAGCCTGGCGTGCCGAACGAGGAAATCGCTGTAGCTCATTGCTCCCGCCCCATCATGTAACCTTCGATCCGATCGAACCGCTTGGCGAGCGTGTCCATGCTTCCTTGAAAGGCGAGGAACCCCTGCTGAATCCCGCTCATCGTTTTGGCGAGCTCGTGAAACGCATCCTTGGTGGGCAGGTGATTGAGCTCAGTTTCGAGGCGCTCGACGCGCTGCACGACCGTGCCCAGGGCGTTCGTCAGGCTCTCCAGCTTCGATGCGTTGCTGTTCGCCTTGGCGGTGATGATCGCGTAGATCACGCCCGCCAAGGTGACCAGGTTCATCAGGAGGCTGGCGAGGGTCGCCAGCTGGTCGATCGACATCGGGGCCTCGCCTTGCTCGCCGGACTAGGTCGCGAGCGGGCGAATGCGGGTGAGGACGCTCTCCGGATCGTCAGGGTCGAACACCCACTCGGTAAGCCGTGCCTCGACCATGGACTTGAGCCGGTCGGTGCCGATCCCGAAGTGCTTCAGCGCGTCGGGTACGCTGTTGAGGGCATAGTCGGCCGCGATCTCGATCGCCTCCGACTTGACCGCGATCGGGATCCCGCCTTTCGCGCGATCGTCAAGCCGGCCGACGGCATAGGTTGCGGCCTTCCGAAGCGCCTGGTCGATCGCGGCTCGATGATCGGCGTCGATCTTCAGACCAGTGCTCTTCGAGATCCGCGCCAGAGCGAGCGAGGCAAGCCCGCCGAGGAGCGTGATCAGAACCGGTGCCACGACCTCGATCGCGACCGAGGCAACCGGGCCGAGATCGACAACGCCGTCGGTCGCTGCCTGGGCAGTACTGGCCGCGCCGATCAGGGTAAGGGCGACGAGCGCCGCGATGCGAACGGACCTCATGGGTCTCTCCTTCAGCCGAGTTCGGTGACGTAGCCGGAATGGACCCAGCCTTCCTGGGGCACTCCGTCGAGGACGGCGGCGACCAGGTGCCAGCGGGCTTCCGGGAAGCCGTCCGCATAGACGCCGGAGCGGATCACGCGGCAGCGGGTGCCGAGCGGTAGGGTGCCGATGACGTTGTCGTTCCTGGAGGGCCATCGACGCAGGTTGAGACCGGTCACCGTCTCGACGTAGAGGCCGCCGTCGTCGTCCGCGTCGATCGGCTCCGGGTCGGCCCGGCCGAAGACGCGGGAGCGGATCTTCTCCAGCGGAAAGAGAGGATTCGTGTCGACCTTGCGCCCCGGCGAAATCGTCCAGTGCGTGGTGAGCCGTTGGGGGGTCGCGATCTTCGGGTATTTGCCGACGATCGCGATCGCCATCCCGAGCGCCGCCTCGATCTGCTCGGGCGTGTAGTCCATCCACCAGCCGCGGCCGTGCTCGGGGGTAGAGACGTACTCCAGCGCTTCGTCCGTTACGTCGAAGCGCTCTTTCCACCAGGCCATCGCGAAGTCGGCGCTGGGCGAGCCGGACATGATCCCCGGATTGACGATCTCGATGCCGATGCCGAAGCCGTTGACGCCTGCATGGCCCTCAAAGCCTGAGCGTCCGGCGTGCCAGCACAGAGCGTTCAAGGGCGCGAGCTGGGTAACGAAGCCGTCACGTTCCACGACGACATGGGCGGAGGCCTTCGCCTCTGGGTTCACCAGCCAGGAAACCGAGTTGCCCTTTTCCAGGCGGCCGGCCGTGTCGTGGAAGACGAGCACCGAGGGGTCGATCGTGCCGGCCGACTTGTTCGGGGTCGGCCGGTAGTCGACCTGGGCGCCGTCCCGATAGAGACGGTGGTTCTTGATGGAGAAGGACATCCGGCGCTCCTGAAGCAAGCCAGGCAAGCGGGCGCATCCCGCGTTGCGTTGGTTGGTTCAGGTCCGAAGCTAGTCGCCCCGGCACCGCATTAATCGTCCGCCTTGGCGGGCGAAATCACGAGCGGGGTAAGGAAAAGTGGGAACCGGTTTTCCGCCCGTATCCCGCTCCCTCGAACGACCTATCGGAAGAGATCGATCTGGCGGGGATCCGTCACGCGGCGCTTCGGCCGGCGAGGATGGCCGGCCCGGCGGAAGAGCTTGTCCACCGCGCTCTCTGTGATGCCGAGCCTGCGCGCAATGTCGGCGTTCGATGCACCGTGAGCGCGATAGTGTCGGGCGCGCAGCTCCCGCGCAAGCGGAACACGGATATAGCTGCCCTCGTAGGTATGGTGAAGCTTCTCGGAGGCCTCGGGCCCGATGGCGGCATCGACGTCGGCCAGGCGTTCGCGGCTCGGGACGTAGACCCGCAACCCGCCGAAGGCTTCCACCAGGGCGATGAAGTTCTCATGGCCGATCAGCTCGAGGAGATCATCCGAGAGGGTCTCGCTCATGGCGTCCCCTCGTCGGTTTCCTGAAGCCTGCGGGAATTCGTTGCCGGCACGGAACGCCCAAGCGTCGTCACCACCACGGCGCGGCCTGGCTCCACCGCGCGGATCACGAGCTTGATGTGCTCGACCTGCACGGCGATCGCGCCCAGCTCCGCTGCTCGAAGGGCCGGCCCGGCCAGGTGCGACCGGATCGCTTCCACGTCGATCCCGTGCTCGCGCTCCAGGTAGCGCAGCACGGCATGGTCGGAGACGGTGAGCTCGGTCGCGCGGCGCTTCATTCGGCAGCCTCCGGGAGGCATGCGGCGCCGGGTGCGCGCAGCCGAAACGTCGCTCGCCGGCTCCCGCCGGCGCGCTGCCGGCGCCGCGAGAACCGCGGCTTCGCCTTCTTCGGCGGCCGCGTGGACCACGGGAGAGCGTCAAGGTCGCGCTGGTAGTGCAGCGTCGAGCGGGCGATCGGCGGAATCCATTCGAAGTCGGTCCGCCGGACGGCCCGGTCGAGGCGCCAGACGATCCACGAGTAGGCGGTGAGCGTGTCGCCGTCCGGAATCCAGCGGCCGCGGTGAAGCGGCACCCGCTCGACAAACTGCAGCACGAGCGCCGGGCGGCACCGGCTGAAGAGCTGCTCGTAGCGGCCGATCCCTTCCGTCTGGGTCGTTCGGACGAAGGCGGCAACGCCGAGCCGCGAGCGCTGCAGCGCGTGAAGGAGAAACGGCAGGCTCTTGTCGCCGAATGGCGGGTTGAGAAAGGTCCAGTGGGGCGGTTCGATGTCAGCCCAGGCGACGCGGTCGAAATAGTCGCGCACCGCACCATAGCCGTAAGGGTGGATATCGGAGGCGCGGACCTCGCCGAAGAAGTCGGCGAGCGGATAGGCCATGTGGCCTTCTCCGCAGCACGGATCCTCGACCGTCAGGCGGTCGAATCCCCTCTCGCCCAGAAAGAACACGATCGGGGCACGGGTCGCCCAGGGCGGCGTCGGGAAGTAGTCGAGCGAATCCGCCGGCTCGACCCGCCGGTGCGCGATCACGCGGTCGTGCCGGGGAAGCATCACGCATACCCCGCTTGTTCAGACCAGCGGACGCGGTTAGGTTGCAGGCCCTCGATGAGGAGCGGGAGCGGGTGATGCGACGACTGGCGATTTCCCTTGCTGCGCTTTGTGCCCTTTCGGCCGGAGCCCAGGCTCAAAGCGAGCAGCAGCGCAACGCGCTTTTCCAGATCGCAGATGCAACGCTCGTCGATGAGAGGTGTCCGTCGCTCGCCCTCAACGAAACCGTCGTGGGCATGATCGCGCTGGCGTTCCAATTGAAGGGCGAGAACTTGAACCGCTTCGAGCCGGTTGTTTCTGCTCGCCTCGCCGAAAACTATCCTGTCGTTCAGGCGATGGATGAGGAAACAGCCTGCCGAAAAGGCACAGAGCTCTTCGGCCCAACGGGGACAAACGTTCCCAACCTCCTGCTGAAGAGCGATCACTAGGCCGCCCTCCGCTTCGCAGCCCGCCCGCGGAGCTCCCGCCCGAAGGCGTTCATCACCACGATCCATTCCGCGTCGGTCGGCTTCGCCTCGCTGGGCGTGCGGCCGAGGATCGCGAGGACGTCGCTCCAGAAGTGCTCGGGGTCGCGCTTCGGGTGGAGCTTCAGCCACTGCGCGGCGGCGATCTGGTAGCCGTGCCGACGGGCATAGTCCGGCGTTGTCTCGTCCACCCGCCAGTTGACGCCCTCGCGGCCGCACCAAGACTTCAGCGCCTCGACGACGGCGGCGCCCTGGGCGGCATCCCGAAGCCACTCGGCCCGCTCCAGGCCGGTCTGGCGCTTGATGAAGGCGAGGAGCGCGCTGTCGCGCCGGTCGGCGACCGCACCGAGATTGTAGAGCGCGATCCAGAGGGCCTGCGCCTTGCGGCCGTACGGACCCGGAAGGCCCTTTCCAGACGGCTTCGAAGCGGCCTTGAAGCCCATTCGGGAGAGCTCGTCGACGACGGCCTTGCACTCGGCGACCGACAGCCCCTTCGCGGAGCGCTTGCCGATCGCCCGCTGCAGGGCGTCGCGGTACGTGTCCTCGTCGAGACCGAGCTCGCGCCTGGCAACATGGATCATGCGGATGGAGGTCACCTGGAAGCCTCCGTTTCGATCAGGATCGCGCCTTCTTGCAGGGCCTTTCGGACAGCGGGATCGAGGTAATAGCCGCGGCCCCAAAGGGTGCGGATTTCGATGCCAAACGGCAGGAGCTTCCGGCGCATCTTGTGGACGAAGACGTCGATGATCTTTTCGCCCGGCTGATCGTCGGGCCGGTGTGCATACAGCGCTGCGGCGATAGCCGGCTTGCTGGCGACCTCGCGGGTGACAAGCACGCCCGCGACCTTCGCTTCCGCCGGCGACAGGCCCCATTCGACCGGCGGCAGCCAGGCTTCACCGAACAGGATCTGCTCCAGCTCGGCGATGCGCTCGCGAAGCAGGTCGTTCTCCGCATTGACCACCTCAAGACGCTGCACGTGATCCACGTCTCCGCCTCCGCGTCTTGCGGCCGATCGCGACGGCCAGGCCGCGCCACTGCGGCAGCTTGTGCTGCGCGGCGAACGCCTTTCCCTCTCGGCTCAGGTCATGGAAGCTCGCCCGAAGGGTGGTCGTGATGTCTTCCGGCTCGTACTCACCGCTGAACTCGTCGGCGAAGAGCAGGCTTTCGACGGCGAGCATGGCGGCCTGGGAGACCGGCGCGAGCTTGGCGTTGGCGCAGACCTCCAGGACCTTGCGCAGGCCGATCCGGTACCGCCGGTTCATGATCCCGTGCATGGTCTTGACGGCGACGGTCTCACCCGGCGCAAACGACGTGCTGGCGGCCGGGTTCTTGAGCACCCGGACACCGACCTGTTCGCAGACCAACGAGATGGTGACGGCGTCCTCGTCACCCGCTTCAATCAGCGCATAGTGCAGTTGGGTCGGGGTCGCCGTGATCCGGTCGCGGTTGTGCTTGACGAAGGCAATCGCCCGGTCGGCCATTTCGGTGGCGGCGACCACCATGACAGGGATCTGCTCGATCTGAGGATGAGTGGCCGCGGCGATCGCCGTGTGCTGTCCGTCGACGACGTGCAGCTCGTCGTTGACCTGGACCACGACCGGCGGCTTGAAGGCGCGCCAATCCCAGCCCTCGACGATCTTGCGGATGAGACGCAGCGACCGCTCCGACAGGTTCCGCTGGTAGCGCTCGTCGATCACAAGCGTCTCCGGCCGGACCTCCATCATCGTCGGAGGCGTGGTGTCGGGCACGCAGGGCTGGGCATCGGGGAGCCGGAGGGCACGGACTTTTCGGAGGGTCGAGGCGGCGTCCATCACACCAGCCCCTTCTCGACGGCGAGGCGCTCGGACAGCCAGAGCCGGACCGTGCCGTCTTCGGCCGCCGGCGAATGCTCCACGTGCGCAAGGAAGAGCTCGACGTTGCCGCTCCGGCCTTCGACCAGGATGGAGCGTTCGCGAGTGGCGATGAGCGAGACCCGGAGCTCGATGTCGCGATCGACGGGCGCCCGGCGGAACGTGGAAGCGATCATTGTGCCGCCTCCTGTTCTGCCTGCGCGATCTTTCGGCGCGCGGCACGGAGCCAGCTCTTCCTGGCGTCGTCGTAGCTCATCGTGCTGGTGCCGGTGATCCCGGCGAGCCGCATCACGTGGGCGCCGGAGCTGAAATTGAGGCGCGCGCCGTGCAGCTCGACCAGGACCTCTGCCTTGGCCCCTTCGACTACCGGGATCCAACCGCGAAGCGAGGCAATCTTGTCGGTCCCCATCTCCGCCTCCCTCAGGCCGACGCGAGGTCGATCGGCACGGCCTCCCAGCGGCCGCGGGGATCGTCGCGCACGTAGAACCGGACGTAAGTGGAAGAGCCGACGATGCGGATCGACTCCGTCAGCGCCTCCATGGCGCGCTTCCAGCGCTCGTCCTCGATTTCGAGCCGGCGCAGCTGGAACAGAGCCGACCGGTTGATCCGCCCTTCCTTGTCGACCTGGAACGCGTGGTTCACGAGCGCGCGGAGTTCATCGCTTGCGCCGTCGGCCCACTTGTCGATGCACTCGTCGACAAGCTCCTTCGCCGCCTGGAGCTCGGGCCCGAAGGTCAGTTGGTCCTGGACCTGGACGATCACCTTCATGGTGCCGTCGTAGCTGGTGAGGGTGACGTTGCCTTTCGCGCCACCGCGGGAAGCCCCGTACTTCTCCGAGATCAGCTCCTGGAAGCTGGCGATGTCGTCGAAGCAGTGGCCCCGGAAGCGCCGGAGCTCGTCGCGCAACGTTGTTGCGAAGCCCATCATCTTGCGGACCGTCTGGTCCTGCAGCTTGTCCTGCGGCCGCACGTTGGCGAGCGGTACCAGGGCGCCCTTGGCATCCGGCATGTAGGAGCGGCCGTCGAGGTTGATCGTGCCGTCACTGACGGGCGGGAGCGCAGTGTCGTGTTCAGCGTCCATCGGAGGACTCCTCGGTTGCGTGGTCGGTTTCGAAGGTGCGCAGGTGCGCGATCAGCGCGCGGTAAGCCGCCTTCTGGTCGGCGCGCGCGGTGGCCTGATCGTCGGGAGTGGTCGACATGGCGAGCCGGCGCGTGGCGGCGACCAGCCAGTTGCCGGCTTCGATCAGGCCGGTGACCTGTCCCTCGGTCCGATCGGCCAGGTGGGCGCGGGCCAGACGCATGATCTCGACGCTCGACACGGCCGTCGGACCCTTCGCGACGATGCGCAAGGCGGTCTCGTCCAGGCTGGGATCATCAATGCCCAGGATCGAGAGCCGAGCGAAGCACTGCTCCGCCGCAAGCGCGGCGTGGCGCAGCGTCTCCACCGTCGTCCGGAAGTCTGGCTCGGCTTCAATGCGCCGGTCCACCTTCTGGACGCCATGCCTGACCGTCGTTTCTTCCTTTCCCAGCAGCCGCCCGACACTGGTTGACGGAAGATCGGTCAGCTTCATCGCGAGCCACATCGCGACGTGACGCGCTTCCGAGGTGAGCGCCGGGCGGCGCGAGGACAGGACTTCGGTTTCGGAGACGCCGTAGTGTTCGCAGACCACCTTGATGATGGTGCGGACCTGGACCCGCTGATGAGGGATGAGCGCGTTCATGCCGCCCCTCCCGGTTCCGTCGGCCGATGCGCGCTCCGCTGACCGCGCGGGACCAGTCGGACCACCTTGCCGGCCTGCTCAAGCTCCGGGTCGATGGCGGGAGCATCGTCCGCCTCCGCGGCCAGCGTGGCCGGGTCGACGTCCTGGAAGCGGACGGCCTGGGTCTCCAGCTTGCGCGCTTCGCGGACGGCGCGCTCCAGAAAGCGGCTCATCTGTTCGGCGCCCGGCGGGAGGATCTCGATCTCGCCCTGCCGGGCCGACTCCCAGAGCTCCCGGAAGATCTGCAGCTCGTCACTCAGCATTGCGGCCTCCTTTGAGGTGCGAATGGACGCAACCCGACCGGCAGGCCCGGTAGAGCTTCAGGCTGGTGGAGTTGGCGACCCCGCGCGGCTTGCGCTGCTCGCTCTCGCAGCGGTTGCGGGCGATCTCGCCGAGGACTGGGCATTCGACCGTCGCCCCCATGAGCGCGCCGTTGGCGATCCGCTCGACGCGGGAGAGGTCTCCGCTGTAAGTCGCGGAGATGACCTGGCTGATCGTCGAGGCGGAGTAGTCGAGCCGCTTGGCGGTTTGCTTGAGGCTGGTCCGGTTCGCCTCTTCGGCGATCGCGAGCACCCAGGCGGGAGGCTCGCCCCAGGCCTCGCTGGCGCGGACGAGGAAGTCGGGCCGCTCGATCATGGCCGATCCTCCTCGGCGACGGTCTCGCCCATGATCGCGCCGCGGTTCGGGTCCCAGACGAGCTTGGTGCGCATGATCCGCGGCGCCTCGGGGCCGGTGTTCATGGTCCGCTTCAGCGCATAGCGACGCGGCACTCCCGGATTGCCGGGATCGATCACACGCAGGTAGCCGGCCGCGTCGAGGCGCTGCAGATAGGCCTTCGCGGAGTTGGCCGAGACACTCACGTCTTCGGTCGTTGCTGCGACCATGAGCTCCCGATAATCGACCGCCTTCAGGGCACGGATCGCGGCCCACATCTGGGCAACGCCCAGACCGCCACTCGTCGGATGGCCGTCCCGCCGCAGGATCGGCGTCTTCGCGGGTCGGGCCTTGAGCCGGTGCACATGGAGCCCGCCGCGCACGCCCGCCTTCTCGGCAAGGCCTGCTTTGACGAGGCGTCGGATGAAGTCTTCCACCGAGGATTGCCAGGCATCGCGGGAGCGGTCGAAGACATCGTTCACCGACCATGGGCCGGCCTTGTCGAGCTCCCGGATCACGCGCCAGAAGTGCGCGTGCCCGGTCTTCAGCGGCTCCCCCTCGACGGTCAGCTTCAGGCGCATGAGGACTGACATCACGCCCTCCCGCGCCGCGGGGTCGTGGAGGTGTACCAGCCGCCGGACCGGCTCTCGAACTCGGCCAGGTCGAGGTTGGTTTTGCCCTGATTGTTGGCGACTTCGGCAATCCGCGAGAGGTTGACGACGATGCGCCGTGCCCGCCCTTCGGAGTGGGCGCGGACGGCGCCGATCAGATCCTCGGAAAGCTCGATGCCGTCGCAGAACATGCGGGCCAGCTCCCGCGTGTCCTCCTCGTCGCAGGGCTGGGCGAACTCCCAGCGCAGCACGCGGTTATGGATCCGCTCCCACTTGGCGAGCTTCTGCGGCAGCTGCTCCTCACCGATCAGGATCGTCGGCACGCCGGAGGCGTCGTGCAGCTCGCGGACGATCTCGATGTGGTTCTTGTCGACGAGCTTGTCGGCTTCGTCGATCAGGAGGGGCCGGTTGGGATCGTCTTCGAGCGCCATCGCCGCCTGCTCGACCAGGTCGGAGATCGTGCCCTTCGGCTCCTGGCCGAGTTCGTTGAGAAGCCGGGTCAGGAAGGTCTTCTTCGTCCAGCTCTCGCCGACCTCGATCCGGATCGCGCCCGTCTTGTTCTGGGTGTAGACCGACGCATAGGTCTTCCCCATCCCGGACCAGCCGGAGAAAACCCCGATCCCCGGCAGATGGTGCGGACGCTGGATGAGCGTCGTCGCCAGGAAGTGCAACGAGGAGACGTTGTTCAGGACCGCCAGTGTTTGCTTGACCGGAGGTGTCATCATCTGCATGTTCAGCTCTCCAAAATGAAACCTCAGGGCGCTTCGGCGCCCTTTTTCTTTGGTTGCTAGCCCGCAGTTCCGATCCTGCGGTCTGCCTCGGTGATGCCGATGGAGTGGTACTCGGCGCTGCGCTGGTAGATCGCGAGCCACTTCCGGTCCTGGTCGGGCACCGGCGCGCCTGCCTCCACCTGCGCCTCAAGCGCCTTGGCCTTGGCGAAGCGCTCGCGCTTTTCGCGCATGGTGTCGCCGCCGCGCCCGGTGGGCAGCCGGAGCACCCGCGCCGGACCGGTCGAGTCCTCCCGCTTCAACTGCTCGCGACGTTCCTTCACCTTCGGGTCGACCGGAGCCTCGGTTCGGCCGGCCGCCGCCGCAGCCTCGATGGCCGGGGTCGTGTGCGGTTCGGAGGCTTGCGGGAAGGCGATGAGATCGGCAGTGCCGCGACCCTGGAACTGGCTTTCCACGATGGTCCGGGGCGTGATCGCCAGCGTCTCGCGGCGGACGTCCTTCAGCCGGCCCTCGTGATAGGCCTTGCGCTCTGCCATCAGGCGGGCGTGCATCTCTGCGGGATCCACGCCCGCCAGTTCGGGCGCGATCGCCTCTCCGAGCCAGGTCTCGCCATCCTCGGAGAACACGATCAGGCGGCCGAGGTCGGCGGGATCATGCCGGCAGAACACGCGCGTGCCGGGCATGGCGGCCGATGTCCAGTAGTGCTCGCCGCCGACGCGGATGCCCTTCTTGGTCACGGTCCGGTAGCCGTCGGAGCCGGCGATCGGCGCGAGCAGGAGCGCAAGGGCTGCTTCGTTCTGGATGCGCCGGACGGGGCCGGTGTAGGCGGCGGCCACTTCGAAGGGCGTGCGGCGCTTCAGGCCCTCATGCGGGGCGTGGGCGTAGATCTCGCGGGTCCAGCGATCGGCATAGTCTTGCAGCTCCGCCGGCGTCAGATCGACGTCGAAAAGGTGCTTGTCGTCGAGCCCGAGCCGCTTCGAGAAGGCCTTGCGGTTCTCGATCACCTTCCGGTCGGCGACCGAATGGCCGATGAAGCCTGGCAGGGTACGGACCAGGTCGCGCTGGAAGGTGCCGATCGCGCGCTCGACGGTGCCCTTCTGCTGGGGCTGGTAGGGGTCGCAGGCCTCGTGCTCGATGCCGAGCGTATCAATGAGGCGCCGGGTCGAGTGCGCGACGAAGTCGGAGCCGTTGTCCGACTTGATCCGCTCCGGCACGCCCCACTCGACGAGGCACTTGCGCAGGAGGAGACCGACCGCGGCCGCCTTCGGCGTGTCGGAGACCAGCACCACCATGCGGCGCGAATAGATGTCGATCGCCACGTAGACCGAGTGGCGGCCCGCCGTGGTCATCAGGTCGGCCGGCGAGGCGTCGATCTCCCAGCACTCATTCAGGCGCGCCGCGCGGGTCGTTCCCGAGGCGCTGGGCCGCATCGTCGACTTGTAGCGGTCCGGATCCGTCAGGAGCAGGAGATCGGCCTTGTAGGTCTCTTTCCACGCCGAGATCGTGGCCTGGAAGGTGCGCAGCGGCGGCAACGCGACGGTGCGGGCGCCTGAGCGGCTCTCGACGGTGACGGTGTCGCCGACCTGGGCACGGATGAAGGCGCGCAGGTGCTTCGCGGTGAGCAGCGGATTCTTGGCTATCGCCGCCAGGATGAGGGTTCGCACCTGGCCGCCGTTGGCGCGGTCGAGCACGCCGGTTCCCTTGCGGCTGCCGCGCGGATCGACGGCAGGCCCACCTGCCTTCAGGTCTGAGCGCCAGCGCGCGAGCGTCCGGGCGCTGACAGTCTCTGCCTCTTCGCGGATCCAGTCCGACACTTCGACTGACCCGGAATTGTAGAGGTCGGCGAAGAGGTGGTCGGCGGCCGCGGTGCCGAGATCCGTCGACCGGGCGTACCGATCGGCGACGTTGAGGAGCGCCTGCCGCGCATCCAGCGTCTTGCGGCCATGGGAAAGCGGATCGTCCCGCTCGGGCGAGACGGGAACGAGGTCGGCAGGGTTCACGCTGAGCGCCGAGCCGGCATAAGCGAGACGGGCGGCGAGCGGCAGAAGGTCGATGTGATACTCGGTGATGGTGCCGCCGCGATCGCGCCGGGTGCGGACCTGGGCGTGATGCCGGTCCCAACCTTCCCGGTCGATCATCATGCCGACGCCTCGTTTCGTTGTCGGCAGGCCCGGCAGCGAACCGGCTGCGGCGAGGTCGGCGATCTCCTGCGGGGTGAGCCAGACCTTCATCGCCGCCCCTCCCGCTTGTCGGCAGGCGCGCGGCATGGCTCGATGGTTACGGTCAGGCGAAGGAGGGACGAGGTGTGACGAACACCGACAGGATGATCTTGCTCCGCCAGGGAGCGCTGCATTTCACCTATCGGAAGATCGCGGAGACACTGGCCAACCAGCTTTATCAGCGAGAGGGCGAACCGGCAGCGCTCGAAGACGTCCATCGCGCGATGTCGGATTGGGTGGAAGCGTTCCACGGTGAGGGGTTTACCGATGCCCAGCTCGCGATCCTCATTGATGCGATGATGACCGAGGTCGATGCTTTCTTCGAGGGCGTTCGGTCCGGCAAACGTCAGGGATAGGTTTCCGGCGTCCTCGATTACGATGGAGGTGCCGTCTGGATGAAACAGGCCCATCATCGGCGCGACCCCTTCCAGCGCGCTTCGAGCGCGGCTTCCCGATCCTCGATCTCGCGGCGACGCTCGCGGATGAAGTGCAACTCAATCAGGTCGCGGTATTGGGCCGGCACGACCACGTAGCCGAACTCCTCTGCGAGCCAGCCCAGGAGGTCGACGCTTCCCGTTGCGTGGATGAGAGCGATGAAGCGGTCGAGCGGGATCCGGTGCCCTTCCTTCGCCTCGCTGGTGTAGGCATCGATCGTTGCCACCGAGATCGTCCGGCCAAGCTGGCGAGACATCTCTTCGGCGATGGCGGGGCGGGTCTTCCCGCTCTCGCGGATGGCCCTGGCGAGCGCCTTGGCGATCTTGGCGTCGAGGCTCGCGGCGCGGATTTCGTCCTCGAAGCCGACCGCCACCTTCGGCGGCTGCCAGTCCAGCAGGTCGAGCGTCCGAGTGTCGCCGCGAGCGCGTGCCATCAGATCAGGCCCTCCTCGCGGAGCGCGGCGATGAGCGTTGCCTGATGCTGGCGGACGAAGTCGCGCTGCTGATCCTTCTTCAGACGCGTGAAGCCGGTCAGAGCCCGCTTCAAAGCCAGTTCATCGGTCTTTGGGGGGCGGCGCCCTTCGGCGAGCATCACGGCGTCGGCGACGGTGTCGGCGCCGGCCGGATCGGACAGAAGCAGATCCAGGACCTTCTTCTGCATCGCGGCGTCGAGGGTGGACAACGTCTGCAGGCTTGCCTGATGGTCGGCGAGCCAGGTGCCCGGCAGGCGGTTGCGGCTGTCGGTGGAAAGGCCATTCCAGATGGCGACGGCCATCCGCAAGGAGCGGTCGGAGAGGCCTACTTTGTCGGCGATCTCCGATCGAATGGCAAAAATTGCCACTTGATTTTCGTCTTTGCGCTTAGTGGCTTGGCTCTTGCGATCGCCGCCGTGCCGGATTTCCGGGTGGAGTTCTTCATAGACGGCGATCAGCTCGGCGAGGTTCGCGGCCCGATCGAGCTTGTTCAGCTCGTTGCGGGCCACGTTCTCCAGGATCTCCTGGAGCCGGCGCTCCTGATCCTTGATCCAGCCGGCCTGGGTGACCCGGGCGTCGATCGTGTCCCAGCCGAGCGCCTTCACTGCGTCGAGACGATGGGCGCCCGCCAAAAGCGAATATCGGCCGCTGTTCTCGTGAACAACGGAGATCGGATGAAGAACACCCTGTTCGTTAATGAGAACAGAAAGAGCCTCGACCCATGCCGGATCGGTCTGCCGGAGCCGCGCGCCGACGTCGATCGACGCGACCGGGATCTGCTCGTAGGTGGCGCGGGGGCCCCTCATCGCCGGCCTCCCGAGCGATGATCACGGGTAGCCCCGCCGCCCCACCACTTTCGCAGGTGGCACGCTTGCCTCACACTCGTCGTGCCAACAACCGAACGTGAGGGAGAGCGATGGCAATTGGAATTAATGAAGGCATTGGTGTCTTCAATGGCATGGTCTCCGCCGCGAAGGCGGTCAGGGATGGCGTCCGGAAGATTTCCGGAGACATCGACCAGGAGATGCGGAACGCTCTCAATACCCAGATTGGCGACCTGATCGACGCGATGCAGGACATGCGGGAGCGTTACACGGCGATGTTCAACCGCCTCTGCGAAATTGAAGAAGAAAACCGCCAACTTCGAGATTTCCAGATCGATGTCGAGAACTACGTCCTTGATGAAATCGGACCGCAGTCGTTTGCGTACTCGCGCAAGACGGATAGTCTGGCGAATGAGGCAAAGCCCCACCTTTGCGCTCATTGCTTCGATCGCAAGGTGAAGTCGATACTTCAGTTTGAAAGCCACAAGGCGCAGACGGATGTTCTGAAGTGCAACGCTTGCGGCAGCACGGTTCACAAAACAGCGAATCGCGAAAGCTACGCCTACACGCCAGCTCCCCTCCGTCGCGCCCTCGACTGACCAACACTTCTTCTGGACGTCGGCCAACTTCATCGAACCGCGACCTCGATCACGGCCTGCGCCGCCGGTGCCAGCGCGAGGGCGATCGCCAGCGCGAGTCCCGACCCGACGATCAGCGTGGCGAACGGTGAGGCCGCGCGCCGCGGGGTGAGATTGTCAGTCGACTTCCGGATGGCAGACAGGTTCAGCCTCATGCGGCCCGCCTCTTGTCTGTGGCCACGGCGGCTTTCGGACTCGCCGAACCGGCCTTGGTGGGGGTAGGCTCCCCTTGCGACGATGACGGATAGCGATCGGGCCACAGGGTCGCCGGGGAGATGCCGAGAAAATCGGCGATCGCCTGCTCTCCGGCCCGGTGGCCACGGCTGAGCGCCATGCAGCACGCGGACGCTTCGAGATCTGCGGCCTTGGCGAGCTTTCGCAAGCTCGTCCCGCGCCGGTGGATCTCGGCAACGATCGCGTGCCGGTCCATGGGCGTTTCAGTTTCCGTCATCCTCGTCTCCGGAGCGCCGGCCTGGCAGGGCCGGCTTTTTCGGGGGAGCAAATCAGCATGATGACGATGTTGCACCAAAGTGTGCAAACGAGCAAGGCAGAAGTGTTCAATATCGGCGGTAGCAATGACTTCTGTGCAGACCCGCCTTCAATCCTGAGGCGGTTCACTCGATGAGCGGCGCTGAAGACCCATATCAGCTGGGCCTCTCAGCGCGCCTTCGCCGATGTGTGGAGTTGGTGGGAAGCGGAAACGAGCTGGCCCGAAGGGCTGGCCTCTCAAGGGGAGTGCTAGAGCGTTATCTGACCGGCAGGAATGAAGTTAAGGCACAGCGCTTGGTCACTATTGCGCAAGCAGCCGGTGTATCCGTCGAATGGTTGGCCACTGGCGATGGAGCCATGATCTCCGAGGAAACCCAGCCGGCTCCCGCCCTGGGTTCAACGGTCGATCCCGCCTGGATGAAGGTGGTTTCGAAGACGGTTCGCGCAGCACATGAGGCCGAAGGAGTGTCGCTCCCGGTCGAGGCGCTGATCGAGGAAACCGCTGCCGCGCACAACGAGCTTCTCGCCCGGGCTGAGGATCCGCTGGATCGCGATGAGCTCGAATCGCTCCTGCCCTGGCTGGAGGCCCGGCTTCGCAAGCGTCTAAAAGCGGCACGCACGGAGCCAGGCACCGGTAAACGCTCGGCTTGATGTTGGTCCACTCCGCAACCTGATGCTGCAGAGGGGGCCGCACAACCTGCAAGATGCAGTGGGAGGTTGTGGTTAATCCTGCGGCTGACGGCCGCTTCAACCAGGTGATCGCGAGTTCCCACTTTCGATTTTTCTAATATACGGATTGCGCCCCGCTTTTCCCCGTTTCTTCAATGATTTAGCTAAAGTGGGAACCGCCCGCCGCCATATGTGCGCCAGTTCCCACTTTCTTCAGGCTGGATTGTTTGATTTCAACGACTTAGCGCGGCGCTCGATTTGCGCGCCCGGCCGTCCTGAATGGCCTGCGCAAGTTTGGTTGGCACTCTTGACCACCTGGACGGTCAATTGCCGCCGCGCGTCGATCCCGGTTATGCCATTGAGATCATGTCGGTTTTCGCGTGATCCCGCCTAATCCCGGAAAATCCCGCCTAACCCCCGCCTATGCCAACCGAAGTTGCGCGTTACACCTATCCGCGCCTTCTGAGCGGCGTCGCCCAGCTCCTGCGTTTCAGCACGAGAGTGGCGCTCCAGATTGGTCTCCACATCGTGTTTCGACCAGCCAAACCGGACGCGATCTCCGGATCTCTGGCGGTACGAGGCGATGAACGCCGGGATTCTGGCCGATTCAGCCGCTTGCGCCGCGCCAACGCTTTGCGGCGCGCTGATAGTTCGAGGGATCGGCATAGCCGAGGGTCATCGCGATCTCGGCGACACGCATCGTGTCGCGGGTTGCCAGTTCCGCCGCCTTGGCCCGCCTGACGCTGGCCAGCACTTCCCGGAACGTTGTCGCTTCCTCCGACAGCCGGCGCTGCAGGGTGCGCACCGGAAGATCCAGCCGGCTGGCGACGGCCTCGATGTCGGCGCGCCGCTCCAGCAGCGACAGGCTGATCAGGTCGCCGACGACCGTGGTGAAGCAGGGTGTGCGGCCGCGCATGGCGGCGCTGACGTCGCGGAGCGTCAGGGCGCAGTCGCCGTCGGCGAACGGCCGGGGCCGATCGAGGTCGGCTTCGGCGAGCGGCAGGCCGATGCCCGCGCCGGAGAATCGCCAGCCGGTCCCCATCTGGTCCTCCCGCAGCACCGAGTAGGGATCGCGGTCGTGGGGAACCTCGATAAAGGCAGGTAGCCAGTCCGGGCCGAGATAGCGTTGCGCAACCTTGACCATGGTCGGGACGATGTGGTCGGCGTGCTGGGCCGCGTCCAGGCCGGGAAAGGGGGGCGGAATGTACCGCCACATCACGACGTCCCCGGCGCTGCTGAGACCGACGGAGGGGCCGGACTGGTGCAGGGCCATGGTCCGGGTCAACCGGGCAATCGCGGCGCGCAGGGTCGGGGCCTCAAGGCCGTACCGCATCCAGAGGCCGTAGTCCTCCGGCTCCATGTCGAGCCCGACGCGAAGCCCGAACAGGGGATCACCGGCAACCTCGGTCGCCTCGGCGAAGAGGCGGACCAGCGCCGCCATGGGAAGCCGGGTCTCCCGCCTCTCGACGAGGCCGAGCGGCAGCCCGGCGTTCCTGAAGACCTGGGCAACGGCAGCGCGGCCGCGCAGCTCGGTCAGGAGCTGCGGCAGGGTCCCCATGCCTGTTGCGGAGGTCATCGGTGGCGCAGCCTGTCCCATCACTCTCCCCTGAGTGGCGCAAAATGACCGGTAACTCTACTTTTGTTTGTCATTCCCGTGGGTCAAACTCAATGAGCT
>Ga0207904_1000358_pt1 | contig 18350 bp, 15 predicted proteins | sample MalvirmetaMSP118_FD_184232 | JGI IMG/M metagenome (GOLD analysis project Ga0207904, IMG submission 184232) | Marine viral communities from the Deep Pacific Ocean - MSP-118 (SPAdes) | ecosystem: Environmental > Aquatic > Marine > Oceanic | place: Pacific Ocean | collected 2011-05-30 | reverse complement strand
AGTAGTTGAAGGTGCCCAGCAGCGCGACGACATCAGAAAGCGGGTAAGTGGCCGATACACCAAAGTAATGCTGATTCCATGCATCTTTAAGGCGGCTGGTATACAGGCTAAGACTGAGATTTTCGTTGACGCTATAGTCGCCGCCTGCGTAGCCGAGCCAAGGGGCGTCGACGGCACCGCCATAAAACGTGACGAAGTCATCGTTCGTGTTGCTGGTATTGGGCTGGCTCATCGCGTGTAGGCGCCCGGCCGCAAGCGTAAGACTGTCCAGCGAGTTGTTCACAACGGTGAACCCCTTGAAAGACTCCGGCAGCAGCCGTGCGTCACCAAAGTGCACGACGGGAGTAGTGGGGAACACATCACCAGCTTTAATCTCGGTGTCCAAGAACCGTGCTTTCACGGCCCCTCCCACTCGAGAAAAGTCATCCTCGGCATCGCCGGCGCTATTGTAGGGGAGAAGATCGACGCTTCCGCCAGCACCGGAACGTCCTGATCCAGAATCGAGCTTGAGACCGAGCATGGCGAAGGCGTCGACACCGACCCCCACCGAGCCTTGAGTATATCCGGACTCGAAGAAGGCCATTAATCCGTGCGCCCACTCCTCAGAGTAGCCATTGCCGGTCGCACTCTCACCGTCGCGAAAATCTCGATTGAAATAATAGTTGCGATTTATCAGCGATAGCGTGCTGCCTTCGATGAAGCCCTCCGCTGTTTCCGATTGGGCAAAGACCGGGGCGCTGCCCAATGCCAGTGAAAGGGCTGTTAGTGAAAAAACGGCCATTTTGCTCATGATGATGCTCCTGGTGTACGGCAGGTCAGTGCTCAAATGACGCCTTTCGCTTTTTTTTAGCGCTTAGGCAAGTTCTTCCCTGCAGATGACCGCAGGATTAGCGGCAAATTACTATTTTGTTATCTGAGAGGCAAACAATCGCGCATATCCTCGATTACAGATTTGTAATGTTGCGGTCACGCGGTCGTTATCCACTCTTCTTTAAAGTCAGCCCCATGGCCATCAGTTATCTCCCCGGCTTGGCGAGGCTGATAAAAACGGCGGCCGCGAAAACTGAGTGCAACACCTGACCTTTCCGGTACGGTGCTGCCCCTATGTCTTATTCCGAACTCAGCGTCGAAGAGCGCGCCATCATTCAACTCAGTCAAGCTCAAGGCTTCAGCCTGCGCGGCATTGCTCGCCTGATTGACAGGTCGCCCTCGACCATCAGCCGAGAGCTGAAGCGCAATCGAGGCAGTAGTGGTGCTTACTCGGCCCGCTGCGCCCAGCAACAGATGAACATTCGGCGCCAGGTTTGTCGCCCCAAGCGCAAGCTTGTGCCGGGCAGCGAGCGCTTCGAACTGGTGGCCCACATGCTGCGTAAGCGTTTGTCTCCCGAGCAGATTGCAGGCAAGCTGCGCAGCATGACCATACCCAACCTCAGAGATGCCTACGTCTGTCGTGAGACGATCTATAACGCGATCTATGCCTTGCCGGTCGGCGAGTTGCGCAAGGAGCTGATCGTCTGCCTGCGCCAAGGCAAGACGACGCGCCGGCCGCGCTCTGGTGGCGTGGATCGGCGCGGCCAGATCCCTGAGATGGTCAGCATTCATGTTCGCCCGCCAGAGATCGAAGACCGGCTGATGCCGGGGCATTGGGAGGGCGACCTGATCAAGGGTAAGGCCAACGCCTCGTCGGTAGGCACGTTGGTGGAGCGCACCAGTGGCTACCTGATGCTGATGAAGATGAACGACGCAACGGCGACCTCGGCGATGGAGGGCTTCAGTGCAGCGCTCAACAGCATGCCGCTGGCGATGCGCAAGAGCATGACCTACGACCAGGGCCGGGAGATGGCGCGGCATGCTGAAATCACCCAGCAGACAGGGGTCGCTATTTACTTCTGCGACCCGCACAGCCCCTGGCAGCGCGGTAGCAACGAAAACATCAACGGCCTGATCCGCCAGTACCTGCCCAAGGGGACTGACTTGTCGGTACACAGTCAAGAGCAATTGAATGCCATCGCCTTGGAGCTGAATATGCGCCCCCGTAAACGCTTCGATTTCAAGTGCCCGATCGAAGTCATGGGCGAGGTGATGCAGGAAGCCATGGCTATGCGGCATCATGCTCCAGCTTCAAATCAATAACCGTGTTGCACTCAGCTTCTGCAACCGCCAACGCTTTCGTGTATTGTGTCCTAAACCCAGGACGAATCACTGTCGCAGTAGCGGCGCTGTGTTCCGCGTCTTGGCGGGGGTAGCTCTATGATTGGATTCGACATCTAAACCAGGAAGTCATCGTTTTGCCTTGGATGAGAAAAATAGTTCTGCTGTTGTTGCTAGCCCTGTTCCCATTGCAATCATCATGGGCAGTTGTTAGCACGAGCTGCAGACATGAGGATGGTTCGGCAGCAAATCATCTTGGACATCACGAACATTCGCACGAGTCTCTGGGTGCTGACGAGGAAGGATCGTCAAAAGCCGCAAAAAAAATCAGTCTGGATGGAGACTGTGTCTTTCATGGCGACCATATCAAGCCGCTTATAAGGAAAGGGATTTCTCCTGGTTCGGTATTATCAATAAGCTTGAAACCGTTTTCTTCTGCTAGCTACGCATCGGCTGAAGCCGGGCGTCCTGAAAAACCTAATTGGCGCATCGGTGCAAAGCCGGTGAGACGCCAGATTAACCAGTAGGACGCCATTTATCTGTATCTGACGTCTCACCGAACCTTCCCTTTTCTAGGAGATTTCGGTGCGAAAAGTTCTTTTACCGCTGGGGTTGACGATGTTGTCGTGCAACCTCGCCTCTGCGCAGCCTTTAGAGTTGCCGACCTTCACACAGACCTTACCTGTCAGTGTGTCAAATACCTTCCCCGTTGAGTCTGTCGACTCCATAAGCTTTGTACGCGCCTTGGAACTCGCTAGCTCTGCAAGCCCTGAACTGGCTGCTGCAAGACGTGAGCTGGCTGCTTCTCGCGCATTAATTAGCCAAGCAGGAGCACGTCCGAATCCAATATTGTCCGCTAGCCAGGAGGGAATCCGGGGCGATGCCCCGGAGACCACGCTTGAACTGAGCCAAGAAATAGAGCTGGGTGGTAAACGTTCGGCTCGTATTGAGGCGGCGCAACGAGCCTTGGACGTAGCAGCTGCTGACCTGCAGGACGCCCAAGCTCGACTGAGGGGGGCAGTGATGGGCGCATACTACGATGTGCTTACTGCGCAAGAACGGCTGGAGCTCGCTCAGGCTGCTTCAAAGCTTGCGAAGCAAGCAGTGAACGTGGCCAATCGGCGTGTGAGGGCCGGCATGGTTTCTCCTGTAGAGGAAACCCGGGCGCGGGTTGCGGCTACAGGAGTGCAAGTAGAGCTTGCCCGGGCCACAGCTGAACTCGAAGCTGCGCGCACTCGGCTGGCGGCCAACTGGGGAAACCCACAGCCACGCTTTGAGCGAGTAAAAGAGCCGGCAGAGGCAGTGCCTCCGCTCCCCGAACTAGCTGAGCTTTATAGCCGCTTGAACGATTCCGCTCAACTAACCCGCGCGCGTCGGGAGGCTGAAAGACGTCGGGCTGCGTTGGAGCTGGAAAGGACGAATCGCTTTTCTAACGTGACGGTTAGCGTAGGTGCCCAACGCTCAGATGAATATAACGGCACGCTGGGACTGGTGAGTATCTCGATGCCCTTGCCGTTGCTTGATCGAAACCAAGGCAACATCGGAGCAGCGCAGGAACGGGCCTACCGGGCTCAGGACGAGCTCAACGCCGTCCATATACGCCTGAAAAGCGAGCTTTCCCAAGCACACATGCGCCTGCGCACTGCTCGGCAGCAGTTTGAACTGTTGCGCAACGACATGCTCCCCAGTGCCCAGAGCGCTTATGAAGCTGCCAGCAAGGGGTTCGAACTCGGAAAGTTCACCTTCCTTGACGTACTGGATGCTCAACGCACGCTTTTCCAAGCCCGCTCTCAGTATCTGTCTGCGCTCTCACAAGCTAACCAGGCGGCGGCGGAAATCGCGCGAATCGTCGGCGATGGGTCGGCCGTTATCCCCTCGGCCACTCAGCCATAAGGAATCCATATGAAAAGTAAATCGAACACATCTTCCTTGGCTGTTCACAAGAAGCAGATTTTTTGGATCGTCGTCATATTAGGCGTGGCACTAGTACTTGGCGGATTGCTTCTTGGCAATAGTCCTGCTGTGCCTAATGCGAGCGACGCGCATGGAGAGCATGGTGGCGCTTCGGAGCATGGGGATGAAGGGCATTCGGATGAGGAAGCCGAAGCCGAAGCCGAAGCCGAAGGAGATCATGGCCATGATGAAGGAGGCGCCGATAGCGATCACGAGGTCGGTGCGGCAGAGAAAGATGAGCATGACGATGGTCCTGAGGGTGCAGCGCACGCCGAAGCAGAGGTTGAACTCTCCGAGACCCAAATCCTAGCCGCGGGCATCTCGCTGGCAACCGCTCAGCCTGCACAGATACAAAGCGCAATCGAGCTGCCAGGTGAAATTACGTTTAACCAGGATCGTACAGCGCAAGTTGTGCCTCGTCTCTCAGGTGTCGTTGAAGCGGTCAAAGTCGATTTGGGCGAACAGGTGAAACAGGGGCAAGTGCTTGCTGTGATCGCGAGTACCGACCTGTCGGAACGTAGAAGCGAGTTCTACGCGGCACAAAAACGTCTTGCATTGGCTCAGAAAACCTATCGACGCGAAAAGGAGCTGTGGGAAGAGCGTATTTCTGCAGAACAGGATTATTTACAGGCACAACAGGCTCTACGGGAAGCAGAGCTGACGGTTGCGAATGCAAAAGCACAGCTACAAGCGCTTGGTAGTGATGCTGGCAAGCCAGACGCATTGAGCCGCTACGAACTCAGGGCGCCGTTCGATGGGATGATCGTTGAGAAGGACATCACGCTCGGTGAGTCAGTCAATACCGACGACCAGATATTCATCATTTCCGATCTCTCTACCGTTTGGGCAGATATCAGCGTTCCTGCCAATGCACTCAGCGCGGTACGAGTCGGCAGCAACGCGGTTATCGAAGCCACAGCATTCGAGTCCAGTGCCAATGGCACCGTTTCTTATGTCGGCTCACTTGTTGGTCAGCAAAGCCGCGCCGCTACCGCCCGGGTCACGCTTCCGAACCCGGAAGGTGTTTGGCGTCCCGGCCTGTTCGTCAAAGTGCGGGTAGGCTCTGGCGGAGTGTCCGTGCCGGTTGCAGTCAAGCCCGATGCGATCCACACGTTGGAAGATAATCCGGTGGTGTTTGTACGGACCGACCATGGCTTTGCTGCTCAGCCAATCGTGACTGGTCGCGGCGATAGTGAAGCGGTTGAAATCAAGGAAGGTCTTCAGGCCGGAGTGCGCTATGCCTTGGCCAACAGTTTCATCATTAAGTCCGAGCTTGGCAAAGCCAGCGCCTCGCATGCTCACTGATACGGAGTTATAGACTGTGTTCGAACGTATCATTCGCTTTTCTATAGAGCATCGCTGGCTGGTTTTGCTAGCCGTGCTTGGCATGGCAGCGTTAGGAGCTTACAGCTACCAAAAGCTGCCTATCGATGCTGTCCCTGATATCACCAACGTACAGGTGCAAATCAACACTGCGGCCCGAGGTTATTCCCCGCTGGAAGTGGAGCAGCGCATTACCTACCCGCTCGAGACGGTAATGGCCGGGTTGCCCAAGCTCGAGCAGACCCGTTCCTTGTCTCGATATGGACTTTCTCAGATCACAGTTATTTTTGAGGAAGGCACTGACATCTATTTTGCCCGCCAACTTGTGAATGAGCGTTTGGGGGGGGCCAAAGATCAGCTTCCGGAAGGCGTCACTCCAACACTTGGCCCTATTTCCACTGGGCTTGGCGAAATCTATTTTTGGACGGTTGAAGCTGAGGACGGTGCCACCAAATCGGACGGTACGCCTTATACCTCTGCTGACTTGCGTGAGATTCAAGATTGGATCATCAAACCGCAAGTCCGCAATGTACCAGGCGTAACTGAGATCAATACGATCGGAGGATATGCAAAGGAATATCAGATCGCCCCCAATCCAGACACTTTGCGGTCGTTTGGACTGACATTACAAGATCTGATCGAAGCGGTTGAGCAAAACAATAACAATCTAGGTGCCGGATATATTGAAAAACGCGGCGAGCAGTATCTTGTTCGTGCTCCAGGACAAATGCAATCAGTAGAGGACATCCGCAATACCCTTATTAGCAACGTTGACGGTACCCCAGTACGTATCCGCGACGTTGCGACGGTAGAGGTTGGAAAGGAGCTCCGTACTGGCGCAGCCACCGAGAATGGCCGCGAAGTGGTTCTAGGTACGGCTTTCATGCTTATCGGTGAAAATAGCCGGGTAGTTTCTAGGGCTGTCGATGACAAGATGAAAGAGATAAACCTTTCGCTTCCAGAGGGCGTAAAGGCGATTACTGTCTACGATCGAACTGTACTCGTAGACAAAGCTATATCCACCGTTAAGAAGAACCTCACTGAGGGTGCCATTCTTGTTGTGGTTATACTTTTTCTCTTCTTGGGCAATATCCGTGCGGCGATCCTAACCGCACTTGTTATACCGCTGGCGATGCTCTTTACGTTCACCGGCATGGTAGCCAACGAGGTCAGCGCCAACCTGATGAGCTTAGGCGCATTGGATTTCGGCATCATTATCGATGGTGCCGTGGTGATTGTTGAGAACTGCGTGCGTCGACTTGCTCACGCTCAGTCCCATCACGGGCGGGCATTAACGCTGTCCGAACGGCTTCATGAAGTGTTCGCTGCGGCAAAGGAAGTGCGTCGGCCTCTACTCTATGGGCAGCTGATCATTATGATCGTATATCTGCCGATATTCGCCCTTACAGGGGTAGAAGGTAAGATGTTCACGCCCATGGCGTTTACCGTAGTGACAGCGCTATTCGGGGCGATGATTCTCTCGGTGACGTTCGTCCCGGCAGCCGTTGCGCTCTTTATCGGCAAGCGTGTTACAGAGAAGGAAAACTTTCTAATCCGCAATGCTAAACGGGCCTACGCACCTGCATTCGATGCGGTGATGTCCAACAAGCCAGTAGTGCTCACCTTTGCCGTTGTTGCAGTTGTACTTTCCGGCCTCGTAGGGGCACGTATGGGCAGTGAATTCGTGCCTAGCCTCAACGAGGGGGACTTCGCTATCCAAGCCCTTCGTGTACCGGCTACCAGCCTTAGTCAGTCTGTCGAGATGCAGCAGCAGCTGGAGCGAAAGCTCATGGATGAGTTTCCGGAGATCGAGCGGATTTTTGCGCGCACAGGCACTGCGGAGGTGGCATCCGATGCCATGCCTCCAAACATCTCTGACGGGTACGTCATGCTGAAGCCACAAGAGCAGTGGCCGGATCCAGGCAAGTCGCGCGACGAACTCTTAAGCGAGGTCCAAGCATCCGCCGCTGAGTTACCGGGCAATAACTACGAGTTTTCCCAGCCTATTCAGCTGCGTTTCAACGAGTTGATTTCCGGTGTTCGTGCCGCTGTAGCCGTGAAAATCTATGGTGATGACATGGAGGTTCTTAACAGCACGGCGGCGGAAGTGTCCGAGGTGCTAGGACAAGTACCAGGCGCCTCCGAGGTTACGGTCGAGCAAACGACTGGCCTTCCTATGCTCACGATTGATATCGATCGCGATCAAATCGCACGATACGGCCTGAGTTTAGATACTGTACAGCAAGCGGTTGCAGTAGCCATCGGGGGCCGAGAGGCAGGCACCTTGTTTCAAGGAGACCGGCGTTTCGATATCGTAGTTCGTTTACCGGACGAGATACGAAGCGATCTCGCCGCAATTGAGAGGCTCCCAATTGCCCTTCCAAGGGAATTAAACAGCGCCATAAGTTATATCCCCCTCGGCGAGGTGGCCACTCTGGATTTGGCCCCCGGTCCGAATCAGATCAGTAGAGAGGAAGGGAAACGGCGAATTGTTGTCAGTGCAAACGTCCGTGGTCGGGACATTGGATCATTCGTATCTGAGGCAGAACAGAAAATCCAGGCCCAGGTAGATATCCCGTCAGGTTATTGGATCGACTGGGGCGGTACCTTTGAGCAGCTTGAATCTGCAACGAAGCGGCTGCAGATTGTCGTCCCTGTGGCGCTGCTCCTGGTGTTCATTCTGCTTTTCATGATGTTCAACAATGTCAAAGACGGCTTGTTGGTGTTTACAGGGATTCCATTTGCGCTCACCGGAGGCATTGTTGCGCTGTGGCTGAGAGATATCCCATTGTCCATTTCAGCAGGAGTTGGCTTTATTGCTCTGTCGGGCGTCGCCGTTCTAAATGGCCTGGTAATGATCTCCTTCATCCGTAGCCTACGGGAGCAAGGTTTACCTCTGGGCACCGCGATCCGCGAGGGCGCTCTGACCCGGCTACGGCCGGTATTGATGACAGCCTTGGTGGCTTCACTCGGGTTCGTTCCGATGGCCTTGAATGTGGGTACCGGTGCAGAGGTACAGCGCCCCCTTGCGACGGTGGTGATCGGGGGGATTCTCTCCTCAACGGTGCTAACGCTATTGGTACTGCCGTTGCTCTACCAGCTGGCTCATCGGCGCGAAGACGAATTGGAGGAGCAAGAAATCGCGTTGGCCGCTGACAGAACAAGCTAGAGATTGGATGGCGGCACACAACGCCCCGTTCTTGCTAGCTCGCGAGAACGGGGCGTGTTGGTTTCGGAGTGCTAAGATTCAGCGGCGGCGCAGCGGGCAGCAAAGCCTTTATAGCGTAGGTCTAATGCATCTAAACGGTGAATAGAAAGGGTGCTCAGCGCTTAGTGCGTATGACTCCGCGCTACATACGCCTCCTCGGCTGATGGCTTTCACCCACGGTGAGCTGACGAAAGATTATGCAAGCAGCGGCTGACCTGCCCCGGGCGGCAGCACGGGCGATAGCTACGAAAACGCCCTGGCTGGAACGATCAGCGGGCTTTACAAGGCCGAGCTGACACCTTCAATCATGGACGAACCGCGAGGCCGTTGAGATGGCGACCCTGACGTGGATGCGTTGTACGCCACCAGCGTCTGTTCAGCTCAATCGGATATGCTCTTGCGAACGCTAATAACAGATAGATCAGGCGATAGCGGCCTGACTTAACGAAACGGCCTATAAAGGCCGGGGCGATTCGCTGGTAGCGATGTTGCGGGCAAGTGATGGACACAAAAAAGCGCCCCGAAGGGCGCTTAGAGTACAACTGCTTCCAACGGTGCTTGGAAGCTGCCGGCGGCGGATATCGTTCAGATATTAAGCGGTTAGTCAGCTTTGGTTTCTTTCTTGATTTCCGTGTTGTTCTGATCCTGGCGAATATCATTAACCTTCAACTCGTCTGTTTTTTTTCGGCGGATTCGGTTCCGTGAATTCGCTTTTGATCTGCTCGGAATTTTTCATTAAATTTCATTGAACGGTCGTAGCCATCTCCTGCATAAGACGATGCGGAGCCGAAGATTACCAAACCAACAACAATAGCTTTCAACAGATTCATAGAGCAGTCCTCGCAAAATTCAAAGGTGGCTTGCTGAGCTTTATCGGTGAGCTCTACAGGTTCGAATGAATTTTGCGTGACTAAAGCTAACAGCAGCATGAGCCAAGCATTACATTATTGAAATGTAATGCTTCCATTGTGCGGTGACTATGAGCGCCTTGCTTCGTCATTTCAGCACCGAGGCGTACCAATCTGCAAGGGGCTTGAGCCTACGACAAGAATGAATGGAGGATTACATTTTTGTCATCTTCAGAGCATGGCACCGCATAATCTATATCATTAGCGAGCAACGTCGTTTTACGTCTGAGAGAGATCGACCTGTTGTCGGCGAGTTAAAGACGATAACGCACGAACTTGCTCGAGGGTGGTCGCATTTTCTGTCAGTGTGGCTTGGAGGGCCAGATGGTATAGGCGCTAGTATTTTTATTATCTCTTATGGGCGGTCGTTTGGCTCCCCTATTTTTCTTACGCTAGTTTTTAAGGAGCGGTAAAAATATGGCTCACGAACATAACCATAACACCGAAGCCATGGGTGATAAGCGTTTAATCGCAGCTATTGGCGTTAATACTGCACTAACTCTGGCACAAGTTGTTGGCGGGATACTTTCTGGGAGCTTATCGCTCATAGCGGATGCACTACACAACTTGAGCGATGCTGCATCACTGGTTATTGCGCTCATCGCACGTAAGATCGGCCGCAAACCGCCAGATGCTTTTAAAACCTTTGGCTACCGACGCAGTGAAACCATAGCGGCTTTGATTAACTTGGTCACGCTGATTATCGTTGGTCTCTACCTCATCTACGAAGCTATAGGTCGGTTTTTTTCCCCACAGCCCATTGAAGGATGGACAGTGGTCGTGGTGGCGGGAATAGCCTTGATTGTAGATATCGCTACGGCCTTGCTCACCTACACAATGTCTAAGAATAGCATGAATATAAAGGCGGCATTCTTGCACAACGTGTCGGATGCGTTGGCCTCCGTCGGCGTTATTATTGCCGGAACATTGATCCTTCTGTACGGCTGGTACTGGACGGATACTGTAGTGACATTGATGATTGCTGGTTACGTGCTCTGGCAGGGCTTTAGCATGCTGCCTAAAACCATTCACTTGTTGATGGAGGGCGCACCAGAAGGAGTTTCCATCGCCGATATAATCAACGTCATGGAGCAAGTAGACGATGTTGAGAGTGTTCACCACGTACATGTTTGGGAAATCGCGGAACATACAATTGCATTGGAAGCCCACGTTGTCATAAAGAAGGCTAGTCTGCCTGATATCGAACGAGTGAAGACCGATTTAAAACGAGTACTCCATGAGCAATTCAAAGTCAGCCACTCGACACTTGAAATGGAGCTAGACGGCAGTGTTTGTATCGACACCAGGCAGGCCGACAATCATCGCAGCGAAGCATAAGCCTGCTTTGCTTTTACCGCTGTCACCTGACAGTTAGCTCGATATCAACGGAGCGAATTCGCGTGCGTCACTCGTTGGCGCTATGCCCTTGACCTTAGAAATGCTAACGGCATGTGGCCAAAGTAGCTCGCCACGAGGAGATCAGGCTAGGTCGTGGCACCTTCAGCAGGCAGCCGCGACGAGTAAGCCCCGCCAGTCGCTACCGCCGCCGACGCTCAGAGCCAGCGGCGGACTCGTGCACGGTAGCGGGCGAATGATTCGCCGAACAGTGCTTCCAGCGCCCACTCTTCGGGTGTGATCTGGAAACGGTTCATGTACAGCACGAAAGCAACCACGCCAAGCAGGGTTAGAGGCGAAGCCAAGACCAGCGCCCAAGCCGCCAGGATAATGGCAAAGCCTAAGTACATGGGGTTGCGGCTGTACCGGTAGATGCCAGCCTCCACTAATGCCGAAGCCTGCTGCGGCTGCAATGGATTAACCGTAGTACGCGCGCGGCGAAACGACAGGACGCCGGCGAGGCACACGCCGAGCCCCAGGAGCAGTACCGGCAAAGCGAAGGTCAGGCGCGCGGTCCATGCCAGTTCGAAACCCGGCAATTTGGTTCCCGACAAACCCATCAGCACAGCGATCAGGCCTGCCACGAGCAGCGGTGGCACGCGGTTTTCCAGCGCGCTCATAGTGTCATTCCCGTGCCTTGGCCACTTCGCTGCTCACCAACTGGCGCAGCGGCTCCGGGCCAAACTCGCTGAGCGCACGACCATTGACAAAAAAAGTCGGCGTGCCACGAACCCCAACGGCCTTAACGTCCTGCATGTCCGTTTCCAGCACGGCGTTGACGCCAGGCGTATGCATGTCCTGGCGGGCCTGTTCCAAGTTCAAACCGACGCGCTCTGCAGCAGCCCATGCCTGCGTTACCTTGGGGTCGTCGTGCCAACCGGGTTGGGCCTCCAGCACAGCCTCCAGCACTTTTTCATGGAGATTTTGCTTACGCGCCGCCTCAAGCATCCGCGCCACTTCTTCCGAACCCTGATGGAACAGTACATAGCGCAGCACTAGACGTACATCTTCCGGGTTCTCGGCGAGGATCTGCTTCACATAGGGGTGGAAGGCGCGGCATGCCTCGCACGAAGGATCGAAGAATTCGACGATGGTCACTGGAGCCTGCGCCGGACCGAACACTGGTGAGTGGAAGCGAACCAATTGGCCGCCGTTCTGTTTGGGTTGTGTCCCGGTCTCTTGGGCGGTCGAACCGGGAGCCTGGGCCTGTTGAGGCGACTGCGAGGGGGAATAGAAGAATGCGGCGGCAGCAAAGACGGCCAGGATCACGACACTGATGATCAGGACCACGGAACGGCGATTCATGGGGTGGTTCTCCGACGGATGAGAATGAGCAGGATGGCGATCAGGATAAAGGCGAACAAGGCGAGTGCCGGCAGGGGCACCACGCCGAAGAGGGTCATTCCGGCGCCTGAGCAGGATGGACCGGTGGCCGTGCAGGGCTGGATCGGCTGTGGAATCAGCCCGGCATAGAGCAGCGTGTGAACAAATGCCAGCGCCGCACCGATAACGGTCAGCGGTAGGGCATAACGCCAGACTGTAAAATCCGAGCGGTAGCAGGCGATGGCCAGGATCACCGCCAGCGGAAACATGAAGGCACGCTGGAACCAGCACAACACGCAGGGTGCCTGGCCCATCACCTCACCAATGAACAGCGCGGACAGCGTCGATACCAGTGCGACCAGCCAGGTTAGCAGCAGCAGATTCCAGGTCATGCTTGGAGGTTGAGGATTCATTGCGGTTAACTCCTGGCGATGGCGAGCACTTGCCTCAGACCCGCCATCCAGTTATTTCGAAACATCATGCATCCTCTTATCGGCAGGACTTGTTAGGACCGTTGCGGACTTCGCCCAACGGCAAAGCGAAAAGCAACCAGCCTCAACGCTGGGTTAAATCCGATGCCAGTGGGAGAATGTCGCCCTTGCGCAACAAGGGAAGATATCAGATGTCGCGGGACTGGCTGGAAGAACACCAGATAGCATTTTATTTCGCGGCGGTGGTGGCCGCTGCCATTGCAGGTTTGAGCTCTGCGCAATTCACCGGACTGACGGCCATGGCCATCACACCGGCGATTGCCGTGCTGATGTATGCCATGTTTCTGCAGATTCCTTTTTTGGAGCTGCGAGAAGCTTTTGCCAACCACCGCTTCGTCGGTGCCCTGTTGCTGGCCAACTTCCTATTGGTGCCATTGATGGTGTGGCTGGTGACGTGGCCGCTCTCATCGAACAAGGCCTTGTTGGTCGGCGCGCTGCTTGTCCTGCTGACGCCTTGTATCGATTACGTGGTGGTCTTCACCCACCTGGGCAAAGGGGACTCTCGTCTGGTGCTCGCGGCGACGCCATTGCTGCTGTTGCTCCAGCTTCTGCTGCTGCCCCTCTACTTGCGGCTAATCCTTGGCCCCGAAGCCGGCACAGTGATCGAGCTGTGGCCCTTCGCAGAAGCCTTCCTGTTGCTGATCGTCCTACCCTTGGTAGCGGCTGTGCTCACCGAATTTGGCGGACGCCGATCTCTGCTGCTTCGCGCATGGAGCGCAGGTTGGGCCTGGCTGCCAGTGCCTGCAATGGCCCTGGTTCTAATCGTGGTGGTGGGTTCGCAGATCGCGGCTGTCGTGTACCAACTCGACATCCTGGCGCCGTTGCTTCCAGTATACGGAGCGTTTCTACTACTCGCTCCGGCCCTCGGCGTACTCAGCTCCCGGCTATTTGGCTTGGAGGCTTCTGCCGCACGGGCAGTGGCCTTTAGCTCAGGCACTCGCAACTCGCTTGTAGTGCTTCCCCTGGCCCTAGCGCTCCCGGAGTCCATTCGCGCGCTGGCCGCGGCGGCTGTGATCACTCAGACACTCATAGAACTGATTGGTGAATTGATCTACTTACGGGCGATTCCAGCCATGGTCAGGAACAGGTGAGCCTGGTCGAAATAGGCCAGAGCGCTCATGGACCGTGGTTTGGTGCAAGGTCGATCAGCGGCGCAATGAGGAGCTGAGCAGCACGAGCCCAGGAAACCAGCGCCTCAAGATCCATTTGTAGAGATTCGGCTTCTGCCCAGATACAAGCACTCTCGGCAGGCACCGTAAGAGCGATGCCCTCAACTATCGTCAGAGCCATCGCATGCAATCTCAGCAGCTCGTCGCGAATGGAGGTGATTCCACCCAGTTCCACCAAGCAGACGTCCAATCGATCAACCAGCCGGAGCAGTTGAGAGGTGTCGAAGCTGTCGCGCAGGTTTTCCAACGCCACGGCGTCCACTTCGCCGTACGGTGTAAGGCGGAAGGATGCGGGAGGAATGTTGATCATGGCGTTTTCTCGGTATCTAGCTGGCTAGGTCTGATCACCCGCAGCGAGCCGGCAGCTTGTTGGAACACCGAGTCCTTGATCCAGGGCTCCGGTGGCCGGTTTAGCTTGAGGTTGAATTCGCCGAAGCGCTTGACGTTGCTGGTCAGGTAGGGGCTGAGGAAGGACACGTCCTCGTCGGTGAACTGCCAATCCTCTCGGGCCAATTTCTGCAGGATGCGCATCATATCTACAGTGTTCTGCAGGATCACCGATGAGGCCACCATGTCGTTGTAGCGCAGACGTTTTTGCTGTTCGTCCGGATCGTTTTCGGCAATCACGTCGCCACCGAAAGAAAGCCACTTCGAGAAACCATTGTAGGACTCGATCTTGTTGGTGTTGGCGGTCACTTCCTGGCGCAGCTCACGGCTGCCGATCCAGTTGAGCAGGAAGATCGTGCGGATCACGCTGCCCAGTGCCTGGGCGGCGTGGTAGAGCTTGTTGCGGCGGCTGTAGGAGCCGAGTTTTCGCAGCAGCATAGGCGAGGAGATTTTGCCGGCCTGGATGGACAGCGCGACCTGCATCAGATCCTGCCAGTGAGTTTCGATCAAGTGCCAGTCTGCAGTGTCGGTGAACAGGCGGTTGATATGCTTGTAAGACGCGCCGCGATCCGGCCGGCACATCACCAGGTCACGCCAGTTGCGTATACGCGGCATCAGGTTGATGCCCAGCAGATGGGTGAAGGCAAAGACTGTCGCCGATTGCCCTTGAGTATCTGAATACACAGTGTCTGCCTCGACACTCAGATCAGCCTTAAGCAGCCCCTCAATTACGTAGATCGCCTCCCAGATGCCAGGTGGGATGAAATGCTGGAACACAGCGATGTAGTTGTTGGCCACGTGCCGATAGGCCACGGCACCCATCTTGCGGTAGCGGAAGTGATAGCCGGCCAGCAGGTTGTCATCATAGAAGTCGAACTGTGTGCCATCCGCTGCCACCGCTTTGCCATCTCCCCAGATCTTAGGCAGATCAAGCTGCAGATAGAGTTCCACCAGCTCGCGGTTAGCCTTGTCCAGCTTCTCCAATGATAGGTGGCGGCGATTCGTATAGGACAGCATGTGTGGCGTGACATTACCGGCCAGATGCCGCGCGGCCTGGTTGGGGCCGAGATTGCAGCCCATGGCGAAGATGGTCATCAGATAGCGCTCGGCAGGCTCTTTGAGCTTCGACTCGTTACCGGACATGGGACCGAAATGCCGCGTGAACTGAATCCAATGCTCGATGTTGGCCATGATGTCGAGCACGTGCCTAGCCGGCATGCGCTGCATAAGCGCCGTCTGTAGTGAGATGGCCGAAGGTGGGATGTCCCGCGCCGTTACTCGGCGCAACACCGGTTCTCCGGCTTCGTTAATCGATACGTCTCCTCGGCAAGATGGGAATTTGTCGTCCAGTTGTTGCGCGGTTTCCTCCAGCTGGGTCTTGAGGGAGGCAACAAACTCCTTCGCCGTGCCTGGCAGCCCGACCTTTTCGCAGTAGGCCGGTAGTCGCTGCAGGCATTCTTCCCAGGGCAGCAACTGCTTGCGGTAGTCGGCGAAGGATTCCGACCCCTGTACACACATGTCACCCGATCGCAGCTCGCTGGCCAGGTAGGAGAACACGCAGACTTCTAAATAGCGCCGGTTGGTCGGTGGTCCCTCACTGGCAGGACGACGAACGACCTTGACCCAGCGCTCCGACGCAAACGACAAGTCGACGTGCTCGTCGATCCATTCGCGGTGTAGATTCTCGCTGTCCTGTATCAGTTGAAGAGCCTGAACCAGCGATCGATCCTGAGTCGTGGGCTCCAGTTGAAGAAGGTGGCTTAGACGGAACAATAACGAGCGATGTGACTTGAAGTGCTTCCAGATCAGCGGCAGGTAGTTATTACCGCCGGTAGCCTGTACTTCGGCGCAAGTCTCACGCAACCGATCCAGATTGCCACCGGGGGAGAGGTATTCCCGAATTAGACTGCCAGCCTCCTGGTCATCCGGTTCTTGGACCAGAATCTGCACCACGCCATCAAGGGTCGCCGCCAATTGCTCCAGCTTCTGGCGTTGCCGCGCCTGGATTTGCTCCAACTCCTCCTTGGCGCGTTTATGGATCGTCGAAATCCGTCGGATGAACATCTCGGCCAAGTGATCCCGGGTCCGCACGCGCATGCGGTAGATTAAGGCCAGCATCAGCGTGTAGCGCTTCGGCAGTAAGCAGTCCTTCAACTCCGCGACGTCCGATGCCGCGGCTTGGGCAGCAAAATGGCGGATCTTGGTGTCGACTATTCCTTCAAAAATGGTACCCAGATCCCCGAAGCTCTCTAGCCAAGCCAGATGGTCGATCAGCACCTCTAGGTGCTTGCGAGATGGCTTCTTGGGTGCCTGTTTCAGCGCATTGAAGTCGCTCTGGCGTCGCCCGAAGTCAGTGTCGAGCAAATCCTTTAGCTTGTGGATCACCTCGACTGGCGTTCTGGTTACTACGAGATTGAATATTGCCTCTTGGGACTCGGCATGAATCCGCTCAGCGAGATCATTCAGGGTCGAATACGCAGGGAGCTCATAATCCTGGCGGATCAGTTCTTCAATCACGGAATTGATGATGTCAGCGCGCTGGTCAAGCACAAGCGACATTGCTTTGGCATGCCGCTCGGCGAGCTCGACAGCATCAGAGCCGTAGAATGCCGTCACACCGAGGCGAACTCGGATCGCGTTCATGTGGCGATATTGCTGGAACCACTTGTATTCCGCGAGTTTCACCTTGCTACGCTGACCCAACTCTCCGCGAATGAAATCCACCAGTTGATCAGGTACGTCGGTGATATCAGGAAAATACCGGAGCACCTGAAAGGTCTTGAGGAGAACGGCGAGATTGAGGTGAAAAGGGGCCTTGGACTTGCTTCGTACCCATTTAATCTCATCATCTGAGAACGAAAAATCTCGCTGCAGCTCAGCTTTTGAATACGCCTTTGGCAGAGTGGGATACGCCGTACGCTCTAATGAAGCCATAGGAACTCCTTTTCTGAGGAGTCAGAAAAGATAGTCCACGATCAGAGGCTGTGCGGTCTATTTGGTAAATTCTCTTGGCATCAACACGTTACGAGCGAAGTGAGTGAATTTTCCCTTCATCTCGGCATGACCCGAACCTCTAAGAGTAAAAACCAACGGTTGCAAACTGCATATCGTCGAAGCTTGAGACTGCACAATCCGCTGTAGATCTAGATGCAGACAGTGGCGCTGACAAATGCGATGGCTCTCGGAGGACGCGTGACCTTGCGCTGGAGTTTTTAAGGGATGCGCGTCTAAAGAAACAGTCGGTCTCGACTTCGCGATTTTCTTTCTGGCGATTGCAGTGATCTGCATCCCATTGGTGCCTTGTTAACAGAGCGTCAAAGCTTTTCGCCGTAAATGGCTTCGAAATGAGTGCTGCTAGTTCGGCCCTTAACGACCTGCGCATCATGCTGGGCTGTTCGCTGGCTACGTGGTCCGCATGCAGGGGCAACTAAGGGTCGCTGTTCATGTAGTTACCGGTGCTGCGTTGCATGGGAGCTGCTACGACTTTGTCGTCGGCTCAAAACCGATGGCGAGTCAGCGGCACGCTCAATGGCCCGACGCAGGATGACCACCTTGGCGGATAAGGAAGTTCGGATGGTTATAGCTTTATGGGTGGATGGCAGAGTCGCCCATAAATTGGGTTAGGTTGCAGGCCATGAGTGGTCGCTGCCCAATCACCTCATTGAGTGGCAACCGGATGCGCATAATGTATATTATGTTAAATAGCGTATTGGGTTTACGCACACGCACGTACTCACTATTGCTGAGTACGGCAAACCGACCGCATTCTCGCCGCACAAGCCTCCTGCTTTGGGATGACAGTGCGGCTCTTCTTCCATGGCTTACTGATTTTCAAGAACAACGCTGCGTATGTCGTCTGCCAGTTGGCGCACACGCTCTTCGCTGGTATCCCATGAGCACATGAAGCGTGCGCCGCCTACGCCGATGAATGTGTAGAACATCCAGCCGCGGCTCCTCAGTGCTTCGAGCGCTAATGGTGGGATGCTGACAAAGACGCCGTTGGCTTGCACTGGAAACATCAGTTCTACACCGGGAACGTCGC
>Ga0207904_1000353_pt1 | contig 18573 bp, 15 predicted proteins | sample MalvirmetaMSP118_FD_184232 | JGI IMG/M metagenome (GOLD analysis project Ga0207904, IMG submission 184232) | Marine viral communities from the Deep Pacific Ocean - MSP-118 (SPAdes) | ecosystem: Environmental > Aquatic > Marine > Oceanic | place: Pacific Ocean | collected 2011-05-30 | reverse complement strand
ACACAACAGAGGGAAAGGAAGACTGGTAATAACAGAATTGTTTAGGCCATAATCGGCCGTATTAGGCGGGTCAATATTCGGTGCAAAAGCCGGGTCAAATTTAGATGCAAATTAACAACTAGGCCTTCAATGGAACCAAAATCCGCAACGATTCGACTAAAAGTGGACTCTACTTGTTCCTCGTCAGCGACATTACATTGATATCCACGGGCTTCGCTGCCCTCTGCCTCCACTAATGCCTTCGTTTTGGCCAAAGCATCTTGATCCAAATCTAGGATAGCAATCTTGGCACCCTTCTTAGCCAAACCCACTGCTACTGCCTGGCCAATGCCGCGACCACCACCTGTAATTGCCACTATCTTACCGTTTAATTCCATAATATACCTTTGATTTGAATTGCCAATAAACGCGTCACCGATATTCAATTATCTAATCACGAATTGTCCCGAAGAATAAAACCAGCCGCTTTCTCGCCAATCACCATAGTAGGCGCGTTCGTATTACCACTGATTAATAACGGCATGACGGATGCGTCGGCAACACGCAAAGCAGATAAGCCTCTGACCCTTAACCGGCTATCTACTACTGACAGATTATCCTTTCCCATACGGCAGGTGCCCACCGGATGATAGATGGATTCAGCACGCTGACGTATATCAGCGTCTATCTGGGCATCAGTGACGACATCGCTAGCCGGCAGATCATCGCCTCCATAAGCTCTAGCGAAAGCTTTGGTGTGGAATACCCGGCGAGCCAACTTGACACCCTCACGCAGAATTCGGAGATCATCATCGTCGGACAGATAACAGGGATTGATTAGTGGTGCGCTACCAGGATCGTTATCGATCAGACGAATCCATCCCCGGCTTTTGGGTCGCAACTGGCAGACGTGGATAGTGCAACCAAAGCCTGGGGTCAACTTTCTACCGTGATCACGTAAAAACGTAGGCAGAAAATGCAACTGTACATCCGGACAAGAGCCGCCACCCACATTGACAAACGCCCCCGCTTCCGCTGCATTGCTGGCAAGAAACCCGCGCCGATAGCGGAAGTAATCGTAGAACGCACGCAGCAAACGCGGTACGAAGTAAGGGGAAAAGCCAATCGACTGCCGGCTGCGATCATGAATCGATATAGTCATGTCGAGATGATCCTGAAGATTGCGACCCACTTCAGGAGAATGAACTAGACAATCAATACCAACACTTTGTAGATGGTCACGATCACCAATGCCAGAAAGCATTAGCAACTGAGGGGAGTTGATAGCGCCCCCGGCAAGGACAACCTCACGCTTCGCCCGCAGCATGTGCGAAGTACCCGACGCATCAATATATTCGACCCCCACCGCACGCTCTTTCTCGATTAAAACTCGGGAGACCATTGCACCGGTCAGAATACTAAGATTCTTTCGTTCCTTCGCCGGATCGAGAAACGCCCGTGCCGCGCTCCAGCGTCGCCCGTCTTTTTGCGTCACTTGGAAACGACCAAAGCCGCGCTGGGTTTCGCCGTTGAAATCATCGTTACGTTTTTCGCCCAGCTCCTGGCCAGCACGAATAAACAGCTCAGTCAGCGGGTTCGGATCCCTGACGCGGGTGACATTCAGCGGTCCTCCGTTACCATGCCATGTGTCAAACAAGTATTCCTCATTATGCTCGTGAGCATTAAAGATCGGTCGCACATCCTCCCAACCCCAACCTTCCAAACCTAAATCGCGCCAGGCATCGTAATCCTGAGGTTGACCACGAATGTAAACCATGGCATTGATCGAGCTACTCCCACCAAGGGTTTTTCCGCGAGGCCAATAAAGTTGTCTGTTATCAAGCGAATTCTGCGCTACAGTATTATAACCCCAGTTGCGCTTTCCCTCCTTGATCAGTCCGATGACTCCGAATGGCACGTTCACGAACCCGCTATTGTCATGTGGACCTGCTTCCAGCACGCATACCGAGAACTTCCCCGACTCACTCAATCGATTGGCTAAGACACAGCCGGCGGACCCCGCTCCGACTACGATGAAGTCATAATCATCCAAGACCATTCACCTCGCTCAAGGAGGCCAAACGATCAAGGTGATAGTCACGATGACCATGAGTCAAGGAACAGTGGGTCATAAGACGAAAGTAGTGACCTATGTCCAGCTCTTCGGTGACGCCAATACCACCGTGAATCTGGATGGCTTGCTGAGCGATCTTTACCGCCTTGTCGGCATAGTAGGCCTTCGCCGCCGAGCACGCACGATCTCGTTCTTGCGCATTTCCTAGCTCGGCTTTCACTGAGACCATGAATAACATTGACTCCAATTGCTGGAGGTCAGTAAACATATCCACAAGATAGTGTTGAATAACTTGAAAACTACCTATGGCTGCGCCGAATTGCTTACGCGTCTTTGCATATTCAAGGGTACGCTGGTAAAGCGCATTCGCAGCGCCATACATCCGCGCACAATCAAGGGCCTGAAGCCAAGCAACAACCTGGCTGATAACACGGCTAGTCTCCGCGCCACGCAAGAGAATCATTCCGTCCTCAAACACGATATCATGAAACACCAGATCTACGTATCGACTACCGTCTAGCGCCCGATAACGCGTGATCTTGCAGCTTTCAAGCGGCACGACGAGCAATACTAACTCTTCTCCGAGCCTCGCCGTCACTAGAACCTTGCTCGCGCAGCCGCCATCCGGAACAAAACTCTTCTGTCCTGACAGCTTACCTCCTCTGATGGACGAAGTCGGTTTATGAATGTTGTAACCGGCACGACACTCATAGAATGCGCACGCCACCTTTTCATTGTTTTCGACAATGGATTGCAATAGCCCGATCGCGCGCTCGGATCCAATATATTCGAGCAATTTTCCAGGGGCGACCACCAAATCAACATAAGGATCCAGACACAAGGCCGCTCCAAGCTCCCTGACAATCATCGCAACATCAATCAGCTCGCCACCGTAGCCTCCAACGGTCTCGGGAAACGGGAGACCCAACCACCCAAGCTCCATCATTAGCTGCCATCGTGCCGGATCACAATGACTGGCCTGGTTTAACTGTTCATTATAGGTAACAAAACCATAGTGATCCTTGAGATAGCGCCTCGCTGTATCCGCAACCATTGTCGTGTTTTCAGAAAGATTGAATTCCATTATCGCCCCTTATAATCCCAGCAGCATTTTGGCAAGCACATTCTTTTGAATCTCATTTGAGCCGCCATAAATCGTGCAAGCACGTAGAAAATTGTAACGCCGGGGAGCATTATTGAAGCTTTCGTTACCCACTACCGAAGAGCTATCCCAGGCAAGCGACATCAACCCCCCCATCTCAACCATGGCTTGAGACATCTTTTGCTGCAGTTCCGTACCCTTGATTTTCAACCCGGAGGACTCCGGTCCGAAGGGTTTACCCTCGTCTGTGGCTGCAACGGTTCTAAAGTTGGTATACTCCAGCGCCATCAATTCGACTTCGAGTTCGGCCATACGCCGCCTTGCCGATGGCTTGTCGGTATAATAGGGTACATCTTCAATCGCCTGCTTCATCCGTGCCAGCGCATAATAGCTGTCGGCCACGCCAGCTATCGTGGTACGCTCATGTGTCAGTAGAAACTTGGCTATGGTCCAGCCCATACCCTCCTGGCCAACCAGATTTTCCAGAGGTACCTCGACATCGGTGAAATATACTTCGTTGAGATGATGGTGCCCATCAATGGAATAAATGGGGCGAATTTCGATGCCCGGTGTCTTCATGTCAATAAGCAGAAAAGAGATGCCCTGTTGCTTCTTTGCCTCGGGGTCGGTTCTGACGAGACAGAACATCATGTCTGCCCAATGCGCTTGCGTGGTCCAGATCTTCTGTCCATTGACCAGATAGTGATCCTGTTTGCGTTCAGCGCGGGTTTTAAGCGACGCGAGATCCGACCCGGCATTGGGCTCAGAATACCCCTGACACCAGAGAGTCTCGCCGCTGGTAATCCCAGGCAGCCATCTCTCCTTCTGTTCCGGCGAGCCGAATGTATAAATAACTGGGCCTACCATGGCGACACCGAAGGGGCTGGTTGGCGGCGCTCCGGCCATCGCCCTTTCGATATCGAAGATATAGCGCTGCGTCGCCGTCCAGCCTGGCCCACCGTACTGTTCTGGCCAAGTTAGCGCCAGCCAGCCCTGTTTACCCAAACACCTCTCCCACTGTTGCTGCTGCGACTTGGTTGGCATATTGCCAAGTGCTGACACGCGCTCAAGCGCTTCAGGTACGTTTTCCCGCATCCATGCGCGTATGGACTTTTGAAAATCCAACTCTTCCTGTGTAAATTCAAGATTCATGGTTTATTCCGTGCTAGTAATTGATCTTAGCGAAAACAGTGGTTCAGTTGACCCCCCGCTCCTTCTGCCGCCAGTGAGGAGCTCGAAGTTCGTTTTTGAGAATCTTACCGGCACCACTTATGGGCAATGGTTCGCTTCGAAACTCGACGCTTCGAGGGAGCTTGTAGCCCGCAATGCGCTCCCGGCAATGGACCAACAGCTCATCTTCCTTAAGAGTATGACCTTCGCAAAGCACCACGATGGCATGCACTGTTTCGCCCCATTCGTCGTGGGGAATCCCTACTACCGCACATTCCTGCACCGCAGGATGGCTGTAGATGGCGCCTTCCACTTCGACAGAGAAGATATTCTCTCCACCACTGATGATCATGTCCTTGCTACGATCGACGATAAAGACAAACCCATCTTCATCCATATAGCCGAGATCACCGGTATGCAACCAGCCGTTGCGCAGAGTTTCGGCCGATGCCTGCTCCATTCCCCAGTAACCGAGCATAACGTTCCCACCTCTGGCACAGATCTCCCCGACTTCACCACGCGGTAGCTCAACATCATTTTTGTCAAGAATGGCAACCTCGACACCCAGCGCAGCCCTGCCCGCACTTCGTAGCTTGTCGCCTCCCGGCACATGGAACTCCGGGGCCAACGCGGTAATGATGGGTGAAGCCTCTGTCTGCCCATAACCCTGGGCAAACAAGGCGTGCGGCATCTGCTCCATGGCACTGATCAATACTGCCTCTGGCATCGGCGACGCGCCATACAGCATGCGCTTCACGCTGTTGACATCGAAATCCTTTATTTTTCCGGACGACGCGAGAAGGTTGATCATTGTAGGTACGAGTAGCGTGTGTGTGACTTTCTCGCACTCAATGAAGCCCAGCACATCGCCGACTTCGAAACGTGGCACAATCCCGTGGGTTCCACCGGCCAGGGTTACTGCAAGGGTGCTTGCCATATCAGCCAGATGAAACATCGGACCCGCATGCATATAAATAGTGTCAGGCCCGTAACTCATTTCCGGCACCACATTAAGCGCGTTGAAAACGAGGTTGTCATGACTCAGCATCACCCCTTTGGACCGGCCGGTGGTACCCCCGGTATAGAAAAGTCCGGCGAGCTCCTTTCCGCCTTCGCTGAGATCCCGTAAAGGTTTTGACGCGTCAATCAACGCCTCGTAGCTAACACAACCTTCCGGTAACTCCCCGTCGCCCATAAACACCACATGTTCGACACTATCAAGCAGCGGACGCAACTTCGGTAGCATCGCACTGAAGGTGTCATCCACAAACAAGATTGACGAGCCGGAATCATTAAGAGTAAAGGCGATTTCCGGGGGAGCAAGCCGAATATTGACGGGATTAAGGGCCGCGCCAGCCCAGGGCACCGCATAGAAATATTCGAGATAGCGGTCGCTATTAAGAGACAAGATCGCAATGCGGGTTCCCCTTTCTATCCCCAATGACAGCAGGCCTGCAGCAAGTCTAGCCACGCGGCCTTCAAACTCCCGCCATGACTGCTTTCTATTTTTATAGATCGTCGCAGTACCATTGGGATGTTGCTGCGCGGCACGGCGCAAAGTCTGTGATATGATCACAACAAGCTCCTTATATTAACGGGTGTAGATAAAACGTCCGATTGAGACCAGTTTCTTGTCCAGATAGATATCGACAGAAACAACGATAAAACGTCTGCCAGCACGGATAAGGCGAGGCTCGGCACGAATGCTCCCAGCAAACGCGGGACGTAGATAGTCAAAGGTCATACTGTTACACGAAGGCTCTTTATCCAGATCAAGCGATTGCACCAGATAGAGGGCCGCTGTGATTTCGCCAAAACTAGCGAGAATGCCTCCGTGAAAAGTGCGTAGCAGTGTATTGCCGATATGCTCCTCGCGGAAAGACAATTGATAAGCTATACCTTTATCCGAATCCACCGTTTCAAGCCCCAGAAACTCCACAAAAGGGGTATTCTCAAGCATCTCTTTCTGCACTTTATTCATTCGTGGAGCTTCAAACACAGTTGGTTCACCCATTTCCTAGCTCCTTTCTTTCATCGCTGAATCAAACGCTGGACCAAGAGTACCAACAGCAAAGGAGCCTGACACCGAAGCCAACAAAGAGTGATCAGAGCACGCGCAAGCGCGCCCGCGGACGTAAGCTATATCACCCTGCACCGCATAACACTCCACCTCACTGAAAATACCCTCTCCACTAGGCACTTCCTTGATAAAGTCGACGCGAAGATCGATAGTAGCAATCGGACGCATATCACCGAGTCGCGAAAATATCGCCAGCCCACAATTGGTGTCTAGCAACGTGACTACCACTCCGCGATGAACGCCCTCAACTCGGTTGCAAAGGGCAGGACGGCAGGCGAGACTCATCACTGCTCGCCCCTTGCCGATTTCTTCCACTTGTACACCAAACGCATTGAACAAGGGATGAGATGTTCCAAAAAATGTTTCGGCGATGGTCATATTACGATCCGCCGCCAAGGTATCTTCCTCAATCATTGGTAACTTCTTATATAATTAATTGCATCCAAGAACCTATGGATTTGCTGTGACTTAGGCCAGGACATCCAGCGCATACTTCACGTAATGTGACTCGCGCATCTTTACATGATTAATGGCGCTCTTTATTTCAACGAAGGGGAACACCATTGACTCGGAGCCCTGTTTCAAAGTCTCAGCCAAACCAGACCAGCTCGCTGCCGCGCTGCGCATTAATTCTACTAAATTCGCATGAATTACAGCGGGGAGCATTTCTCCCACTTCTTCCAAAAAATCGGCATACATGGCACGGAATCCAGCGCCACCTGTACCGCGCTTTTCGATCACCTGATAGGCAAAGCGCAACGACCAGCGCCAGTTTTCCTCCGCTGACCAGCGTGGTAGCGCATCAACCCAGGTATCCAAAGCCGCAAGCCCGCTAAAACGGTTTCCATTAGCCAACGCGTAGGCATTGTCGAAGATTGCTTGCCGCACACGTTCTGGAGTTACACTGGAATCAATGGCGTGAGGCGCGAACATGTTACCGTGATGAATGAAGGGTGGCGCGGTCGAGAAACGTGCATCAGCCAAGTTCTTCGCCGCAACAGCAATTAAGTCCGGGCGCTCCGTATCGCTAACCAGCACTTCGTTACGCTCCTCGTCGAGGTGCCATGCCACGATGGCATGTCCAGGAAAATGCGTGCTACTGCCAAAATAAGGCAGATGATATATATCCGTTAAAAGCAATGCAGGCCGATTTTCATGCAATGCCTGATATAAATCAGCGCTGGCGGACGGCTTGTCGCTGTAACTGGTCCAACAAAAAGGAACCTCTAAGGTATTAAACACCTTCTCCTCGAACCCCATTGAGCGCACATGAACAATGAAAGGAGTGCTGGTACCTGGTATCTCCACGTAAGTAATACCGAGTCCAGCCCCGAGACCGAAACAACATGCTTCGCTCATCAATAAGCCATGGTACTCAAGTAAGTCACGTATTGCTGAACTGCCACAGTGCCTGCCTGGCCTATGGCAGTGAGTCATAACCGCCTTTTCGCCATCCACTCAGGCTGCCTCGCTCATCGGCGAGCTTCCGTAAACGGCAGCGGATGCACGCATTGGGTCGCCATGATCCCCATACTCTTCCAGCCATGCCGCCACTTTCTCTGGCATGCCCGTATCCCAAGGATGAAAGCCGGGGCGAAACCAGGCCATGAATTCAGGCAACATTCGAGTTAGAATACCACGTCGGCCATAGAGACGATTCAGCCCACGCATCAACACCCCAGGCTGGCGCATGGCGCCATCTAGACGCAACATGTTCACGAACACTGGCCCGACCACCAGATGAATCATTAGCATGGTCACTACCAACGCCGAGACCCGTGACAGATAACCGCCGCCCGCCGCCGTTTGGTAGACGTCGTAGGCTACTGCCTTATGCTCAACCTCTTCCACACCATGCCAGAGAAACATCGCCCTCATCACAGGGTCTGCTTCGGTAAACATGTCAGCTTCATCCTTAAGCATTGCCTCGCCCAGAGTGGCCGTAAAATGTTCGAATGCCGCAGTCATCGCCAGCTGATACTTCTCTGGCAAGTACTTTTGTGACGAGCGAATGAAACGCCGCAGATTGCTGGTAATCTTGTCAACATCAACACCCTGCCCAACCATCACCTCATTGAAGCGATCGTGGACAATACCATGCTGCCCCTCTTGACGAATAAAGTGGCGAATATCCTCACGCAAACCTGGCTCCTTTACCCGATCCTGGAAATTCCGTACCGACTGGATAAAAAACCGTTCACCCTCGGGAAAATGCACTGACAGGGCATCAAAGAAACGAGTTAGCACAGGGTCTCCACCATTCCAATGTCGTGGAACAGTAGATACATCAAAGGTTACTTTTCGTGGTTTTATTGGTATCGCGTTCATAAAGAGCCTCCGTACAAGCCTTCACAGGGTGTTAACCTTTGAGGGTATATTATTGGCTAGCCAACCAAACTTCAATACTATACCAGGACATTTTAGTAAGAAACAAAATTCCTCTGTCAGACTCTGCGACGGCATAACGGACCAGCGGGGGTGGACATCTGAACGAAAACATACGGCTTTGAGCCAGGTGGCCTTGTAGCGTAGGTGTCTGCTTATTTGCCCCTTCTTCTCCTCATCCTCAACACTATAGACTTGTTTTGCACGGACATTGGGTGGTTGACCAACCTATGGATGTGCGCTACTTTACGTTTATCTTTAAAGGGGGATCATTGTGCTTGAGTTCATTGCTATTCTGGGCTGCTTAACAGCGATAAACGTATTTCTTGTTAGTGTTGTGAGTGAATCAAATGATTCGAAGCCAAATAATGTATATTTAACCAACCGGCAATTAGTGGAGGACCCCCTCTTAGAGCTAGAGCTTAAGGACGCTAACTGTTCCTCGATGTCTGATATTTCACCACATTGCCAATAGCGGCAAACATGAAAGTTAATGCATATTATTTAGATCGACCTCCCAGGATGATTCGCAATCATTAACGCATTTATGGCAGCACGGCTATCTGTGTGTGTTTTCTCTGCTTACCATGGCCCGATATGCTATGTGTGCGCTCACGCTCATTAATTGCCGGGGTTTTATTCTTCATGCGTCTAGCTCTCTTTCTTACGCTGTTAACACTGTATGGCTGTCAGGAGTCCTCTCACTTAGATACTGTACTGAACAGACCCCATCCAGTATACACTGCAGTAGTGTCAGAGCATTCTACGACCGTGCCTCAAGGGATTACAGGCACAGTAGAGGCGCGTACAGAGGTTGCTATAGCCTTTCAAGTAGGTGGCCGAATTCTGAAGCGGTATGTGGACTCCGGTCAAATTGTTGCAACCGGCGAGCCATTATTCTTGTTGGACGCAAGGGAATTTGAACAAAGCCTGGAGGCTGCAAAGGCCCAATTGACAGCTGCTGAAGCTGAATTGATACACGCGGAATCCAACCTCGCTCGGGACAGCCGCTTGATCGAACAGAACAGTATTAGCCAAAGTATATTTGAAGCGTCTTTGTTGTCCAAACATGCAGCGCAAGCGCGAAAAGAGGCTGCCCAGGCTAGACTTCGACAAGCAGAAATTGCGCTTCAGCATACGTCCCTAACCGCTACAAGGCCAGGTATCTTGGTGAATGTCACAGGGATGCCGGGGCAAGTGGTAAAGACTGGACAACCCCTAGGAATATTGGCTGATACTCGCGAGTTAGAGATCGAAGTTTTCCTACCCAGGAGTGTTTTTCCACCGACAGAAGCGCTAGCCCATATCGATGATGCCCGCATACCACTAAAGCTTCGTGAAACCGCTGGCGCGGCTAACGAATACAGCAGAACCTGGCGTTCTCGTTATCAGATTGAGTCCTCTGGTAACGAATTACAGTTGGGTATGTTGGTCAGGGTCAGCATGATGGTCCCTGACTCTCCCACACAGGTCTATTCAGTTCCACTGGCGGCACTGGATGAGCGAGGAAGTAATACCCAAATCTGGCAAATTGTCGATCAACAGGCCCAACCCCAGACCGTTGCGGTGGTTGGGGTGACGCCTATCTCAGCTCAAATTCAAGGGCAAGACCTTAAGACTGGTGATCGTGTTATCGCCTTAGGTACTCATCTGCTAGTACCAGGGATTCCTGTTAAAGAATACGCGCAATGAGCTTTCCTAATCTATCGGCACTTGCAGTACGAGAGCGATCAGTTACTCTTTATTTCCTGATTTTATCCGTGTTCGCAGGGGCTTATGCTTTTGCTTCATTGGGACGTGCGGAAGACCCTTCTATTACAATACAAATGTTAGTGGTTTCAGCAGTCTGGCCAGGTGCCACTCCTGCAGAGATCGAACAGCAAGTGGCTCACCCAATCGAGAAGAGCATCCAGAAAATTGAATATCTTGACGAAATCAAAACGACAGTCAAGGCAGGCCGGGTTGATATCCAGGTTCGATTTCATGATTACACGCCACAAAATAAAACGCCGGAACTACAGTTTCAGGTTAGAAAGCGCATGCAGGATCTGTCCTCACATTTGCCTGAAGGGGTTATAGGGCCAATCGTCAATGATGACTTTTCCGATGTGTATTTCAGCCTATTTAGCCTTTCTGCGCCCGGCCTTCCGGTGCGAAATTTATCACGTTACGCTGAGCGGCTCCGAGATGAATTACAACTCATTCCCGGCGCCCGGAAAGCCGATTTGATCGCCGATCGCGAAGAGAGAGTCTATATCGATTTAGACAATGTCGTAATGACTAACAGCGGCATTTCATCCCAAGCCGTATTCGACGCGATAAGAGCATACAATACGCTTATCCCGGCCGGTCAGATTGACACCACCGGGCCGCTCCTGAGGCTTCGCCTCGATTCAGATCTGTCCGATCCTCAGCGATTGGCACAGGTTCCTATCCGCGTCGGTAACCATCTAATCCGGCTGGGAGATATTGCCGTCATTAAGCAAGGTTACGAGGAACCACCGTCGTATTTTGCTCGAGTAAATGGAGAAGATGCGATCCTGGTCGGCGTAGTCATGAACAAGGGTGAAAACGGACTAGAATTTGGTGAACGCCTTGACGCGCTTCTAAGCAAAACAAGAGCTGAGCTTCCCTTAGGTATGGAACTGGATCAAATCACCAATCAGACGGATGCCATTAAAGCGGCAGTTAATTTGTTCCAGGTGAAATTTCTGGTGGCCGTAATCGTGGTGATGAGCATTGGATTTTTATCATTAGGGCTGCGCGCCGGTTTGATCGTGGGTATCGCTGTTCCGATCACCCTGGGGCTGACGTTTGTGATGATGAAAGCCGCCAATATCAATCTGGATCGTATTACCTTAGGGGCACTAATCATCGCGCTGGGTTTATTGGTTGATGATGCCATCATTGCGATTGAAATGATGTTGGTAAAACTGGAAGAAGGCTGGAGTAAAGTAAGTGCCGCCACTCATGCCTGGAATGCGACAGCTTCGCCTATGCTTTTCGGCACTCTGGTTACCATGTTCGGCTTTGTTCCGATTGGGTTTGCCCAATCTGGGGTAGGCGAATACGCTGGCAATATATTTTGGGTTTTGGCTTTTTCGCTCATTATCAGTTGGTTGGTGGCCGTTACTTTTACCCCTTATTTGGGCGTAAAGATTTTGCGTGCACCCAAGCAGAAACCCGGCAATATGGGCGATCACTACAAGTCATCCAGGGGCTACGAGTATCTACGGGCCTTGATTACATGGTGTGTTAGCCATAGGCGGACCGTGGTCTTTATTACCTTTGCGATGTTGGCGCTAAGCATAGCAGGCATGGCGGGGTTAGTGGAAAAACAGTTCTTCCCAGGCTCGGATCGGCCCGAAATTTTGATTGATGTCAATCTGGCACCAGGTACATCGGTCACGACAACGGATACGACCGTCAAACGTCTTGAAGCACTATTAGATTCAATGGGAGGTGTTGAAAACTACGCCAGTTATGTCGGTGGCGGGTCGCCACGTTTTTTCATCTCGGTCAACCCCGAGCATCCGGACTCTTCCTTTGCTAAAATAATCGTAACTGCGACGGGACCGATTGAGCGTGACCGAATTATTGTTGCATTGGACCAACATGTTGCCGATGGTGCTTTTGGCGAGGCACGTATTCGTATCAGACGCCTGTTGTTCGGGCCGCCAGTTGACTGGCCTGTCAGCTTTCGTGTCGTCGGAGAAGACCCTGCGACCTTAAGGAAACTGGCCCACCAAGTCAGGGAGGTCATGTCCCACAACCCTCACGTAGTCGATCCGCATTTGGAGTGGGATCAACGTGTACCGACATTGAAGCTGGAAATGGATGAACAGCGCCTTCGACTACTGGGATTGACACCGCTCTTAGTTGCTCAACAGATGCAATATCGAACAGATGGAGTTCCAGTAGCCGAGGTCAGACAAGACATCAGAACTGTTGATGTCTACGTTCGCGGCCAGGGTGCCAAGCGAGCCAAAAATGAGCCACCCATTTATGAGCTCCGCAATGAACAGGGTCAAAAGATACCACTTTCGCATCTGGGCGAGATGAAACTGGCTTACGAAGATGCCATGATTCGACGCCACAATCGAGAGCTCTTTCTGGCTGTTCACGGGGAGGTAAAGAATGCGCAGCCACAAGATGTCACCAAAGCATTATGGGCGGACCTGGAACCAATTCATGCAGCGCTCCCTGATGGTTACAGGATTGATATTGCGGGTAGCCTGGAACGTTCACAAAAAGCAGAGGACTCTATAAATCAGGTTTTCCCTCTGATGATTGCCCTGATGGTAACTTGCGTGATGCTGCAAATGCGAAGTTTTCCTGGTGTTGTGATAGTGCTTTTAACAGCACCCTTGGGCGTCATTGGCTCTGTCATAGCACTGCTGGTTTTCAAGCAGCCTTTCGGATTTGTCGCCTTACTTGGGCTGATCGGATTGGCGGGCATATTAATGCGCAATACTTTAATTCTAACTCAGCAGGTCAGCGATAACCTTGAGGATGGCATGCTGCCGTCAGATGCGGTCGTCGAGGCGGCTGTCAGGCGCGCAAGACCGGTGGTGCTAACCGCTTTGGCAGCTGCGCTTGCGTTCATCCCTTTGACGACCGATATTTTCTGGGGGCCGATGGCGTATGTTCTGATTGGTGGTGTCATTGTAGGCACCGCCATTACGCTTTTGTTCGTGCCAGCGCTTTACGCATTGGCGTTTCGTTTGGAAAGTAGATGAGGAACTATGCACCTAATCCTTAAGCACCGCGTCGCGAATCACTCGCCAGACGAAATCACCTATCTCCTCAAGCGAATAGCGACCATCTTCACGAAACCAAGTTGCTACCCAGTTGAGTGCTCCAAGACCAATAAGGCGCAGCAAATCCTGATCAACGTCCTCACGTAGCCCCCCTATATCCGCAAGAGACCTAAGCATAGCGCCCCATAATGCCTCGTAGCGGTCACGCAGTTCGATCATTTCCGCTCGTGCTTCACCGCGCAAGGAGCGCCATTCGAACAGCAGCACGTAGACCAAATCCGAGCCACTGACTACTAATTCCAGGTGCGAATTTATGCCTAGCCGTAATTGCTCTACAGGATCTGTTACGCTTGTCACCGCTCTGTAGACAGCGCTCGAAGCATGCTCCAAGCCCAGTCGCATCAAATCAACAAGAATGTCTTCCTTGGCTTTATAGCGATAATGAAGGCTTCCGGGCAGTAAATTGCATGCTTCGGCAATTTCTTTCACCGTCGTCCGATCATAGCCCTGCTCTCGAAACAGCCGAGCGGCTGAATTTAACACAAAGTCGCGGTCAGACACTTTTACTTGCTGGGGTTCATTTTTCTTTTTCACTTAATCCTCCTGCGTATGCAAGTCGATGATATTAGTCGATATGTTTCCGTGGCGCACCTTTTTCAATTCTACAACCCAGCTCCGACTTGATCAGCAACTCTCAAAGCGATCCTTCTTTTGTGCCAAATACATACATCTTCCACCCTTTTGTTTAACACCTGCTTGACCATTAGGTCACCAAGACACATAATATGGTTGGTTGTCCAAACAAATAGCATGAAGAAATCTACTAGGAGAACAGACAAATGGCGCTGGCAAGTCGAAAGATCGGTTATGACGAAGTTGTAACGCGCGACATCCATTTCCCAATGAACCGTGAGACGGTCGCGCGCCACTGGTTTAACAAAGACCCCTGGTGTACGCATTGGATGAATGCCATTCTGGCCGCAGTGCCGGATGGTGAGCGCTGGGTAATGAATTCAGCACGGCGTCAGCTCGATAAATTGCGCGACCCGGAAGTGCGCAAGGCCGCGCTGGAGTTCATCCGCCAGGAGCGCATCCATGCCCGTGAGCATGACGAGATGAACGCCATATGCGTGCAACAGGGCGTCCCTATCGACAAGGTCGAGGGGATCTTCAAGCACATTCGCAAGGAGCTCCAGCATCGCCTGAGCGATGACATGCAAAGCTCTATTGCGGCGGCGTTCGAGCATTTCACTGCTATCATTTCCGCGGTGATGCTGGAGCACCCGGAGCTATTCGATGAAACACACCCTGAATTACGTGCCATGCTGTACTGGCACTTCGTTGAGGAAACTGAACACAAGAGTGTAAGCTTTGATGTGTTCGTCGACGCAAGCGGTGGCGGCCTGCGTAGTTATCGACTGCGCACCAGCGGCATGCTTCTGGCTATCGCTCTTGGTTTTCCCCTCATGCTCGGTAATCAGGCATTCTTGCTCTATAAGGACAAGCAGATCCTCAACCTGCGTTCAGCGGCCTCTATGACCAGGATTCTGTTCCTTAAACCAGGCATTCTGTCCAAAGTGCTGGCAGGCATCTTTCCCTACTTCTCCCCCACCTTCCACCCTTGGGATGATGACAATCGTGAGATCATCAAGGTCTGGAAGCGTGTTTACGAAAAAACCGGCGACACCCACAAGGCGTTCGAGGCGGTACGGAAGCACCAGTCCGGCCCTCGGATAGGCGACGGTCTACATCCAGTGGCGCAACCCGCCTGAGGAGTTCTTATGACGAAGCAACCTTTACCACCTTCCCGCAACGCAGCCGCTGTTGTCACTGGAGCTGGCAGCGGTATTGGCCGTAGCTTTGCGTATGAATTGGCGCGCCGTGGAGGTGTGGTGATCTGCTCAGACATCAATGAGGCACGAGCCGAACAGGTCGCCGCCAGCATACAGGCGCTAGGAAGTAAGGCCATTCCCCATCGCTGTGACGTCGGCGATGCAAAAGAGATGGCCGCCCTCAGCGATGAAGCCGAGAAACTACTCGGCCGTCCGGTGACGCTGGTAATCAACAATGCCGGCGTGGGCCTGGGGGGTCCCATCGGTGAGGTGCTCTTGGACGACTGGCGCTGGTGCATGAACGTCAACCTTTGGGGTGTCATTCACGGCTGCCATTTCTTTGCGCCGAAACTGCGGGATCTCGGCTATGGCGGCATCATTAATGTCGCTTCCGCCGCCGCATTTGGCGCTGCGCCGGAGATGAGCACCTACAACGTCACCAAGGCAGGTGTACTGGCGCTGTCGGAAACACTGGCCGCCGAGCTGGCTGGCACTGGCGTAAACGTCACAGCACTGTGTCCTACAGTGGTACCCACCAACATCGTCAATGATGGCAAACTGCCGGAAAAGCGCCGAGAGTTTGCCCGTGCCGCCATGACCCGCTTCGCCCTGACCACAGCCGACAAGGTCGCCCGACAAACACTCGATGCGCTGGATCGAGGGGAACTTTATATGCTGCCGCAAATTGATGGCCTCATGGCTTGGCGTTTCAAACGCCTCATGCCTCGCTTGTACACCCGTATCGTGGGTGAGACCTATCGCCTGCTGGCCGACTGAATTAGGAGACACTAATGGCATCCCTTCCTGCAAAAATTATTAAGCCCCTTTTCCGCGTTATGATGAAACGCGATATTCTGGATCCCGAACATCTGGTTCGTCATTTGCGTAAGGTTATGAATGCGCCTTTGTTACCCTCACTGCTGCCAAGCGGTGTTAGCCTTAGGTATGCGCGTGTCGCCGATATCCCAGGACAGTGGCTGACCACCGCCACTCCGACCGTAACGCTGCTTTTCCTGCACGGTGGTGCTTTTGTCGGTGGCCGCCTCGACACCTACCACAATTTTTGTGGCAGGCTGGCCCAGGCGCTGAACGCGCGTATTTTTCTTGCCGATTACCGGCTAGCCCCGGAGCATCCCTATCCGGCCGCACCGGACGATGCCTTGAGCGTGTACCGTGAATTGATTGATGACTCTCGGCCATTGGTCGTGGCCGGTGACTCTGCCGGTGGTAATCTGACGCTGGTGACACTTCTGCGCGCCCGCGACGAGGGACTTCCGATGCCGGTATGTGCCATCGCCATCTCTCCAGGTGCCGATGCCACCGGCGAGTTGATGTCCCGGCAAGCCAACAACGACTCCGATCCGATGCTTTCCCAAGCAATGATCGATGGTGCCACAAAGCTCTATCTGCAGGGCGCCGATCCGCTGCACCCCTACGCTTCCCCGTGCCGTGGCGATTACCGACAGCTACCACCATTGATGCTGACGGTGAGCGAGGAGGAATGCTTGCGCGATGATGCCTATGCCGTGGCCGAACGCGCACGCCAGGCAGGCGTGCCAGTGAAACTGCTATCGCGACCAGACATGCCGCATGTCTGGCCGATCTTGCGGCTACTGCTGCCGGAAGCACGAAAAGACACCGAACGGTTGATCAACTTCGTACAAACGCAGTTACGCAGTGCCCCGGTTAAAGCTCAAAATCGCCACGATTTTGGTAACGACGTTCCGGCTTGCTCCAACGTACAGGAGACCGTCGCATGAACATGACTGCCTTTGCACCTGAGGAATCGATGCATTCGGCGCGCCCTGACCACGAAGTCATCATCGTAGGCGCAGGGATCTCTGGCATTGGCACCGCTGTACAACTCAAAGCGGACGGTATTGACGACATCCTTATCCTTGAGCGCAGCATTGATGTTGGTGGCACCTGGCGCGACAATCGCTATCCTGGAATTGCCGTGGATATCACCTCGTTCACTTACTCATTCTCATTCGAACAGAACCCCAACTGGTCACGGATATTCGCGCCGGGCAGCGAACTTTATCAATACACTCGCCGGGTAGCGAGCAAATATGGGATCTACCCGCACATCCGCTTTGGCGTCGAAGTGCAACAGGCCAGATTCGATAAGCACAATGACCTATGGGTGCTGACATTAAAGCAGGGCAAAACCCTGCGGGCACGACATCTGGTTTCCGCAGGGGGGGGGCTGATCTCGCCCAAACTACCCGACATCGAGGGTCTCGACAACTTCGAAGGCGATATCATCCATACCGCCCGCTGGCCAAAGGGCATCGACCTGAAGGGCAAGCGTGTCGCGGTCATCGGCACCGGAGCTACCGCGGTGCAACTGGTGCCAGAAATTGCTCGACAGGTCCGCCAACTTGATGTTTACCAACGAACACCTATCTGGGTGCTAAAAAAGCCGGATCGAACCTTGCCGGGCTGGCTAAAAACCCTATTTCGCGCCTCACCTGCTTTACAGCAAGGTATTCGCAGTGTAACAGACGCTTCCAGTGAAACCCTGATGGTATTGTCCGCCATCTACTACCGCCAAGCTCCCTGGATCGTGCGTGCCTGCGAGAAGGCTGCCCTCCAAAACATGTACGAACAACTCCCTGATCGGCAGGACCTCTGGGAGAAGCTCAGCCCTGCCTATGGCTTTGGCTGCAAGCGCCCCACCTTCTCCAACGAGTATTTCAAAACCTTCGCGCAGGACAACGTCGAGCTGGTGACAACACCGATTCGACACATCACCCGCAGAGGAATCACCACTAACGACGGCAAGTCACGCCCCATTGACGTACTTGTGCTCGCCACCGGCTACAAGACATTCGAGAAAGGCAATATCCCCTCCTTTGAACTGATCGGGAGCAACGGCACCGACCTTGGACAGTTCTGGCATGACAATCGCTACCAAGCCTACGAGGGATTGACCATACCGGGCTATCCGAACTTCTACATCATGCTCGGCCCTTACGCCCTGATCGGTACGTCTTATTTCAAAATGGTGGAGGGTAACGCGATTCACCTGTCGAGGTGTATTCGTGAGTCCCACAGGCGCGCAGCAACGCGAGTCGAGGTTCGGCAAGAGGCGCATGATAGTTACTTCCAGGACATACAGAAGCGCCAGCAGGGGACTGTTTTCCTGAACCACAACTGTGCTACCTCGAACAGCTATTACTTTGACC